>VFQP010002066.1_pt1 | contig 23695 bp, 21 predicted proteins | sample 3512351 | NCBI WGS metagenome assembly VFQP01 (sample SAMN10412372, study PRJNA504923) | tailings metagenome | isolation source: Relicate 1 Philex TSF1 revegetated site | place: Philippines: Tuba, Benguet | collected 2017-08-29
TACATTGATTTAATAATAAACGATAAGGGGTGTATCGTAAATCAAATCAGGTATTGCTCGTTTAGAATATGTAAAGGAATAGTTGTTTTCCTTGCCGGATAAGCCGGGTATAAAACAGAAGAAATCTTAGCTTTCTGTTCAGGTACTGCCGATTCCGTAGAAAAAAGAAATGCCGGTTTCTGTAGTTTTTTTGAGGTTTTGCTGACCTGATGCCTGGTTTGACCTGGCAGAAATTGACAAACAGCCGTTTTATTGGTTTTAGATTCGGGGTTCTGATTCGAAACCGGAATATCCAGTGCGCGTTTGATCTCCCTTTTCAGAGAGCAGGGAATACAGAGCAGAAGCATCAGTGCGAGAATGATGCTTCTGGTTCCGATATGTTTTATGGTAATCGCCAATAGAATAGATGCTACTGTTCAGGTAAAAATACCATTAGTTTGCGTTTATTTTGTTCTTTAATTCGTGTTCTTCTATGAATCCTACACGTTCCCAAATCAATCTCTTGTTTTTGTAAAGTTTGAGTGTGGGAAGTGCTTTGATGTTCAGTCTTCCGCAAAGTTCACTGTTTTTTCTGTGTCAATTCGAATCACAGAAATATGATTTTCAGGATTGTTTGCAATCCTTTTCAGCATAGGATCCATCCGTTTGCAGGGTACACACCAATCAGCGTAAAAATCAACCGGGATCGGTTTGTCCTGGTTGATTATTTCCTGAAATGTCATTGCGATTTGTTTTTGTCTTTTTGAAAAATGGAAAAGAAAAGTGCACCCATGACAGCACCGTAGATGCTGCTGTTGACCGGACTGGAAGTGATAGCACAGCTCCCGGAATTACAACCTGCAAATTTCCAGTAAAGATAACCGGATAGTGCCCCGATAACTGAGCCTGTAATTGGAAGGAATTGTTTCCTGATAAACTTTTTCATCGATGATGTTTTGTCTTACAGGTATTGATTCCGATCAGTGTGTAGAGCGGGCAGAACCCGATCAATGAAGTCAGCAGAAATACTCCGCTCAGAATACCTGCGACGATAGCCGCTGTTCCGGTAATTACCTGGCTGAAAATCAGTATAACCAGGATCACTGCTGCAAAAATGCGAATGACTTTGTCTGTTGTTCCCATGTTTGTTTTCATGATTTCTGTTTTTTAATCAGATGAATAAATACTTCTGTGTTTTTTCGTGCGGGAATGCTGTTATAACAAGGATCCATTGTTTTGATCTGAAAATGAGGTTCGAAAATGGGTTTGTACTCGCAAGGACAACCACCGAAAGGAGGTCCCTGCTGTTCAAATGTCCTGTCGAACAGAAGACCGGCTAATTTTCCGTTTTCATTCAGAAGGTCTGCTGCTTTTTCGGTGTATTCTTTTCTTCGGGAAACCGGGATAGCACAGAAAAACGTTTGTTCCAGGATGAGGTCATATTTTCCTTCGTGGACAAAGAAGTCCTCACAGATTACTTGAACTTTTCCGGAACTTCCGAATTTTTCCTTTAAAAGCTCCACCGCTTTCGGAGCAATGTCAATGAGCGTTATATTGGTGAACCCGTTTTTAAGCAAGTATTCCGCTTCGTATGCGTTCCCGCATCCCGGTATCAGAATAGCGGCATCCTTATAAGGATATTGTGCCATGTATTCCGTAATGGCGGGGGAAGCGAAACCGATATCCCAACCGGTTTCACCTTGTTCCCAGCTTTTGTTCCAGTAAGTCTGGTCAAGCGGCAGATCACAGTGTGTGACGCAACATTGTAACTCTTTTTTACTGTTATCCATTTTTCGCTTGATTGACTTGTTGCCAGGTTCCGCCATTTACGACGTTCTGAATTCCGTTTCTTTCCAGGATAGATTTGGCTTGTCCGCTGCGAGCACCGCTGCGGCAAAAGACTACAATACTTTTTTTGTCCCGGAATTTCGCCAGCTGACTTTGGATACTGTCCAACGGAATGTTGACCGCCCCTCTTACGCTTCCGGAGGCAAATTCTGCCGGTGTGCGGACATCCACTAAAAATGCACCGCTTTTAATTGTTTCTGCAAGTTGTCCGTTATTGCCTCCGAACAGGTTTTTCAATGATTCAAACATAATGATCTTGTTTTTTTAATAAATATTGTTTTTCAGTTCAGAACTTTGCTCTGACACACGAAGTCGGTTTTTGGAAGATTGGTTTTTGAAATCGCATTGAAGCCACCTTCAACTTCTGTGAAATTCCGGTATCCCCTTGCCTGTAAAATGCTGGCCGCAATCATACTTCTGTATCCACCGGCACAATGCAGGTAAAAGTGTTCTCCGGGTTGAATGTCCTTGATCCAGTCATTGATGTAAGCCAAAGGTCTGCTAAAAGCTTCTTCAATATGTTCGGCTGCGTATTCACTTTCTTTCCGGACGTCAATGATGCGACTTTCACCGATCTTTGCTTCTGAAGCGAACTGTTCAGCTGAAATTCGGTTAATGGTATCAAACTCTTTTGCGGCATGAACCCATGTGGCGAACCCGTTTTCCAGGTATCCCAGTACCTGGTCAAAACCTACACGACTCAACCGGGTAATGGCTTCTTGTTCTTTCCCCGGATCAGTGATCAGCAGAATAGGTTGATTTACATCTACGATGAGTGCTCCGACCCACGGTGCAAAATCTCCGCTCAACCCGATATTAATGGATTGCGGGATAAAACCGGCAGCAAACTCCTGATCGTTTCTGGTATCGAGAATCAAAGCACCACTGCTTTCTGCAAGAGCTTCGAATTCTCCGGCAGGGAGCGGTCTCAATCCATGATTCAATACCTGTTCGAAATCTTCGTATCCTTTTTTATTCATCGCTACATTCATTCCGAAATATGCAGGAGGAGGAAGAAGTCCTTCAGTAACAGCCTGTACGAAAGTTTCTTTATCCGGTTGATTCAGTGCATAATTCATCTTTTTCTGATTACCCAGACTGTCAACCGTTTCTTTCATCATGTTTTTTCCGCATGCAGAACCGGCACCGTGTGCAGGATAAACCGTGATATCATCCGGAAGCGGGAGAATTTTCTGATAAAGGCTTTCGTAGAGCAAGCCTGCCAGTTCTTCCTGTGTCATGTGAGCTGCTTTCTGTGCAAGATCCGGTCGCCCGACATCTCCGAGGAAAAGAGTATCCCCGCTGAACAGGGCTGTTTCCTTTCCGTTTTCGTCAATCAGTAAAAAACAAGAGCTTTCCAGGGTATGACCGGGTGTGTGCAGCACTTTGATTTTCACATCACCGATTTCGAAGATTTGATTGTCTTCTGTAACGATTGCATCAAATTCGGGCTGAGCTGTCGGGCCATAAACGATCGGAGCTTGTGTTTTTTTACTCAGATCAAGATGACCGCTCACGAAATCTGCATGGAAGTGTGTTTCGAAAATATATTTGAGTTTGACATCATCGTAATTTAAACGGTCAAGATAAGGTTGCGTTTCGCGCAATGGGTCGATAATTGCAGCTTCTTTACCGGAAGTGATGTAATATGCTCCTTGTGCCAGACATCCTGTATAAATTTGTTCGATTCTCATAGTTTAAAATTTGATGTTTTTAATTTGTTTGATAATGCAAAGTTGAAGGAATGCTTTGAATTACACAGTTACTTTGGTTACACAAGGAAAAACAAATCAGGATGGAAGATCGTCCGGTCTTTTAAGTGAACAAGACTTCTTTTAGAACAATATAAATTCCCATGACCAAAACAAACCAACCGAAGGCCGGTTTTAACCGGTTACCATTGATTTTTTTGGAAATCGCCATCCCAATGAAAATTCCCGAAATGGCAAAGAATGCAATGATCGCCAGGAATTTCCAGTCGATTTCTGTTCCATGAAGGGAGAATAAAAAGCCGGTCAATGAATTGATTGTAATAATCACCAGGGAAGTTCCAACGGCTGTTTTCATTGGCAGTTTTAAAAAATTAACCAATGCCGGAATAATCAGGAAACCACCGCCCGCTCCGACAATGCCTGTTACAAATCCGACAAAAATGCCCTGAAGGATCAGCAGGAGGTAATTGGATTTTCCGCGTTGAGCTCCGGATGCCGGATCCGGACGTTTTTTGATCATGCTGTATGCTGCTGCAATCATCAGCACGGCGAATAAAAGCATGAAGAAAATACTTTTTGTTACGATGAAATTACCGATGTCAAAAAGGTGATCCGGAATCGCCGGAACAATAAAATGCCTCGTGAAGAAGACAACCGCAATAGAAGGAAGTCCGAAAGCAAGAACGGTGGAATAATCTACCTGTCCTCTCCTGAAGTAAAAAACAGAACCAACCAAACTGGTTGTTCCGACTACAAATAATGAATAAGTCGTAGATAAAACAGTATCTAAATGGAAGAGATAAACCAAAACCGGAACAGTGAGGATGCTTCCTCCTCCGCCAATTAATCCCAATAAAATACCGATGAATACGGAAGCAAAATACCCTGCAAAGTCCATTGATTGATGAAATTGATGCTGCAAAGGTGCATCTATTCAAAAACCGCCACAGCTACTTTGGTTACACAAGCGTGATTTTGTTTCTTCCCAATTGCACTCTTCCGTTTTCTTCCAGTTGTTTCAGAAGTCTTGAAACCACTACACGGGCAGTTCCCAATTCATTGGCAAGTTGTTCGTGGGTGATATGCAGAACGTTATTCCCTGTAAGTTCTGCTTTCTTATTGAGTAAAACCAATAAACGTTCATCTACTTTTTTGAATGTAACGGCGTTTACAATTTCAAGAAGTTCTTCGAAACGCTTGTGATACAAACGGAAAATGTAATCGAGCCATTGCGGATACTCCCGGATGAACAGGGAAACTTTATCGATCGGAAGAAAGAGGATTTCTGCATCTTCTTCCACTTCGGCTTTCACCTTGCTTGTTTCATTGTGAAGACCTCCCAGGAAAGACATGATGCAGCTTTCACCGGCTTTGATGTAATACAGCAGAATTTCCCTTCCGTCTTCTTCCGTCCGGATGACTTTCAGGGTTCCTTTTGTGACAATGGGAATGGAACGGATGTGTGCCTGCTCATCCAGGATCACGCTTCCGGCTTTATAGACTTTCCGGATACCGTTCTGATTCAACTTTTCGATCAATTCCGGTGAAGTTTTGAATTCTTCAATATGTCCCAGGTTTTCCATAACCTAAAAGTACAATTTTGGGATAGGAAAATCCGCTTTCATCAGGCGATATTTTATTCTTTCCTTTTTCATTATTTTCGCTCATTCGGATTCAATGGATTTTTCACAGGTAAATAGTGCGGATTTTATTCATTCCTTGTCAGATATGCCAAGGACGGACATGCTCGTGAATTTACCCGAATCTGCATCCGGGGTAATTCATTTGAATGAACTTCCGGGGGAGAAGTTTTCCGTTGAAGTAGATCACCAATGGAAAACGGTATTGCAAACTGCAAACCGCTTTCGCCTGGAAGCAGACGTAAACTCGCTTTGTTTGATCGTTGGATCAGTGAAATCCGATCTTCCGAACCGCGAAGGAAAATCTCCTTTGCTGATTGTACCTCTGAACTGGCAATACCAGCGAATCACCAATACCTTGCAGCTCGAGTTGAATGAAGAGTTGGCGGAAGTCAATCCGTATGTGAAGTTCTTGTACACGGAACTGTCGGGAAAATCTCTGAATGAAGAACCGGAAGAGTCGGAACTGAACGAGAAATTTGAACGGATCAAAAATCTGCTGCAGGAATTGAATTCCGGGCTGACGGTGAGCGAGGAATACCTGATTGGGAATTTTCATTACCACCGTTTTCATATTTTGCGCGAACTGGAAGGGATTGAACAATCGAGCTCCAAAAAACCATTAATCAATCAACTGCTCGGAAATGATTTCGAAACTCCGGAAAAAATACCTTTTCCAAAAGGTTTGTTAAGTGCTGCTGATATCGATCAGCAGCAGGTTTTTCAAGTACTGGAAGAAAAGAATGTGTTGCTTCAGGGGCCTCCCGGAACAGGAAAATCGCAGGTTTTAATCAATATTCTTGGAAAATCAATAAAAAAACGCCTGAAATGTTTGACCGTTTCTGAGAAACGTGTGGCACTGGAAGTCATTGTGAAAAAGCTTGGGGAACAAAACCTCGATTCCTTTGCCTTTGTGGTTCACAGTCAGACAAAATCGGCGGATTTACTGAAACAACTCAAAGAAACCTGGAATTTACTGGAAATGTCAACATTCGATTCCGGTAAAAACCTGCATCTTTCAGAACAGCTGCATGCGAATCTGCAATTGCTGCTTGATCGCTTGAATTTGCCGGATTATTTTGCGGGAGTTTCCTACCGGGAATTTTGTGAGCTGATCCTGGAAACACCCCTTGATGAAAGTAAATTCTCCACAAGGATTCCTTCCATAGATGAATGGTTGAGCATAAAACCGGATGTTCAGGAATTGGACCGGGAACTTTCCGGCTTTTCGATGTTGAAAAGTTTGAAACCTGCTTTTTTCGAAAAGTGGAACGGAGATCAGTTGGTGAAAGATTGTCTGAGAACATTCAAAGATCTCCGGGAACAATTCGAAGAACTTCATACTTTAAAGGATCTCGATAAATTCATTTCGGCACTTGGTCGCTGCCAGCTGGTTGAAAATGAAAACTACAAAATTTACAGCAGCCTGGCTTTTAAACCCCGGGAATGGAAAAAATTCCAAAAGCAGGTTCAACTGTTTATAGCGTTGGAAGAAAAGTGGCGTGCAGAAAAGTCTGAAATCCAAATCTGGAAACAAGCACCTTCAAAAAGTCAGCTGGATTCCTGGGAAAAAGCATCTTCGTGGTTGCAGCTCCGAAAACGCAAAAAGTCTATCTCAAGTTTATTAAAAGATACTTCGGTATTGCCTGAGATTGCCCTTTCACATTGGAAAAACTACCTCGCAACCACGGAAGAAATCAAAATACTGGAAAGTTACTTCGTGGATTTAGGATTGAACCCGGTAAGACACGAACTGGAAATAGGAATGATCTACGCTGCAAGTCTGCAAAAAGAAAGCGGAACTTTGTTAAGTGAAATTGCAGAATGGTCCTCAGATAAACGAAAGCAACTGATTGAATGCGGCCCGGAATTGAAAGAATTGAGATCCAAACTGACGCATTATTTTACACTCGATCCGGACGGTTCGTTGGAGGAAGATTTACTTCGCAAAGAAAAAGATTTTGCTGTTCTGAGTTCGCACTATGAAACGGTAAAAAAGCTACCCGCATTCTTCTTTGACCTAATCGAAGATGTAAACTCCTGGGAAGAACTTCAGGCAATGATTTTACTAAGTTCTCTCCGTAAAATAGAATCCCTGAACCCGGAATTGGTTAAGTTTTCAGGTGAAATACTGCACCAGCGCCTGGATCAGTTAATTCAAACAGAGAATGAAGAACAGGCAGATTTTGCCGAATCAATCCGCTACCAGATTCAAAGACAATTCGCAGATTTTGAAGAAATTTTGCGAACACCTGCTCAGAAACTGACCGCAACGCAAAAAGAACAAAAAGCCAGGTTGAAGAAGGGGAAATCCATCCTGGTGAAGGAATTTGCAAAAAGCAGGAATCACAGGAGTATTCGGAATTTGCTGGCAAGCGATGCAAAGGAATGGATTCAATTGTTTATTCCGGTTTGGCTGGCAACTCCCAACCAGGTGGCAGATCATTTTCCGTTGGAAGAAGATTTGTTCGATTTGGTGCTGTTTGATGAATCGAGCCAGATTCCGCTTCCGAACGCACTGGGATCTTTATTCCGGTCGAAAAGAGCACTTGTTGCAGGAGACGAACAGCAAATGGCTCCTACCAATTATTTCGGAAAGAATTTCGGGTTCCACGACCTGTTGCACCAGGCGTCATATTATTTTGAACGGGTAGCACTCCGGCATCATTACCGTTCTGAAAACAGCGATCTGATCCGGTTTTCCAATATGCATTTCTATAAAAACGAATTGATCGTTTATCCGTCTTTTTCTCAAAAGCAGGTTTTGTTTCAGCATGTGATTGAAGATGGAGTTTTTGAAGACCGCAGAAACAGGGAAGAAGCAAAAGCCATTGCGTATTTCCTGGAAGCATTTTCCGATTGGGAAAATCAAAGTTTGGGAATCGTCGCTTTTTCGGAAGAACAGCTGAAAGCCATCTGGTCGGAATGTTCTGCCCGGGTGCAGGAATTGATCACAATGGGGCAGGAGGAAGGAAAACTCTTTTTCAAAGCCCTGGAAAATGTGCAGGGAGACGAAGCCGATGTGCTGCTAATCGGTTTGGGCTATGCGAAGAATCCGGAAGGAGATTTTCATATGCGTTTCGGGCCTTTGAACCAGGCAAACGGATACAAAAGACTCAATGTACTGCTTACGCGCGCGAAGAAAGAACTTCATTTTTTCAGCTCGGTGAGTTCGCGTGATTTCCAATTATCGGAGAATGAATCGGTGAATTTACTGAGGAAGTTCCTGGTTAACCTGGAAGAAAGCCAGGCTCTCAAACCGCAAACGATTTTCCCTTACAAGCTCGAAGCTGAAAAGATCGACGGAGTAAATGTTTATTTCAAACACATCTATGCGGAAATTCCGGTTGCTTCGGATTTGGCGACTTTCCACAGGGTCATGAAGCAGCGTGGGTGGAAACTGAATTATTAGGAGTTGTTTTTTCTTTGACTATTTTGTCGTTTGTCTTTATTTAAAGGGTTTTCTTTTGCTTGTCTTTTTTTGTACATTGTAAGTCTAAAAAACTGAAAATGAAAAAACTACTCTCCTTTATTTTGTTCCTTTCAGCGATCACTCCTGGTTTCGGACAAAATGAACTAACCATTGTTCAGCGCTATTTGCAGGAAAATGCTTCCAGATGGAATTTAAAATCAACTGATTTTGCAGACCTGGAATTGGTGTCAACGGCTTCTTCCAAAGCTCCGAATATCAAACATTTGAAAATCCGCCAAACCAAAAACGGAATCGCTGTGGTTGATGGATTCGGAATTGTGACCATCAAGGACCAATTGCCGGTTCACGTAACTTCGAATTTTGTTCCGATGTCCGATCTGGCAAACCAGGCTTCTTTGTCAGCAAATGATGCGTTGAAAAAAGCATTGGACCATTTGGAACTTTCCTATTCGTCATTCAAAATGCTGAAAAGCGAAAAAAATTCTTTCTTATTTGCTAAAGACGGACTTTCAAAAGAAGCCATTCCGGTGAAATTGGTTGTGGGTTCTCACAAGGGGCAGTTGCTTTATTTGTGGGATTTGAGCATTTACCCATTGAGTTCCGAACATTGGTGGTCTTTGAAGCTGAATGCGGAAACCGGGGAGGTGATTTTCCAGAACGATTGGATTTCCCATTGCTCATTCGAACATCCTGCGGGAGAAACGCATCAGAATAATGAACAATTGTTTTGTCCGCCGCCTCCTCCTCCGGGAGCCGATCAGTACATGGTTTATGCATTGCCGACAATCAGTCCTGCTCACGGAAACAGAAGCTTGCTCGTAAACCCTTCCGATCCTACTTATTCTCCGTTTGGCTGGCACGATACAGACGGACAACCCGGTGATGAATACACGACCACAAACGGAAACAATGTATTTGCTTCTGAAGATATTGACAACGATGATATTCCGGGATATTCCCCGGATGGCGGAGCGGCGTTGAATTTCAATTTTGCCTATGATTCCGCTGTCGGAGTACAGGGAAACCTGGATGCTGTGATTACGAACCTGTTCTACATGAACAACATGATGCACGATATCTGGGCATATTACGGTTTTGATGAAGAAAGCGGGAATTTCCAGGAAACCAATTATACCGGAGCTGGTTTGGGGCAAGATGCTGTATACGCCCATGCACAGGATGGAAGCGGAACCAATAATGCGAATTTCGGAACTCCGCCCGACGGAATGTATCCATACATGCAAATGTATTTGTGGTCTTCGAACAATGTACCGGATTTGCTGACTGTAAATGCTCCTGCGACTATTTCTGGTTCGTATACCTGTTCAACTGCGGGTTTTGGTCCGCCGGTTCCCATGACCCCGATTACAGAAAATGTGATATTGGTTTTGAATACCGGAACAGACCCGAATGACGGATGCGGAACAATTTCAAACGGAGCAGCCATTAACGGAAAAATCGCTTTGGTGAGAAGAGGAAACTGCACCTTTGAAGAGAAAGTAGAAGCGTGTCAGAACCAGGGAGCTGTTGCTGTGATTGTGATGAATAATTCAGGAACGGGGACAGTTGGAATGGGAGGAATAAGTGGTTCTCCGGGTACAATTACGATTCCGTCCATCATGATTTCAAAACCGAACGGGGATGCTTTCGTAAACCAGATTCAATCCGGGAACACAGTCAACGCAACGATTGTTAACCCGGGAGACCTGGAAGCTACGGACTCGGATTTTGATAATATGATTATTGCGCACGAGTACGGTCATGGTATTTCAACCCGTTTGGTTGGAGGGGCAGATGTTGCAGATTGTTTATTCAACGAAGAACAAATGGGAGAAGGCTGGTCCGATTGGTTCGGTTTGATGCTTACACAGAAAGCTACGGATCAGGCCGGAGATCCACGAGGAGTTGGAACCTACGTTACAAACGAACCGAACAATGCGACAGGAATTCGTCCGGCGGCCTATTCAACTGATTTTGCAATCAATGATTATACATATGGAAACACGAATAATACCTCACTGACTCAGCCGCATGGAATCGGGTTTGTTTGGGCAACGATGTTGTGGGATTTGAATTGGGCTTTGATTGATAAGTTTGGTTTTGACCCGAACCTGAAAACAGGAACCGGTGGAAATAATGTGGCAATGGCTTTGGTAATCGAAGGCTTGAAGCTGACGTCTTGCGGACCAGGTTTTGTGGACGGAAGAGATGGAATTCTCGCTGCGGATCAAATCCTTTATGGCGGAGCAAATCAATGTTTGATCTGGAAAGCTTTTGCAAAAAGAGGATTAGGCTATTCTGCAGACCAGGGAGATTCTCAAAGCCGTTCCGACCAGGTGGAAGCGTTTGATATGCCTCCGGCTTGTATCCTTGCAACCGAGGAATGGTCACAGAACAAAAAAGTCTTTGTCTACCCGAATCCTTCTACCGGAGTACTGACAATTAAAAGCCCGGATTCCATGATTCAAAATCTCGAATTGGTTGATTTGAGCGGAAAAATTGTTTACGAAAAGACCGTTTCAGGACACGATTTAACCATTGATATCGATTCTTTGAAGAAAGGATTGTATTTGGTAAAAGTGCTTTCTGAAAACGGGTATGAAGTGATTCGGATTGAGAAATTATAACTACAGGTAAATTATCCGCTCTGCGCTCTTTGTTTCTTTGCATTTAAATAACCACACAGAACACATCAGTTCACATAGTATTTAGATTAGAGTTGTCAAAGAGTAAGCTTCCAACAAAAACATCTGCGCCCTTCTGCGAAATCTGCGGGAGAAAAAGTGCAAGATTAATATAGAGAAACGCGGTTTTAAGTGTCAAAATGATTTCTATCGTGACTCTTACTTCGAAACCCGTTTAAACAACACATTTTGCAAAAATCCGACCTGGTAAGATTGAATTTCCGGGTCGGATTCGGATTCTTCCTTGCTGGAAGAAGTCACCTCAAAATATAATTCGTCTTTCCGTAATTCATAAGAAGATGTCATGAAAATGTTTTTCACCTGGAAAACAAAAAAGAGTTGTTTGTTAAACAGATAACCGTCTAACAGGATTCCGTCACCTTCATCTGTCTGGTAGTGATTTCTGCCCTTATAGATCAACCGATAATCTTTCGTAACGGGCATTTTTTCAGACAAATAATCCATTTTCCACCCGAAAACAGAATCATTTTGCTGTTTGACTTCCAGGATTACAGCAATGCTGTCTCTCAATTTTCCCTGGCTGTACATGTGCATCGTTCCTTTCCAGGTACCAAGACATTCTTTCCCGAAATTACTCGATTGAGCTATGGCACTTTGCGATAAGAGTATCAACAAAGTACATGTCAGGAATGCAGCTATTTTTTTCTTAGTGCGCATCGAGCCAGTTATGAGCTAATTCCATTTCTACTTCCATCGGTACGGATAACGAAACAGCGTTTTCCATCGCTTCCTTTACCAGCTTTTTCATGATTTCCTGCTCATCGTTGTGAACATCGAAAACCAATTCATCGTGCACCTGCAAAATCATTTTGGATTGCACTTTTGCTTTCTTCATGGCTTTGTCAACAGCAACCATTGCCAGCTTGATAATATCCGCAGCTGAACCCTGGATCGGGGCATTGACAGCATTTCGTTCTGCGAAACCTCTTACAACCGCATTGGCGGAATTGATATCTGGCAAATAACGTCGGCGCTGCATGATCGTTTCCACGTATCCGTTTTCACGTGCGTCTTTCACCGCTTTATCCATGTAAGATTTAATCGTCGAATACTGTGCAAAATACGAATCGATGATCTGTTTTGCCTCTGTTCGACTGATTCCCAGGTTTTGGGAAAGGCCGAAAGCAGACTGTCCGTAAATGATTCCGAAGTTCACAGCTTTGGCTGCGCTGCGCTGATCTTTTGTAACGGCATCCAGTTCCGTATGGAACACTTTGGAAGCTGTTGCGCGGTGAATATCCACTTTATCTTTGAACGCCTGGATCATATTCGTATCATTCGCCAAAGCAGCGATAATGCGCAATTCAATCTGGGAATAATCCGCCGACATCAGTTGGAAATCTTCCGACCGTGCAATAAATGCTTTCCGGATTTCTTTCCCGCGTTCACTGCGAATCGGAATGTTCTGCAGGTTCGGATTATTGGAACTCAAACGACCCGTTGCAGTAACTGTCTGCATATAGCTCGTATGAACTCTTCCGTCTACCGGATCTTTCATGGTCGGAAGCGGATCCACATACGTTGACTTCAGCTTCTTCATCTGGCGGTAATCCAAAATACACGGGATGATCTCGTGATCGTTTTTATGCTGCTGTAAAATATCTTCCGATGTTGCGTACTGTCCCGTTTTGGTTTTCTTCGCTTTGGAAGAAATTTTCAAATGCTCGAACAGAACATCTCCCAATTGTTTCGGAGAATCCACATTGAAATCCATTCCTGCCAGCTCTTTGATTTTCTTTTCAAGAGCTTCTGTTTCTTCCGCCAATTGTTTGGAGTAAGCTTCCAGGTGTGGAGTATCTATTGCAATTCCTTCTTCTTCCATTCCGGCAAGTACGGAAACCAAAGGCATTTCCATCTCGTAAAACAATTTCTTCAGATGGTCTTTCTCGATCTGCGGAGCAAAAAGCTGTTTCAGCTGGAAAGTAATGTCGGCATCTTCACATGCGTAATCACTGATTGCCTCCGGAGCCAGATCTCCCATATTTCCCTGGCCTTTTCCTTTTTTACCAATCAAGGTTTCAATGCTGATCGGTGTGTAATTCAGGTAATACTCCGCCAAAAAGTCCATTCCTTGTTTGGCTTCCGGCTGAATCAGGTAATGCGCAATCATCGTATCGAACAAAGGTCCGTCGAACTGAACTCCGTAACGATGCAGTACCTGCATGTCGTATTTCATATTGTGAGCAATCTTTTCGATGCTTTTGTGTTCAAAGAACGGTTTGAATTCATCCACAATTGCCTGGGCATCTTTTTGATCTTTCGGAACGGCAACGTAATACGCTTCACGTTCTTTGAAAGAAAAAGACATCCCGACCAAATCAGCGTGTAATGCATTAACGCTGGTCGTTTCCGTATCGAAACAAACGGATTTTTCTTTGAGTAACTTAGTTAGTAAAGCTTTACGTTCTTCAGGTAAAGTCACTAAATGATAGGACGCTTTTTCTGTTGCAATGGTCTTTGTTCCGCTGGTTGGTTGTGCTTGCTGCACTTCTACCAGGCTTTGTGTTCCGAACAAATCCAGCTGGCCGTTTTCATTGGCAGCAGCCGTGATGACGATTTCTTCACCCGTAACGCGTTTCGCCAGGTTGCGGAATTCAAGATCCGTAAAGATTTCCAGGATGGCATCTTTGTTGGGTTGTTCGGTTCTGAGTTCCTCCGGGTTGAATTCAACCGGTGCATCGAGAATGATGGTTGCCAGGATTTTGGAAAGAATTCCCTGATCTTTGAAATTGATCATGTTTTCCTTCATTTTTCCTTTCAGCTGCTCCACATTTTCGAAAACGCCTTCCATGGAACCATAATCGGCGATTAATTTCTTTGCCGTTTTTTCCCCGACACCCGGAATTCCAGGAATATTATCGGCGGCATCTCCCCACAATCCAAGAATATCGATGACCTGCAACGGATCGCTTACTTCAAATTTCTCACAAACTTCTTTTACACCCATGACCGTAGCAGGATCTCCGCCGCGTCCGGGTTTGTAGATGAAAATATTTTCGCTGACCAACTGCCCGAAATCCTTATCGGGAGTCATCATGTAAGTTGTAAAACCTTCTTTTTCGGCCATTTTCGCCAGGGTCCCGATCAAATCATCGGCTTCATATCCTTCCACCATGTAAGTTGGAATGCGGAACGCTTCGATGATTTTTTTGATCGGTTCGATCATGCTGCGGATATCTTCCGGCATTTCTTCGCGGTGAGCTTTGTAGGCTTCGAAATCAACGTTTCTGTTTGTTGCTCCTCCCGGAGGATCGAAAACCACTGCAATATGTGTCGGCTTTTCCTTGTTCAGAATGTCAATCAACACATTGGTGAATCCGAATGCGGCAGAAGTATTCTGACCTTTGGAGTTCACACGCGGATTTTTCGCAAAAGCAAAATAAGCGCGGTAAATCAACGCAAAAGCATCGAGCAAAAACAATTTTTTATCTGATTCCGGAGTAAGCATATTTTCAAGAATTGTGAAGTACAAGTTTAAGTCAATTTTGCCAATTTTCAAGAATGTTTTGTTGGTTGATGAGATTGTTTAAAGCAAAATTTATTGATTGGAATTTTTCCTCCCCCTTGATCCCGCCCGAAGTGTCGGGACAAGCTCTCCAAAGGGGAGATATTAAATCCACTCTTAAAAAGAAATAGTTAGTCCTCAATTTCATTTTCGGAGAAAGAATTAATTGTTTGAAAGGGAAATCTCAGTTTTCCACCTTTGGAGAGTGATTGACTAGTAATTAACACAACTCGTTATTTTCCGGAATTGAAGCAAGAATGTTCTTCAGGACACGGTGCGAAAATAGCTCTTACGCTGAACGCGCTCTTCCGGGATGAGACGGAAATCCGTCTTCGAACAACCTATATTTTTGTTTCATGCTGAGAAATCATCCGGATTAAGAGGAACTGAATCCGGCGCATTGGTGAACAAGATCGGGTACCTGTGCAGGAAATAACAGGTAAATTTCTCATCCTGTTTGAGGAGGAACGACGAGTTTTATGAGAAATTCTGTTATGATCTGCTACAGGTCGATCGGTTTACTGCGCCTAGATTTTTTGTTACTTTTTCATCAATGGAAAAAGTAAGATGTGCGCTTCAATAGGAAATCGCCCCTTTGGAGGGGAGAACTTGAAGAATTGACCAATTAACAACCCGAATTGCATAACTATTCCCAACCGATAAACTTCCGCTTCCGCTTTCACCGAAATTTGTACTGTGCTTAAATGGTTTAAACTAACGGTCGTTTACGGGATTGTTTTCTTGCTGGGTTACCTGGGAACGGGAATTACCTTGCATTACCTGAAACCCGGGGTGAAAATCCTGCCGAAGTTCGTGGAGAATATCCTGGACGGTGATGCGATTTGGAAAGTACAATACCCGGAAGAAGGAGATCTCTCCATGTTTGACCACAAAATCCATTTTCCCGAAGCACATAACCCGGAAGATGAAATCTTGTTTACGGATGATTACAACTCTAAAAACGGGATTTTTTGTTTTCGCGGAAATGCACAGCGCAATGCCCCGACAAGAGGTTTGTTGAAAGGGAAACCGACAAAAATCCGCCTGGATTGGGAATTCACCACCAATTATGACGGAAGAACGACCGAATACGGTTCGTGGGGCGGAGGTTCCGGTTGGACCGGGCAGCCTTTGGTGGTAAAATGGCCGGAGAAAATTGCGAAACGGTTGTACAAAATGAATCCGGAATATTTGAAACAGGCCAACTTCCGGGAAGTCATTGTAGGAAGTTTGTGCGGCGATATTTACTTCATCGACTGGCTTACGGGGAAAGCTACAAGACCTCATGTGACGATTGAAAACCCGATTAAAGGAACTGTTTCCGTTGATCCGCGCATGAACGGATTGCTTTACGTTGGCCAGGGAATTAAGAACGGAGATCGTTTTGGCGCCTACGTTTTCAACATGTTTACCGGGAAGGAAATCTTTTTCCGGAATGGTCTTGACCCGAAAGCGGGCAGGAATTGGGGCGCTTTCGACAGTAATTCACTCATCGATCCGAAAAGCGGTTATTGGTTTCACCCGGCGGAAAACGGCCAGGTATACAAAACAAAAGTGCTGAATAACCAGGAAATACCGCAAGGTGCTGCATTTAATTATCGGATTTCAAAACATCCGGATCTCGGAATTGAATCCAGTTTCGGGGCGTGGAATAATCTGGGCTGGTTCGGCGACAACGGTGGAAATGTGTTTTGCCTGAACCTGATGACCCTGCAGCCGGTTTGGTATCTTGACAATTACGATGATACGGATGCGTCGATGGTGATTGATTTGCAGGAAGACAACCATCCGTTTTTGTATGTCGGAAATGAAGTCGATAAACAGGGAGAAACAGGAACGGCTCATATTCGCAAAATTGACGGATTGACGGGAAAAGAAATTTGGAATGTGGAACGGAAATCAACGAATACCAAGCTCAACGGACGGGTAAACTCCGGCGGGGTGCTGGCTTCTGTGTTACCGGGTAAAAAGAAAGCGAGCGGTTTGGTTTACGGAATCTTCTCCCGTGTGAACGGAACGCTGGCGGGCGAATTTGTTGCCATCGATAAAGTTTCCGGGAAAGAAAAATTCTCCATACCGATGAATTCTTACAGCTGGGCTTCTCCGATTGATCTGTACGACAAAGAAGGCAATTGCTATGTGTTTTTTACAGATGTTTACGGAATGATTTATTTGATTGACGGCCTAAGTGGAAAAATCATTGTAAAAGAAAAAACCGATTGTGTTTGGGAGTCATCACCTATTGCCTGGGGAAACAGGATCGTAGTCGGAAGCAGGGGAAGAAAGATTTTGAGTTTTGTGATAGAGTAAAATCAGACTGAAAGAGTCAAGACTATCGGAGACAGGACTATGAATACCCTGAAAATCTTGTCTCTTGCCTCTTGAAGTCTCTTGGTGTTACTTTCTCAAACTTTCACATTCCCTCATCAACGAGTGCGAAACTAAAAATGTATCTTTGTTTCCGATGGAAAATACGAAACGCCCGCTTATTTTTGTCACCAATGACGACAGTCTTCACGCCAAAGGAATTGCTTCTTTAGTTACTGTTGCTCAGGAGTTTGGTGATGTTGTAGTTATTGCACCCGACAAACCTCAATCAGGAATGGGGCACGCGATAACCATTTCACAACCGATTCGTTTGACACGTTCCGATGTTTTTGAAGGAATTGAATCCTATTTGTGCAGCGGAACTCCGGTGGATTGCGTGAAACTGGCGGTTTATGAAGTATTGCACCGCAAACCGGATCTGATTGTTTCGGGGATTAATCACGGATTGAATTCATCTACAAACGTCCTTTATTCCGGAACAATGTCGGCTGCTGTGGAAGGGGCGATGGAGCACATTCCAAGTATCGGTTTTTCTTATGGTGATTTCGATCCGGATGCTGATTTTTCAGCACCGATGGCGGTTGCAAGAGTAGTGATTCCTCAGATTTTGGAAAACCGGCTGCCGAAAGGAGTTTGTTTGAATGTCAATATTCCGAAAGGTCCGGCAGAAGCGTTGAAAGGAATTGAAGTTTGCAGGCAGGCGTATGCTTTCTGGGAGGATCGTTTCGATAAACGTTTGGATCAGTATGGAAGACCCTATTATTGGCTTACCGGGACTTTTGATTCACGCGAAGATGCAACGGATACCGATTTGCATTTCCTCGATATGGGATACGCAACCATTGTTCCGACTCAATTTGATTTAACGGCGCATAAAGCGATTACAGATTTAAAAAAGATATTTTAAATGAAACGAAAATTCACTTGGAACGTACGGGTAACAGTTGGAACGGTGATTGGAGCCCTTTCTCCGCTTATCCTGGTTCCGTTGACGATGCTCGTTATCGCCTGGACGAAAAATTTCTACTTTTCAATCTTGTGGAGTAAATTTTTCAGCGATCCGGAGGTTATGAGCAAGTTCATTTCACTATCCATCATTCCGAATCTCGTTTGGTTCTACTTTTTCCTGAACAGGGAACGCTATGATCTGGCACGTGGAATCATTGTTGGTTCAGCTTTGCATCTGCCTTTCATTTTATACGTCAATTTGATTCGTTGATGGGGAAGAAGCTTTATATCATTTCGGGAGAAGCTTCCGGAGATCTGCACGGATCAAATGTCATGAAAGAATTACTGGCCCAGGAACCGGATTTGAACATTCGTTTTTGGGGCGGAGATAAAATGCAGGCAGTTGGCGGTACGATGGCAAAACACATTCGCGACCTGGCTTTTATGGGCTTTGTGGAAGTGTTGAAAAACCTTCCCACGATTCTCAGAAATATCCGCTTCTGTAAAGAAGATATTCTGAAGTTCAAACCGGATGCGCTGTTGCTGATCGATTATCCGGGCTTCAATATGCGCATCGCAGAATGGGCAAAAAAGAACAACATCAAGGTTTACTATTACATTTCCCCAACTGTTTGGGCCTGGAAGGAAAACCGGGTGCACAAAATCCGCAGGGATGTATTCAAACTCTTCTGCATTCTGCCTTTTGAGGTCGAGTTTTACAAGAAATACAATTACGACATTGAATACGTCGGGCACCCTTTATTGGATGAAATCGAACAATATCAGTCGCAGCCGAAACAGGAACTGGAAATTTCCTCCAACTCGGAAAACAAACCGATTATTGCGATGCTTCCGGGTTCGCGCAAGCAGGAATTGAGAACCAAACTGCCGATCATGCTTCCTTTGGTGGATTTGTTCCCGCAGTATCACTTTGTCATTGCCGGTGCTCCGAATATGGATATTTCCGTTTACAAAGAATTGATCGGAGACAAAAAAGTCGATATTGTTTACGGGAAAACATATCCCTTGCTGCAGCAATCCGAAGCGGCGGTTGTAACGTCCGGAACAGCGACTTTGGAAACGGGGTTATTTGAAATTCCGGAAGTGGTGTGCTACATCGGGAACTCGATTTCGTACCAAATTGCAAAACGGTTGGTCAAAGTGAAATACATTTCACTGGTGAACCTGATTTTGGACAAGGAAGCCGTCGCAGAACTCATCCAGAATGACTGTACGACAGAAAACCTCGCAAGAGAACTTTCATTCATCGTAAAGGGCGGAAAAAAGCGCGAACAGGTGTTGGAAGACTACTCCAGGTTAAAGATGATGCTCGGAAAAGGTGGTGCTTCGAAAAAAGTTGCACAATCCTTGTTGAAAACTATTTGAATCCGAGCCGATTTCCATTTGGTACGGAACTAATTTTGTAGGATGTTGCGCTTGCTTGTGCTCATAGGGTTTATTTTTCCGGTTCTTGCATTTTCCCAGCAAATGCGGATTGGTGTTTTGCGCGATTATTCCGTTCAGCGAATCGTTTTCGCGTATTCCGACGGAAGTTACAACGTGTTTGGCGATACAACCCTGTATGCAACCTTGCTTCCAAGTGAATTTGTTGATTTATCGGTAACGACAGGAAATAAAATTTCGCTCAAAGTCGGGGTAAAAGAAGTGGCAGTGGTTTCTAAAGTAGTATTGGTGGCTACAAAACTCAATCACTCCCTCGTTTATTCCACCAAAACACCCGCAACGAAAGAACGGAAATACAAAGATGATGTCGAAATTACGGCTCAGAATGGTGTTTTGACTATCGTAAACCTGGTCGATATCAATAATTACCTGAGTGGAGTTGTTGAATCCGAAGGTGGTGGCGGAAGAGAAATCGAATACTACAAGGTTCAGGCGTTGATGAGCCGGACTTATGCACTGAAATACAAAAACCGCCATCAAAAAGAAGGGTTTGATCTCTGCGACAGAACGCATTGCCAGGCATACCACAACCAGCTGCGTTTAAACCCGACGATTGATTCCGCTGTATTGAAAACAGAGGGAATGGTCATGGTGGATGGAAACAACCAGTTGGTGGATGCCTATTTCCATGCGAATTGCGGCGGGCAAACTTCCGAGCCGGATTACGTCTGGAACAACAAGATTCCGTATCTGAGCACCTTCAAGGATACATTTTGTATTTATACCAAGCAGGCTGTCTGGGAAAAACGCATTCCACAAACCGAATGGCTGGAATATTTGGTAACAACCTTTCATTACCCGGTGAATGATTCGGTGCTCGGACCAATGATTTATACCTTTAATCAGCCGGATCGCTTTGCGTTCTATCAATATCCGTGGCTGGGAATTCCTTTAAGAGATATTCGTGAACATTTTAAACTCAAATCCACCTTTTTCAATTGTTACCCGGAAGGAACGGATGTTGTTCTGCGGGGAAGAGGTTACGGACACGGAGTTGGTCTGTGCCAGGAAGGAGCGATGAAAATGGCCAAATTCGGATTCAACTACGTGCAGATTGCCTTGTATTATTTCCCGGGAGTAAAAGTGGTTAATTACGTCGAGCAGCAGTACTTCAATCAGCGGCCGAAGATTGCGGAAATTGATTAGAAAAAGTTCAAATTGTGTATGAACAACTTTTTCTTTGAACCCTTTGAACATCACTTATAGGTGATCACAAAAATATCCTCGTCGTCTTTCTTGAACATTTTCTCTTCCCGTGCCAGTTTTTCAAGGTAAGACAAGTCCTTGATCTGTGAAAGGACGTACTTGGTTTCTTTGAGTTTCAGCTTCATTTCCGATTGAGTGGAACGCAGCGTTGAAAGCTTTTTGTTCTGGTTTACAATGGTAAAAATATCCACTTCATCCAGGAACAAATTGTACACCATGAAAATGGTAATTGCCAGGATGTATTTATTCTTAAAGACGAGCAGATACTTCTTCATGCCTTAAAGGTAGAAACTTCTCCCGGATGATTTTGAGGATAAACATTAGAGATATCCTCTAATGAATGTTAATAGCTGGTTTGGCTTCTGCTGCCCGTTCGAGTAATTCTACTCATGTATCGAGAACACTTGAGCGGAAATGCATTGGATGCGTCCGGAGAAGAAAAGATTTTGCGTTATGTGGTTACGATGGGCCTTGCTCCGAAGTAAGAAACAAAATCAATAAAAAGGAGAAAATAGGAAGATGGGACACGATGTATTGGGAATTAATTACAGTGCGCAACCGTTTTTTATTTTCTCCCGCAGATGCACAGATAATGAGAGGCGCTTACCAGTCGCCTCTTTTTTTGTGAAATCTCCAAATCATCGGTATTCTTGAAAAAAGCGAGTGCGGTAGCCGAGCAAAAATCTGCGCATCTCTGGTAAAAACTAGTGTTGTATCTCAAAAAAAGGAATATATCCAGACACATCGTGTCCCTTCTTGTTTAAAACATTTTATTTTTAAAAATCTTCGGACGCAGTACAAAATGCTCTTTTGTTTGTTCTTCTCTTCGCCACAACAAACCCATTCTTCCTGGGTCGATCGAAAGATGAAAACGCGAAAATATAATCCAAAAAAAAGACCCTGACAATTCTGCCAGGGTCTCCGTTTATGTTGTTTCTCTATTAGTTGACGATTTCGTCGTATTTCGTTTTGAAATCTTCATTTCCTTCGTACCACTGAGCTACTTTGCTCATCACAGCTCTTGCTTTATCAACCTGCTTGCTGGAAATGTAGCACTCAGCTGTTTGGATAATTCCCATCATCAAAAGATCTTTTTCAGCTTTCGACCAGGACTCAATATCACTCACGGATTTCAGTAATGTTTCAGCTTCTTTCCATGCGGTATTTGCACCTCCTTTGTCGGAATTGCGGTATTTGCAAACTCCGTCCAGGTATTTTGCACCGATACTGGTCATGTTGATTTTGAAATATTTCAAAACCCATGTTGCAGCTTTTTTGTAATCCGGAACTTCAATCTCATTTCGGATCATTTCCACCAAACTGTTTTTGAATTCATCAAAGAACTCAGCATATTCAGTCTGAACATCACCGGATTTATCGTATTTGATACTCTTACCAACCTCACCGATTGCTTCCTTGTAAGCGTTTTTATACTTTTCGTCGTCTGTTCCGCTCAGGGAAACTTTATACAAACCGCGAGCCATCCACATGTGCGGAAGAGCGTCACTTTTTGTTTTATCACTTAAAACATATTTTTCCGATGCACGAACCAGTTTTTCGTAATCGCCGTCTGCGTATAAAATACGTAAATCATTATATTCCGGTGCTTGGGCAACAAGTAATTTCGTAGTAAGTAGAGCACCAATTAGAACAAGCTTTCTCATAATATTTAATTTCGTTGAAAGGATAAAACCAATAACTATGCCGAATGTACGAAAACTTTAAATAAAAGTTTCGTTACAGATTTACAAATTCCCCTTTTTATCCCGTTGATATCGAATTGCTTGAAAAATGTTTCAGAATTAACGAGTTTGATTACGAATTACGTTTGATCATTAAGAATTCGTAATGATGTCATTCGTAATTAATTCCCTGCGCTTTCAATCAACAAATCCAGGATCTTCTGAGCTGCCTTCGAAATTTTTGTTCCCGGTCCGAATACTCCGAACACTCCGGCATCGTATAAGAAATCATAATCCTGCGCCGGAATTACTCCTCCCGCAACAACCATGATATCCGGTCTTCCCAGTAATCGCAGTTCTTCAATCACTTGCGGAACCAGGGTTTTGTGCCCGGCTGCAAGAGAGGAAACGCCTAATACGTGCACATCGTTTTCCACGGCTTGTTTCGCAGCTTCTTTCGGTGTCTGGAACAAAGGCCCGATATCCACATCAAAACCAATATCGGCAAAGGAGGTTGCAATTACTTTCGCACCGCGGTCGTGACCATCCTGGCCCATTTTGGCAATCATGATCCGCGGTCTTCTTCCTTCCAGCTTGGCGAATGTTTCCACCAACGCTTTGGCTTGTTCAAAATCTTTATCACTCATACTTTCCGCTGAATAAACACCGCTGATTGAACGGATGGTTGCCTGGTGTCTTCCGAAAGTTGCTTCCATGGCCTGTGAAATTTCGCCCAAAGAGGCTCTTTCACGTGCGCATTCTACGGCAATTTCCAGTAAATTTCCTGTTCCGGTTCTGGCTGCTTCGGCCAATTTTTCCAAAGCGGCTTTTACGCGCTCCGGATTCCGGGTTTCGCGCAGTACTTTCAAACGTTCCAACTGGGATTCACGCACTTTGGTATTATCTACTTCCAAAATGTCGATTGCATCTTCTTTTTCCAATTGGTAGCGGTTTACACCGACAATAATATCTTTTCCTGCGTCAATGCGTGCTTGTTTGCGCGCTGCAGCTTCTTCAATGCGCATTTTCGGAATTCCGGTCTCGATTGCTTTCGCCATTCCGCCCAGTTCTTCTACTTCCTGGATCAGTTTCCAGGCTTCATCCACCAATTCCTGGGTTAGTTTCTCTACATAGTAACTTCCGCCCCACGGATCGATGATATCTGTCATTCCGGTTTCCTGCTGCAGGTAAATCTGCGTGTTACGCGCAATCCGTGCAGAGAAATCGGTTGGTAAAGCGATTGCT
>VFQP010002067.1_pt1 | contig 23693 bp, 19 predicted proteins | sample 3512351 | NCBI WGS metagenome assembly VFQP01 (sample SAMN10412372, study PRJNA504923) | tailings metagenome | isolation source: Relicate 1 Philex TSF1 revegetated site | place: Philippines: Tuba, Benguet | collected 2017-08-29
GGGGGGGGGGGGGGGGGGGGGGGGGGGGGGGGCGTGAGGAAGAAGCAACCGGTGCAGGTGGTAGGTGGAGCTTGGGGGACAGCCTGCTGATGCGCTGCTGCGTCGCCACGCCTGGCATGTGCTGGCGTGTGCAGCCCCTCAAACAGCCCCTACACCGCAGCTTGTACCGCACCCATGTTGAAGTCGTCCACCGCCACGATGTTGAACAGGTCCAGGTCGTACTCCAGCCCAAACGTCTGCAGGGAGGGGCACCCCGGCAGCGCGACACGGCAGCGCCTGAAAAGCCGCGGCGCCCACGCCCGCACCGCGTGCTTGCTTTGCCACGACCCCTTCCCTCCAACCGCCCCAGCTGCGCAGCACGTCCTTGTCCACACTCCACGGCCCCCACCCACCCAGCGCCTCCTCCGTTTCCGCGTGCCCCGTGCCCACCGTGGGGGCAAGACACCCCCCCAAAAAACACAACCGCCCCACCTCCTCACCTCCTCGTCCCACTTCATGGATTTGACGAGCGAGTCGAGCGCGTGGTCCACCTTGCCCAGGTCCTTCTCCGCCACAAAGATGCGCAGCGCCACCTTGCGACCGCTGCCCGTCACGTACTCGCGCTCCTTCTTGTACAGGGTGCCAGCCACCTGCAGCACCGCCACAGCCACCACGACAACAACAACCGCCACACGTAATCGCACACGTAATCGCACACCCTCTGCAGCTCCGCCGTGGCCAAGACGCCATCGCAAGCCGGGCGCCGCCGCCGAGCTCATTGTCCCGGTTCCCAGGCCAGCGGCGTCGGCGCTGCGCCGCAGCCAAACCTGCGCTGCCAGGGCAGGTCCCTGCGCTGCCAGGGCAGCTGCTGCTGCCCTGCTCACCAGGGCAAAGAGGTAGCAGGGCTTGGGGAAGGGGTCCACCCAGACGCTGAAGTGCCGGCCCCCGGGCAGCTCGCCCGACTCCTTGAGGTTGCCGTTGCCCAGGAGCACCGGGTACCTGCACGGGGAGCAGGCACACGGCAGCAGATTGACGCCGGGGTGTGCCGCCCTCCCTCACTCCTCCGCAAAGCCACAAAGCACCGAAGAAGCAGGCGAGGGGGGGAGGGACCTCTCACTTGGCCTTGTCCGCCTCGATGCGCGTCGTGTACTTGGCCATCACGTCGGGGCGGTCCAAAAAGTACGTGATGCCGCGGAAGCCCTCGGCCTCGCACTGCGCACCGCACCGCACACAGCACCCACGCCGCACCGCACCGCACACAGCACCCACGCCGTTCGTCTCATGTGCGCTACGTCTCTGCCAGCACAGCCACCCAGCTCCCACCAAGCAGCTGCGCCGCTGCGCTCTCCCCAGCCTCCCAACGCGTGCATGCCTGCGACCGCCCCTCCCCCCCCCCCCCCCCCAAGCTGAGAGCTGCCCGAACGCCGCCCTGAGCTCCTTGCAGTGCGCGTGAGCCCTGCCCGGCGTGCCCCCCCATCCTCGCAGCCACCTGCGTGCAGAAGTTGCCGCCGCTCTTGTACAGCCCCTCGAGCAGGCTGTTCTCCTGCGGCTTGATCTCGGTGGCCACCTCGAGCACCAGGTCGCCCGCCGGCAGGCCCGTCAGCGTCAGCTCCTTGTCCGTCAGCGTGTAGCTGCTCCACGCGCCGCCGTTGACCTGCATTGGAGGGGAGGGGGAGGCGCCGTGGTGCGTGAGAGGGCGGAAGAGGGGCAGGTGTGCGAGTGTGCGGTGGCATGATGGTCGCTGCTGCTGCTGCGGCGGCGGCTGACCTTGATAGAGGCGAGCTTGACGTCCTTGCGGCCGTTGAGCACCAGCTGGCCCGCCGGATAGTGCGCCGCCACCTCGGCGTTGGGCTTGAGCGTCAGCGTCGAGTGCACCAGCGTCACGTCCTCGTTCAGCACGAAGTTGAGGTTGACCGTGTCGATCCAGTAGGGAGGGGGGCGGTAGTCTGCAAGAAAGGCGGCGTTGCAGGTCGCCGGGGTTGGTTGGTTGACACCTGGTGCTGCTGCTGCTGCACGACGCACCCCCCGCCCGCCACCCGCGCACGCGCGCCCCGCCCGGCTCACCCTTGCGGAACTTGGTGGCCGGGTCGTGCACGGGCGCCTTCTCCTCCTCCTTCTCAATCTGCGGCGCCGCGGCAAGTGCGGCAGAGCGAAACAGGAGGCCGATCTGAGGAGATCGCGCGCAAGCAAACATCACTAGATGGCCCTGGGCTGCAGCTCAGCTGGCGCTCTTCGGCCGATGGCATAGAGGACAAGCCCCTGATCGTGCTGCGCTGCTTCGCGGGCGACGCTGCGAGCCATCGCGGCTGCTTGTTCCAGGGGTCCCTCTGGGGTTGTCTTCGCTGCCCACACGCTGCCTGCTGCGCCAGTGTGAGGCCTCGAGGCGCCAATCCGAGCGGCGCGCACCTCCGGCAGCTGCAGCTCATTCTCCGTCTCGGTGGCCATGGAGCGTGCGGCGGGGAGGAGGGACCGGTGCGCCCACGAGCGAGCTGGTGCGAGAGCCGCTCCGCTGAGGGGTGGTGCTGCTGCGTCTGCGCGCCTCGGAGAACACGCGTGCCGGTGGACCTGCAGCGCGCCTGCGCGCGCGCGAAGGATGTGGGCCACAGCATGGACAGTCCGGGCCTCCGCATCGCGGCTGCGGCGCGAGAGCAGCAGCGCGAGAGGATGCAGGCAAGTGCTGGTGCCTCACCTGCGCCTGCGACCCACAGGTGCGCCGCTGGGGCCAGCGACCCCTTGGCGCGTTGCGCCTGGGCGACCGTGGCCTGCGCTCGGCCAGTCAGCAGCATCCTCAGGAAGGGGAGGGCGGTCCTGGAACGTATGGTGATGCGCCTACGCTACTGGCGAGAGCCCATGGCCAAGTGGGACAGTGGTGGCCGGCTTTTTGTGGCCGCAGCAGGCGCGGCGCGGTGGCCGGATTCGACTTGCGAAGCGCGTGGCTGGCAGAGGCTGCCAGGTGGATCGATCGGTAGACTGACAGCCTCGAAGCTTGCAACATGAAGCTTTGCGCACAGCAGGCGCGGCCCAGCAGCGATGGCGCGGGTCCGGCCGGCGGTGCAAGGCGTCGGCAGCGTCCCACCGGCCAGACCATGTGTGCAGATGCGTGCCGCTGTGCTGAGCTTCGTCGCTGCTGCTACCTCTGCTCCAGCTGGTGTGCACGATCAGAGCGGCGCATGCCGCGGCCCCCTGCGGGTCGTGCTGCCCACCCAAGTCCCAGCAGAGGGTGGTCCGCACCAGGGAAGACAATGGCTTTCAGTAGCACTAGAGACGTGATGGGATCTTGATCAGCCAGGCCCAGGCGCAGCCTCCTCCAGTCGCGGAACCAGCGCTGCGCGCCTCCCCGTGCGCGGGACAGGAGGAGGAGGCGCGCGCGCGTCGACGCCATGGCTGGGCAGGAGCCAAGCAGTGGCTCGGGGCCGCCATCGGCGCGCGTGCTCGACCTCCAAAGCGTCCCGCAAGTGCTGCTCGCACGACCCACCAACGACAACGCAGCACTGGGCAGCCAACAGCTGCAGGGCCAGCCGCCAGCTGCTGCGCATGGCAGCGCCGTCAACGCTGCCACCGTCATGCACTTTGGGGACCTGCTCAGCCTGCAGCACCTGCTCCAGCAGCCCACACACGCCACGTCGCACGCACACATTCAGCCGCCGCCACACCCACAGCAGCAGCAGCAGCAGCAGCAGCAGCAGCGAGCTGGCGCCCAGGGGCACGTGCTGCTGCTGCCCACCTCCACCGGCGTGGATACGCACAACCTGCTGGCGCCCGCGGCGGTCGCGCAGCTGCAAGGCGGCACGCCCACGTTCCACTTCGCCGCGCCCAGCTCCACCAACGCCTCATCCGCCGCGTTGCTCACCGCCCTGGCGTCCCTGGCGCCCGCCGCGCAGCAGCCGCAGCAGCAAATGGGCCTCACCTTCCCCACGGCCCTCGTCCTCACCAGCGACGGCACGCAGGCGCTGTGCCTGGACCCCGGCCTGTTCCAGGCCGCCCTCCTCGCCGCCCCAGCAGCACCCGCACACCTGGACCTCGCAGCCCTCCTCCAGCAGCAGCAGCAGCAGCAGCAGCAGCCCCCGCCAGTGCACGCGTTCCTCCCGGGCACCACCTTCCTGCTCCCCACGCAACCCAGCACAGGCACAGCCGCCTCTAGCAGCACCACCACGCTCCCCACGCAGGGCCCGTCTGCCGACGCCGTGGGCGCGGCGCACCACCACCACCACCAGCTGCTGCAGCCGCCCCCCACGCAGATCCTCTTCTCTCTGCCGCAGCACTTCCAGCAGCAGGGCGCCGCGGGCGCAGCCCACCGCCACGCCGTCGCCCCGCCGGCCGCCCCGCCCGCCGCCATCGCCGACGCACAACAACCACCGCCGGCGGCGGCGGCGGCGGCGGCGGCGCTCCCCGCTCGCAGAAAGCCGCCGCTCGCGGCGGCGGAGGGCGCCCCCTCCGCGCCCCAGCAGCACGCCACGCAGGCCCACACTACCACCGCGCCACAGCCCCACCCGCCGGCGGCGGCGGTGGCGGCGCCGCAGCACCAGCAGCAGCAGGAGGCGGCGAGCGGTGGCGCCGCCTCCGCCAGGCCCGCCACTGGCGCCGCCGCGCCAGCCGCGTCAGACTCCCAGCGCAGTGGCAGCGCGGCGGCGGCGACGGCGCGTGAGCACGGCAAGGCCGGCGGCGAGAAGGCAGCAACCAAGCCGCGCAAGCGCAAGCGCCCGGCGCACCACCTCGCTGAGGCGGAGGAGCGGCACCGCGTGCTGAGCGAGCAGGTGAGCGGGCGAGAGAAGCAAGTGCAGCTTGCATAGCCGTGAGCCAGCGTGCATGGCGATGAGGTGCCGTCGCGGTCATTGCCCTCTTCCCTCCCCATGTGTTGCAGGTGGGGCGACTTGAGGGGCTCAAGAGGACGCTGGTGCTGCACGAGCTGCTGCTCAAGATGGCCATCCGCGGGCGCGACGTGCAGGTGAGGTAGCGGGGCCGGGCTGCGTTGAACACGCCTGGCAGTTCGAGCAACAGCCAGCAAACAAGCCTTCCTGCGTTGCCGCTGACACTCCACGCAGATGGCTCACCTGCAGCTGCTGCCCAGGCGGCCGCCCTGGGCGCCCGCCGCCGCCACGCACCTCCTGCCCTCGACCACGCGCGCCGGCGCCACCCTGGCCAGGCTCCTCGACGAGCTGTTTGCCGCGCAGCGCCCTCCCGCCCCCCCCCTCGCAGCCCTGTCAGAGTCCACCAAGCTGCACCTGCCCCCGCCCTCGCAGCGCCTGGCCCCAACGCTCCCGCGCAACCACCCACCGCCCAGCCGGCTCCGCCCTCCACAACGCAGCCCGCAGCGGCCAGTCAAGATGCCGGCACGGCACCCGAGCCAAGCGCCGCCGCCGCAGCGCCAGCCCAAGGCAGCACGGCTGGTGACGCAGCGGCGTCAGCGCCGCCGCCCGCCGCCGCCGGCGCACCAAGCCAAGCCGCTCCCGCGGCCGCCGGCGTCGCCGCGCCGGGCCCTGCGCTGGCGCGCTTCCCCCGCTCGCCGCCAGAGGTGGCGCAGCAGCTCTGGCGCGCGCGCGGCGAGGCGGTGCGCGCGCTGTTTGGCAGCGTGGAGGCGCTTCAGGCAGCCAGCGCCGAGCAGCTGGCCTCCCTCTTCTCCCAGGTAGGAATCCCAGGGAGGAACGGAACGGAAAAGGAAGCAAGGAGCAGCGAGACATGGCAGCACAAGGTTGGACATGTGTGGCCCTCGCAAATGCACCCTCACACAGGTGTTGACCCAGGCGACCGTCGCCGCTCCGCCGCCCGCCGCCGCCGCCCACGCCGCGCCCGCCTCGCTCGCCGCGGCGCAGCCCCGGCCGGGCGGCGCAGCGGAGTGCGACGCTTCGGAGGACGACAGCGACGACGCAGAGCTGCTCCACGCACGGGTGGGCAGCAAGGCGCTGCCTGCCGGTGGCGGCGGTGGTGGCGGCGGCGGCGCCCTCGCAGCGACGGCCAGCGGCGACGACGGCCGGCGGCGCCTGGCGCTGCTGGCGGCGGCGCTGCCGCTGGTGGTGCTGTGCAACCCTGACGCCGCCATGCGGCTGATGGGGCGGCACGTGGGCGAGGTGGCGGGCGGGCGCGGCGCGGCGGCGGCCGAGGGCGCGGCGGCAGACGGCGGGGACACTACCGCTGCGGCCGGCCCTGGCCCAGAGGCCCAGGCCGACGAGGGCGGCGGTGCGGGGCAGGGCGGCGACGGCGAGCAGCAGCCCGCGGCGGCCGGCGCTGGCGGCAGGGACGCGGCGGGGCGTTGGGTGGGCGTGCTGGGCGTGCTGGGCCTGTCTCCCGACCAGCTGCAGCTGCTGGCGGGCCTGCACGGGCTGCTGCAGCCGTTGCTCACGGCGCACCAGGCGGCGCACCACCAGTGGGCCGGCTCGCTGCGGCGGCTGGTGCGCCAGGAGTCGAGCCGCAAGGCGCAGGCCGCCGGGTGAGCGGCTGCGCTGCTCGTCTCAATGACGTAACATCGCTGCGAAAGGCAGCCACAGCTCGCGCCGTGCCGCGTCGGCACGCGTCACGTGCGGATCGTGGTGTCGCCCTTTTGCGCGCTCCTTCTGCGCGCGTTTGCAGGGTGCAGCTGGGCGGACCGTGGGTGCGCCAGGGCGAGCTGCTGGATGCCGCGCACAAGCTGGTGGCGGCGAGCCACTGCGTGGTGGCGCTGGCCACCGAGCTGGTGTGCGCCTCGGTGCTCAGCGAGGCGCAGGCGCAGCTGCTGCTCTTTGCGTCCTGGCCGCGCTTCCCCGACGTGCTGGCGCTGTGCGGCACGGCGGCCGCGCTGGCGCGGCCGGAAGCCGCGCCCCCCGCTGTGGACGCGGGACCGGCGGCGGCGGCGGCGGCGACCGGGGCCGACGCAGCCGCGGCAGGCGCGGCCACGCAGGGCTAGGTGTTGTGGTGTGCGCTAGCGCACCTGTGAGCAGCCCCTAGAGGCCGGCGTGCTTGTTTGCAGGAGCTCGTGGGGCGGTGGGCGGTGGAAGATGCTAGAGGGAAGCGGCGGCGGGTGCGAGGAAACGACACGCTTGGAGATGGTTCTTCTCGCTCGAAGTGGTGGCGCAATGAAGCCGTGGTTTGGTCCTGTCGTCGCCGGGCGGCACCGTCGCGCCCACCCGCGGCGCGCGCGGCGCCTTGGGAGCAGCACGCTGCTTGCGCGCCACAGGGCGGGCCTGATTGGGAAGGACTTGGTGCTGCACACTCGTGCGGGTGGATGGACTGATTGATTGAGGGACCGTATGAGAATCCACACCTGACCTGGTCGAAAGTGCTTCACGTGCTTCACTAGTAGTGCTGGTGTGACCAGGGCAGGGTTGGTGACACATGCACGTGGAGGAGGGTGGGGGGCACGCCTTGGCATGCGCTTCCCCGCCCCCCTCTGCAGCCCCTCGCTCACTCGCGTGTATGAGCCGAGGCGTCAACCCTTATGTCAGAACTCTCCCGCGCTCTGCAGTCGCACGTTGATGGCCGGCGCCGACTCACGGCAGGTGCACACAGGCTTTGTGTGATTGCTGCCCACCTGGTGAGGCGGCGCAATCGTGCGTGGTGGTGGTGGTGGTGGTGGTTTGGGGTCACACCTCGCGAGCCCGGCGGAAATGTTGCATGTTTCAGGGCAAAGCGCGCCTGCCCTGCTTTCGCTGCTGCAGAAAGTGCATGCGCCCGCCCCCCAAAATGCCGTTGGCTGGTGCCGGTGCACGGGTCCCGTCTCGCCGGGTGCTCGGTGGCGCCGCGCACTGGGCTGATCATGTGCCTGCTGTGGGCTCGCTCTCTCAATAATCATACGAAACGGGAGCAGGAACTGGGTGGCGTGCGCGAGGGACTGATGCGAGTGTGCGCGCGCCTCCCTCCGTGGTCACCAAAGCGTAGTGGCCCGTGTGCGCATCTTTTGCCGCTGTTTCGTGCTGGGTTCTCCAAAGCCCCTGTGGGCCAATCCCATTGCTGCTTAAATGAGTGCCCCCCATGCTCTGCACGCAGCCCCAACATGGAACACCCGAAGAGGAGTCCGGAAACGGCCGGATGTGCTCCCTGTTGCCGCCACTCATGCCTCTGTTGCCAGATGAGCCTTCTTCTTCTTCCCCCACAGAGCACGCCGCCCACGGGGACAACTCCTCGCCCTCTTGAGGGTCCTGTTTTTGGCGCGACCACTGCCTGATGATGGCGTTGCTGGTGATGACTGTCTGCCGCAGTCCTGCAAGCATAATATGATCGGACGGCGCAGTCACCAGCCCATGCGGCGCGACGACCCGAGGTACATGTACCTCAACGCGGCCACCGCCCCCCGCACAGACGTGGCACGCAGCACCAGGGTGTGGTTTCTACACAGAGCGCAGCCTCCTGACCGCCAGCTGCAGGCGCTCCTCTTCTGGGCCATCTTGACCGGAATGGCAGAGCAGAAGGAGTCCGGTAAGCCGATCGCGAGTCGCCTGGGGATGCGAGAAGCCTCGCACTGCGCTTGCGACCGCGACAGGCGGCCCAGCGGCCCAGCGATGCGCGTGACCCTCCCTCTTCCCCGGCGAATGGCCCGCCACCCGACGATTGCTCCCTCCCGCAGGCGCGGGAGAGAAGGTGCTGATGCTGATAGTGCAGATGGCTACGAAGCCACCTGCCGCTCCCGCTGCGGCCACGCAGACAGCCGCTCCCAGCGTGGGCGCCGCGCCTGCGCCCGAGACGTCAGCGGCATCGCATGCAGCAGCTGCTGCACCTGCGCCAGCACCAGCACCTGCACCTGCTCCGGCACCGGCACCTGCAGCGACCGGCCCTGCGGCCAAGCCGCTCATCAAGCTCACGCCCGCCCACCTGCTCTCCCTCTTCCGCGCCACGCCCGCGCTGGCGCAGCTCGTGGTCCGCAACGCAAAGCGCACCACGCTCACGCTGCGGCACGACGCCGCGCCCGCGGCGGCCAGCCGCGCGCTGCAGCTGGCGTCGGGCGCCGCCGACCTCGCCCTGGTGCTCAAGGGCGGCGTGCACGCCAGCGTCGCCGCGCTGGCCGCCCAGCTGGCGCCCCGCACCACGCGGCTGTCGCTGCGGTCGATGCAGCTCACCCACGCGCTGGCGTCCGGCTTGGCGCAGCAGCTCCCGCAGCTCTCCTCCCTGGCGCTCGAGGACTGCGACCTGACCGCGCTCCAGCAGGCGGCGGCCGCATTCGGGCAGCCCATCCGCAGCGTGGACGTGCTGCGGTGCCGCGCCGGCAACGAGCGCGACTCGGCGCGCGTGGCGGGCCTGGCGCTGGGTCTGGTGCGGCGCGGCGACGTGCGGGCGCTGGACACGACGTGCAACCTGCTGGGCTTTGGGCTGGGCGAGGCGCTGCCGCAGCTGCACAGCGCCACGCTGCGCGGCTCGGTGCGGGACGTGCGCTTCCTGCTGGACCACCCGGCGCTGCAGCACGTCACGCTGCACCACCTGCACCCCTCGTTCGGCGGGCTGCTGCGGCCCGACCGGCAGGGCCGCCCGCAGCACCGCCTGCGGCAGGGCTTTCAGTGGCAGTCGCTGACGCTGCCGCACGGCCACGCCCTCAACCTGACGGCGCTCCCGCTGGCCAAGATCGAGCGCCTGGTGTTCCAGGACGGCGTCGCGCACCTGGACGGCTGGCGCGACGGCGGCAAGGCATGGGGCGAGCTGGAGGCGGCCGCCAGGGCCGCCGGCTGCACCATGGCGTGTGAGCCGAGCAGGCAGACCGGCAAGTTCGTGGTGAACGGCAAGCTCGCGGTGGTGATGCAGTCGGCCGAGAACACCTTCCACCCCGAGCGCAACGGTGAGGCGTGTGCGGGCGCTCCGCTTGCTGCTGCTGTGCGGGAGGGCGGCGCGGTGAGTGCTGCGGGCCTGAACTGGCCGATAGTGTTTGCGGGCCGTGTGCGCGTGTGCAGAGGACAACACCGAGGGATATGAGTCGGGCATGGACTCTGACCGCTACGACGAGCCGGACGACTACGACGAGCAGCTGGAGGAGCACATGCGGGGGACGCGGGCGGCGTGGCTGCGGGACGTGACGGCCATGCTGGAGTTTGTTGGCCGGAACCTGCGCAGCGGCCCCTGGCGCGTGGTGCTGCAGGACTTTGACGCCAGCATCCGCCCCGTGGTGGACCGCCTACCCGCCGCCAAGCGCGGCACGTGGCGCATCGAGTACAAGCAGTGATCCTGATGGGTGCTTGACGTTGTGCTTGGCTTTCTGTGACCCTCCAGCTGTTGCTGGTCCCTGTTGTTCAAGGGCACGAATGCGCGTGGTGCGCGAGGTGCGGTCGACGGCCGAGCGCACGCGAGAAGCAACACAGCAGAAACGAGATGCGCAAAACGGCGGTTCTGGCGGCCGCGGGCGCATCTGCGGTGCTGTACGCGGTGCTGCCGGCGGGTCGGCGCACCGTGGCGCGAGCCTTCGCGTCGCTGGCGCCTGTGCTCAAGGACCAGCCGCTGCCTCCTGCTCGCAAGGTGATCGCCATGAGAGCTAGCTAGCCTGAAGCGTGGCCTTGTCCTCAATTGGATGTCCAGGAAGGCAGGAGGGGGGGAAGGGCATGAGAAGACGCTCGACGCGTTGAGCTCGCGGAAGGTGGCGGCAGCCTTCAAGTCTTCGCCCTCCACGATCGCCAGCGCGCGCGCAGGTGAAGCTGGCCCTCTGTCAGCTGCTGGTCACGGCGGACAAGGAGCAGAACATCAAGGCCGCGCAGGCCGCCATCAAGGTGAGCGCGTCGTGCGCCTCCATTGTCACAGGCAGGGGCAAGCAGGCAACGCCACGGGGAGCAAACGACAATGAGCCCAGGTGCATGTTCTGCGTGTGGAGACCATTCATCGCGGCACAATCCCTTGATCGCTGCCCGCCCCACACGCCCGCAGACGGCGGCAGGCCAGGGCGCGCAGCTGGTGGTTCTTCCAGAGATGTGGAATTGTCCTTATTCCAACGACTCGTTCCCCACCTACGCCGAGGACATTGACGGCAAGGCCAGCCCGTCGGTCGACGCGCTCGCCCAGGTGACTCTCGTCCCCAGGCGCCAGAGGGCCACAAGCAAGCGCTAGGACTGCAGCCCAGTGCACGCCCTGATAGCATCACTCCCTCCCACCACGGATGCACGCTTCGCTAGCCAAGACGTGCGTGTGCGTGTGGGCGCTCGTGATGCACAGGCGGCCAAGGAGGCGGGCGTGGTGCTGGTGGGCGGCTCGCTGCCCGAGCGCAGCAACGGCAAGCTCTACAACACCTGCTGCGTGTTCAGCAGCAAGGGCGAGTTGCTGGCCAAGCACAGGTGCGCACGCCGTGCGGGCGCGTGGCGCGTGCAATCCTTGAATGGCGTCTGCGCCCCATGCCTTTGGCCGCTTGGCGGCCCTGCTTCTTGCGTTCTGATGGCGCGGCCCAAACCGCGCCAGCCAGCCGCTCCTGGCTGGCCGTGTTGGCGACACGCGTGCGGCGCGGTGTGTGGTGTCATGTCGACGACGGGATCCCGAGGGCGCAGGAAGGTGCACCTGTTTGACATTGACATCCCCGGCAAGATGACGTTCAAGGAGTCGCTCACGCTGTCGCCGGGCGAGGGGCCCACCGTGGTGGACACCGAGGTGCGCGTCGTGCTTCGTGTGTGTGGTGCGGCTGCGGCGCGGGGACAGGAGCGGGGCGCAGAGCGCGCGTGCCTCCTGCCCTGCTTTCGTCGTGCGCAACGGCGCGGCTCAGGGGAGTCGGTTGCCGTGCCGCCGCGGGCGCAGGTGGGCCGCCTGGGCGTGGGCATCTGCTACGACATCCGCTTCCCAGAGCTGGCCTGGATCTACGCGCAGAGAGGCTGCCAGCTGCTCGTCTACCCAGGTGTGCACTGCCGGCTGGGGACGCCGTAACGACGTCTCACGAGCCGCGATGTTCGCGTCTGCTGTGCAGCGGCGCGTTGCGAGTGCGCGGCAAGCGGGGCTGCGCACAGGAGGCAGCGAGGCTGGCGTGGGCCGTTGACGGGTGCGTGCGGTGTCTGCGGGCGCAGGCGCCTTCAACACCACCACGGGGCCGCTGCACTGGGAGCTGCTCATCCGCGCGCGCGCCGTGGACAACCAGCTGTACGTGGCCACCTGCTCACCCGCGCGCAACCCCACGTCCACCTACCAGGTACGGCGCACGCATCGGCTGCCCGCGCCGAGGAGCCTGTTTTGCAGAGCTCGCTGTGTGACGCACGGCCGTGCTCCTACGCCGGCGCACGCCACAGCGCCGCTCACGGCGAAGCAGGGCCCTGCGGCGAGCGCGCCCGTGTGACTGGTGGCCGCCTGGCTGTGCGCGCAGGCCTGGGGCCACAGCACCGTGGTCGGGCCTTTTGCCGAGGTGGTGGCCACGACCGAGCACGAGCCCACCGTCGTGTACGCGGACATTGACTTTGCGCAGGTGGGTTGCTGGTGCTGGCAGCGCTGACACGGTTTTGCTGCACGGTTCCGTGGTGGTGACGCGTGCACGCTGGTCTGGTGGGTGCGTGCGCGCAGATTGAGGAGCGGCGCGGCATGATCCCTATCCGGGCGCAGAAGCGGTCAGACCTGTATGGCTTGCTGGACTTCAGCGTCTGATGGCGACGCTGCCGCCCTCTTTTTCCAGGTGCATGCTCACGTTGGGATGCAAGTGTGTGTGCGTGCACGAGGCGCTCGGGTTGCCGTGTAGACAAAGCACGCTGGGACACATGCAGTGCACCAGGCCAAAGCCTGCGTCACCAGACACTGCACGGTACGGCCAGTGGGCCGTAGTGAAGAGCGAAACGGGCAGGGCGGAAGGGCAAGAAAAGAGCAGCCAAACTGTCGCCAAGCAAAGCCTGCACCACGCGCTTTTGCTGCTCACGGCCACGGGGAAAGGAGCACCTCAAACACGGCGCGTGCCGCGGCCTTGAGCTTGGACGCGGCCGCCTCCACGGCGCAGAGCGCACCGCCCACGCAGCCCGGCGCCTGCCGCTCCTCGGGCGCCGTCCTGTCCGCCACGCCCTCCTCCTCCAGCACCACGGCGTCATCTGCGACCTCAGCCGTTGGGCTGTTTGGGGGCTGGCGGTGGGAGCCCTGACCCGTGCAGCCCGCGGCGCCGTCTGTCCTGCCACTGCTGGCGTCGGTGCTGCCGCTGGTGCCCGTGCGGAGCAGCGCGGCGCCCCGCCGCCCCTCCATGGCCCCGTCACCGGCCGGGTCCTGGCACGCCGCCGCGCGTGCGGCGGACGTCGGGAACGCTCGGAGCGCCTCGCTCTGCTCTGCCCGCATGCGCGGCTCGGCCCCGTTTGCCCACTCGTCCGCGCCTGCGCCGTGCGCGCCCGGCCTGCTTCCGCACGGCAGCGCATCCCGGAGCCACGCGCGCAGGCGGCCGCTGGCACTCGCAGCCGCTGCTGCGTGGCCCAGCCCGGCCTCCCGCTGCGGCCGCTCCTCGCTCACGCCCTGCCCGCCGCCGCTGCCACGGCCAACGCAGCAATCGCCGTCGTGGCGGCAGCCGCAGCACGCGCATAGGGACGCCACGTCCTCCTCCAACTCGCCGCCCGCACAGAGCTGCGTGCTGTGCGTGCCCAGCTGCTGCGCGCTGGCTTCCACGTCCGCCCTCGCCGCCGCCAGGCGCACGCGCCGCACGTCGCGCGCCTCGCCGCTTGCGTCGTACGGCGGGTGCTCCGTCATGGCAATCCTGTGCAGCGCCTGGTGCAGCTCCTCGGTGGTGACCCCCCGCTCCTTGGTGGTGGCAAAGAGCTGCACCACGGGGTGCTGCAGCACGCCCTCCATGGTGAGGCGCACGCGCGGGTCCAGCGCCAGGCACCTGCGGGCCACATACGACGCACTCAAGTCAGGGGCAGCTTTCGCCTGGTGCCACGCCAGCGCGAGTGGGCGCACCACAGCGTGGGTGGCGAGCGTGGCACTGGGCGGCAGGGAATGCCGATGCACGCACGCCCCGGCTGCCCGGGCCAGGTTGCCAAGCGCACACATGGTAGCTGGGCTCCAGGGCGAGGTGTCCAAACGGATGCGAATCCAGCACACACACACACACACACACACACACACGCAAGCAGGCAGGTGGTCGCGTCGCTCACCCTTGCACCAGGTCCCAGAGCAGCGGCGACATCTGGCAGATGACGTCCTTGGCGTCGCTGCCGTCGCCGCGCCCAGCAAGCGTCAGCTCGGCGATGAGCTGTGCCCGGGCGCGTGCGTCGGCCCCTGGTGGCACCTGCGCGGCACAGCCACGGAGGGACACAGCGCCAGAGGCTGCGTGGCATGGCATTAAGGCTGAGAGGGCGCAAATTGCCGTGGTCGCATGGGCATACGCGCCTCACCCGCACACGTGCTGCGTCCAAAGGAGGTGCTTTTTTGCTGGGCAGCTTGCTCCCGCACCACGCACCTCTCCAAACCTGACCTTGCGCGTGGCCAGGAACACGATGGTGCGCCCCAAAGACCTGCGCAGGGTGCCTCGGCCACGTGGCCCCACGTCCAACGCATGCGTGGCAAGCCCCACTGCGCGCGCCAGCTCGGGGGCGGCATGGCAATCATGCCACCAGACGCGCACCAGACGTCTGCTTCCGGCCCGTACGGCTGCATGAGGATGCGGGCCAGCCCCCGGTGCTCCTGCGGGAGCAGGCGCCTGACGGTGCGCTCGTCCAGGTCGGCCGCCAGCACCTCTGGCGCCATGAACCAATTGCTGCCGCACTGCGTCGCAGGCAGGCCGCAGCGTCGCCTGGTGGACCAGCAGCGGAGGGTTTTTGCCCACTGTTCCTCACATGCGGAACGCGCACGCTGGCTCCCCCGTGCTCCTCACCTTCCTGTGGTCGTCGTGGCCCACGCGGCCGTGCTGGTTGATCGGGCACGCCAGGCCCCAGTCGGCCACGCAGAACTCGGGGAGAGCGCTGACCAGGATGTTTGACGGCTTGACATCCCGCTGCACGCACCACACCAGCTGCGCGCCTTTGCGCTGCGCGCACGCCTTCCACAGGGCCTCAGGGCGGTGCCTTTTGCGGCGACTCACTCACGTGCATGACTCTGTGCACGGCACAGGCGTAGTGCAGCGCGCGCGCCACGCTGCGGACCACGCGGGCAATGTCCGCTAGGGAGGGGCGCGGCATGAGCGACTTCTGCGGGCACAGAGCGTTTTGCGGACGGCCTGGCAGCAGGTTGCGCCGCTGCTGCACTAACAGCCGGGTGCTCGACCGGCACACGCAAGCGCCCTGTGTCACCTTCAGGGGGGAGGCGGGGCTCACGGCTTCGTGCAGGTCGCCCTTCTCGATATGCATGATGATCAAATAGATGTGTCGGCCTTCGGTGAGGGCCGTGAACGTGGGCTGCGGGTGACGCCGTAGCGAGGACGCGCGCGTCGCGTCCTTTGCCCTGGACTTTGCGCAGTGCAGGACGCCCTGCCACAGGCAGGCCACCCACCACGATGTTGGGGTGCTTGAGCACGAGCCCAAGGCGTGCCTCTCGCACGGCCAGCAGCACCTGCGCCGTGCTCATCTCCTGGAGGGGGGCGGATCTGCGGCCGCAGGCGAGGTTCCAGGGTCAGACAGCACCGTGGTGCCCCAGTGGCCCTGCGCAACTCGCGCGTCGCTGCGCCATCCCTCCTGCGAGTCGCGCTGTTGAGGATCCTGCGCTCGAACTCGGGAGCTCCTGACCCACATCCGCACGCACATCTTGAGCACGGAGACATCGTTGCTTCGGTCTCGGCACTTGATGACGCGGCCCTGAGCTCCGCGGCCGACCTCGTCCTCGCTCATGCGGTACCACTTCTTCATCACAGGGTCCTCGAACCACGACGCCTGCGTGGGGCGGGCTCCTGACGGCATATTAGTCATGGTCGCTCCGGTCGACCGTGCGAGGGCTGGAGGGACGCACTCGGCCGCCAAGGCAGCGCTCTAGGCACGCGCACTCACGCCGCGCTCTGCACTGCCGAGCTTCGACACGACGATGAGGCCTTGTTCCCGCATTCTCGCCGCTGCTTCAAAAGGGATGTGGGTCACCTCCACGGACAAAGCTCATGATGAAGCGCGATGCTGGGGGTGCATGAGAGCGTGTGTGTGGCGCGGAGTCGCGCCACCGTCCTGACAGGCGCGTGCGGGCCTGGCGTCTGGGAGCCAGAGTGCTCTCTCTTGGGGTGTCGTACACCCTCATCTGTGGCGGGCGGGCGGCGATGCGAGCGCGAGAGAGATCCGAGACGCGGGGGGGACGGAGCGAACGCGATGCGCCAACGCCACCTCCTCTCTCTCTCTCGCGCGCGCGAGCGGGAGCGGGAGCGGGAGAAATGTGTGACGCCGCCGCCCGAGGGGGACATTTGCTGAAGCCACCCCCTCGTCCTCGCTCGCGCAGACGCCACTGAGCGTGGTGCGACACCTTGTGGCGAGGGCTCCAACTCAGTGCTCTGAGCTGTGCACGCGCTTGCTGAAGGTCGCGCTCGAGTTCGGGCCCAGGGACCTCGCCTCGCTGGGCTCAAGATGTTGCAGGTTGACTGGAAGGCGTGCGCAGGAAGAACTTCAGTGCCAGGAAGGAGAGTGCTCAGGGGATGAGCACAGCAGGTGTTGGCACCAGACGGAGAGGGCGTGGAGCGCAGAGCGTGGGTTGCGCCGCGCAGCAGTTGGTGGACGGTGGGGGGGCGGGTGGGTTGCGGACGCGAGGCGGACAATCACTCTGCTGGCCTCCAAACGAAAAGGATCTAGTCTTCCCGCTGGCTTCCGCACGAGCAAGCACACCAAGGGCGGCTCCGGCAAGGGCAGCCAACCCTACCGTCCCGCGCACGCGCGCTCGCGAGGCGGCTGGATGGGGAAGGGGCAGAGAAAGGGAGAAGAGATCAGGGACAGGTGGCAGTCGGCAAGTCATCGCGTGGCCATGGCACGAACGCCTCTGCGTCCTCGCGTGGATGCGACAGCACTGTGGCGTCAATCTCGTGGCTGTGCTCTGCCAAGGCCAAGAAAAACAAAGAGAACCGTCTCACTGGTGCTCCTCCACGCCAGCACACACTCTCACGCTGCCTTCACGCCAACCAAGCACCGGCCGAGAGGACACGGCGCGCGCCCTTCACCTGCCGCTGGCGCGCGCTCCAACGACGACGCGGGTGGCGTCACCGACGGCGCCCCCGCCGTTGCTGCTGCTGCTGCTGCCGCTGCCGTTGTTGCTGGGGCGCTTGCTCTTGCGCCCGCGGCCCCGCCGCGAGTGGCGTGCCTTGTGCGTGGGGACGGCGGACGCCGCGGCGCCGCCGTCGCTGAGCGCTGTGGCCTGCTCGCCCGCCATGGGCGCGGGGGCCGTCATGACGCCCGTGGCCGATGCCGCCCTCAGGCTGGGCTGCAGCCCACGTGGCGCCTGCTGCTGCTGCTGCTGCTGCTGCTGCTGCTGCTGCTGCTGCTGCTGCTGCTGCTGGAGCGCGCGCACCTTGGCCGTCTCTGCGGCAATCACCTCCAGCAGCCCCGCATGCTGCTCGCCCCACCTTTGCTTGTGCTCCCGCAGCTGCTGCGCGCGGCGCTCCTCCTCCGCCCGCTGCATGCTGGCCTCAAAGTGACGCTGCAGGTCGCGCGCCCTGTCGGCCTCCTCTGCCGCCTTGCGGGCCTGCTGCAGCTCGCGCCGCAGCTCCGCCACACTCGCCTGCAGCGCCAGGCGCTCCTGCTGCGCGTGCTGCTGCTCCAGATGCTGCGCGCCCACCTCCAGCCGCAGCTGCGCCACCAGGCCCTGCCAGCGCAGGCGCGTGGTGTCCTCCTCAGCGCTGCGCTGCGCCACGAGGGCCCGCAGGCCCTGCACCTCCTGCTGGCAGCTGCTGAGCTGCTGCTCCAGCTCCGCGGCGGTGCGCCCGCCGGCGGGCGCCGCGCTCAGCAGCCGGGCCTCCAGGCCGCGCACCTCCTCCCTCAAGACGACGACCTGACCCGCCAGCCCGTCCCGCTGCTGCTCAGCCGCGTGCGCCTCGCGCTGGAGGCACGCGCACCGCTCCTCCATGGCCGCCACCAGCGACCACATGCTGTGGAGCGCGTGCTCCACCTCCTGCTCCCGCGCCTGGGCGGCGGCGCCCAGCTGCTGCGCCTGCGCGCTCAGCGCCTGGCCCCACTCCGCCTCCCGCTGCAGCAGCACCTCCTTGACAGCCTCCAGGTCCACGCCGTCGTGGCGGGCGGTGCGGGCCGCCTTTTCGCCGGCCTGGGCCGCCACGCGCGCCGCGCGCCTCCTGGCTGACAGCTGGCGGTACTGCAGCCTGACTACCTGGCTGCGCTGCGCCATGAGCAGCAGATCCGAGGCTGAGGCGGCTTCCAGGGCCACGTTGGCGCGGTGCTGGCGGATGGTGAGCTCCAGGGAGCGGGGCAGCTGGAAGCCCTCGGGCAGGCTCGCCAGCATGGTGTCCACGTGGGGCCAGAGGAGCGGGTCCAGGAGCAGCTCGGCGGTGCTGGGGCGCTGCGTCGGGTCCGGGTGGACCATCCTGCACGGCACGCAGCAGCCAGCAACAGGATCACCCGGTAACAGCGTGCTTGAGCACGCGGGCCGCAATGCAGGCGTTGCGTACATGATGCGTGCGGTGGCCCGTTCCGTTGATGCAAGATGCGCACACTGGGCTCACCGTGCGATGAAGGTGCGGATGGCCGAGGGCATGGTGAAGTGCTGATCGCCGACGCGGACATGTTCAGGCAGGCACGCCTCCACACCGCCTCCCGCCGCCTTGCGTAGCTTGAACTGGCTCACGTGGAAATCGACCTGCAGAAGAAAGGAGCGACAGGTACGGGCGGTGGCCACGTGAGCTTGTGCTGCGGTGCTGGTGTGCCGTTTTCTGCGACACAAGCGCAAAGTGACTCACGGCGTCGTCACTGCGGAAAAGGGGATGCTGCATCCGCGTCTGCTGCGCCCACAGCAGCGGCCCCAGGGCCCTGCACGTGCAGGGAGGCGAGGCGGCAGCGGCGACACCCACGCCGTGTCAGGACGGTGCACCCTGGGAGTCCACTTGAGTCAACAGCGGCACCGAGCTCAGTGTGGCATGAACCCCAGCACAGCTCCGGTGTGCACGCACCAGACGTCCAGCTCAAAGCTGCAGTCCTGCTCGTTGATCACCTCGGGCGCGCGGAACCCAGGCGTGCCCTGCGCAGGTGCACGTGCGTGCAGTTCAATGACGTGAGAGCAAAGCACCGGCTGCACAGGTTGTGACAGAAAGACAGAGCGGGACGGCCACGCGCACACGCACAAAGGCGTGACCCAGGGCGCACTCACCCCGCCGATGTAGCAGATGCCGTCGTCGTTGGGCCGCACCTCTGCGACAAACTCGCACTGCTCCAAATCCGCGATGCTCACGGAGCCATCCGCCCTGACCAGGATGTTGATCGGCTTGAGGTCGCACTGCACATGTACGGGGGCGAGAATGGTGCAGGTGTCTGCGTGCCGAGGTGTCTGCCGTGCATGAGGCGGGGGGGCGGCCGTTCAGGCGTTGCGTGGGCAGCAACGGCGCCGCTCACGTGGACGATGCCGGTGGCGTGCAGGCACGCCAGCTGCAGGACGACGGCCGCAAACATTTCGACGATGCGGCTGTTGATGGCGTCCTCGTCCATGTTGTCGTCGTGCATGAGCGCCTGCGGGACCACCGCAAAGTGTGGAGCCGCTGATGTTGCCGCGGCGGCAACATCACGCATCGGGCTGGTTCCCCGCCGGCAGTGCGTGCGCTGGCCGGCGTTGGTGCGCTCGTGAACTGTGGCAGAGAAGGCAGGCAGGGAGCCTTTCCACACCGCGCACCTCCACCTCGTCGCACAGCGTGCCACCAGCAAAGTACTCCATCACGAGGTCGGCGTGCTCGTCGTTCATCTTCCACTCGTAGAACGCCTGCACAGAGGGAATGGAGCGTGCGTGCCGTCATGCTAACGAGCAAGGTGGTGCGCCGCCAGGGCGTGCAGGCGTGTGGGCGCACAGGCTGTCGCGGCACGAGGGCGAACGGTTGGCGGCTCACCGGCAGGCCCGGCACGTGACGATAGAGGGTGGTGTACATCTTGATTTCATTACGCGCTGCCAGCCGCTGCGGCCAGCAGCAAGCGTGTGATGAGCTTGGCGTCAAGCACGGTGCTCCGCAGCACCCGCTGTGCGGACGCTGTGAGTGAGTGCCCCCACGCACCGTGCTCTCGTAGCGCGGGCCGTCCTTGGGCCCAAACACCACCCTGCGCGTGCCAGTGTTGAGCCATGTGAGCCATGTTGAGCAGCAGAGCAGCGCTCACTCGGAGCTTGCATTCTCCCGGTGGAGGTGGAAACCTGGCCAACCACTGCGCCACCCAGCCGCTGCGTGCAGCTGATGGCCGCGCTGTGCTTGCTGGATTGAGTTGATGCCGCTCTGGCGAGCGCTCCTTGCGCGAGCGCGCGGGCGCTCTGTCCTCTGGTGTGGCCAGCCCGACCCCTCGACGCTGGGCTTCGCTCGTCGTGCGCTCACCTCTTGAGGGCGTAGAGGTCACCCGTCGCTTTCTCCTCCACGAGGAACACCTGGCCGGACGCGCCAGAGCTGAGCTTCTTCTTCACGACCAACTCTGGCCAGAGCTCGTCGATGGGCAGGATGCCCGCTCCGACCTGCGTAGCGGCCACGACGAGCGCACCAGCCGGGAATTCAACCCATGGCGCCGCGTCCGCGCCTGGAAGCGCTGCGGATCGCTCTGGAGAAGAGAGAAAAAATGTCGTCCAAGGTACCTCCTCCTCGGCGGCATCGGCCGGCGATCGCCCGTTCATTCCACTCCCGTCGGCGCGCTGGGAGTCGATTGTCGATTGTCGCTGCTGCCCGTCGCCCGTGTGTGTGCGATCGCTCTCCTGCCCGGCGCTTTGCCGGCCCTGGTTGGCGGCTTGCTAAAGTGCACAAGTACGAGCAGCGCTGGCCCTCTTGAGGACAGGCAATGCCGGCAGCATCATTGCAGCCGGGGTGGGGGACAAGGCGTGCCAAGAGCCGCACGGTGGGGCGCCCGTCCACACGTGCGGTTGTTGAGAAGAGGGCGGCCGTGGGGCTCGCTGGAACACCTCTCTCCACCTCAAGGCTCTCCCTGCCCCTGAGCTTCTCCAGGTGAGTAGAGTTTGGGGCTCAGCACAGAGCGCGACAGGTTCGCCGGCAGGTGCTCCCGCCCACACCACCGCCGCCCCGTCATGCAAGACCCACACACACCATCAAGGGAAGAAGGGCTCGTGTTGGGGGCGTGCGCACCCTACTTGACCGTGCTGTGTGCTCGCCAACCCTCGCGCACAAATCCACCCAGGCCTGGGTCAGCAGACCGGGCAGGTGGAAGCGATAGGAAGCGGCACGCTCAAGATGAGCGCGGGCGCAGCAAGAGGCGCCAAAGGTGGGCCGTCATGATGACAGCCAAGCGTCCACCAGTGGGGCATGAGTCAAGCGTCCACCAGAGAGGACAAGCAGCCCGGAACAGCTCGTGCCGGCGATGAACGTGTGCCCGGCGGCAAAGTGGCGTGCACGCAAGGGTTGCGCGTGACCTGCCATGGCTCAGGACCAGCTTAAGAACCATTTGTGTGAGTGTTTGCGTGCGTGTGTTGGATTGGCATCTGTTTGGACACCTCGGCGGGGCCAGAGCCCAAGCTACTGGGCGTATCAGATGTCTCGCAGCGATTAGGTACGTGAGCCAAACACATGCACCGGTGCCGCATCCTTGCGCACGCCCCACGTCCGTCACCATCAAGACTCACCGCCCGCACCCGCGTAAACTCAAGCCACGCAGCACGAGCAACTGCTCACACGTGCCACACTCCTGGAAGGTGTCAGGTGCGTGCCGAGATCCGCTTCTGCTTGGGCACCTCGGTGTGTGCGGCGTGCCACTGCTTGCAGCACCAGGCAACACTGCGCAGTGAAACACTCTGACCTGTCCAGCAGTGGAAGGAACGGCCGCAACGCGCGCGGCCCCGTGCACACACCCTGAAGCTGCAAGGTGCACACGCGCACGCGGTGAGGGAAGCACGCCCCACCAGGCCGGTGGATCAGCAATGCAGGGCAGGCAGACTTTCGCACGCCCACAGGCGGTTCTCGCGCCTGCATGACACCATGAATCTGAGCGCCACGCCTCGCCCTGAGGACTCGTGCACTGCCCCACGCCCGCACCTCTTATGCACCGAGCACCATCACGTCACACAGCGCTGGATCGGGCACACCGGCTCCCTGTCCTGCCCCTCATCAAGCTGGGACATGAGGGCCCGTGGATCCGATTGGACTTCAAACAGTCGTCAACAGGAGCCGTCGGGGGCATGCCGCTCGTGCTGGCTGTGGAAGTCATGAGGTGACAGTGCAGATGCACCTGATGTACAGCTGCACGCAGCATTGCATAGAGAACGCTTCTGCAGCACGGCCGTGAGGACAGGACTCAGACCGAAAAGAGTTCTTGGCGGGCTTGACGAGCGGGACTTTGGACGGCGACTGCAAAAGGCGGGCCAATCCTCTCGACGCAAATCTCTTCATGAGCGGCCCCACCGTCTTGGCATTGCTGTTCCGCGCCTGGCCGGGTTGCAGAGTCGCGGGGAGGTCTGAATGTGGGCCGGATGTGGTCCAAATCTGGGGGGGCGTCACCTCCGGCCGCGCTCGGCGCGCGCAAAGTCGCTTCACAGCGTGTGATGGAGACGTGAAGCAAGCACCATGCCACGCGGATCACCCCAGCTCGCGCGCTGCTGATGCGCGCTCGGGAGGGGGTCGGGAGACCGTGCCAGGCTCGAGTCGAGATGTTGTTACAGGCCCTGGCTGGAAGTGCAGCGCCTGGAAGGAGTGCAGCGCCGGCAAGGACAATGTTCCGGGGATGAGAGTGTTTAGGGGGTGGGTGGGCGCCAGATGGGAAGGGCGTGGAGCGCAGGGTGTGCCGGTTGCGTCGCGCAGCAGATGCGTCGGCGAGGGGAGGGGGGGTACGGACGCATGAGGCAGATTGATCACGGCCTGCTGGTCTCAAGCATGAACACTTGCCTGCCTGCTGGCTTCCGCACGAGCAAGCACACCAAGGGCTGATCCGGCAAGGGCAGCCAACCCTACCGTCCACGCACGCGCACTTGTGAGGCGGCTGGATGGGGAAGGGGCAGGGAAAGGGAGAAGAACGCAGGGACAGGCGGCAGCTGGCAAGTCATCGCGTGGCCATGGGACGAACGCCTCTGCGTCCTCGCGTGGACGCGACAGCACCGTGGCGTCAATCACGTGGCTCTGCACAGTTGCGGCAAGAGAAATGAAGAGCGCCGTGAGCCTCCGGTGCTCCAAGCCAGGGAACACCCTCACCAGGGTGGTAACCAGTCATACTCTGGCTCACGGTGGACGGAGGGGGAGACGGGCAGCGGTCGGGCTGCTGACGGCGGCGGCGTGGGCGTTGGGTGGCGGACGCGCGGGATTTGGGCGGCGATGGCACGGCGGACGGCGGCGGCGCGGGCGTGGGGCGGCGGAGGCGCGGCGAATGCGCGAGCGGATGGCGGCGCAGCGGGCGTTGCGCGGCCGCAGTTGCGCGGCCGCAGTTGCGCGGCTGCAGTTGCGCGAGCGTTGCGCGGCGGGCACATGCGCGGCGGCGGTGCCGTGAGACGCGCATGCAATGGCCAACCAAGCACCGACCGAGAAGACACGGCCGTGCCGTTCACTTGCGGCCTGCACACCCAGGTGGGCGGCGCAGTGCCGGCACCCCTGCCGTTGCTGCTGCTGCCGCTGCCGTTGTTGCTGGGGCGCTTGCTCTTGCCTGGGTGGTAAGCAGTCATGCGCTGGCTGACGCGGAACGGAGGCGGAGACGGTCGGCGGTCGGGCGGCCCCGCCGCGATTGGCGCGTCTCATGCGTGGGGACGGCGGACGCCGCGGCGCCGCCGTCGCTGAGCGCCGGGTCCTGTCGGTTGGTGCGTGGTTGGCGTGCAGGCAGCTG
>VFQP010002069.1_pt1 | contig 23664 bp, 22 predicted proteins | sample 3512351 | NCBI WGS metagenome assembly VFQP01 (sample SAMN10412372, study PRJNA504923) | tailings metagenome | isolation source: Relicate 1 Philex TSF1 revegetated site | place: Philippines: Tuba, Benguet | collected 2017-08-29
ACATGAAGCCTTCGAGAATCCAGACCGCCAGCGGCACGTTGAACAGGCAGTGCGCAAGCGCGACCGCGATATGCGTGTCGATGAGGCCGAAGGACGAGTAGAGCTGCAGGAACGGCAGAGCGAAGACGGCCGGCGGTGCCATGCGGTTGGTGAGAAGCCAGAAGAACAGATGCTTGTCGCCGAGGAACCGGTAGCGCGAGAAGGCGTAGGCGGCGGGTAGCGCGACGGCGAGCGAGATCACCGTGTTGAGCGTCACGTAGATCATCGAGTTGATGTAGCCCGAGTACCACGAGCTGTCGGTCAGGATGACCCTGTAGTTGCGCAACGTCGGATTCTGCGGCCACAGCGAGAAGGTCGACAGGATCTCGGCGTTCGTCTTGAAGCTCATGTTGATGAGCCAGTAGATCGGCAGCATCAGGAAGATGATGTAGATCGTCGGCACCAGCCATGAGAAGCGGGCTTCGCGGCCGCGCTTGCGCATCCGGGCGGCGATGCGGGCATCCTGCACGCCCTGCGCACTGCCCGCGGATGCGAGACCCTGACGCATGACCATGGCGTTGCTCTTGTTCTCAGCCATTTCAGCGCTCCGAGTCATAGTTGGTCATGACGGTGTAGAAGACCCATGACAGGAGCAGGATGATCAGGAAGTAGATGATCGACATGGCTGCTGCCGGCCCGAGGTCGAACTGCCCGATTGCGATGTTGACGAGGTAGATCGACAGGAAGGTGGTGGACGTGCCCGGCCCGCCGCCCGTCACCACGAATGGCTCGGTGTAGATCATGAACGAGTCCATGAAACGCAGGAGCACGGCGATCAGGAGCACGCGGTGCATCTTGGGCAACTGGATGTAGCGGAAGACGGACCAGCGCGACGCACCGTCGATCTTGGCCGCCTGGTAATAGGCGTCCGGGATCGAGACGAGACCGGCGTAGCAGAGAAGCACGACCAGCGACGTCCAGTGCCAGACGTCCATGACCACGACGGTGATCCAGGCATGGGTCGGGTTGGTGGCGTAGTTGTAGTTCACGCCGATCATGTTCATCGTCTTGCCGAGAAGTCCGATGTCGACGCGGCCGAAAACCTGCCAGATCGTGCCGACGACGTTCCACGGAATGAGCAGCGGCAGCGCCATCAGGACGAGGCAGATAGGCACGCCGATGCCTTTGCGCGGCATGTTGAGCGCGATGAAGATGCCAAGCGGAATCTGGATCGCGAGGATGACGAAGGAGAAGACGAGGTTGCGGACGAGCGCCTCGCGGAAGCGCGTCGATTCCAGCACCTGCTCGAACCATTCGGTGCCCGCCCAGAAGAAGACGTTGTTTCCGAACGTATCCTGCACCGAATAGTTGACGACCGTCATCAACGGGATGGCGGCCGAGAACATCACCAGCACGAGGACCGGCAGCACCATGAACCAGGCCTTGTTGTTCCAGGTCTTGTTCATCGGGCGCGCTCCTTGTGTCCGATGCGCCAGGAGTTGGCATAGAGATTGATCCCGGCCGGATCGAAGGTGACGTGCGCGTCGGAGGGAAGCTCCTCATCCTCGCCGGCGATCGCCGCGATCTCGTTGCCCTCGACATTGAGCCGCACGATCTTGTGGCGGCCGATGTCCTCGACTTTCGAGATGGTTGCGGGCATGCCTTCGCGCGAGATCCGCACGAATTCGGGGCGGATGCCGAGCTCTATCCTGCCCTCGGTCGCCTGCGGCGGCTGCGGCAGCGCGATCGTGCTGCTGCCGAGCCTTGCGGTTGCGCCGTCCAGCGAAACCGGCATGACGTTCATGCCCGGCGAGCCGATGAAATAGCCGACGAAGGTGTGGTCCGGCCGCTCGAAGAGCTCGTCCGGTGTGCCGATCTGGACGATCTCGCCGTCATACATCACGACGACCTTGTCGGCGAAGGTGAGCGCCTCGGTCTGGTCGTGCGTGACGTAGACCATGGTGAAGCCGTAGCGGTGGTGCAGCTGCTTCAGTTGCGATCGCAGCACCCACTTCATGTGCGGGTCGATGACGGTCAGCGGCTCGTCGAACAGGATCGCGTTTACGTCCGAGCGCACAAGCCCGCGGCCGAGCGAGATCTTCTGCTTCTGGTCCGCCGTCAGCCCGCGCGCCTTGCGTTTGCTCCAGGGCTCAAGGTCGATCATCGCCAGCGTCTCGCGCACCCGGCGATCGACTTCCGGCTCCGGAACGCCGCGATTGCGCAACGGGAAGGCGAGATTGTCGTAGACGGTCATCGTGTCGTAGACGACCGGGAACTGGAACACCTGCGCGATGTTGCGCTCCTGCGTCGAAGCGGCGGTGACGTCCACGCCGTCGAAGAGCAGCCGCCCGTGCGAGGGATGCAGCAGTCCCGACATGATGTTCAGGAGCGTGGTCTTCCCGCAGCCCGACGGTCCGAGCAGAGCATAGGCACCGCCATCTTCGAAGATGTGGTGCACCTCTTTCAGCGCGTAGTCGGAATCCGATGTCGGGTTCGCCATGTAGGCGTGGCGGATGTGGTCGAGTTCGATGCGTGCCATGGCTGTTCTCCCTCAGGCCGCCTCGGCCACGGGCCGCATCGCGCGCCCCGCGGCATCGAAGATCATCAGATGGCGTGGATCGAGATGGACGGTGATGGCGTCGTCCGGATCGAAGTGGTTGATGCCCGGAGCCAGCATCACCCACCGCGCATCCGCGAAAGTGATGTGCACGAAGCTTTCCGAGCCCGTGATTTCGGTGATCGTCACCTTGGCATGCAGCGGCACGGCGGCCGCCGATTGCGGCGTCAGCGTCAGATGATGCGGCTGGAAGCCGATCGTGTAGGTGCCGTCGGCAATGCCAGACAGCCCTGCGGGCACCGGCAGGCCGACACCGCCATCGAGGAGGAACACGCCTCCCTTCTTGGCAAGCACGATCGTGTTTAGGGGCGGATCCGAGAAGGTCTGCGCCGTGATGAGGTCGGTCGGCTTGCGGAACACCTCGACGGTCGGGCCGAATTGCGTGACGCGGCCTTCCGACAGCGTCGCCGTCTTGCCGCCGAGAAGCAGCGCTTCGGACGGCTCGGTCGTCGCATAGACGAAGATCGTGCCGGATGCGGCGAAGACCTTCGGGAGCTCAGCGCGCAATTCCTCACGCAGCTTGTAGTCGAGATTGGCGAGCGGCTCGTCGAGAAGCACGAGACCGGCCTTCTTGACCATGGCGCGGGCAAGCGCGGTGCGCTGCTGCTGCCCGCCGGACAGGTTGAGCGGCGTGCGCTGAAGGTAGGGCTCCAGCCGCAACAGTTCGGCGGCCTTGCGCACCTCGCGGTCGATCGTCGCCTTGTCCTGGCCCGCCACGCGCAGCGGCGAGGCGATGTTCTCGTAGACCGTCATCGCCGGGTAGTTGATGAACTGCTGGTAGACCATCGCGACATTGCGCTTCTGGACCGGCACCCCGGTGACGTTCTTGCCCTCGAAATGGATCGTGCCAGAGGTTGGCTGGTCGAGGCCTGCCATCAGACGCATCAGCGACGTCTTGCCGGATAGGGTCGGCCCCAGGAGCACGTTGAGCGAGCCGCGCTCCAGCGTCAGCGACACGGCATCGATCTGCGTTTCCGCACCGACCTGCTTCGTGACGTTCTTCAGTTCGAGCATCGTGCCTTCCTCCCAAGGCCAGGTGCATGATTGGCGGCTTTACTCGGCCGCCTCGCTCCCTCGCCGGTCCACGGCTGCATTGATGTGGTTCGAAAGGGCTGCCGCCTCCTCCGCGCTGAAGCGCAGACCGAGCTTGGTCCGGCGCCAGAGCACGTCTTCGGCGGTCATCGCCCATTCATGGTCGATCAGATGATTGAGTTCGGCTTCGCTGAAGCCATGGCCGAAGTCGCGCCCGAGGTCGGCAGGCGCTTTCGCCTGGCCGAGGAACGAGCGCGCCGTTGTACCGTAGAGTCGGATCAGCCGGCGTGCGGTCTTGCGCTCGAGAAACGGGTAGTCGGCCAGAAGCCGCGCGACCTCCGCCTCATAGCCGTCGGCTGGAAAATCGCCGCCGGGCAGCGTCGCATCATGGGTCCACTCGCGCCCCTTGGCGCCGAGAAGCGAGACGACTTTGTCCATCGCGGCTTCCGCGAGCTTGCGATAGGTCGTGATCTTGCCGCCGAATATGTTGAGGACCGGCGGCTCGCCCGAGCGCCCGTCTACCTTGAGCACATAGTCGCGCGTCGCCTCCTGCGCCTTCGAGGCGCCGTCATCATAGAGCGGACGCACGCCCGAATAGGTCCAGACGATATCCTCGCGCTTCACAGGCTCGGCGAAATACTCGCTCGCCGCGTCGCAGAGATAGGCGATCTCGCCATCGCTGATCCGCACGTCCTTCGGATCGCCGTGATAGTCCTGGTCGGTAGTACCGATCAGGGTGAAGTCGTCCTCGTAGGGGATCGCGAAGATGATGCGGCCATCACGGTTCTGGAAGAAGTAAGCACGCGGGTCGTCGAACTTCCGGCGCACCACGATGTGGCTGCCCTGCACGAGCCGGACTGCATGCGGATGGTTGCGCCCGACGACTCCGCCCAGCACACGCTCGACCCAGGGGCCTGCGGCGTTGACCAGCATGCGCGACCTGACCGTCGAGACTTCACCGGTGAGGGTCGAACGCAGCGACACGGTCCATGCGTCACCCTCGCGGCGCGCGCTGGTCACGGCCGTTCGGGGCTTGATGACGGCGCCCCTCGCCTGCGCGTCGACGGCGTTGAGAATGACGAGCCGGGCATCGTCGACCCAGCAATCGGAATATTCGAAGGCACGCGAGAACAGCGGCTTCAGCGGCCGACCGGCCGCGTCGCTGCGCATGTCGAGCGTGCGCGTCGGCGGCAACAGCTTCCGCCCGCCGATATGGTCGTAGAGAAACAGCCCGAGGCGCAGCAGCCAGGCTGGGCGCAGGCCATCATTGTGAGGCAGCACGAAGCGCATCGGCCAGATGATGTGCGGCGCGTTGTGCCACAGCACCTCGCGCTCCTTCAGCGCCTCGCGCACCAGCCGGAACTCGTAATGCTCGAGATAGCGCAGGCCGCCATGGATGAGCTTGGTGGACCCGGATGACGTGCCGCTGGCGAAATCGTTCATTTCGGCGAGAAGCACGGAGTAGCCGCGCCCGGCCGCGTCTCGCGCAATGCCGGTGCCGTTAATGCCGCCGCCTATGACCACGATGTCGTGGACCGCGTCGCCGCTCACCCTAGCCTCCCTCGCGCTTTCGCATTGCAGCATAATCGCTGTCGTTCCAAGCGCAGAGGAATTATTTCGAAAGAAAAACGAATGTCAAACGAAAACGATTAGGGCGAGCCCGTTTCCAGCAGGCGCACGTCGGCCTCCTCGCAGATCGCTCGGATGCCCTCGATCTTGCAGCGGTCGGTGATGAAGGTGTTCACCTGCGACAGATGCCCGATACGTACCGGCGCGGTCCGCTCGAACTTGGTCGAGTCGGCAACAAGAATGACGTGGCGCGCATTGGCGATGATCGCCTGTGCGACTTTCACTTCCCGGAAATCGAAATCGAGAAGCGCGCCATCATGGTCGATCGCCGACGTCCCGATGACGGCATAGTCGACCTTGAACTGCCGGATGAAATCGACCGCCGCCTCGCCAACGATGCCGCCATCCGAGCCGCGCACGACGCCGCCGGCGATCACCACCTCCAGCGAAGGATAGACACGTAACCTGTTGGCGACGTTGATGTTGTTGGTGATCACCATCAGCCCGGACCTGTCGAGCAGGGCGCGAGAAACGGCCTCCGTCGTGGTACCGATGTTGATGAAGAGCGAGGCATTGTCGGGGATGAGGCTCGCAGCCGCACGGCCGATCGCGTCCTTCTCGTCCGACGCGATCTTGCGCCGCGCCTCATACTCCATGTTCTCGATGCCGGACGGCAGCACCGCCCCGCCATGGATGCGCGACAAGAGCCGCTGGTCGCATAAATCGTTGAGATCCTTGCGGATCGTCTGCGGCGTAACGTGGAAATGGTCGGCCAGGTCCTCGACGAGCACACGCCCGTGCTCCTTGGCGAGGTCAAGGATGGCCGCGTGTCTGGGGGTAAGAAACATGGCGCCTCCCCGCGCTTTCGTTTCACTTTCGTTTTTTCCAAGCGAATGCGCAACCCTTGCTCTTGCCGATCAGAGTGCGCCGGTTTCCAGCGCGACGATGATGAGCAGGACGAAAAGGAGAGCGAAGCCCGCGAAGAGGGTGGCGACGGCTCTGAACATGGCCCCCGCCCAACCGAGCAGCGCCTGCTGGCGAAACCAATAGGCAAGCGACAGGACGTACCACGACAGGCCGGCGCCGAGCAGCGCGAGCCCGGCGAGGAGAGCCCCCTCGCCGCCCTGCGAGCGGACGATGAAGGACACATCGATAGCCAGCACGAAAGGCGCCGCGAGATAGCATTGGCTGTAGAAGGCCGGCCGCAACGTCGTGCGGTTCAACTGCTGCGATTTCTGGCGCACGCGCTGGATTCCAGCCAGCAGCGGAAAAATGCTGAAAGCGACCGCGCGAAAGATGAGCAGGCTGCGGTCGTCGCTGAGAATGCCGGCCGGCAGGTTCAGCGGCTGCCCGAACCGCAGCTCGATCATGTGGGCAATGAGCAGCGTCAGGAACAGGAAGATCGGCGGCGACAGCGCATCGACGAACTGCTCGTCAGGCCGATCGGTAAGCTCGCGCTCTGCATAAGCCATCATGCGCTGCGGCCGCGTGACGATGCGCCATAGCGTCAGCGGGTAGAAGACCAGCCACGAGACGATTTCGTAGAGCAGCGCTTCGACCGACCGCAGCAGGTTCATCAGGTCCACGGTGCAAGGCCCTCGGTCGAATGACGCCGATATCAGCCTAGCTGCTCATGCCTGCCCATCATAGGTCGAAACGCGCGACCGCTCGGAACGGCCGCGCGGCAATTCAGATTGTTCAGGCTGCCAGTTCGTCCAGTTCGCCCGTGGCGTACTCGATAGGCAAATCCTCGACAAACAGCCCGCAACGGCGCGCATAGGCGGCGAAGACGTCATTCGCCTCCTCGACGGATGCCGTTCCGGCGAGCGCCATCTGGCAGGTCGCCATCGTCGCATCGAACGCTTCGTCATGCAGCAGGCCGGGCGCGGCGCTCAGGAACATGTATGCTTCCAGCGGCGTATCGATGCGGCGCGGAAATCCGAGACCGACCAAAACCGAAACGGGACGGGGAAACTGCTTGGCAGACATAGGAGCACCTGGTGTTGATGGCTTGTTATAGGTTTCTTGCCGTCGTGACCGGCGCCGTCATAACGATCAGGAAGGTCGCGTGTTCCCGATCTTTTCCGCTGCGGCACGCGGGATGGTTGCAGGCCATGTCAAAAGCGCGCAGGTGACAAAGGCCCAGCAAAACCGTCTTCCCAGGCGCGTGCCTATGCTGGTATGCACGCGGTCCTGAAGGGGTCTCCGCGTGAAGCATCTGAGGCACATGGGCATCGGCAAGGTTGTCGCGTTCGTCGCGGCCTGGCTGCTCGTCTTGCAGATGATGGCCGGTGCCCTTGTGCTTGGCGGCGCGCATGCAACTCCGATGGTTGATGCCTTCGGCAACCCGCTCTGCGTTACCAGCGATACGACCGGCGGCGCTCCCGACGACGGCCAGCGTCATGCAGGGCTGCCAGATTGCTGCAGCACGCTGTGCGGCATGGTCGCGCCCGCAATGCCGGACGACCGCACGTCACATTTCCTTGCCAACCCGCTGACGGCTTCGTTCGTCGAGCACCACGGCGGCGACGATCGTCTCCGCACTCCCGCGCCGGACCACGACCCCGGTAATCCCCGCGCTCCGCCCGCCTCGATCTGACGCCTGAGCCGCCCATCGCGCGGCTCCAGACACGTTTGATCGACCGCCTCGCCCAAGAGGCAGGCATGCCAGGAGCAAGTCCATGTCCATGAATTTTCGTTCGGCCGTCCGCGCCGCATCGCATCCTTTCACCCGTCTCCGCTCGCTCGAAGAGCGCATCGGAATCGCCTTGCTCGCACTCGCCATGCTGTTTGCCATGAGCCACGCGCTCCTCGCGCACGACTTCAGGGCCGGCGACATCCAGATCGACCATCCCTGGTCCCGCGCCACGCCGGAAGGCGCGCGGGTCGCAGCGGGCTACGTCGTGTTGCGTAACAAAGGCAAGGAGACGGACCGCCTGATCGCCGCCACCGGCGAAATTGCCGGGCGCACCGAAATCCACGAGATGGCTGTCGACGACAAGGGCGTGATGACCATGCGGCCAGTCGAAGGCGTCGAGATCCCCGCCGGCGGCGAGGCTTCGCTGGCACCCGGTGGTTTGCACATCATGTTCCTCGACCTCCAAGAGGCGCGCAAGGAAGGCGAAAGCTTCAAGGGCACGCTCGTCTTCGAGCAAGCCGGCGAGATCGACGTCGAATTCGCCGTCGAAGCGGTCGGCGGCGGCTCCGGACATGGTGCCCATTCGGGGCATGGTGGCGGTCACTCGACCGGTCACTCCGGTCATGGCGGCTGATCTGGCCTGACCGGCTGAGCCCTACCCCGCTGCGCGGCTGACGACGCGCGGCACCTCAACCCAAGACTGAATTCTGCAATCCCGCGGGACCGCGCATCCCCGGGCAACGATGCCGGCTTGCCTGCATCACACCACGTGAGAGGACTGAAAAATGTTGAAGAAGCTCGTCACCACCACGGCGCTGCTCGCGCTCGGCACCGCATCCGCATTCGCCCATGTCACGCTCGAGCAGCAGCAGGCGCCCGTCGGCTCGACCTACAAGGCCGTCTTCCGCGTGCCGCATGGCTGCGAAGGCCAGCCGACCAACGTCGTGCGAGTGCAGATTCCGGAGGGCTTCATTGCCGTCAAGCCGATGCCGAAAGGCGGCTGGGAGCTGGAAAAGGTCCGCGGCGCCTACGAGACGACCTATGAGCATTTTGGCTCGCAGGTCTCCGAAGGCGTCAAGGAAGTTGTCTGGAGCGGCGGCAATCTCGGCGACGACGAGTATGACGAGTTCGTCCTGCGCGGCTTTTTCGCGTCGGGCTTCGAAGTCGGCCAGACGGTCTATTTCCCCGTCGTGCAGGAATGCCCGAACGATCTCGCCGAACGCTGGATCGAGGTTCCGGCGGAAGGCCAGTCTTCCGACGACCTCGAACTGCCGGCGCCGGGTCTCACCCTGACCGAAAAGTCCGGCGGCCACTAAGCCATCAAAGGCGGGTCGTGGCTCCGGCTTCGATCCGCCTCTCCTGGAGTATGAGTGTCGTGACGCAGTTCAAGACCATTTTCATAGCGCTGACCGCGTGGCTCGCGCTCACCGCAGCAGCGGCAGCCCATGCCTCGCTATGGAGCACGGAGCCGGCCGACGGCGCGATGGTCGAGGTTGCACCGGCAACATTCTCGCTCTCCTTCAGCGAACCGGTGTCACCGCTGCGCCTGCAACTCATCGCGCCGGACGGCAGCGCGACCGCGCTAACCCGCTACGAATTGCGCGACCAGACCGTTGTCATCGAGGCGCCCGACGAGATCGGCAACGGCACGCATGTGCTGACATGGCGGGTCGTCTCGGGAGACGGCCACCCCGTCGGCGGCTCGGTCGTCTTCTCGGTCGGCGAACCGAGTGCCGCCCCACCGCCTGCCGTCGAAGTCGCAGACCCGAGCGTCGCGACGGCCTTGTGGCTTTCAAAGATCGCGCTCTATCTCGGCCTGTTCATAGGCGTCGGCGGCGCATTGGCGATCGTTGCGCTGTTCCCTGTCAGCCGCCCCGCGCGAAGGGCAATAGCCATGGCGCTAGTCGTCGGCATCGCCGGCACCGTCCTGTCCGCCGGCTTGCAAGGCCTCGACGCGCAAGGCGCGCCGCTCGGCCTGATCGCCGAGCCAGCCATTTGGTCCACGGGGATGGCGACGAGCTATGGCTGGAGCGTGGTCGGCGCGACGGCGGCGATGATCGCGGCAGGCCTGTCGCTTCTCATCAAGGCCCGCATTCCTGCTGCGACACTCGCCGTTCTCGCGCTGGCGGCAACCGGCGCTGCATTGGCCGCGTCGGGGCACGCCAGCGCCGCAGAGCCGCAATGGCTGACACGGCCTGCCGTGTTTCTACACGCTGTCACCATCGCCATCTGGACCGGCGCGCTGATCCCCCTCGCTGCGGCGTTGCGATCCGCTGCGCCGGACGCGCCGATCGCGCTCCGCCTGTTCTCACGTTTCATTCCGTTTGCCCTGATTATCCTGATCGCCGCCGGCATTGCGCTCGCGATCGTTCAGGTCGAGACGCCGTCGGCGCTGCTGTCGACCAGCTACGGCCGCATCCTCTCAGCCAAGCTCGGCCTCGTCGCCATGCTGCTCGCGCTGGCAGCCTGGAACCGTTGGCGGCTGACAGCGCGTGCGGCATCGGATGTCGCTACGGCGCGCAGCCTCGTTCGGTCGATTGCCGCCGAGACGGTCATCGTTCTCCTGATACTCGCGCTCGCCGCAGGCTGGCGCTTTACGCCGCCTCCGCGTGCGCTGGCCGAGGCAGCAGCGCAGCCTGCCTCGATCCACATCCACACGGCTGACGCGATGGCGGATCTGGTCGTCACGCCAGGCCGGGTCGGAGCCGTCGACGTCTCCGCCATCATCATGACGGGTGATTTCGGGCCGCTCGAAGCCAACGAGGTGGCATTCGTCTTCGCCAATCCGGCCGCCGGCATCGAGCCTTTCCGCCGCGCGGCGACACGCCCCGGCGATGGCAGCTGGCGTGCCGATGGCGTCACGCTTCCGCTTCCCGGCACCTGGTCGGTTCGGATCGACATCCTCGTCAGCGATTTCGAGCTGATCCGCCTCAACGGCGAGATTGCGATCCGGCCCTGAGGCCGCTCAGCTGCGCAGGAGACGCCCTGCGCCCTCGACGGCATCGGCGATGCCTGCCGCCCGCAGGCTTGCCCAGAGCGTCGCCTGGTTCGAGGTGATCACCGGCACGCCGAGCTGCGCTTCGAGCGTCTCGATGAGAGGAAGCGTCGGGAAATCCGTACACGTTATAAGAAGGGCATCGCTCTCGCTAACGAAACTCGCCCTCGCCTGATCCGCCACGGCGTCGATCGGCGTCTCGGCGATGCGCGGATATTCGTGCGGTCCCCCCTCCCCGATCCCGAGACCAGTGATCGACAACACCTCGAATCCGTTCTCGGACAGGAAATGCACCTCATGATCGTTCAGCGCCTGATGATAGGGCGTGGCGACCGACAGGCGCCTGATGCCGAGAAAGGCCAGCGCCTCGATGATCGATGCCGCCGTCGTCACGGCCTTGACGCCGCTGCGATCGGAAAGCTGGTCGGGCAGCGAGCGCGCCGGGCTCACCATCGAGCCGGCCGTGCAGGCATAGGCAATGACGTCGACCCGCGCAGGCTTAAGCATGGCGAACGCCCCGTCCAGGTCCGCGAGCAGGCCGGCGCGGCCTGCTTCGCTGGTCGTGTCGCCATGGAGCTTCATGCGATGGGTGTGAAAGGTGACCCCATCGGGCATCAGCCGCGACCACTCTGCTTCGTTGACCGTGTTCGTCGGCGGCACGATGAGGCCGATCTTTGCGCGTGCGCTGTAGGTCGAAAGGTGGCGGGTCATGCGGGCCTCACAGGATCGTCGGCTTCTCGACCGGGGCGGAGCGCGCGCCCGCCGCGGCCGCGGCAGGCGAAAGCGCCTCGTCCCAGAGCCGCGCGATGAAGCGTCCGCCGGTGACGTCGTTCGACAGGTCCGAGCACAGCCAGCCGATCGCGCGTCGCATGATCGAGGCGGGCAGCAGATTGCCGTCGGCGCCCTTCTTGTCGTCCGAGGGCGGCAGCAGGTCGGTGTCGCTGGCGCCGCCCGGCAGGTAGACGTTGACGGTCACGCCCGTCCCGTCGACATCCTGGGCCCAGACGCGCGACGCAGCCTCGAGCGCAGCCTTCGACGGGCCGTAGGGCGCATAGCCCTTGCGCACCATGGTCTGGTCGCTGGTCGACACGTTTATGATCTTGCCGAAACCACGCTCGACCATGCCCGGCGTCACGACACGCGCCATGTTGAACGCGCCGTTGAGATTGGTCTCGACGATGCGTCGCCACGCGGCCGGATCGGTCTTCCAGAAGACCGCCGGCTCGACGTTGAAGCGCTCGGAGACGAGCCGCATGCCGAGCCCGGCATTGTTGACCAGCACGTCGATGCGGCCATGAGCCTCTTCAATGGTGCGGACCGCAGCAGCACAGGCCTCGTAGTCGGCGACATCCACACCCAGCGCCAGCGGCCTGACACCGTTGATCGCCTCGACATCGGCTGCGACAGATCTCAGCGCGTCGCTCTCGCTCGACCCGAGCAAGGCGACCGTTGCGCCCTGCCAGGCCAGTTCCAGCGCCATCTCGCGGCCGAGGCCGCGCGAGGCGCCGGTGACGACCACAACGCGGCCGCGCAGCGAGGAATGCGTAAAACTCATCGGTTGCTCCCGGGCGCAGACGCGTCGCGCGGCTGCGGCTTGGTGGACAGGACATGGGACGTCATCGCCATCGTCGCCCACTCGCTGTTGCGACGCGACAGCGCCGCGACGATGTCCTTGTGCTGCGCGTTGGACTGGACGACGTTGATGCGCTGATCCCAGACGAATTGCTTGATCATCACGAGCGGCAGCGCGACGGCCTGGGCGGTCAACGACAAAAGCTGCTTGGAGCGCGCTGCACGCGCGATGGTCGAGTGAAACTCGGTGTTGAAATCTACGAAGGCGTGCGCGGCCTCGTTGCTGCGCTCGGTGCCGATCTCGTCGATCCGCGCGACGAGACCGTTCAACGTCTCGATCTCGTCGGCCGTGATGCGCTGGGCAGCCACACCTGCGGCGTAGCCCTCCAGCCGCGCGCGCACGTCGAATACGATCACGACCTCCTCGTAGGAAAAGTCGGTCACGTAGCGATGGCGGTTGTCGGCGGTCGCCAGCCCCTCGGCGACGAGCCGGCGCAGCGCCTCGCGAACCGGCGTGCGGCTGGTGCCGGTCATCTGGGCCAGCGGCTCCTCGCGCAGATGGTCGCCTCCCTTGAGCATCCCTGTCAGGATGGCGCGGCGGATGCCCTGATAGGCGCGTTCCGCCGGGCGCGAGATGCCCTTGATGTGGTCGAGGATCGCTTCCTCGCCCCCCTCGCCTGCGGCGAGCGAACCGAAAAGCGCGATGGATTCGGCCTGTGTCACGTCAATCGCGCGTCGCTCGGTTGCGTTGGCCAGATCCACCGTCATCTCCATCCCTTTTTGCCGTCAGTGCTTCGCCAGAAGCGAACCGAAGCCCTGCACCTTGTCCTCGATGCCGTTCTGGCGCAGCGCCCACCAGTAGGTCGCCGTGTTGATCGCGACCACCGGCTTGTCCAGCCAGAACTCGGCGATGCCCGCGACCCGCGCCATGGCGAGGTTGGTGCCGACCTGCACGATCGCATCGATCGAATCGTCGTTCACCTCGATGATGGCATCGCGCAGCGTCTGCTCGCTCTCATGCGCAATCAGAACCGGACTCTTGCACTTCAACCCCTTCACGGTCGCGACGTCGAAGCCGCAATCGCTGAAGAAGCGATACACCTGCTTGTCGCCGACCGGCATATAGGGCGTGATGACCGCAATGCGCTTGATGTTGCCAAGAACCTTCAGCGCCGCCTGACAGGCATCCGATCCCATCGCGACCTGCACGCCGGCACGATCCTCGACGCGCTTCTGCAGTTCGACCGAACCGTCGAGCCCGTCCCAGAAGGTCTCCGCCGACATGCCCATCACCAGATAGTCCGGCTTGGAGCTCATCACGGAATCGACCGCGTCCATCATGGTCGCGCGGATGTCGTCCATCAGCTTGTTGAAGTCATCGTCGTTCTGGACCTTGTTGTCCGGAATGACGATGCGCGAGAAGTGGTTGGTCACGCCGACGGGACGCATGGCGTCGAATTCCGGCTGGACGGACGTGTTGGTGGATGGCGCGATCACGCCGAATTTCCTGCGGTAGCCGAGGCTGTCGACCATTTCGATGTCTCCCTTCGATACTTTAGCGGCGTCAGTCCTCAGGCGACCTGTTCGAGATCGCGCAGCGACTGGATCATGGATGAGCGCATGAGGAATGCGTGGTGGCGGGCCGGGTCTTCAACCGTGTCGCGCATTTCCTGGTGATAGGCGCGACGGGCTTCCGGGTCCTTTTCGGCCAGCATGCGGCGGTTGCGAAGCGTGGTCGCCTGAACCGTCTCCAGCGCCACCTTGCGCCGCTGGCGCTCGTAGCGCGCGAGCGTATCGAGCGGCGCGCCCTTCCAGATCTCGCCGATCTTTCCGGCGAGGTTCATCGCATCATGGATGCCGCCATTCATGCCCATGCCGCCGAGCGGGTTGTTGAGGTGTGCGGCGTCGCCGGCCAGCGCGATGCGGCCAGACACATAGCGATCGGCAACACGCTCGTGGACGCGGTAGGCCGTAGCGTGCGCGACATCATACGCTCCATCCTGCGGGCAGAGCTTCTGCAGGCGGCGCTCCATGAGCGCCGGGTCCTTGATCTCGTCATCTGTCAGGTTCGGATCGGTCGGCAGAAGCACGCGCCACAGCGTTGGGGTGCGCAGGAGTACCGCCCATTCGTCCGGATCGGTGATGTAGGCGATGGGCGCCAGATCGTCGATCGCCTCGCCGAAGTCGAAATGCGTCGACATCGACAGGAAGATTTCGGGGATGGTGAGCCCGTCGAAGACCACGTCGAGCTTTTTGCGGACCACGCTGCGGGCGCCGTCGGCGGCAATCAGGTAGCGCCCGGTCAGCACTTCGCGAACGCCATCGGGCCGCTGGATCGTCAGCGCCACGCCCTTGTCGCTCTGCTCGACGTCTACGGCCGACGCCTCGTAGATGATCTCCGCCAGGCCGGACTTGTCGATCAGGTCGCGCAATAGTCCGGTCAGCTTCCACTGCTCGCACTGGAGCCTATAGGGATGCGCCGTCTCGTCGGCGAGGATCGACAGATCGAACGTGGCGACCACGCCCTCATTGCGGTCGCGGAACTGCCATTGCGGGCAGACGAGCCCCTGGGCGACGAGTTCCTTGCCGAGGCCGAAGCGGTCGAGCATGTCGAGCGTGGGCGGATGGAAAGTCGAGGCACGCAGGTCACGCGGCAGATCGCGGCTCGCCTCGATGATCGTGGACGGGATGCCCTGCTCCGCGAGCGCCGTCGCGGCTACCAGGCCGACGGGCCCGGCGCCGACGATGAGAACCCGATCTGCAATTTCGGTCATACCCACTCCCTGCATCCACTTGACAACACGATTTGTGCTTTTCATTGTGTACAAAATTTGACCCAGATCAACGACAAAATGCGTTGATCGCGGGTCGCGGGCTAAGAGGGCGGCAGGTATCGAAGCGCTCGAAGCCAACCCAAACGGCCCAAGACGAACTAGAAGCCGGGGTTGAGAGAATGGGAACTGCGCCGATGGGTATCGAGACGCAACAATCATGTCCTGCTTCGCAGAGGAAGGTTTTTACCGACCGCTCGCTGTCGACGGGCCGGCTGGTCTTTGTTTGGATACAAACAGTGCAGGGTGCACATCCTTGAGGCAGTTAATGTATACAAATAGGGCGGCGGTCGCCTGGCAGATGTTTTCAATGGGAAAGGAAATCGCGATGATTAGAACCCTAGCAGTCGCCGCCGGCCTGATGGCCGCCGTCATGACCAGCGCCTCAGCGCAGACCATTGGTCTCGCCACTACGCAGGGCGGCGCAACCGAGCAGATCGCGACGGCCCTTGCGCGCACGATCTCGGAGGGCACCGACCTGCAGGTTCGCCCACAGGTGCTCGCCAACACGTCTCAGTACCTGCCGCTGGTCGATAGCGGCCGCGTCGAGTTCGGCATCGCCAACTTCCCTCAGACCGCAAACGCCATTGAAGGCGTCGGCATGTCGGCAGGCCAGCCCAACCCGAACATCGTCATGGTCGCAAGCCTGATCCCCTTCAATGCGGGGCTCATGGCAACGGTCGAGTCGGGCATCGAGACGCCGGAAGACCTCGCCGGCAAGCGCGTGCCCCGCTTCCCGCCGAACTCGCTCGGCGACTTCATCATCAGCGCGACGCTGGAAGCCGGCGGCCTGACCTATGACGACGTGACAAGCGTGCCGATGTCGAACTTCCCGTCCATGTTCCAGGCGATCAAGGACCGCCAGACCGACGTGACCATCGCTTCGGTCGGCTCGCAGCCCACTTTCGACATCGAGGCGACGCTCGGCGAAGTGCGCTTCCTCGACTACTCCGAAGACGATGTCGCAATCCTCGCCGAAGCACTTCCGGGCACGCAGCTGAAGAGCTGGGAAGGGCTGCCGGACGCTCCCGGCATCAGCGACCAGTCGGTGATCTTCTTCTACGACTACACGCTCTTCGCCAACAAGGACGTGGATGCGGAGATTGTCACCAAGGTCGTCAAGGCACTGCATGAAGGTGCGGAATTGCTGAAGACGAGCGGCCCGCTCTGGAACGAGTACGATCCGGCCCGTCTCGCCAGCGTGACGACGCTTCCCTACCACCCCGCGGCCCAGGCCTTCTACGAGGAAGCCGGCATCTGGGGCGGCTCGGAAGAGTAAAATTGGCAGGGCGGTTGCATGACGCAGCCGCCCTGTTTTGCTTCAAAGGCCCTCGTGACGAACCGGACGACAGCATGAGCCCGACAGAGACGACACCGGCAGCGCAGCCCGCATTCCTGCAAGGGCTGGGCATCCTCGCCACGACGCTGGCGTGCCTCGTCCCGCTTCTGGCGGTCGCATGGATCCTGGCGGTGCCCCAGCGGCTGGGAATTCTCGTCTATCCCGAGCAGGTCGCAGCGCTCATGCTCGGCTCGGCGATGGCCGTCATCTACCTGCGCGACATCTTCGTGACGAGCCTGCCGCGAAAGTCTCTCGACATCGTGCTCGGACTTGGTTCGCTGGGGCTCGGCCTCTACTGGTACTGGCGGTTTCCAGTGCTGTCGGAAGGCGCATTCCTGCACCCGACGGAGACCCTGATCCTGGGCGTCGTCGCGGTGCTCCTCGTCATGGAAGCGCTTCGCCGCATCATCGGCTGGACGCTTGTCATCATCTTCCTGGCGCTCTTTCTTTATGCGTTGTTCGGCGACTGGGTGCCCGGCGCGCTGACCGGCCGGCCCCTGCCCGCCGACGACGTCTTCCGCTTCCTCGGCGTCGACTCCACCGCCACGCTCGGCCAGGCGCTCCAGATCGCAGCCTTCGTCGTGGTTGTCTTCGTTCTGTTCGGCGGTTTCCTGCTTGCCGTCGGCGGCGGCGACTTCTTCACCCAGCTCGCCATGCGCGTTGCCGGTCGCGGGCCGGGCAACACGGCCAAGATCGCCGTCTTCGCGTCCGGCCTATTCGGCTCCGTATCCGGCAGCGCGGTGTCGAACGTGATGTCCACCGGCGTCATGACCATCCCGCTGATGAAGCGTTCCGGCTTCCGCGGCGAGCAGGCTGGCGCCATTGAGGCCGTCGCCTCCACAGGCGGCCAGCTGATGCCGCCGATCATGGGCGCAGCCGCGTTCCTGATGGCCGAACTGTTGCAGATTCCCTATCGCGAGATCATGCTGGCGGCGATCCTGCCGGCCTTCCTCTACTACCTCTCGGTGCTGGTGCAGATCGACTTCATGGCGCGCCGCGACCGGATCGCATCGTTCAACGATTTCGAACGGCATCGCCTTCTCGACGTGATGCGCAAGGGCTGGATCCCGGTGCTCGCTTTCGCGACGCTCATCTTCCTGCTCTTCCAGGTCCGTATGCGCGCCGAGGCTGCCGCTGTCTGGACGATCGCGATCATCCTGCTGCTCGGTCTTGCCGCCTGGCTGTTCAGGGCGAAGGACGGCCAACTTTCGCCGATCGCGATGCTGACCACGCTGGCGCGTACCGGAAGCGCAACCTGCGATATTCTCCTGATCACGGCTGCAGCCGGCATGATCATCGGCCTCCTGACGACGACCGGCCTCGGCTTCGCCCTGTCGCTGTACCTGCTCGACTTCGGCGGACAGAACCTGTTTGCGCTGTTGGTCGTCACGGCCGGCGTCGGGATCGTGCTCGGCCTTGGCCTGCCGACCACCGGCGTCTACCTGCTGCTGGCCTCGCTTGCCGCGCCGCCGCTGATCCAGCTCGGCATCCCGCCCCTCGCCGCCCACATGTTCGTCTTCTATTACGGCATGCTGTCAATGATCACGCCGCCGATCGCGCTCGCAGCCTTCGCTGCGGCCTCGATCGCTGAGGCTCCGCAGCTGAAGACTGGTATCCAGGCCTTCCGCTTCGGCTGGATCGCCTACCTCCTGCCCTTCCTATTCATCTACAAGCCGGGCTTGCTGATGGCCGGCTCCGCGATCGACATCATCTATGTGCTGGCAAGCTCCGTCGTCGCGATCGTGCTCGTCGTCGGGGGCATCGTCGGCCATGGGCTGACGCCGATCGGCGTGGCGATGCGCGCAATCTGGCTCCCCATCGGCATTCTGACGATCGCGCCGCTTGGCGAATATTCGCATGCGGTCGAGTACGCCGTGTCGGCTGCGGGGCTTGCGCTGCTGGTGGTCCATGTCGTGCAGGCGCGATCGACCGCGCCTGCAGCCGCGGTCGCTGCGACGTCCCGAAGCTGATCGATCAGACGCTAGCCGGTCAGCCCGACCGGCTGGATCACGAGACCGCCACTCGCGCTCTTTTCGATAAAAGCCTCGACACCATAGACGGCCTCAAGCCGTTCCGGCGTCAGAACCGCTTCCGGAACATCATCGGCAACGACCCTGCCCTTGTCGATCAGGACCAAGCGCGTGCACCAGCGCGCGGCAAGGCCGAGATCATGCATCGAGGCGATCACGCCCCTGCCCTCCCGTGCGAGCTCGCCGAAGAGCTGCATCAGCGCGATCTGGTGGGACGGGTCGAGACCGGCCGTGGGCTCGTCGGCGAGCAGCAGTGGCGCCTGCTGCGCGAGCGCGCGCGCGATCAGAACCCGCGCCTTTTCGCCACCGGAGAGTTCGGTCGCAGGCCGCCCGCGCAGGCTTTCGATGTCCATGCGCGCCATCGCTTGGGACACCGCGGCTTGGTCGGCCTCGCTCTCCCCGCCGAACGGCTTGCGGTAGGGCAGCCGTCCCAGCGCCACGGCATCCTCGACCGCGACGGGCCAGGCGATCTCCCGCTCCTGCGGCAGGTAGGCGATCTCCCGGCCGCGGGTCTTCGACGCCATGGCCGAAACATCGCGGCCGGCAATCGCGAAGCGGCCTGTCGCCGGCACGAGCCCGAGGACTGCGCGCAGCAAGGTCGACTTGCCCGCACCGTTCGGCCCGATCAGCCCGACGAACTCGCCCTCGCCGATCGTCAACGACACGCCCTGAAGCACTTCTCGGGCGCCAAGCCTTGCGCGAATATCCTGGAGCGCGAGCAGCATCAGAGCATGCTCCTGCGCGTGCGGTAGACGAGCCAGAGGAAGAACGGCGCGCCGACGATCGCCGTCAGCACGCCGAGCTTCAGATCGCGGTCGGGTGCCACCACGCGCACGGCGACATCGGCTGCAAGCAGCATCGCCGCCCCGCCAAGAGCGCTGGCAGGCAAAAGCCGCGACGGCCGCGAGCCGACGAGCGGTCGCAGCACATGCGGCACAACGAGCCCGACGAAACCGATCGCGCCTGCCACGGCGGTAGCGGCGCCCACCGAGACGGCGGTGCCGAACACCGCCAGGAAGCGGACGCGGTTCATGTCGAAGCCAAGCGTCGATGCCGCCTCGCTGCCGAGCGTCAGCGCATCGAGAGGCCGTGCCAGCGACAGGAGCATCGCCCAGCCGATGAGCATGAAAGGCGCAGCGATCCACACATGCACCATCGACCGGTCGGCGAGCGAGCCGAGCATCCAGAAGACGATCTCCATCGCGGCAAAGGGATTGGGCGACAGATTGAGCGCGAGCGATGTCATCGCCCCGGCGAAGGCTGAGACCGCGACGCCGGCGAGGATCACCGTCAACGCACCTCCCGCGGCGCCCGCCAGCGCCCGCACGATGAGGACTGCAGTGAGCGCGCCGACGAGCGCGGCAAGCGGCAGCGCGAGCGGGAAGACGAGCGAGAAACCGGTGTAGATGGCAAGCACCGCGCCGAGCGAAGCGGAGGCCGAGATACCGAGCAGGCCGGGTTCGGCAAGCGGATTGCGCAGATAGCCCTGCAGGACCGCGCCCGAAAGGCCGAGCGTCGCGCCGATCATCAGCCCGAGAACGGCGCGCGGCAACCTGATCTCGCGCATGACGAGCGTCAGCGCGCCCTCATCGCCGGAAACGAGCGCAGCAAGGCTCGCGCCCATGCCGACGCCGGCCGGTCCGATCGTCAGGGACAGCGCGAAGAGGACGGCCGTCGCGGCCGCCAGAGCGCCGAGCAGAAGTCCGAACCGGGCGGATGATGTCATTACCGGGCCTGCAGCCGCTCGGCAGCCGCGCGAAGTGACCGAACGGCTTCCAGCGTAAACGGCCCGCCGCAGATCCAGCTGGCATCGGGAATGCTCACTTCCCTTTCAGACACCACGCGCGCCCTATACGCCGGATGCGCAAAATTCTGCTGCGCGAGCGCCGGCGTCGCATAGGCGCTGTCACCGCGCAGGATGAGGTCGGGCTCTTCCATCACCAGCGTTTCGAGCGGCAGCGGCGCCACGCCGACGATGCCAAGCTCGGCGGACATGTTGACGAGCCCCGCCGCGTCGACCACGGCGTCCGATAGCGAGCCTGCGCCGGACGTATAGCTGTTGGCCGAGTAGACCGCGACGCGCTGCTGCAGTTTCGGCGCAGCATCGAGTGTGGCCAGCTCCGCCTCCATCTGTTGCGCCAGCGCCTCGGCGCGCGCCTCCTGCCCGAGCAGGCCGCCGACGCGCCGGATGTTGGCCAGGATGTCGTCGAAGGACGATTCCGGGTTGAAGGTTTCCACGCGGAACCCGAGCCGCCTCAACATCGCGACCGACGCGCTCGCGCCATAGGTGCCGGCCAGGACGAGATCGGGCTTGAGAAGGAAGATCTCCTCCGCGAGGCCATGGTTCAGCCGATAGTTCGCCGCCTCCTCGACCATCGCGGACGTTGCCGGGTCGGCAGCAAGGAACGACACTGATACGAGCTGCCCCTCGCCGGCAAGCAGCATCGCCAGCTGGTCGGTGCAGACATTCATCGAGACGATGCGCTGCGGAGCTTGCGCGGAAGCCGTGACGGGCACAGCTGCAATTGCCGCCGCGGCGATGAAGCATAATCCCCAGCGCAGGATGCGATGGCGAGCGGCAGGGATCGCCCGCAGATGATCCCCGCCGCGCGCCATCAGAACTTTGCCTTGAACCCGGCAAAGGCGCCGAAGCCGGGCGTGTTGTAGCCGCGCGCTGTCTGGTAGTCTTGGTTCAAGAGGTTCTCGCCACGCAGATAAACTTCTGCCGAGTCCGTAACCTGATAGGCGACCTTAGCGTTGACGAGGACGTAGTCGTCGAGCGGTATATTGCGCTCGACCGTGTCGGCCACAAACCGGACATCACCGCTGATGGTCCATTTTTCGGCCGGCGTGTATATGGCGGACAGGATTGCCACATGGGCAGGAATGCGCGACCGCCTGTCGAAACCCGGTCCAGTCTGCGACGGCACGATCGCGTCCGTATAAGTGTAGGAGCCATCGAGCTGAAGTGCATCGTTGATGCGGTACTTGAAGGAAGCTTCGACACCCTCCGACCTGGAGCGCCCATCGACTTGATCGTAATAGCCTCCGAACGGGAAATTACCATCGAATACGAAATCGATGAGATCGTCCGTCTCGATCCGGAAGTAGGTAAGGTCGGTGACCAGATCCCCCCCGAGAAATGAATACTCGACGCCCATGTCGAAGCTGGCGCTCGTCTCCGGTGTGAGCGCGGTGTTTCCGACTAGAAAAGGAGCGTAGAGCTCGTAGAGGCTCGGCGCCCGGAAACCCGTACCGAGAGATGAATGCAACCGCGCATCCGTGCCTGGCACGAGATAGGAAACCGTCCCGCGATAGGACGTGTAGCCGCCGAAGGTCGAGTGCTGGTCATGGCGCACACCAGCCGTGAAGATAAGGTCGTCGAGAGGCTCGAAGCTCGCCTGCGTCCAGACGCCCGTCAGATCGATCTCGCCCAGGGTCGTTCCCTCAGCCTCCGCCGACTGGCGCTCGTAATCAGCGCCATACTGCAGAAGCAGCCGATCGGTTGCCTCGAACGAGCCCTGATAATCGATCTTGTTTCGCTCTCCCTCGTAAGGCGCGATGAACGTTCCGAACTGCGTAAGGCGATCCGACTTGAAAGTCTGGTAGGCTATCATGTTCGTCAGCCGTCCGTCCGGGCTGTCGAAGCGCGCGCCGACCCGGGCACCGAGACTTTCGACCGCCTCGTTGCTTACCGGATCGTTCGGCTGATCGACGGGAAAGTTGTTGTCGAATTCTGCCAGCGCATCGATGAAGAGGAGCGATCCGAAGATCGTGACGATGTCGTTGACGCGATGCTCGGCAGCGACGTCGATCGTCAGATTGTCAAAGCCGTCGCGCTCGGTGCCTCCCGGCAGGGACGAAATGCCGTCCGTGTGGAAACCCGTGATGCTGGCCGCAAAACGCGATCCGTCCTTGGCGCCGCTCAGGCCGTATTGGCCGCGCACCGTCCCGTCGGTCCCGCCTTCGACATGGACAGAATGGTGGAGCCCCTCCTCGATGTCGCCGAGGGACTGAATGTCGACCACGCCGGCAATGGCCGTCGACCCGTAGAGCGTGCTCTGCGAGCCCTTTAGCACCTCGATCGAAGACACGCCGCCGGTCAGGAAGTACTGGTAGCTCGTCTGCACCTGCGTGCCTGTGACATCCGAGATGTCGATCCCATTGTAGAAGGTCTTCACATAGGCGCCGGGCAGGCCTCGGACATAAATGTTGCCGGATGTGCCCCGGCCACCGCTTTGCGAGAAGTTGATCCCCGGTAGTCCCGTCAGATAGTCCGTCACGGTGACGAACGACTTCTGCTCGATCTCCTCCTCGGTGACGACCGAGATGGTTGAGCCGACCTTGCCGGTCTCCGTCGCCGTGCGGTTGGCTGTCACGCTGATGCGCTCCAGCAATGTCGTCTCGTCGGTCGGAACGCCCTGCGCATGCGCTGCGCCGGCGCAAAGCGCAATTGTGCTGACGGTGGTGATGAGAAATCTGGTCATGCCTGTCCCCTGCCGGGCGCGCACGCGGCTGCGCCCTCGATGATGAGAGAACCGCAATCGAAGAAGGAGAGATGGAAGCGCCCTCTCCGCCTGCGGCAACACTTTTTCAAATGTCACCGCTACGGACGGCCGCGCCTGGACACCCCACGTGTCCGGGCATGGGTGACAGGAACAGGCAGGTCTCCTGGCTACCGTCTCGACGCTGTCTCCCGCCTTCCCGAAGGCGCACGACCTTCAGTGGCATGATGGGAGAAGCTCAACGGTCACAGTTGCGGGGGCAGCTGCAGATTTGGCCGAGGCCTCACTGCATTCCCTTTTCATCCGCCCTTCGGCGGAACCGGCTCCTGCATCATGTGTATGTGGCGAGGGCGAAGGGAGTCAACCGCGAGCCATTGACGCTCGGTCGATTTTTCAAGTCCGCGTGATCGGACGTCCTGACGAACTTCCGCACGCGCCCCAAACGCGAACAGCCCCGCGTTTAGGCGCGAGGTTTGCGTATGTCTGATGTCGAGTTTGGTTTTGACGTTGCCCCTGCGATCTAATCCGGATTGAAGTTCGTTCTGGCCCATTGAGAG
>VFQP010002070.1_pt1 | contig 23659 bp, 25 predicted proteins | sample 3512351 | NCBI WGS metagenome assembly VFQP01 (sample SAMN10412372, study PRJNA504923) | tailings metagenome | isolation source: Relicate 1 Philex TSF1 revegetated site | place: Philippines: Tuba, Benguet | collected 2017-08-29
CGCCAGGAAGCGCACCGCCATTGCCACGCTGGGCATGGGCCTGCTCAACAAGGTGCGCGCCACGCAGCACTTCTGGGCTACGCTTGTGCCTGGGGGGCCGCCGTCTCCACCACACGCCTCTGGCTGCTGCTGCCGCTGCGTCTCAGGTGGTCCTGTCCTTCCGCACCCCTTTTTGGCAGCGAGCAACGGGCAGCGTGGACTGGATCTCCCTGGTCAACGCCAGGCCCGGCGAGTACGCAACCTTCCTTTCCCTCTACAGGCAAGTGCGCCGCCATTCGTGCTGGGCGGTGCCTTGACACTGCTCTTCCACGCGTGCTGGCTCCCAGCGGTACGGACGCGTGCGTGTGTGTGGCGCAGGAGCTTCAGGAAGCCCGTGCTGGTGATGCTCGTGGCTGGTGACGTCGCCTGGACGCACGTGAGTCGCTGCTGCAGCAAACGTGGCTGTCCCCGAAGTGATGTTTCCTGCCAGCGCATTCGCACGAGTGGCGCCGCTCACCCACCACGCGCAGGAGAACCGCACGGACGCCCAGATCCGGTCCATCGTGACTCAGAGGCTGCGCACCATGTTCCCCGACACGTACGAGCCACCCACGGGCGTGCTCATCACGCGGTGGGGCAAGGACCCCTTCTCGCGCGGCGCGTACGCCTACATCAAGGCCGGCGCCGCCAGGAACGCCTACAGCGTGCTGGCAGAGCCCGTCCAGGGCAAGGTGAGCGCACGCCATCGGTCACGTCCTCATCACATCCCGCAACCGATGGTCCCGCAACCGATGTACACCTCCTGCACACCCCGCCCGCAGCTCTTCTTCGCCGGAGAGGCGACGAGCCAGCAATACCCCGCCACCGCGCACGGCGCTTACTGGAGCGGCGAGCGGGAGGCGGAGCGCGTGATCAACATTGGCGAGGAGCGCAGGCGGCGGAGTGCTTCCTGATCATGGGTGGGGCGACCGTGCGCACAGCACGCCTCACCGCGAGACCGAATGTTCAAACGCGTCGGTTGACAGCCGCTCTCTTTTGATCACCCGGGCGTCACCAAGTCGTGTTGAAGCTGCTCTGCGAGAGGCGGTGCTCGCTTGCTGCTCTTTGCTTGCTCCTCCTCACGCGCGTCGGACGCACCGCGGCCCACCACCCCTCCCCATTGGTGTGGGCGCCACATTGATTGGCATCATCTGCACTGCTTGACGTTGCGCGCGTTGCCACAGCTGTGCTCCTCCCGCTGTGTGCTCCTCTTCTGCATGCTCTTGAGGCTGCCCAGGGCCGCCAGACCACGAGCGCGAACTCAGCGAGCAGAGTGCTGGTAGCTTGGCGTGCTGGTAGCTTCACTGCGGCTGTGGAGCGCCAGCTGGTTTCGCGAGGCGTCTCCAGGGCTCGGCCTGCAGCTGGCGCACCTGCGTCCTCGCTGATGGGCGTGCGCGCGCGAGCAGCAGCGGGCAATGCAGCACGGAGCTTGTAGTGGCGTCGGCGCAATGCAACGTGTGCTTCACGGCGCTCTCGGGTGCTGGCCACGCGCAAACTCCTGGTGACCACCTCCACCCCAGGCAGCCCAGCGCCTGTGGCGCGACGCCGCGATGGAGAACTACCACATCATAGACCTGGTCGGGGAGGGCTCTTTCGGCAAGGTGCGCCGCGTCGAGCTCCACCGCGCGCGGGGTGTGGGCTCGACGACAGCGCCCGCAGCAGTGCCACCCAGCGTGCACCGCACAGCAGCCTGCAGCAGCAGCTGTTCACGGGGACGCAGTCAGCAGGAGCGACGCAGGCGCCCCACCAGGCGCTGCGGCCCACGGGGCCAGGCGCGCCGGCACACACACTTTCGTGCGCCCATGGCGCGCCGCCTGCGGCAGGTCTACAAGGGCCGCCGCAAGTGCACGGGGCAGATCACGGCCATGAAGTTCATCATGAAGCATGGCAAGAGCGAGAAGGACATCAAGAACCTGAGGCAGGAGATTGAGATCCTCCGGCAGCTCCGCCACGAGCACATCATCCAGATGCTCGACGCCTTTGAGACCAAGACGGACTTTTGCGTGGTCACAGGTGCAGCAGGCAGCAAGCGTGATGTGCACGGCCTTGGCAGGGGAGGGCGGCGGGCGCGACGTGCCGGCGTTTGCAGCGGGACGACCAGAGCCCGACTTGGGTGCTTGCTTGCCTGGGGCCGCTGCACCACACCGCCACGTGCAGAGTTCGCCCAGGGCGAGCTGTTTGAGATCCTGGAGGACGACCAGTCGCTGCCCGAGGACGTGGTGCAGGTGCGGCCCACACACCCCCCGCAGCGAACCCGGGCACCCGCCCACAGCGGGCGCCCGCAAAGACACACCTGTACGGGCGCGCTGCAGGGGCAGCGACGCTGATGCTGCTGCTCCAGCCATGGGGCGCGGGTGCTGCCGTGGAGCACGAGGGACAGGCCTCTGTGCACGCTGCCGTCACCGCCGTGCCGCGCGTGTGAGCGCACGCAGGGGATTGCCAAGCAGTTGGTGCGGGCGCTTCACTACCTCCACTCCAACCGCATCATCCACAGGTCCGGCGGGGCACGCAGGGGAGCAGCAGCTGCGGCGCTGCAGGGAACGTGGGGAGGGGAGAAGAGGCGCCCAGCCCAACGGCCGGCTCAGCAGACCTGGCCGCAGCGCTGAGCAGTGCAGCACGGGAGCCCTGCACTTCCCGGCTGAGCTGGGCAGGCACGCCCCATCCAGTGTTCGTGAGTTTGGCCCAAGCGTTCGCGTGTGGGTGGGGCTCCTGCGCGCAGGGACATGAAGCCGCAAAACATCCTGATTGGCTCCAACGGCACGGTCAAGCTGTGCGACTTTGGCTTTGCCCGGGCCATGAGCTGCAACACCATGGTGGGTCACCTGGGCAGCGCATTGCTTCAGAGGGCGGCGGCGCGGTGGGGATGGGGGCGGAGGGCCCAGGCCGCCCGGCACACAGGGCCATGGCAACTGGCCACGTCGCGGACCAAGGACGCCGCGGCAACGCAGCGCCCCGCTCTGGCGCAGGGCAGGCGTGCGCCCCTTTGTCATTGAGCCGCTGTCCTTCTCCTTGGCTCCTTGGTGTGTGTGTGCGTGTCCAGGTGCTGACGAGCATCAAGGGCACGCCGCTGTACATGGCGCCGGAGCTGGTGCAGGAGCAGCCCTACAACCACACGGTGATTTAGGGCTGCGGAAGGGGGCGAAGGGGGCGAGGCAGGCAGGTGGGCGGGCTGGAGGCCTGAGCACGGACCAGGACCCACCAGCGCGTCGGGCTGCTGCGTGCTGCGTCTCCAGCGCCGCTGGTCTATTGGGGGCGTCGGGCGCTCGAGGAAAAGCGCCGTGTGCGCGCGCCTCGCGCCTAAGGGACCGGCCGCTGCCCGCGCCCAGCAGCGGGGTGAGCAGCGACGCGGGCCGCGACGTCTGAAGGTGCTGGAAACCTTGTGCCTGCCTGCTGTGGCGCCGCCCTTCCGTGACCCTCAGGTGGACCTGTGGTCTCTGGGCGTGATCCTGTACGAGCTGCACGTGGGCCAGCCTCCCTTTTACACCAACTCCATCTACTCGCTGATCCAACACATTGTCAAGGACCCGGTCAAGTTCCCCACCAACATCTCGCCAGACTTCAGGAGCTTCCTCAAGGTGCGCCTGGATGTGTGTGTGTGTGGTGTGTGTTTTTGCCGGGGGAGGGGGGTGCGGAGGCGTGCCGCCGTCCCTCTGGTGTGATGGGGGCGCCGTGAGGGTTTGAGGGGCCACCTGGTGGGCCGAGTTGGGTGGCCACGGGCTGGGCGGAAAGCAGCGGGGTGCGGGGACGGGTGCACATTGCTCCTCATGGCAACCGGCCTGCTGTGCGCATCGCCGCACCGTGGCATCCCTCGCTCCTTGGCGCGGTGATTGGCCCCCTGTGCAGGGCCTGCTGAACAAGAAGCCCAACGACCGGCTGGGCTGGCCCGAGCTGCTGGACCACCCCTTTGTGCGCGAGACCAGCGAGGAGCGCCTGCTCAGGGAAAAGGCCCTGGCAGACGCCATGGAGGTGGCCGACTCCAGCCGCGCCTGGAGGGTGCGTGCGCGAGCAACCTGCCTTCCTGATCGCTCGCCCCTCTCTTTGCCTACCTCCCTGCTCGCTCGCCCAGTTGCTGCAGCCCCCGTGCTAGCTGGCATTGGCGAGTGAGCCAGGGGCCCCAGGTGCTGCTGTCGCCGTCGCCGCAGCACAGTTGAGTTTTTAGCGCCGCGCGTGCCTCCACCATACTGCGTGTGTCGCGCAGGGCGAGGGCGGCGCCATGGCCGGCGCCGTGCTGGCGGTGGCGGCGGGCTCGCGCGCGCCCACGCCCGGCACGCCGCCCGCGCACACGGCCTCCACGCCGCAAATCACGCGGAGGGAGCCCGCCACGCGGCGCCTCCCCGGCATGGGTGAGCGAGCGCGCCTCAATAGCGCACCTGGGTGTGACACCCTCGCTGACCGGGCAAGAAGGTCGTTGCTCAGATGCGCACCTGCCTGAGCTGATCCGCCGTTGTCACGCCTGCCCACTCGCCTGCACGTATGTATGTGTGCGTGCACGAGCAGAGCGCAAGCCAGAGGCGGCGCCCGGCGCGACGCGCCCCCTCAGCGGCACCTCCCCCGCGCCCTCGGCCGCCGGCAAGCTGCCGCCGGCGGCCAACGGCGCCGTGACGCCCCCGGCCAAGGCGGCGGCGGGCGGCGTGGGCGTGGGCGTGGGCGTGGTGGAGGACGTGACGAGCTCCCTGGACAAGCTGTCGGTGGATGTGGCGATGAACGGGGGCCTCACGCTCGAGCGTGCCACAGGTAAGCCCTCGCAGGGCTTGGCTTCTCGCATGCATGCCTGCCTGCGGGATTCCCTCCTCTTGCGCCAGTCGTGGATGCGTTGGGCAGACGCGGCGCTCGGCGGAGCAAGTTGAGCTGCGGCACGTCTATGCTGTGCGTGCTGTGGGTTGCGTGCTGTGCATGTGCTGCGCAGCTTTGCTGGGCGACGGCAGCACCATGCCGGGCGTGATCAGCGCGCTCAAGCCTCCCACCGACCTGCAGATGCGCAGCCGGTGGCTGCTGTCGCCCTCGCTGCCGCGCACGCTGCAGCTGGCCTCGGCGCTGCTGCAGCACTGCGAGGTGAGCGTGAGGTTTGGTGGGCGCACCACGCTGTAGAGGGAAGCGCTGCTGCAGCACTGCGAGGAGCGGGGGCCGGCAGAGGAGGGAATGGATGCCCTGAGAGGCAGCACTGCGGCGCGCGAAGGCAGGAGGCTGGGGCAGGGATGTGAGAGGCACGGAATGAGAGAGGAGAGTGCGCTGGCCTACCACCACTCCGCCATGCGCAGAGCAGCTGGGTGCAGCCTCGCCCTGCCGCCTGCACTTAACGCGGCGACTCACTTGCCCCCCTGCTGCACGCATGCCCCCATGCAGGGCCGCACAGAGGGCATCGCGCTGCAGAAGGCCGTGGTGGACGTGGCGGGCGCGGCGGCGGGCGCCTCCCCTCCCGCGCTGGACCTCGTCACCGCTGCCATTGAGTGCTTCCGCCGCGCCGAGGCCGGTGAGCCACGGCGCCTTGGCTCGCTGCCCCTGCGCCACTTGACCCAAACAGCAAGGGAGGGCAGCAGCAGGGCGAGGGATGGATGCACGCCTCCCTGCCGCACAGGACGATGGGGGACGGCACCGTCCGCACGCACTGGCCTGCTTGCCAGAGACGGCAGCAGCGTCCCGAGCCACACGCTGTGCTGCTGTTTGCACGCATTTTGCTCATCGCCTGCCCGCTCCCCCGTGCCGCATTGCTGCTCTCAGCGCACGCCGTGGACAAGGCTGCCGCCGGCTACACCTTCGTGGCGCTGGACGACAGCTTCCCCTTCTACGCCGACGTGCTGGCGCGCCGCTACAGCGGCGCCGCCGCCGGCACCTCGGCCTCCACCTCGCACCACCCCATGAGCGCCTCCACCGCCTCCTCGCTGCACGCCGCGCCGCCCGCGCAGTGGCGCGCGCTGGCCGCCGCCGCGCACGCCGCCGCCGAGGCGCTGGCCCGCGCGCAGTGCTGCGTGACTGGCGCCGTGCACGGGCCCGCGCTGCGGCAGGCCGAGGAGGTGCTGGGCGCCGCGCTGGAGCTGTCGCTGGGCACCTCGCTGTGCGGGCTGCTGGAGGCGACGCGGCACGTGGCGGCGGCGGCGGGGCAGGGCGACGGCGCGGCGGCCGAGGCGGCGGCGGCGGCGGGGCTGGCGGCGATGCGCGCCATGGCAGCGCTGGTGGCGGCGCCGCCGCGGGGCGTGGTGTGTGCGCCGGGGCAGCCCGCGGGGGCGGCGGCGGGGGCGGCGGGGCAGGGCGGCGGCGGCGGCGTCAGCGACCACTTCCCGCTGGCGCGGACCTTGTCTTCGCGGCACCTGGGCGGAGCCAGGGACAAGGGTGAGCGTGGGCGTGTGTGGCCGCCCGCACGTGCGCAGGCGGCTCCCACGGCCGCACACCCAGCATGCATCTCTTCACGCAAGGGCGGTGGGGACGGCTCCGCCCTCTCGCCTCGGTGATTCACGTCTGACTGGCGGTCCTGTGCTGCTACGGCGGGGTGCTGCGGCACCAAGGCACCATGCGCCGTGTTCGCCACGCGACGACGACGACGATGCATTGAGGCTCTCGCCCGTTTGCCCGCAGGCCTGGACGCGGACCAGTCGCTCCCCGAGCGCGTGCGCCGCTCGCTGGGCGAGGCCATAGCCGCCTCCCCCTCGTCCATCAGCGGCCTGTGCGCCACGCTGCGCGCCGGCCCCTACACCAGCAACGCCACGCCGGCGCCCTCCCCGCAGGCGCTGGCGCACCACGGCGCGCCGCCGGCGCCGCCGCAGGGCCTCAGCCCCGTCGCCGCCGCCGTGCACGTGCTGCTGCACACGGCGCGCGCCTGCCCCGCGCTCTGCGACGCCGCCGTGCTCGGCCTCGTGCCCGAGGCGCTCATGGCCGCCGCCGCCGCCGCCCGCGACCACCCCGGCGCCGCCGCCGCCACGCTGTGCGCCGCCTGCCTCGCCGCGCTGGCGCAGCTGCTCTCGCACGTCACGCCGCCGCAGCCGGCGCCGGCGCGCCGCCCCGGCAGCGCCGCCGCCGCGCCGCGCGCGCCCACGCCCACGCCCTCCACCGACGACGCGCTGCGCCGCCTCTCGGGCATGGTGCAGCTGCAGCAGGGCGCCGCCGGGCCCGCCGACGCCGCCGTCGCCTTCTGCGCCGCCGCCGCCGCCGCCGCCTACCTCCGCCACGTCTACGTCTCGCTCAGCAGCAACGGGAACAACACCGGCGGGGGAGGCGGAGGTGGAGGGCCGGCGCCGCCGGGCGTGGGCGGCGGCGCGAGAGTCGGGTGGACGTGGACGGCTCCGCCGCCCGAGATGCTGACCCCGTCGCGGCTGGCGGCGCTGGCGCGGCTGCTGCGGTACGTGCCGGCGGGCGGCGCCGGCGCGGCGCTCGAGGCGGTGGAGGGCGCGCCGGGTCAGCTGGGTCTGTGCGACGGCGCCGTGTCGCTGGCGGCCGCTCTGCTTGCCTACGGGCCGGGGTCCGACCCGCACGCGGCGGCGGTGCAGGCGGGCCTGGGGCTGGGGCTGGTGGCGGTGCTGAGCACGGGGAGGGGCGCGGCGGGCGCGCACGGCGTGCTGGCCGAGCTGTCGCCGCTGGGGCTCACGCACCTGCTGTACGGGGCCAAGGCCGCCTGCCTGGGCGAGCAAGGTGCGCTCGCGCTGGCCGGCGTTTGCCTCCCGTCAGCAGGCCGAAATGGGCATCACGGTGTCTTGCGGTTGTTGTCCTGCCCTGCGCTACGTTTCCTTGATTGCCGCTGGGGCTCACGCATCTGCTGTGTGGGGCCAAGGCCGCCTGCCTGGGCGAGCAAGGTGTGCGTGCGCGTTCCTCGCGCCGCCGGCCTTCGCATCGCCTCAGTGGCGCGCGGTTGACGTTTCCCTGCCCTTCCCTTCCCTGCGTTCTGCGAGATGGTTGCGTTTGGTTGAGGAATGGAGGCCGGGCGTGGCCGCCGGAGCGTTTGGTGCCAGCGCAACGTGGGCTTGGTGTTTGTGTGTGGCGCAGGCGCCGACACGTGCAAGTCCCTGGCCACCGACAGCTGCCTGTCCATGCTGGTGTCAGTCATCAGCGAGCGGCACATTAACCTGCTCACCAGCTGGCCGGCGCCGGCGGGCGGGGGGCCCGTGGGCGCCGCCGCCACGTGCCTCGCCGCCGTCGACCTCATCCAGGTGTGTGTGTCTGTGTGTGGGGGGGGGGCGGGGCGGGGCGGGGCGTGGAGGAGATTCGATTCAGCATGCAGACGTCAAGGGCAAGAGGAGATGGTGTGAGGTAGGGGCGCCTCGTCTCGCCAAGTGAGCCAGGTTCGCAGCCAGGTTCGCTGCACCAGCCTTGCTCTCCGCCAGCCAGACGCAGCCCTGCGTTTCTGCGTGGCACCTGTTGCCGCAGCTGCCGCTCAACACGGTCATGGGCGCCGAGGGCGTGGAGAGCCTGGGCGCGCCGCCCGGCTACCAGGAGGCGCTGGCCCGGGAGAACGTCATGGCGCCCCTGGTGAGCGCAAGAGCACGCACGCCCCTCAGGGGAAAGCACCGCATCCGCTGCGCCTCCACAGCAGCGACAGTCGCCGGCTGCTCAGGCGGCTGCGGCACGACGGCGCGTTGCCGGCGCTCGCAAGCGAAGGCCTCTCGTGCCTCGTGCCACTGCAACAGGGGCAACGGGGGCCCCGCGCGCGCAGACCTCACACGCTTGTGCGGCCACAGTGACCGTGGCCGTGACCATGGCGTGGTGGTGGTGGATACATGCAGGTTTCCCTGGTGTCTGACGTGCTCGAGGGCGAGCAGCTGGTGCTGCCCGTGTCGGCGGCCTCGCGGCTCGTGCTCTCCTCGGCGGCCTTTGCGCAGCAATGGGTGGCGGCGGGGGGCCTGGCGCCCGCCTGCCTGCAGAAGCTGCTCAGGGACACGCACCCGCCCACGCTGCTGGTCGACGCGCTCCTGGTGAGCGGACGCTGTTGCTGTTGCATTCGGGAGCGAGGAAGGCGCGCACGCACACAGAGATCGCCTGGCCTTTGGGCCGCGGGGCCGGAGCCAGACGCTGCAGCTAAGTGGTGCCATGTGCTCCTGCGGCGCGGCCTGGTTGTCGGTGCTTGGCGCAGGTGGTGAGCATGCTGGCGCGGATGAACAAGGAGGGCTTCAACACGTACGAGCTCGTCAGCAAGGCCTCCGTCTACATGCACCTGCGCAAGTGAGCGGGCGCGTGGAGCTCAGCGGGAAGCTTCGCTTTGCCTCGAGCGGGTCGCGAGTGGGCCGGACGGGTGAGCCGCCCGAGCAAACAAGTGGCGCGCGCGCGCTTCTGGTCGCTCCGCGCAGGCTGCTCCTGCACGTGGACCCGGGCGTTCGCGCGCGCGTGTGCAACCTGCTGGGCAACATGTGCCGGCACTCGGCCTTCTTCTACTCGGCGCTCGAGCGCCACGGCCTGGTGCAGCCGCTCATCGAGCGGTGCCAGGACCCCGACAGGTCCACGCGCAAGTTCGCCTGCTTCGCCATCGGCAACGCGGGTGAGCGGGGGGGCCGCGGCCGACGCTGCGGTCGCGACTCGTCCTTGTCGCGCACGCCCATCCGCAAGCCTGTGGAGCAAACGACGCCTCGCGCGTCACCATCGCGCAGGGTTCCACAACGCGTCGCTGTACGAGGCGCTCCGGCCGTCCATCCCCCCGCTGGTGGCGCTGCTGCGCACCGGCGAGGAGGACAAGACGCGCGCCAACGCCGCCGGCGCGCTGGGCAACCTCGTGCGCAACAGCTCGCTGCTGTGCGGCGACCTCGTGCGGGTGCGTCGCCGCTTTGCGCGACCGGCGGGACGCGCGCTCGCTGCCGGCTGGTCTCGGGGCGCCACGGCTGCGTGCGCGACGCGCGAGAGTCGCGGGCGCTGCGTGTGTCTCGCAGGCGGGCGCGTTGACGGCGCTGCTCGAGACGGCCCTGTCCCCCGAGCGGCCCCTGTCCGGGTCGGGCAAGCCGGGCGCGCCGGCGGCGGCGGCGCAGGCGGACGGCGGGTCGCCCGTCAAGATCGCGCTCTTCAGCCTGGGCAACATGTGCGCGCACCGCGAGTGCCGCGACGCGCTGCTGGCCGCCAACATCTGGGACGCCATCCGCAAGTGCGTTCTCGTGCCCTTTGGAGGGGGTGGCTGGCTCTGCATTTGGAGCGCATCCCGCGCCCGACGATGACAAGACGAGTGCGTGCACGCCCGCAGGCTGTCGTCCAACCCCGACCCCACGCTCCAAAAGTACCTGGCGCGCATCCAGACCAAGCTGCAGCAGGCGGGCGCCGGCGTGGGCTCCACCACGCAGACCAACGCCAGCGCGCTCGGCACCACGAGCTGAACCCACAACTTGTCGCTTTGCTGCCCAGGGCTGCAGCAGGATCCCCTCAGCACTCAGAGACGGCATGCGTGCTGCGTGCTGCGTGCCGACGTTGCTGCCCGGTTGTGTGCCGGCCCTCCGCGCTCCCTGCAACACCCCTCTTGCCGCGTTGGGGCAGGTCATCAGCGTCGATGCAGTTTGGTCTACGCAGCAGATACGATGCAGGGCGCGGGGCGGCATACGCCGCGGCACACGCCGTCCTCGTGTCCTCGTGGCCCGGGGGCGAGCCACACGCAGCAGAGGCGGGCAGGGCGCAGGAGTCCCCGCCCAGCGTGGGGTGGGGGCACTCCCGCGCCGCCGCCATCACAGAGAAACAGACCCAGGGGAGCAGGAGAGCCGGCAAGGATAACCCCCACGCCACCACCACCACGCAGCACCCTAGGCCAGCGCGGGCTCCACGCGCTTGAAGAGCACGCACGAGTTGTGCCCGCCGAACCCGAACGAGTTGCTGAGCGCCACGTCGACCTGGTGCTGCACGGCGGCGCCGGCGCACACGCGCTTGAGGTCGACGCCCGGCTCTGGCTCCTCCAGGTTGATGGTGGGGTGCAGCCAGCCCGTGGTGATTGCCTTGACCGTGGCCACCGCCTCGACGGCGCCGGCGCCGCCCAGCAGGTGCCCAATCATGCTCTTGGTGCTGTTGATGCGCAGCTGCTCGTGGGGGAACACGTGCGCCAGAGCCCGGTACTCGGCCTGGGGGTAGCACGGGAGAGGGGAGCAGAGGCGAGGGCACCCACAAGTCAAAGGACCGGCAGGGACGTCGCCCACGTGTGCGGTGGCGTGGCCGTGCTGAAGCATGCAGTAGGGGGTCCTGCCCTGCACACGCACCATGTCGCCGGCCTGCGTGCTGGTGGCGTGCGCGTTGACGTAGTTGACCTGGCTCGCCTGCAGGCCCGCCTTCTTGAGCGCGCGCTCAATGCACAGCACCACGCCTGCGCACGGGGCGGGGCAGCCAACGCCACATTGTTGGGGCCCGCGCCTTGCCGCTCCGGCCCCCGAAAGACGCCGCACAAGCCTGGGGCAGTGTGCAGTGCGGCGTTGAGCCTCCTCACCCTTGCCCTCGGGGTGCGGCTCGGTCATGTGGTGCGCGTCGCAGGAAAAGTCGCCGCCCACGTACTCGGCGTAGATGCGCGCGCCGCGCGCCTTGGCGTGCTCCAGCTCCTCCAGCACCAGCACGCCTGAGGAGCGACAGGGATGGACCATGTGAACGGGCCGTGTGAGCACACTGCCCTCCGCTCCCTGCCCTGGCGCCTGGTTCCTGGCCCACGTCCACGCCTCAGTGCGCCTGGCCGCTCTGCCGCCGCAAAAGAGCGCACCTGAGCCCTCGCCCATGACGAAGCCGTCCCGCTGCTTGTCCCACGGCCGCGAGGCGCGGTGCGGCTCGTCGTTGCGCTTGCTGAGCGCCTGCGGGCACGCGCGGTAAGGCGCCACGGCACCACCGACGCACGTGTGCGCATGCATCCCCTGGCCACCCCATTCCCCCAAGCTCTTCTGCGGCGCTGTCCTCAGACGGATGCGTGCCGCGCCAGGGGCCCTCGTCCGCGCCGCGCGCACCTTGCACGCGATGAAGCCGCCGATGCCCGAGGGGATGATGGCGGCGTCGGCGGCGCCCGCCAGCATCAGGTCGGCGTCGCCTCTCGCAATGTGGTCCGCCGCGCTGCGCAGTGCGCACGCACACGCACCCAACGTGAGCAGTCGTCGGGCCCCCAGCCCTCGCTTCCTGTTGCAGGTGCACCCCAACAGAGGCCGGCGCGTGGCGCCCCGCCCCCTCTCACTTGGAGATGCAGTAGTTGCCCGTGGCGCATGCCGTGCTGATCGAGTAGTTGGGCCCCATGAAGCCGAGGTCCATGGCCAGCATGGCGCCGCCCATGTTGTTGATGGCAAACGGGATGCAAAAGGGGTTCATCCGCCGGTGCCCTGCGCGCCACCGCACACACCACCAGCCACTCAGCTGTTGGCTGAGCCGCTGCGCGCTGCCTGCGCCGCCCAGCACCCAGCAGTGCAGCCCTTCCCTGCCCTTCACCCCTCCCTCTCGGCGGTGGCTCACGCGCCCTCAGCAGTGCATCCCTGCCCTGCCCTGCCCCCCCTCCCTCTCGGCGGTGGCTCACGCGCCCTCAGCAGTGCAGCCCTGCCCTCCCTTGCCCTTCTCCTCCCTTGTGATGGCTCCTCACCCGCCAGCTCGAGCGCCTCGACGGCGTTGCTGAAGCTCGTCATGCCGCCCATGGCCGAGCCTATCAAGATGCCGCACCGCTGCAGGTTGAGCTGCTTGATGTCTGTCCCCGTCGGCGCCAGGTGCGCGTCCTCCAACGCCTTCTTGCCCGCCACCCTGCTCGCGCGACAAGCAAGGGGGCGCACCACGCCCACCCGCGTCAGCACCCCCGCCCGGTGGCACAGCACGGCAGGAGCCTCTTGAGCGAGCCTCAAGCGAGACAAGGCACGCACATGATGTACTTGATGCAGTTGTCCACGCGCTTCTCCAGCTTCTTGATCACGTAGGGGGACGCGTCCAGTTGCTGCGGGTGCGTGTGGGGCGGGCAGCGGGGCGCGCAGCGTCACGTGCACCGCATCTCCGTGTGACAATGCAGCGCGGCACGGTGGCGCCGGCACCCAGCACACACCTTGATCTCGCCGGCGAACGTCGTGGTCATGTCGCCCGTGTCCCAGCTCTGCAGGGGCATGCGCCGCCACGCAGGCAAACGGATCCTCAGCGCGCCTGAGCGTCACCCCCGGGCCCATCAGCTGGTTGCCCATCAGCTGCACACAGGGTCGCTCACCTCGATGCGTGAGATGCCGCTGCGCCCCTGCAGCAGGTTGTTGTAAAACTCGTCCACCTCGTGCCCCAGGCACGACACCACGCCCATGCCCGTCACCACCACGCGCCGTTGCCGCTGCGCGTGCGGCGGCATGGGAGCAGGCCACAGCTGCTCACGCCCTCCCGCGTGGACCAGGAGCGCAGGACTCTGGGGCATGCCAGAGTCGAGGATCCTCGGGCTCACCTGTTCCTGCTGCGCTGCAGCCATCACCAGCACGGCCTGGCGTCTCGCGCGCCCGCGGCACGACCTGACGGATGCCACCGGCATGGGCGCCTGCGTCGTGAGGACGCGCGCACGGCCCTGTTCTGCTCGCCGGGCCGCCAAATGCTGAATCGGCCTCCCCCCCGAGCAAGACGCGCACGATCATCGCCGCATCCCCGAGCGAGAGCCGCTGTCAAGGCACGCAGGCTGCAAGGGAGCACTGGAATCCGCGGCTGAGGCACGCTGTCGGGCGCGCAGGCGCTCTCGCCGCACTGCTGCTCGTCACCCTCGCCAACGCTCGCAAAAGGCCAACCTGGCAGGAGGACGCCCGCGGCCGATGCGCCACATCTGCGAGCAGCAATTGCAGCGAGTGCTACGTGTGCTCGCTAGTGGACGGCCTGGTCTGCGCGGGGCGCCTGCTCAGCAGGACGAGGCTCAGGCGCCCCACAAGCGCCCTGACGCGCAGCCTGTGCTTGACACAACAATCAGCTCACCCCTGAAGCTCTGCTGCATCGCTGCTGCTGCGCCTCCGCTGCTCCCGCTCCTTGCTCTTGGTCTTGCGGGCGTTGAGTTGGCTGGATCGGGCGCGAGAGGATGGCCGCGAAGCTTACACTGGCGACAAAATACAAGCGAATACCAGGGCGTCAAAAAGGTTGCGGCGGGAGCCCTGGGGCCAGCGCTGGTCCTGCTGAGCACGAGCACGGCCCGGAGGGGCTTGCGGGCCACTCCTATCAGTTCAACCGAGCGGGACGCTCGTCGTCGTCGTCCTCGTCGTCCGAGATGAGGATGCCTGCAGCGCGCAGGCCCGCCCGGATCTGCTTCCGCCGCGCCAGGTCTGCGAGCGCCGCGCGCACGGCCCACCCAGCACGTGCACCGCAACACGTCAGGCAGCTGCGTGGGGGCAACAAGCTGGCAGCAGGCAGCTGCTGGCAAGCGGTGGTGTGCCGCTCACATTGCTGGAGGTAGGGTCCCCACGGCTCGGGCAGGAAGTCCAGGTCGAGCGTGTTGAGGCCCACCACCACGCCCAGCTCGTGCGGCGTGGGCTCCTGCGCACACAGCGACCAGCCAAGTTGGAGTGTCACGTCTGTCGACATTTGAGATGGTGGCTGGCACTCTGGGGCTGCTGCTGCTGCTGCGTGTCACAGGCGTGGGCGTGCCATGCTGCCTCACCCTGGGCTCGGAGCGCAGGCGCCAGCCGGGCAGGTGCTGCAGCAGCTGGTTGCCCTTGCGCTGGTTGCACGTCGAGCTGCGGGCACGTGACGCACATGGCGGCAGGTCCCACTTAACTAAGCGCCGATTGGGATGATTGGCGACCCAGCGCCGCCCGCCCGCCTGGCAGCAGCACCGCCTCGCGCGCACCAGGCTGTCACAAGGTTGGTCCACGTGTCTTGACCCCCGCGGGACACGGGCACGATGTGGTCGAGCGTAAGGTCCCTCTTGCAGCCGCAATCTGCCACCAGCGCGCACGCACGGCCCACACGGCACGTCAGCGCGCCGCCAACAGCACAAACAGGCGCCTGCTGACAGCGAGCAATGGCAGCTTGTGGCGCCACTCACAGACGCAGGTGAACTTGTCCCGGACCATGACGTTGCGCCGCGTGCACGCCACCTTGAGGATCACCTCGCTCAGGTTGATGTTGCTACACGCGACAGCCACGACCACCACCACCAACAACAACCAGCACGCACAAATGAGACGACGCGCTTGCCAAGGATTTCGTGCTCCTGCAGCCCCATTCAACGACACCGTCGCCGAAGAAGCACGCACGTGTGCACGCGCATGACGGCGGGCAGCGGGTGCTCCCCGCGGCCGCTGACGGCAAACGCGTCCGAGTAGTAGTCGAGCACCTCGGCCTGCAGGTGGGGGAGGAGCACGGCCAGCCACGCCACACCACAGGGTGAGCATCATCCTGAATGCACGCCAGTGCCCCAGTCCGCCTCCCTCGGCCTGGGCGCACCCCGGCTTGTCAGAGACGGCTGTGCCGGATGCACAGCTCAACCGGCACGCAGCGCACCTTGGCGCTGACGTCCAGCATGACTGCGCGCGACCAGTTGACCACGTTGATGGGGCGGTAGGACGTGTCGAGCACCAGCGCGCGGTAGTGCTGGATGCCGCCCGTGCGCGAGGGCGCCGTCTGCGGCCCTGCGGGCGCCAGCCATCATCACAGGGCCCGCGGGCAAGCCGCACGCTGGAGAGCCAGCAGCTGGGCCCAGGCAGGTGCTGCAGGTGTCGTGCGGAAAAGTGCAGGCATGTGCACGGGCGAAGCACCGCCCCCTTGGGCGTCTGCGGCCCCGGCACGATCCGAAACGCCGTGAGCGCTAACACCAACGTGTCGGTCCTGGGCGCCACCATGCGCTCACCTGGGAGGGACGAGTCGGTGTCGGCGACGAGGGGCTGCCGGCCACTGACGCTGCCGGCGCCCGTGCTGGCCGTGGTGCTGGTGGTGAGGCCCGGCGCTGCGCTGACGCCTCGCCCGGGCTTGAAGGCCGCGGTGCTCACGGAGCTGCCGCGCGCCGGAGGGCTGGGAGCTTGCGCTGGCGACCTGAGGGGCGGGGGGGAGGAGGTGGCGAACCGTCAATGGCTCGCGGACGGTGCAGTGGGCCGGGCCCAACACACACATTGGCTTGGATGGCTGCTCCTGCTCACTTGGACGGGGATGACAGCAGCGTTCGTGCCTGCCGCCTGAAGGCGCGCTGCTGCTTCGCCGAGTGCTGCGAGCTGTCCGACGCTCTCCGGTCCCCGTGGCTGCCCTGCATGCCCAGCAACAAGGTGCCCAGGTGCTCAGAGAATGCACCACCACTCTGGCACACTGCAGGGACCAGTGGCGCTGAGCACTTGCCTCTGCTGCCCCTTCCCGCCCAGATGAGGAGGCCACGCCAGGGAGCGGGAGCACCACCACGCGAGGCGCTCGCGTGCTAGCGGCAGCGACGCTGCGCACGTCGTGCACGCTGTTGCCACGCAGCGACTGCATTGCCTCTGCGCGCAGGGCTCCAAGGCGAACGAGAATCTCGAACAGGGTTCCTCCTCAGCTCCGCGCCCTCCTCAGGAGCTGGGATGCTGCGACTGCGCTGAAATGCTCACCTGCTACTCAGTGCGCGCTCTGCCCTCCTCGCTGCTGTGTTCTGCTCGCGCGCTCAGCGAAATGAGATATTCCCTGCTTCGCGGTCAAAGGACGCGGCTAGGCAGCCAGCGCCAGCGCCAATTTCAGCAGTGCCTCTGCGCTCTCCCGCTCTCTCGCCCTCTCTTCGCGCTCTCCTCGCGTCGTCATCTTCTTCATGAATCATGAAGAAGAGACCCTAGAGGACCCTAGAGGATCACAATTGTGCGTGTGCGACAACGATGATCACAGGGACCCCAGCACGCACGCCTCGAGGCCCGCCGGCGTGAGCTGCACCGAGAGCTCCGCCGCGCCCGCGCCCAACTCAACCAGCTGTCGCTCGGCCCCCTCCGCCTCCGCCTCGCCGCCCTCGGCCGGCTGCTGCGGGCCACCCAGCCTCACCAGCCCGTTCTGCTGCAGCACCAGCAGGTCGTAGAAGCACCTGCGCCGGGCAGCCATCGTGCGCCCACCTCGCTTGACCCAGCAGGCGCCATCTCTGATGCTGCACCGTGCCTCGCCACGCGCCGCTCACCTGCAGGCGCTCAGGCGCTTGACCTCCGCCACGCCGCCGCCGCCCCCCGCCGCCGCCGCGCGGTCCTGCAGCAGCTGCGACAGCTGCACCGCCTGCGACCCCAGCAGCCCCTCCACCAGCCCCTGGCTGGCCAGCAGCTGCTGCGACAGGGGCAGCGCCGCCGCCGTGCCGCCCTCCTGGGTCGCCTGGGCCTGGCTCCCGGCCCGCCGCGCGGCCTGCGACGCCGCCGGCGAGTCGCCCAGGCTGGTGCTGAGCGAGCGCTGCCGCTGCAGCAGCCAGGCCAGCTGGCTGCCCTCTGCCTGGGTGGCGTAGCCCTCCAGCTGCGTGTGCAGCTCTGCGGGGCGGACCGAGCGCACGCACAGGCAACGGAGCGCTTGGCACGCCGCGTCGCCATCCCCCTGCTTCCACGCTCCCACCTGCTTCAGCCTTCCTCAGCGGACCACCCAGTTGAATCGCCATGACCCTGGTTGCTCTGGCCGACCCCAGCGATGCCGCCCCAGCCACCCCAGCAACAGCAACCGCACCAGCCGAGCCCCAGGGACTCCCCCCCAAAACGGAGCTCACCAGGCGGCAGGGCCGAGGCCTTGAGGCGCGTCACGGCCTGCAGTGTGTGCACGGCGCGCCGCTCCAGGTGCCCCCCCTCGCCGGGCAGCTGCTGCGACCGCGTGGTCTGGCTGCCGCTGCGCCCCAGCAGCAGCAGCGCCTGGCTGCCGCTGAGGGAGCCCAGGCGCTGCGCCGACGCCGACGATCCCAACGCCGCCGCCGCCGGGGTGCCGCCCACGCGCCCTGACGACCCAGCGCCGGGCAGGCCGTCGCCCCACCCGCCCCCACCTGCACTCACACGAGCAGACGGCGGCCGGTCGCTTCCTGCCCGCCTGGCCTGGGGCTCCTGCATGGCACGACGGCGCGCACGCAGGGCACGACTCGGCGTCCCTCGGCCCCCACGCACCTGATAGAGGGGTCTGCTGCAGCGCCGCCGCCTGCTCAGCGGCCGCCGCGGCACCACTGCCTTCCACCGACGGCGCCTTGCGGGCCGACCCGGCCCCCGCGTGCCCCTCACCCGCGCCCGGCTTCTGCTGCTGCTGCTCCAGCGGGGCCCGGCCGCTGCGCGCCGGCGTCAGCCCCGCCTCGTGGCCCTGCGCCGCCGCCGCACCCGCAGGCGTCCCCAGCGGCGCGCCGCGTCCCGCCAGCTGCACACCCGCCACGTGCGCCCCCGCCGCCGCCGCCGGCCCAGGCGTGGGCAGCGGCGCAGGCGCCTGGTTCTCGTCGTTGGCGTCCGGCCCCTCCACCGCCACCTCCGCCTCTGTGTCGTCCACCGCCATCGCGCCCTGCCCCATCTCCTGCTCTGGCTCTGGGACCGGCGCCGGCGCGTCAGGCGCCGCGCCGCTGGCCGCCGGCGTGGCCACTGCCGCCGTCGCCGCGCCCTGCGACGGAGGCGCGCCCTGCGACGGCGCGGCGCTGCCTGGTGCCGGGGGCGGCACCAACGCGCCGGCAGAGGGCGACGCAATGACGCCGGGCGCGCCCGCGTCCCCCTCTGGCGGCGCCTCCACCGCCGCTTGGCCGCGCTGCGGCAGCGCCGCGCCGCCGCCCGCCGCCTGCGGCGTCCCCAGCGACGGCGTCGGCGACAGCACGCGCGCCGCGGCGGCGCCGCCGCCGGCCTGCCGCTGCTGCGGCGGCAGCGGCGGCGCGCGGATGCAGCGGTCCAGCAGCTGCTGCGCCTCGGCGCCCCACCCGCCCGCCTGCAGCATCGGCCAGTGCCCCGCGCCTGGAGCGGCGGCAGCCAGCGGCCCTGCCGCCGCACCGCCACCACCTCCGCCGCCGCCGCCAGCTGCAGCTCCGTCCGCCAGCACTTGCTCGGCCAGCTCGGCGTCGGACCGCAGGCGCTTGGCCAGCCGCTGCCGCCGCAGCGCCACCAGCCCTCGCTGCACCACCAGTGAGCTGCAAATACACACACGCCACACAAACCAACAGCAGACACGTGAACATCCACGGTTTCCGTCGGTGTGTTGCGCGGGAGGCGGGGTGGCCCGCCTGCCTCCCGCCTGCGGTGCGGGCCGGCCGGCGCACCTCGTGTCCTCCAGCGTGTCGCGGAAGTTGCGGATCACGTTGCCGTCGCCAGCGCCGCGCCCGCGCCCTGCCCCTGCGGCCAGCCAGCGACGCACACACGGCGTATGCACACGGCGCACGCTTCCGGCCCCCGCTGCTGTCCGCCAGGCGCCCTTTGGCCACGACTACACGAGCTGCGTCCCGCAGCAGCGCACCTGCGCCGCCGTCCATGAGCTGTGCCGCCTGGAACTTGCGCAGCTGGAGGCCCTCGCCCGCCGCCCGGCCGCCCGCCGCCGGCAGCACCTGCCCCCCCGCCGCCCGCTGCTGCCCGCGCGCCCCCGCCCTGCCACGCGCGGCGGCGGGTGTGGGGGCGCCGGGCGGCAACGGAGGCAGCAGCGCCGGCCCGGGCACGCCGCGCGCCAACCCAACCGCAGGCGGCGGCGGTGGCTGCTGCTGCAGGCGGGCAGAGGCACGCCGCCCACCCTGCGCTTGCTGCCCCACGTCCTCCTCCTCCTCCTCCACCTGACCCTGCTGCTCCAGAGCCACGGCGCCGTCCTCAGCCAGCGGCGGCGGCTGCTCCTCCGGCCCGGCAGGCGCCAGTCCTCGCGCCGTTGCCCCACCCGCCAGCCGGGCAGAGCTCCGCCGCTGCGTGCCCCCTTGACCCGGCCGCTGCCCCTGGCCACTCAGCGGCGCGCCCCCCGCCGGCGTGTCCCCCTCGGCGCCCCCGACGTCCCCCGGCGGTCCTCCGTTGCTGTCATTGTACACGTTGCCGCCGTCGCCCAGCGCAAGCCCTAGGTCAGGGCCCAGCATGAGGTCGTCCGCCACCACCCTCTCCAGGTCCAGCTCCATGTCCATCAGCCCGCTGCCGCCGCCCGCGCTGTCCGCCCGCCCACCGCCGCCGCCACCGTCCCCCTCTCCCTCGCCCCGCCGCCCCAGCCGCGGCTGCCGCAGCGTCGCCAGCAGCCCTGCCCGGCTGCCCTGCTGGCTCCCCGGCCCCGCCCACTCCTCCCGCGCGCCCCCCTCGCTCGCGCGCTTGCTCGCCCGCCCCGTCGACGGCGTGGCGCCGCCCCAGCCGCCCGCCCCGCCCTCCCCGCCGTCCCCCAGCGCCGCCTGGAGAGGCGCCAGGAGGTGCGCCGCCGAGCGGGGCTGCAGCCGCGCCCCCGAGGGCCCGGCGTCACGCGCCACCTCCAGCTCTATCTCGCCGCCCGGCGGGAGCCCCAGCAGGTCCAGCATCTCGGCACCAGCAGCACCTGCACACCACACCGCACCCAAAGAATGCATGCGTTTGTCTAGCAATCGCGGCGCCGGAAGTCCAGGGGAAGCAGGCGCCAAGTAGGGTGGGGTGTTGGGGCGTTCTCACTGACTCACCGGCGCCGGGCGCAAACACCTCGTCCTCCTCCTCCCCCAGGTGCAGCGGCGCGTTGTCGTTGGGCAGAAGCAGCAGCGGCGCCGGCAGCAGCGGCCCCTGCGCCCCCCCGCCCGCCCCCCCTCCGCCGCCCACCGACACGGACCCCGCCCGCGGCGCCCGCCGGCCCGCCCGCAAGCCACCGCCCTGGGGCGGCTGCTGCTCCAGCTGCGACGCCGAAGCGATCACCGAGGACGCCACGGCGGCGAACAGCGACTCGCCGCCGCTGCTCGCCCGCGACGCCGGCGGCCACGGCTTGCCAGGCGTGAGCCCCGCCGGCCCCGGTGTGCCGCGGGAACGCTCCCGCTGCTGGAACTGGTCCCTGGCCAGCCGCACGTCGTTCTCCTGGTCCTCCTCCTCCTCTGCTCCTGCGGCTGCTCCCGACGCCTGCTGCTGCTTGTCCGCCAGCTGCTGCTTGAGGAGGCTGCCCCGTCGGGTGAGGCGCGGCGCGGGGTGCTGGCCGGCGGTGTCTGCGTCGCTGCCCAGCAGGCGCGAGGCGGTGCTCTGCGCCGGGCGGCGCACCAGCAGCGCGGCGGCGGGGCCCGCCGGCAGCGCCTGCAGCGGCAGCAGCGCCTCGCGCCAGGCCGAGGCGAAGCCGGCAGGGCGCTCGTCTGCGGCGCCGGCACGCGCAGCAGGGGCGCGTTGGCCGTTGCCGCCGTCGGGGAGCAGCAGCATGGAGCGGGGCACGGGTGGCTGCATCTGCAGCTGCAGCAGCTGCGCCTCTGCCAGGTCCACCATGGCGCCCCAGGCCGTGACAGGGTCGGGAGGTGCGGCGGCCCCGCCGCCCGGCGCGGGGAGGGCGGGGGCGCCGGCCGGCAGCGTGTGGGCTGCTGCGGCGTGCGGCTGGCCCATGGCGGCGTGGAAGGCGAGCTGCAGCTGCAAGAGCGCTTCTTGGCAGTCCTGCGGGCGGGGAGCACCACGGGTGCGGGATGATCAGCGGCGGCGGATCTTGGCACCACGCAACGAAGCACTGCTCGCATGTGCACTTGCAGCGATGATTGCTGCGCCAGCGCTACCACACCTGCTGCAGGTAGCCGATTTGCTTGCTGTAGAGGCGCACGAGGCCGAGCAGCAGCTGGCCCGAGAGGCGCAGCGCCAGGGGCGTCTCTGGGTGCAGCAGCGCCTCCACGGCCAGCTCCAGGCGCAGGCGGGCCACCTGCACTCGGCGTGCAGCACCCAGCAGGCAGGCACTTGCGATTGTTGTGGCGCAGGACGAGTCGCCCCGGCCAAATGAGGCTGCTCCACAGCGCGAGGCCCACCGCAACGCGGCCTGGAGCACGGCGCACGCGCACCTGGCTGCGCTTGAGCTGCTGGTGCATGTGCGCGGCCAGCCAGACGAGGCCCAGCGGGCCTCGCCGCGCGAGAATCTGCTCCGAGTAAAACATGCTGGCTCCGGGCTCGCGCCGGCTCAGAAGCGAGCCTGCCGTGCGCGCAACATGCGCGTGGATGCTTTCCTCATCGCCTCCTCACCCCACCGCGTCGCCATGGCGCGGTCTTTGCTCCACGACTTGAATTTCAAACTTCATGCGGTGCGTGGAACGCCGTGGGAGTGGCCGGAGGACCCCGGGAACGCAGGGCATCGACAGGAAGTGCATCTCTGCGTGTCAGGCTGCAGGGTGGGGCCTGGCAGAGCGAGGCGCGTGTGTCACCTCCCTGACGGGGGTCGGCACCGCTGGCCAGGACCATGCGGCAGGCCGCTGGGCCATGCTGAGAGAACTCGTTCACCGATGAAGATGACGCTGTGCTGCAGCTGAGGCGTGGGCGACCCTGAGGCCCCGGGCAGCGTGCCCTACCCTCCCGCCTCGCGCCACGCACACAAAGCTTTAGCCAGTCATGAGGCACAAAAGGCACGACGGGCCGACGCTCCCTGCGGCCCTGCGGGACGCGCTCGGTGAAGCAGGAGGGGCGCCATCGGGCAGCGGCAGGCGCGGAGGCCGGGGGAGAGGGCCCTCCCGCAAGCAGCTGCGGCGAGAGCAGCGCCAGAGCAAGAAGGCGTCGCGGGAGGCGCACCAAGTCGCTCGCGCGGCCGGGAGAGGAGGCCCGCATCCCGTGCGTGCCATCTTCAGATGAAGCAAGTGCCGCCGGACCGCCGCTGCGCAAGCAGCAGCGCGATGGACGCAGCGCCTGCATGCGTGCACGCTCTGCGCAGGTCCACCAGCAGCCAGCGGCACGCAGGGGGCCTCCGCAAGCAGCGGCGCACCGCACATCGCCGCATGCGCGCCGCGCCACCGCAGCGCACCTTCAGGGCGCTCGCGGCGTGCAGCCTGGCCATGCCAGCCAGCCCACGCAGCGCCATGCCGCCCCAGCACCGGCGCCGCAGCGGCACGCACAGGCCCAGGCTGACCGCAAGCGGCCGGCTTCGCAGGACGGCCGCCCTCGAGCACCGACCGCCAAGCGCACCAGGTGCGTGCACGCCTTCACCACAGGCAGCGCGCACATGCCCAGGCGGAGCAACCCATTGCCACTTGTCAGTGTGTGTGCGCGCCTGCAGGTTTGACGAGCTGCTGCCGGGGGGCGCCTCCAGCGGCGTGCTCGAGACGGGCGTGGGCGTCAACAGCAGCGCGGCGTACCTTGCGGACCTCCGCATGGCCAGGGACGCGGAGCGCAAGCTGGGCATCAAGCGGGTGCGCTTGTGTGTGCGCACGTGTCAAGGCGCAGGCCGGGTGCTCCAAGGCGCCGCTTGCGCTTTCAGCAGATGGTGGGCCGTTGCGTCCACGCAGGGCGGCTCTCTCAAGGGCCCTGAGGACGGCCTGCCGGGCCTGCTCAAGGGCCTGAGCAGCGCCACGCCCGAGCTGCTGCCCAGCTACCTGACGGGCCCCGCCGCCTCCCGCGCGCGCACGCTGCTGGGCGGTGCCGGCGGCGGGGCAGAAGCTGGGGAGGAGGACAGCGAGGAGGAGGGCAGCGAGGGGGACAAGGAGGAGGTGGAGGACGTGGATGGCAGCAGCGGCGACGAGGCGTTTGGCGACCTGGGGGAGGACGAGGAGGACGACGAGTTGGAGGGGGTGGAGGGCGAGGAGGAGGGGGAAGAGGAGGAGTCAGACGGCGACGAGGGGTTTGCTGGCTTGCTAGGCGGCAGCGACAGCGACCTCAGCGGCGACGAGGGCATGGAGGGGGAGGAGGGCGAGGAGGAGGAGGAAGGCGAGAGTGGGAGCGACGAGGGAGAGGACAGTGAGGAGGGAGCCAGCGAGGACGAAGGGGAAGAGGGGGGGAGCGAGGACGAGGAGGAGGAGGAG
>VFQP010002071.1_pt1 | contig 23640 bp, 15 predicted proteins | sample 3512351 | NCBI WGS metagenome assembly VFQP01 (sample SAMN10412372, study PRJNA504923) | tailings metagenome | isolation source: Relicate 1 Philex TSF1 revegetated site | place: Philippines: Tuba, Benguet | collected 2017-08-29
GGATCTCACCGACTCGGTGAACTCCATGGCCGGCAACTTGACGGCCCAGGTGCGCAACATCGCCGAAGTAACAACGGCCGTCGCCCGCGGCGACCTCTCGAAGAAGATTGCGGTCGACGTCAAGGGCGAGATCCTTGAACTCAAAGTGACCATCAACACGATGGTGGATCAGCTCTCGTCTTTCGCGGCCGAGGTGACGCGCGTTGCGCGCGAGGTGGGCACCGAAGGCAAGCTCGGCGGCCAGGCCGACGTGCCGGAAGTCGCGGGCACGTGGAAAACGCTGACAGACTCAGTGAACTCCATGGCCGGCAACTTGACCGGCCAGGTTCGCAACATCGCGGAAGTCACGACGGCGGTCGCTATGGGCGACCTTTCGAAGAAAATTACTGTCGACGTGAAGGGCGAGATCCTGGAGCTGAAGGCGACCATCAACACGATGGTGGACCAGCTGCGCTCTTTCGCCGCCGAGGTGACGCGCGTTGCGCGCGAGGTGGGTACGGAAGGCAAGCTCGGCGGCCAGGCCGACGTGCCGGAAGTCGCGGGCACGTGGAAAACGCTGACAGACTCAGTGAACTCCATGGCCGGCAACTTGACCGGCCAGGTTCGCAACATCGCGGAAGTCACGACGGCGGTCGCTATGGGCGACCTTTCGAAGAAAATTACTGTCGACGTGAAGGGCGAGATCCTGGAGCTGAAGGCGACCATCAACACGATGGTGGATCAGCTGCGCTCCTTCGCCGCCGAGGTGACGCGCGTCGCGCGCGAAGTGGGTACGGAAGGCAAGCTTGGCGGACAGGCCGACGTGCAAGGCGTCGCGGGCACCTGGAAAGACCTCACCGAAAGCGTGAACTCGATGGCGAGCAACCTGACAGCTCAGGTGCGCAATATTGCCGATGTGACGAAAGCCGTGGCCGCCGGTGACTTGTCGCGCAAGATCACGGTGGACGTGAAGGGCGAAATTCTCGAATTGAAGGCGACCATCAACACGATGGTGGATCAGCTTCGCTCCTTCGCGGCCGAGGTGACGCGCGTCGCGCGCGAAGTGGGCACGGAAGGCAAGCTCGGCGGCCAGGCCGACGTGCCAGGCGTTGCGGGCACCTGGAAGGATCTCACCGACTCGGTGAACTCCATGGCCGGCAACTTGACGGCCCAGGTGCGCGGCATCGCCCGCGTGGTGACGGCCGTCGCCGACGGCGACCTCAAGCACAAGTTGACCGTGGAAGCCAAAGGCGAAATCGCCTCTCTGGCGGAAACCATCAACAGCATGACCGAAACGCTGGCTACGTTCGCCGATCAGGTGACGACGGTGGCGCGCGAGGTCGGCGTCGACGGCAAACTCGGCGGTCAGGCCAAGGTGCCGGGCGCCGCCGGTACGTGGAAGGGTTTGACGGAGAACGTCAACCAGCTTGCCGCGAACCTCACGACGCAGGTGCGCGCGATCGCCGAGGTCGCGACCGCCGTGACCAAGGGCGACCTCACGCGATCCATCAGCGTGGGCGCAGAAGGCGAGGTGGCGGCGCTCAAGGACACGATCAACGAAATGATCGCCAACCTGCGCGACACCACGCAGAAGAACAACGAGCAGAACTGGCTCAAGACCAACCTCGCCAAGTTCAGCCGCATGCTGCAAGGCCAGAAGGATCTCGTGGCCGTGGGCCAGATGATCCTTTCGGAACTGGCTCCCGTTGTCGGTGCTCATCGGGCCGAGGTTTACGTCTGGGATAACGCGTCGGAAGTTCCGCGTCTGAAATTGCTGGCGAGTTACGCTGGCGACGGACAGGGCACGCACGGCAAGGTGATCGAGCTTGGCGCGGGCCTCGTCGGCCAGTGCGCGCACGACAAGCGCCGCATCGTGTTGCGGGATATCAGCGACGCCAGGGTTCGCATCTCGACCGGCCTGACCGAAGCGGCACCCACGAGCATTCTCGTCCTGCCGATCGTCTTCGAAGGCGCCGTGAAGGGCGTGCTCGAACTTGCATCGCTAGATACCTTCAACCCGGTCCACCACGACTTCCTCGACCAGCTCACGGAATCGATCGGTATCGTCATCAACACGATCGAAGCCAACATGCGTACGGAGGATCTGCTGGAGCAGTCGCAGTCTCTCGCCAAGGAGCTGCAGAGTCGGCAGCTGGAGCTGCAGAGCACGAACGAGGAGCTTCAGGAAAAGGCCCGTCTGCTCGCCTATCAGAACCAGGAAGTGGAGCGGAAGAACACCGAGGTCGAGCAGGCCCGTCAGGCGCTCGAGGAGAAGGCGGACCAGCTGGCCCGGACGTCGAAGTACAAGTCCGAGTTCCTCGCCAACATGTCTCACGAGCTGCGCACGCCGCTCAACAGCCTTCTCATCCTTTCCGACCAGCTCTGCCAGAACCGCGAAGGCAACCTGAATGTGCGTCAGGTCGAGTTCTCGAAGACGATTCATGCCTCCGGCAAGGACTTGTTGACGCTCATCAACGACATCCTGGATCTGGCCAAGATCGAGTCCGGCACGGTCGCGGTCGATGTGGGAGACCTCCGCTTCGAGGACCTCTACCACTACGTCAACCGCACGTTCGGACACGTAGCGGAGCAGAAGAACCTGTCGTTCGACGTCGTCATCGATCCGCGCCTTCCGACGGCGATGGTGACGGACTCCAAGCGCTTGCAGCAGATCTTGAAGAACCTGCTGTCGAACGCGTTCAAGTTCACGCATCAAGGACGCGTGGCGCTCAGCATAGATCTCGTGAAGGACGGCTGGAACTCCGACAACGACGCGCTGAACCGCGCCGCCGGCGTCGTGGCCTTCCACGTCAGCGACACGGGTATCGGCATTTCGCCGGAAAAGCAGAGCATCATTTTCGAGGCCTTCCAGCAGGCGGACGGCTCCACGAGCCGCAAGTATGGCGGAACGGGCCTGGGCTTGGCCATCAGCCGCGAGCTGTCGCGGCTGCTCGCTGGCGAAATCAGACTTATTTCATCGATCGGCAAAGGATCGACCTTCGCCCTTTACCTGCCGCTCGAATACGTGCCGATGCGCGGACAGCGCCGCGTGTCCGGAACCACGATCACTCAGGAATATATCGGGCTACCGGCGCCAGAGGGCGTCTCGCGCTTCGACAACGGTGCCGTCATTGCGCCTGCGGATGAAGTTCCGCAGAACTGGTCCGATGAGAACGAGCTTGGGGACGACCGCGAGAGCGTCGCCCCGGGCGATAAGGTTCTGCTGGTCGTAGAGAACGACCTGGCGTTCGCGCGCGTGCTGATGGAAACTGCGCGCGAAAAGGGTCTTAAGGCCGTCGTCGCCGGGCGAGGCCACTCGGCACTCGCCCTCGCGAGGCAGATCAATCCGTCAGCGATCACCCTCGACATCGTACTGCCGGACATCGACGGATGGCGGGTCATCGACAGCCTCAAGTCGGATCTTGCCACGCGACACATTCCGGTCTGCGTCGTGTCTACGGAAGATGCGCGTGACCGCGCCTACCGCGCGGGAGCGTGGGACTTCATCGCGAAGCCGATCGCTTCGAAAGCCAACCTGGAAGACAGTCTGCAGCGTCTTTTCAACGGCCTATCGCGCGTGGACCGCCGCTTGCTGCTCATCGCCGGACCAGATAGCGAGTGCGGTATCGTGCGCACGCTCTCTTCCGCCGGAATCGAGATCGAGGAAGTGTCCGAAACAGCTGCAGCGAAACGCGCCCTCGAGAAAGAGGCGTTCGATTGCGTTGTGGTCGACGGCCGGCTCGGCGTGGATCTCGCGGCCTGTGCGCAGAGCATCCGTCAGCACGATACGAGCGAAGGGGGCTTGGCGCCCATGCCGGTCATCGTTCTGTCCGAGGACGATGCCGGCCCCGCGTCCCCGCCCCGGATCGATGGATTGACGGTTCGTGTGGTGCAATCCCCCGAGCGGCTCGTGGATACGCTTTCGATGGCGCTCCATACGCCAGTGGCGCGGCTGCCCGAACAGCTTGCGCAGATGGTCGACAAGGTAAACGATCCGAGTGCGGCGTTGTTCGGCAAAAAAGTGCTGATCGTGGACGACGACGCGCGCAATATTTTTGCGCTTGCCACCTTGCTCGAAGATCACGGTATGGATGTAGTCTCGGCAAGCAGTGGACGAGATGCCCTGAAAATGCTCGAACAGAAAACCCCCTTAGATATTGTCCTTATGGACATCATGATGCCCGATATGGATGGCATCGCCACGATCCGAGCGGCTAGGGAGATTCCCGCATGCCGTGATCTGCCGTTCATCGCCGTGACGGCCAAGGCGCTCAAGGGCGATCGAGAACGTTGCATTGAAGCGGGAGCTTGGGACTATCTTGCCAAACCCGTCGATGCTGGCAGCTTGCTCTCGGTCATGCGGTCTTGGCTGTATCGATGATCAGGCGTTGACGAGGTGCACCCATGCGGTCCGTTCCCGCAGACATCCTGATCGTGGACGACCTGGAGGAAAAGCATATCGCGTACCGCGCGAGCCTCGAGGAGTTGGGTCAGAACATCGTAACTGTCACGTCTGGCGCGGAAGCCTTGCGGCTCCTGCTCGAGCGGGACTTCGCCGTCATTTTGCTCGATGTGAACATGCCCGACATGTGTGGCCACGAGACAGCCGCGCTGATCAGGAAGCGCAAGAAATCCCGCCATACGCCGATCATTTTCATCACGGCGTTCGCTGACGATGCGCAGGCCGCCGAAGGATATGCGCTGGGCGCAGTCGACTACATTCTTTCGCCGATCGTTCCAGAGATCCTGCGCGCCAAGGTCAGGGTTTTCGTGGACCTGTATCAGATGCGCGGGGAGCTCGCCCGCTCTCACGCTCTGCTCGAAAAGCGCGTTGAAGAGCGCACCGTCGAGTTGGCTCGCACCGCAGATACGCTGAAAGTGGAAGTAGGCGAGCGCAAAAGCGCGGAGGAACGCCTGTCGCTGCTCGTCAGCGAACTCACGCACCGCGTGAAGAACCTGCTCGCAGTTTTGCAGTCGATCGCCGTTCGCACGTTGAGCGACAGCCGGGACGTGGCCGAAGCCCGCCGCATCCTCATCGGACGCCTGCACTCGCTGGCCCGCGCCCACGAGCTGCTGACCGAAGCGTGCTGGAAGGGCGCCGATCTCGGTCACATCGTAAACGCAGAGGTCGCAGGCTTCTCCGATCGTGTTCGCGCATCGGGTCCTCAGATATTCCTCACGGCCTCTGCGGTGCAGACCTTCGCTCTTGTCGTGCACGAGCTGGCGACGAACGCCGCGAAGTACGGGGCGCTCGTCAACGCCGAGGGCCTCATCACGATCAAATGGGACGTCGTGGACGGACCGGAAGGCGCAAGTCACCTGCAGTTCCAGTGGAAGGAAGCGGGCGGCCCTCCCGTGTTGCCCGCGACGCGCAAGGGCTTTGGTCTGACGCTGATCGGCACGATGGCAAACTCCATGACCAGCGAACCCAGCATCGATTTCGCGCATGATGGGCTTGCGTGCACGCTCAACGTCCCACTGGACGTCGTGGCGTCACATCCCGCCAACGGTTTCAAGTTTCCCAAAAGCGCGGTTCTCGCCGGCTAGCCGATCCGTGCTTACGGCGCCACCGGTTTGTCATCGTTCGGATCGATCGTTGCGGCCTGTTCAATGGCTTTGCGGGAAAGCGATGTCTTGACCTCAAGGCGGTCTGTATCGGCGTGGCTGATCACCAAATGACGGAGCCCTATAGCCACCGTTGTTTCGCCAAGACCCAGGAATCCCCCGACGCCAACGAGCACGGCGACGACCTTGCCATCGCTGTCAATCACCACGTCCTCGACCTTCCCGATCGATTCATCGAGAATATTGGTCATCGTCGTGCCTATGAGTTGGCTTGCACGCCAATCGCTGGCCGTCTTCTCGTGAAACGGACTTGCCGCTACGTCCGGCGCCCTATTTCGCGATGATTCAGGAGAAACGGCATTCGATTGGGCGAATGGCGCGGACGATCCTGCGCATACCAACAGCAGCACGGCCCAAGCCTGGGTTTGTCTGCTCATCATATTGCATCTCCGTTCGCCGCAAGTTTATGGTGTAACAAAAACGGCCGATGCTTATGATGGTTCCCAAACCGATACGAGCCCGCCCTGGTGAAAGTCGGTACGATCCCGGAACTTAACAGCGCGCAACTACCGCGTCTGCTCGCCGATGCCGAACGCACGATCGCCCGACGGACGAGGAGCACGCGTCTCCAAAACGGGCGCATCCTTCGACACTGTTGCGGGTGGTTTGCCGGGCTGTCCGTAGAGCGCCGCGGCGCCGGCGATGTCGCCCGGTTGTAACCCGCGCCCTGTTTCCGAGTAGCGGAAACTCATGAGCTGACCTTCAGGGCTCGGGTGATCCAAGCCGATTGCGTGGCCGATCTCATGCGTGACCGTGAAGCGCACATCGTAGACGTCGAGATTTCCGTCGAACCCGATCTTCCAAGGCTTTTGCGGATTGAGGCAGATCAGCGACTGCTTGATCGCACCCAATCCATCGGCAGGAGCCGAAGCAGCGGTTTCTTCGCGGAGTGCCACGTTCGTGAAAGCGCGCCCGCGCGCCTTTGCGTCGGCGCCGATCAGGATGCCCGCATCGGCAATTGAGCCGCTCTCCTGGAACACGATGTTGGCGGCCTTCTCCCACTCGGAGAACGCAGCGCGAACCTCTCGCTTGAATGCCGCCAACGGGATGTGAGAGTCCCGCAACGCGGCCTCAGGCGGCAGCATGGCATCGCAATTGCGCGAACCCGGAAAATTCTGCGGCGAGGTCAGAAACGCGTAGGTGATGACGGATGGCAATCCCCGTGCCGGTACAGCCCAGCGAACTTTCTTGCCGCCGAGTTCGAGCAGGCGGAACTCTGGCCGGGCTTTGGTAGTTTGATCGTCTGCCTGGACTCCGGCAGGCGCCGACGCAATCGTCAGCGCAAAAATCGCAGCCGAAAGAACTTCCCTCAACGGATTTGTGCTCCCCGCGAAAGCCCCTGAACGCATGCTTGCCTATGCACGCGTTCTAGAGCGCTGAAATGTGGCGGTCAATCAGTGCGAGGCTCTGCGTCCACGATTTGAAATGTGCGTCGACGGACGAACGCCGCGATGTTCCACAATGCGAAACTTGGGAACCACATTGCGTGAATCTCGTTAAGCATCCGATCACGCAAGAAATAAAAAGCAGTTGGAGTTTGATCATGGCACTCAAGTCGACGCTCGTCGCTGCAGCCTTCGCTGCTGTGACTTCTCTATCCTTTGCCGGCTCGGCAAATGCACTGCCCGCCGTTCCGAACGGCGTGAACGTAGACCAGTCGTCGCAGCTCGAGCAGGTGCACTACCGTGGCTATCGCCACTGCCACTGGCGCCATGGCCACAGGCATTGCCATGGCGGCCGAGCCTATCGCAGCTACGGCTATACGCCCGGCGTGTCGATTTACATCGGCAAGGGCAAGCGGCACGGCTACGGCCACCGCCGTCACCACCGCCACTAATTAGAATCCACAGGCGACCGTCGGAAGGGTCTGCCCGAGAAATCGGGTGGACCCTTTTGATTTTGCGGGCTCAGCTAGCCTTGAGAACGCTTCAACTCAGGCGGGGCGAGACGGCGCGCAAGCTGGTCCAGCCAGTTTACGACGGACCGCGGTCCGGCGAAATCAGCGTGCTCTTCTGGATAGTATTCGCCGGCCACGCGAAGCGCGAAACCGTGCATACCTTCGGCTACGGCGAAGGCGGCTTCGTCGCCGATGTCGTCGCCGATCATGATCGGAATGCGATTGTGGAAGGTCGGTGTGGCTGCGAGCGCCGCGAGCGCCGTTCCTTTGGAAAGCCCTGCAGGCACGATTTCGAACAATCGTTTACCCGGCAGCAACTCGAAGGCGCCGGCGTGCTCGTCGAGCAAGGCTTCGAGCGCCACAAGAATGTCGCCCTCGGCTTCGGGGGCCAGCCGGTAGTGAACGGCGAGGCCGGGTCCTTTCGGCTCCGCGATCACACCGGGAATGCGAAGTGTCAACGACCGCAGGCTCTGCACCAATTCGTCGGGCAGCGCCGCGCTCACGCGTTCGATTTCTTCGTTGGGCAGCTTGCGAATCTCGGCGCCGTGCACGCCTGATGCAGTAAGGCGCAAGGGCGCCAGGATCTGGTCCGCTTCAGAAATCATGCGGCCGGTGATGACCGCGATCGCACCGTCGAACGCGAGCATCAGCCGCTGCAACAATCCCACCAGTCCCTCAGGGACCCGCACACTCTTGGGCGTCGGAGCCAGATCTAGAAGCGTCCCGTCCACATCGAGGAAAAGCGCGCACGAGCGGGGATCGGAAAGAATGGCGGATGTGCAGGCGCTGAGGCGGGGCTGCGGTTCGTAGATCATTTCGGCTTTCATCACGTCGTCAAACCTCGTTGCGCGCAAGTGTGTTCTATCGTTATTGGCCCAATCGCCCCGGAACGTGACGATGGTGTGGCCGCGCGCCTCACTACAAGGGCCAGCTTATCACGTTTGATGTCGGTTTCTTTCCCGCCATGGATCCTTCGAGATCCGCGCGGGACATCAACCCGGTTTGCGTATCGACGTGCTCCAGCACGCTTGCAGCATTGATCGAGGCGGCGCGGAGCGCAACGTCGGGCGAGCGCCCCTCCGCGATAAACGCCGAGAAAGTCGATGCGAAAGCATCTCCGGCTCCGGCCGTGCCCGCAACGGTCGCGTCGTGGGCCGGGCAATAGATCAGCCGGCCGCGCTCCGCCGCGAAAGCGCCATCGCGCCCGTCGGTGAGCACGATCGCTTTTGCGCCGCGTGCGAGCAGTGAACGGAAAAACGTGCGAACGCTGATGCGGCGGCTTTCGAAGCGCAAGCCGCGGGGGGCGAGCCGTGGAGTTTCGGCCCCTTCCGGAAATTCGAGTTCCTCGCCGCTGTCGGCTTCTCCGCTTCCGAGGATGGAAACCACTTCGTCAGCCTCGCGGCGGTTTAGCGATAAGATATCGATCTGCGACAGCGTGGCCTGGAATGCTCCCCCGTGCTCGTGCAACTGCCGAATACCGGGATTGGCCGCGACGATCGCGCCTCGCGACTTGGCCTTCTCGACAATAGCCGGAAAGCAGTGAGCGGCCTGGTTGGAGAGGTTGGCGATGTACACCAGATCGACGTCGAAAGCCGCGTCCTTCAGGTCCTGGGGTTCGAGAAGGGTATTCGCGCCGCGAAAAGTGAATACGGCCGCATTGCGATCATGCGAGGAGACGTGCACCGACGCGCCCGTTGGCGCCGATTTGTCTCGAAGCGCCCACCGTTGCGAAACGCCTTCCTCCTTGAGCCGCGCGAGGATCTGATCGGCCCGCGCATCCTTGCCGATCTTGATCAGTGCGGAGCACTCGACGCCCAGCCGTGCGAATGCGACCGCCGCGTTCACCGCTCCACCGCCACAATGCGTCGAAACTTCGAGCGCTTCGGTTTTGCGGCCCTCTTCGAGCAGAAGAAAGGAGGTGCCGGCGTTGAGGAGCGACATGCGCTCGATGGCGGAATTCTCGATGATCGCAATCGTGTCGATCATCGCGCCACCGACGGTCAACGCCCTCATAACATCATCCTTCTAGTTCAAAGCGCTTCCGTAGGGCTTGGGCGCGTCGCGACGGATGTCAACTCAAGGAACTCTTGTGCGCGCTTTGATGGTCCGCTCCCGGCTTTCGCCCCGGCCGGATGAGCGTTTCAGTCGGCCGCGGCGCTTTGGGGCGCGACGTGCGAATGGGCGTCATCGGCGCGATCAAAGTCGCCCGCTCTTCGGCCGCGGCTTCGAGCTTCGCCAGGAACGAGCGTGACCAAGCGGCCGTGTCGTACGTGCGTATGACATTCATGAGCCGGTTGTAGCGATCGATGCGCTCGGACTTGTCCATTTCGAGCGCGGTCTTGATCGCATCCGCCGTTTCGTCGGCGTTGTAGGGATTGACGATGAGCGCATCGACGAGCTGCTCGGCCGCACCGGCAAAACGTGACAGGATCGGCACGCCCGGATCGTTCGGATCCTGAGACGCAATGTATTCCTTGGCCACGAGATTCATCCCGTCACGCAACGGCGTGAAGAACCCGATGTGGGAAGAACGGTAGATGTCGCGTAGGCGATCACGCGGCGCGGACCGGTAGATGTAGTGAATGGGCACCCAATCGAGCTCGCCGAACATCCCGTTGATCTTTCCCGAGAGGGCTTCGAGCTGCTGGCGAATGTCCGTGTAGGCCTCCACGCTCTCGCGCGTTGGAGGGGCGATTTGCGAGAGCACCACGTTGCGCCGGTACTTGGGATATTTCTCGAGGAAGCGGCCGAAAGCGCGGAACTTCTCCGGCAGGCCCTTGGAGTAATCGAGCCGGTCTACACCCACGATGCGCTGCGCGCCGTCGCTGGACTGCACGAGGGGCGCAGTAGGTGATGCCGCAGTGAAATCGTTGGGGTCGATGCCGACCGGGAAGGACTCGATGCGCAAGCGATGATCGAACGCGCTTACGCGGCCGTCCTGCAGGATGCGGCCCGAAACGCTGTCCTCGAGGAATTGTATCAAGTTGGCGACGTCGGCCCGCGTTTGCAGCCCGATCAGATCGTAGGCGGCGAGCGCACGCGCAAGCTCCCGATGTTCCGGAATGGCGAGAAAGACCTGGGAGGGAGGTACCGGAATGTGCAGGTAGAATCCGATCGGATTGGTTACGCCCGCGGCGCGCAGCTCGGCGGCGAGTGGGATGAGATGGTAGTCGTGGACCCAGAGAACGTCGTCTGGCTGGATAAGCTTGAGGAGAGCGCGCGCGAAGCGCTGGTTCACGCTCCTGTAGCGCGCGTAAAAGCCCGCTTCGAAACGCGCGAGATCAAGGCGGTTATGAAATACCGGCCACAAGACGGAATTCGAATAACCGAGATAGTAGTCCCGGTGCTCTTCGACGGTCAGCGGTAGCGTCGCCAATCCACTCCGGCCCGGAGTCTTGACGATCTTGAGATCAGCCTCGTCGCGGACATCGCCGTCTTCGACCACTTTTCCGTTCCATCCGAACCACAGACCCGGCCTCGATTTGAGGAGATCGGCAATTGCGACGGCAACACCGCCGGCCTGCGTTGCTTTTCGTAGGTCCATGACCCGGTTGGAAATAACGATAATGCGTCCCAAGGAACCTCCGCAGCGGCCCGCACACTTGTGTTCCCGACGGGTGCGAAAATAACCATCGGCAACTCTGATAAAAAATGGGCTCTGGGATCAAACGCTTGAGAGGTCGGCGGGTTCCGGTCGATCAAGGCCACTCAGAGCGAGAGAGCTCCAGCGCCGCAATAACGTATGTGGCATATTGACCACGACCACTGAATTGAGGTCATTGCCGCACATCAATCACTTTCATTGCGGACAAACCATGCCAGCACGCCGAACGTGGTGACGACCATCATCGCGTATATGAGAACGAGGATTATGGCTTCTGTTCCTAGTGTGGGCAGCTTTGGAGCGCTGCGGGCCAAGCTCAAGCGGCCCGCAGCTAAGTAGGAACTGGGGATTAGTATTTTTTGGACGAGCCGGACGCGCCTTCGCTGGCGCCGCTGCTGGCTGAGTCGTGTACGAGGCCTTTCTGGCAGCCATTCAGGAACTCGGTGCTGGAAAGCTTGCCATCGGCGTTTGTGTCCACCTTGGCAAAGTTCGTCACGTAGGGCTGGGCTTGGGCGCCCGTAAGCGAACCGGAGCCGGAAGCGTCAGCGCGGCCCCATAGGCTCTGACAATCGGCTTTGGACATTTTTGTGTTGGCGGCAGATGCGGTTTGAACGAGCGCAGGTGCTCCGAAGGCCACAAGGAGAGCGGCTATGCTCGCAGTGCACAGCTTTTTCATTGAACCTACTCCCTTTTCATTTTCATATGGGCAAGGCTCGAAGCGAGTCCTCCCGAACGTTCAACGTTTGGCGCTGACGGGGGTTCCGCAAAGTTCATCGTCGGCCCGGGGCCGGGGCTGAGTGGTGGTCGGCGGAAAATTTTGTGCGGCCTCGATTGAGGCGGGAGAGCAGGGCAGGCGCGGCGCGAGCAAGCGGCCGGACACGGACGGGGGATACACTTCAATGATCCGACGAGCGTGGGGAAGCGCTGGGACAAGCGCGGTTTGGATGCGCGAAAGCGCGGCATTATGTAGGGCAGGCGCAGTATTCCGTCTCGCTGCGCTCGGATTGGCGGCGCTTTTCGCTGTGACACTGCCGGCCGCGGCGGCACCCTCCGACTCCGAGCGCATGTTCGGCTCGTTTGGTCCGGAAGGCACACGTCTGCGCGAGCAGCTCTGGATCCTTCCCAGTGGCGATCATAAAACGCCATTGAGGGCCACCGTATTCCGTCCTGCTGACAAGGACGGCAAATCCAAGTTTCCGCTCGTTGTGATCAATCACGGCACATCGGATGCAACGCGTCTGGCCGTTGCGATGCCGGTCTACTATTGGCTTTCCCGCTGGTTCGTGGAGCGCGGCTACGCAGTACTGCTGCCTCAGCGCCGCGGGCACGGGGCCACGGGCGGATCGATGGTGGAATCGATCGGCAACTGCACCAATCCTGATCATTATCGCTCGGGACTCGCTGCCGCTGACGACATCCAATCCGCCGTGGACTTCATGTCGGATCAACCGTTCGTGGAGCCCGGGAAGACCATCGTCGTCGGCATTTCGACGGGTGGCTGGGCATCGCTCGCACTTGCGTCGCGCAATCCGCGCAACGTTAGCGCAGTCATCAACATTGCGGGCGGCCGAGGCGGACACCCTTTTGGCAAGGTCAATGGCTCCGTGTGTGGTGAGAGCCGGCTGGTGAGCGCGGCGCAGTCCTATGGCCGTACGGCACGCGTGCGGACGCTTTGGCTCTATTCCGCCAACGACAGCTATTTTGGTCCCGATCTCGCGCGCTCCCTGGCGGCGGCCTGGCAAAGCGGCGGCGGCGACGCGGAACTCCATGTTCTCCCGCCCTATGGCTCCGACGGGCACAACATCGCCGACGATCGCGCGGGTTGGGATGTTTGGGGCAGGGCGGTTGATCACTTTATTTCCGGCGGCAGGGAGGCTCCGATCGCCTCGTTGAGCACGCCGTCCGAACCGCCTGCGGCGGCTCCGGATGCGACGCCGGTCGAAGTCGAGACTGAGACGCCGGTGCTCCCCGCCACGACTTCAGCGTCGGATGGCGTAACGCGGGACTAACGGATCGATCCAAGATGATGGCTCGCGGAACCTTTCGGCGCTTGGCTGGTTTTGGTTCGCCCGCTTGACGCTCCGCTTTACTGCCACCGCTCCCTGACGCGATGGGAAGTGCCGACCAAGCTATGGAGGGTGACGAATGAAATCCTTCTCCTGCTCGGCTTGCGGAAATCGCGTCTACTTCGAAAATGGAACCTGCCTCGCATGCGGGAGCATGCTCGGATTTGACGCCGATACGCTTGCGATGGTCGCAGTCGAGCCTGCCGCTCCGGACGCGGGCCTGTATCGCAAGATCAGGGTGGCAGCCAAGGACGCGGCCACGGATGTCCGTTTCTGTGAAAATGCGGGTCAGGGAGCGTGTAACTGGCTGGTGCCGGAGGGCGCTCCGTCGACCCTCTGTAAAGCGTGCGCGTGCAATCGCACCATTCCGAACCTGAGTGAGCCCGGGCGGCTTGCGGCCTGGCGAGAGGTAGAGCAGGCAAAGAAACGCCTCGTGTATTCGCTTCTGCGGCTGGGATTGCCCATCGACGGTGGACCCGACAACGCTGCCCCACCCTTGATCTTCGATTTCATGGCGCGGGCCCTCACAGGGCACGAGAACGGTGTAATCACACTCGACGTGCTGGAAGCGGACTCCGTTGAGCGCGAGCGGCGTCGTCAACTGTTCGACGAACCGTATCGCTCGCTACTGGGCCACCTGCGTCACGAGAGCGGGCACTACTATTGGATGCTGCTTGTCGATCGTGGCGGCGCGCTCGACGAGTTCCGCGCGATGTTCGGCGACGAGCGGCAGCCGTATCAATCCGCGCTCGATCATCATTATGCGAATAGCGCACCTGCCAACTGGTCGGAGAGTCACGTTTCCGCTTACGCAAGTGTGCACCCCTGGGAAGATTGGGCGGAAACTTGGGCGCACTATCTTCACATGGTGGACGCCGTCGAAACGGCAGAGGCCGAAGGAATGGAGCCGCGTGCGGCAGGACTTCTGTTCGGCGCGGCGTGGCCCTTCAAGAAGTATGACGTCTATCGACAAGTGAGCTTCGAGCAACTGTTTGAGCGCTGGGTGCCGCTCTCGCTTGCGCTCAACGGTTTGAGCCGCAGCCTCGGACGTCGGGATTTCTACCCCTTCGTCATTCCTCCTGCCGCACAGGCCAAGCTCGCCTTCGTGCATCGCCTCGTGCGCACGGCACTCCGCTAATGCACCGCGCAAATGCGCGACTTCCTTCACTGTAAAGCTTCGATTGCAGGCGCCATTTTAACGGATGCGCATGCAAGAAGCGCGCTTATGCGCACATGACTGAGGAACCAAGACGCGGCATCGGCGTTTGTTCTCCAGGCAGGCTAATGCCCGCTGCAAAGCACGGATAATCATGAGAGCAACGCACGAAATAGCTGGCCGATGCACCCTCAACGCCTAGGCCGTGCGAAGCGAAAGATTCAAGGGAGAAATAATATGAAATCCAAGTTGCTGTCTGCAATCGCGATGCCCGCAGTTCTTGCTGTCGGAGCGGCGACCGCATTCGCACAGACTCCGCCCCCCGCATCGCCTTCGCCGTCTCCGTCGGCGCCCGTTGAAAACGCCCCGGCTCCGGCACCTACGCCGGCTCCGTCGGTCACCGACCCGGCTCCGGCTCCTTCGCCGTCGGCCGACACGGCAGCTTCGAGTGAGAAATCCGCTGGCACTTTCGCATCGAACCAGGCTGCGGACGAATGGCGCTCGTCGAAGCTGATCGGCCTCACGGTCTACAATCAGGCCAACGAGAAGGTCGGCGACATCAACGACCTCATCCTCGGACCGGATGGCAAGATCGCAAACGCAGTGATTGGCGTCGGTGGCTTCCTTGGCATGGGCGAGAAGCTCGTTGCTGTTGCGTTCAGCGATCTCCAACTGAACCGTGACGCTGACGGCACGATGCGCGTCACGATCAACAGCTCGAAGGAAGCGCTCGAGAGCGCGCCGGACTTCAAGTACTACTCGGACAAGGCTGTTAAGTAACGCCTGTCAGTAGTAAGATTTCTTTGAGGGGAGCGAGCAATCGCTCCCCTCTTTCGTTTGGGTCATGCCTTTTTGGCAGGCGGCAGATCCGTGCAGACGCCTTCCGCCACTTCCGCCGCCATGCCGAGAGATTCCGAAAGCGTCGGATGCGGATGGATCGTCTTTCCTATGTCCACTGCATCAGCCCCCATCTCGATGGCCAACCCGATTTCGCTGATGAGATCGCCGGCATGGACGCCGACGATGCCGCCGCCGAGTATGCGCTTGCTCTCAGCATCGAACAGAAGCTTGGTGAACCCCTCGTCGCGGCCCATGGCGATGGCGCGCCCTGACGCCGCCCACGGGAACACGGCTTTTTCGAAGCTCGCGCCTGCGGCGTTGAGTTCTTTTTCCGTAGCGCCCGTCCACGCGATTTCCGGATCGGTGTAAGCGACCGAAGGAATTTGCCGCGCATCGAATTGCGAAGGCTTACCTGCCGCCGCCTCCGCAGCCACGTGCCCCTCATGCACAGCCTTGTGTGCAAGGAGCGGCGCGCGCGCGATATCGCCGATGGCGAAGATGTGCGGAACGTTTGTCCGCATTTGCCGGTCGGTTGCGATGAAGCCCTTGTCGTCAACTGACACGCCCGCAAGGTCGGCGGAAAGCGTCTTGCCATTCGGGGCGCGCCCCGCCGCCACGAGAACGAGATCGTAGGATTGGGTGGCATCAGGTGCGTCCGGCCCTTCAAACCGGACTTTGATGCCGTCGCGATCCGCCTCCGCCCCGGCAACTTTCGTCTTGAGCAGGATGCGCTCGAACCGTTTGGCGTTGTGCTTCTGCCAGACGCGGACGAGATCCTGGTCCGCGCCGGCCATCAGCCGCTCTAGCATCTCGACGATATCGATTCGGCTCCCCAGCGAGCCATAAACGGTCGCCATCTCGAGGCCGATGATGCCACCGCCGATCACCAGCATCCGCTTCGGAATGTCCGGCAGCTCTAGCGCGCCGGTGCTGTCGACGATCCGCGGATCGTTCGGAAGAAAGGGCAGCGACACGGCATGCGAGCCCGCGGCGATGATCGCCCGGTCGAAACGGACGATAGAGCTACCCGCACCCGGGCGCATGACGTTGAAATGATGCGGGTCGCGAAATGTACCGGTGCCGTTGATGACTGTCACTTTCCGCGCCTTGGCCAAACCGGTGAGCCCGCCCGTTAGCTTCTTCACCACCGCGTCTTTGTGAGCGCGCAGCCGGCCCAGATCGATGCGGGGCTTACCGAAATCGACGCCATGCTCCGCGAACGCTGCCGCTTCCGACACGAGAGATGCGACGTGAAGCAGCGCCTTGGATGGGATGCAGCCAACGTTGAGGCACACGCCGCCGAGCGTTGGATCGCGTTCGATGAGCACTGTTTTGAGCCCGAGGTCCGCCGCGCGGAAGGCCGCCGAGTAGCCGCCCGGCCCCGCCCCGAGCACTGCCACGTCACAGGTGATCGTTTCGGCATCAGCCACGCGGTGTCTCCGGTTTTAAAGCACAAGCTGCCGCACGTCTTCGAGGATGTCCGCGAAGCGCCGCGTGAAACGCGCCGCAAGCGCTCCGTCGATGACACGATGATCGTAGCTGACGCAAAGGGGAAGCATCAGCCGCGGCACGAATGCGGAGCCGTCCCACTTCGGTTTCATGGCGGCCCTGACGACTCCGAGGATCGCCACTTCCGGCGCGTTGACGATCGGCGTGAATCCCGTACCCCCGATGCCGCCGAGACTGGAAATCGAAAAAGTACCGCCTTGGATGTCGGCAGGCGCAATCTTCCCCTCGCGCATGCGTTTTGAGATATCGGCCAAGTCCTGGGAGAGCTCGAGAATGCCCTTGCGATCGACATCGCGGATAACCGGGACGACGAGCCCGTCCTCCGTGTCGACGGCCACGCCGAGATGATAGTAACGCTTGAGAATGAGCGATTGTTTGTCGGGAGCGAGCGACGAGTTGAATTCCGGGAATTCCTTGAGCACGACCACGCTGGCTTTCAGCAGGAACGCCAGCAGCGTGACGCGGTAGCCCTTCTCCTTCGCGGTCTCATCGAGAGATTTCCGATAGCTCTCGAGGTCGGTGATGTCCGCTTCGTCGCTATGTGTGACATGCGGGATGTTGAGCCATGCTCGCGTGAGATGCGGGCCCGCCAGACGCTTGAGGCGGGTGAGCGGCTTGGTTTCGATTGGCCCGAACTTCGCGAAGTCTTGCGCCGGGATCTCGGGTATTCCCAACCCGCCCCCGGAAGCGCTTGAAAGGGCCCGCTTCAGATCGTCCTTCGTGATCCGGCCCTTTTCGCCGCTCCCCTTGATCTTCGTCAGGTCGATATCGAGTTCGCGGGCAAGGCGGCGTACGGACGGGCTCGCATGCACCCCGCCGAAATCCGAGCCGAGCGGCAGTTGCACCCGCGAGGGCGCGCCCGCCACTTTGCCGGGACGGTTGTCTTCTTCGGCGCGAGCAGGCGAACTTGCCTCGTCCTTCTGGTGGGGTTCGGCGGGCTTATTCTCGCCGCTGCTCTCCGTACGGGCCTTGTTGTCCGGCTCACTCTCTTCGCCCGGTTTGTTGGGGTCCGATGCTTGGCTATCGGACTTCTCCTCGTCCGATGCGAGCCGGAGGATCGCCGATCCCTCGCTGACTTTGTCACCGAGCTTCAATAGCAACTCGGCCACTTTTCCGGCGGCCGGTGCAGGCACTTCCATCGCCGCCTTGTCGCTTTCGAGCGTGATGAGGGGATCGTCGCGTTTGACCGTGTCGCCCGCCTTCACGTGCACTTCGATGACCGGCACATCTTTGTAGTCGCCGATGTCGGGAACTTTGACTTCGATTGCGGACATTGAGCGAAAACCCCTAGGCGCGCGCCGGATCTGTCTTATCAGGATCAATTCCGTATTTAGCGATTGCCTCGACGACTTTCGAGGAGGCGATCTTGTTGTCGTCGGCAAGCGCTTTCAACGCGGCCACGGCAACGAAGTGACGATCGACTTCGAAATGCTGTCTGAGGTTGCGCCGGTAATCAGAGCGTCCGAACCCATCTGTGCCCAGCACCTGATAAGGCCCGCGCACGAACGGGCGGATCTGATCGGCGAAGAGCTTCATGTAATCCGTCGAGGCGACCGTAGGCGCATCGCCGCGCGAAGCCAGGCATTGCGTGACATAGGGAACGCGCGGCGTCTCGGCCGGGTGCAGCATGTTCCAGCGCTCGACGGCTAGCGCTTCACGCCGGAGTTCGGTGAAGCTCGTCACGCTCCAGATGTCGGCGGCGATGCCGAAGTCCCGTTCCAGGAGCGCGGCGCCGGCAACCACCTCGTTGAGCAGCGCGCCGCACCCCATCAACTGGACTTTCGGCTTGCCGGACGCCGCGGCATCGCTTCCCTTCAAAAGATACATGCCGCGAATGATGCCGTCCTCGGCGCCTTCGGGCATGGGCGGATGCCGGTAATTTTCGTTGAGCGCTGTGATGTAATAAAACTCGTCCACCTGATCATCGAGCATGCGCTTGAGACCATGTTGGATGATAACGGCCAGTTCGTATCCGAACGCCGGATCGTAGGAGATGCAGTTCGGGATCGTCGACGACAGGATGTGGCTGTGTCCGTCCTGGTGCTGGAGGCCCTCACCGTTGAGCGTCGTGCGGCCCGACGTGCCGCCGATCAGGAAGCCGCGTGCGCGCATGTCCCCGGCCGCCCACGCGAGATCGCCGATGCGCTGAAAGCCGAACATCGAATAGTAAATGAAGAACGGCGCCATCGGGACGTTGGATGAGGAGTAGGACGTGGCGGCCGCAATCCAGGAGGCCATGGCGCCAGCTTCGGTGATGCCCTCTTCGAGGATTTGTCCGGTGCGATCCTCCTTGTAATACATGAGCTGTTCGGCGTCCTCTGGCCGGTAGAGCTGTCCGACCTGGCTATAAATGCCGAACGTTCGGAACATCCCCTCCATGCCGAACGTCCGGCTCTCGTCGGGCACGATGGGCACGACATGGTGCCCGAGCGACTTGTCCCGCAGCAGCTTCGTCAGCAGCTGGACGAACACCATCGTCGTCGAGATTTCGCGCTCGCCCGAGCCTTTAAGCTGCGTCTCGAACAGGGAGAGCGGTGGCGCATCGAGTTTGAACGAGGTCTCGGGGCGACGCTGGGGCAGTGAGCCACCGAGCGCTGCCCGCCGCTCGCGCAGGTAGGTAAGCTCGGCGCTTCCTTCCGGGAATTTGATGAAGGGCAGCGTGTCGAGATCGTCGTCGCTCACCTTCAAGCCGAAGCGGTCTCGGAAGAGCTTGAGGTGGTCCAGTCCCATCTTCTTCTGCTGGTGCGCAATCATCTGGCCTTCGCCGGCTAGCCCCATGCCGTAACCCTTGACGGTCTTCGCCAGGATCAATGTGGGCTGGCCCTCGTGCGCGACGGCGGCCGCGTAGGCCGCATAAACTTTGCGCGGATCGTGACCGCCGCGGGTCAGCGTCCAGATCTTATCGTCTGACCAATCGGCCACCAGCGCGGCCGTCTCAGGATAGCGGCCGAAGAAATGCTTGCGGATGTACGCGCCGTCTTTGGATTTGAAATCCTGGTACTGCCCGTCGTTGCATTCCTCCATGAGCTGCCTGAGGCGCCCCGTGCTGTCGCGCGCGAGGAGCGCATCCCAATTCGAACCCCAGATGACCTTGAGCACGTTCCAGCCGGCGCCACGGAAACCGCCTTCGAGTTCTTGAATGATTTTTCCGTTGCCGCGCACGGGCCCGTCGAGGCGCTGCAGGTTGCAATTGATGACGAAGATCAGGTTGTCGAGCTTCTCGCGGCCGGCAAGTGAGATCGCCCCGAGGCTCTCCGGCTCATCCATCTCTCCGTCGCCGCAGAACACCCAGACGTGGCGGTTCGAAGTGTCCGCGAACCCGCGGTCGTGCAGATATTTCAGAAAGCGCGCCTGATAGATCGCCATGATGGGACCGAGCCCCATCGAAACTGTCGGAAACTGCCAGAATTCCGGCATCAGCCAGGGATGCGGATAAGATGAAAGCCCCCTCCCGTCAGCTTCTTGCCGGAAGTGCGCGAGCTGATCCTCGCTCAACCGCCCTTCGAGAAAGGCCCGCGCGTAGATGCCCGGCGCGGAGTGCCCCTGGATGAAAACCAGGTCCCCGCCGTGACTGGCGCTCGGCGCATGCCAGAAATGCGTGAAGCCGGTGTCGTAGAGCGTGGCAGCGGATTGAAAACTCGCGATATGCCCGCCCAGTTCGCTCGATGCCTTGTTGGCGCGCAGGACCATCGCCAGCGCATTCCAGCGGATCGCTGAGCGAATGCGGTTCTCGATTTCGCGATTGCCGGGGTGCTGCGCCTCTTTGTGCGGCGGAATGGTGTTGATGTAGGCCGTATTTGCGGCAAACGGCAGGCGCGCGCCCTGCCGCCGCGCCATCTCGACCGCTCGCCCGAGCAGGAAATCCGCCCGTTCGCTGCCTTCGAAGGCCATGACTGAGGAGATCGCGTCAACCCACTCGCGGGCCTCTACATCCTTTTCCTCGTCGCCAGTGATCTCGAGTACGGTTCTGGTCATAGGAACAGCTCCACACATCGGCGCCTACGGAACCATATAGGAATTCCGACACGCGCGTGTGACCTGCGCGCGTGTGATCGGTCTGCGCGCAGAAGCATGTGCCGCAGCGGCATGACGTACTCGTGCCCTGCCTGAGGTTGCCGAGGGTAGACGAGGCGGTTGCGAGCTGCGAACGGCGCGAATCTGGATTTCTCGAGAAAGTCCGCGGCGAATTAAGAGCTCGAACACGGGAGGTTCGTTTCGCCCATTTACAACACGATAGATTTCTACCGCCTTTGCATGGGCAATAATCGCGGAAGTTGAGCGCGCCGCGAATGCCGCGGCAAGCGCAACCTGGAGTCGACTCGCAAATTAGAATGTGGGCGGAATAAAATGAAAAATGAAAATAAATAAAAACGATCTGTGGGCGCAATAAGTCGGATGAATAAGCGGCGGAAAGATAAGCATAAAATGCGATAGCGTAGGGCGTATCAATGAAACGAGAAGATGGCGGCACAGAAATTATTCCCAACTGATTTGTGTGCTGTGCAAAAAAATAAATGAGACAAAGTTCAATCGAGAAAAATTTTAACCACACACCACCTATGGTTTCGAAAGTCGATGCCGTAGTGCCAAAACCGGACGGAATGGGGCGGACGGAGTAGAGGCAAGTCGACGAATTTGCGGGGTTGTCTTTGCAGAGGGTAGTTCTGCAAGGAGCGGGGGTTCGAAGGTCAAGAAGTCGACAATCAGAGTTTTTTCGCTCGGGAAGCCCGCTCACGGGATTTCCGAAAACGGGGTCGCGCGTCTGCCGCTGAGCGGGTCGCGCATGTGGGAGACTGACGATGAAAGCCGTTCTTACGGTCGACGATTCTCCGAGCATTCGGCAGATGGTGAAGCTGGTGCTCAGCCAGGCGGGCTTCGAAGTTCACGAGGCGGCCGACGGGGTGGAGGGTCTGGAGAAGGCCAAGGCCAAGTCCGTTCAGATGATCGTAACGGATCTCAACATGCCGCGTATGGACGGCATCACGCTCGTGCGCGAGCTCCGCAAGCTGCCGACCTACAAGGGCGTTCCGATCATCCTCCTGACGACGGAGTCGGACGAGAGCTTCAAGAAGCAAGCCAAGGACGCCGGCGCCACGGGTTGGATTACGAAGCCGTTCAAGCAGGAGCAGCTCATCGCGGTTGCTCAGAAGGTCCTGGGGAAATAATCCAATGAGCCAGGTCGACCTCAACGAAACGTTCCGTAACGAGGTGTCGGAGCTGCTCGATCGTCTTGAGCAGTCCCTGCTCGATTTAGAGAGCAAGCCGGGTGACCAGGATCTTGTCGACAGCGCGTTCCGTGCGCTTCACACGATCAAGGGCTCTGGCGCCATGTTCGGCTTCGAGCACGTCGCAGCGTTCACTCATGAGTTTGAAAGCCTGTTCGACCGCATCCGCAAGGGTGAGGCTCGCATCAGTGCCGATGTCATCTCGATCTCGCTGGCAGCCAAGGATCACATCCGTTCGTTGGTCGATCGCCCGGATAGCGCCAACGAGATGGAAGGTGGAAAAATTCTCGAACGCTTGCACGACCTGACGAGCGGCGGGGCATCTTCCGCCTCCGCAACGCCGCAGGTGTTGTCATCCGCCGCGGCCGTTTCCGCTCCGGATGTCGCGACCTGGATTGTCCGCATGCGCTTCAAGCGCAATGTGCTCGTAAACGGCGCCAACCCGCTCCTCCTTTTGGACGAGTTGCGCGCCTTGGGAGACTGCGTCATCGAGGCCGATGTGGCAGAGGTGCCGCCGCTCGAGAATATCGATCCGGAGCAGTGCTACATCTCCTGGGTCGCTCGCCTCACTACGGCGGCATCGCGCTCGGACATTGAATATGTTTTCGTGTTTGTTGCCGATGAAATGGACTTGGACATCGAGCGGGTCGTATCGGTATCCGAACCCGTTATCGCGCCTGAAGTTCTGCCGGAGGTTTCTGCCCGCCAGCCGAACCATGCTGTAGTGCCGGTCGCCAAGCAGGCCGCAGCCATCGTTCGCCCGGCCAAGGCAGACACGACCATTCGCGTGCAGGCCGAACGCCTGGATGAGCTGATGGACCGCGTCGGCGAGCTTGTCATCATGCAGGCACGCCTCGCCCAGATCGCCGAACGCACGAGCGACACGTCGATCCGCCTGGTCTCTGAAGAAATCGCCCGCCTCACGCATGGCCTGCGCGACACGACGATGGGTATCCGCCTGGTGCCGATCGGATCGCTGTTCACGCGATTCCGCCGCTTGGTCCACGATCTGTCGCGTGACCTGAGCAAGCCGGTGGACTTCGTCACCTCCGGCGAGGAGACCGAGCTCGACAAGACGGTGGTCGAACGGCTGGCCGATCCGCTGGTCCACATCATCCGCAACGCCATCGATCATGGCCTAGAGGATCCTGAAGGCCGTCGCAAGGCCGGCAAGGAATCGACTGGCCACATCAGCCTCAGCGCCCGCCATGCCGGCGCAGAGGTTCTGCTCACGCTGACCGACGACGGCCGCGGCCTCGATCGGGATCGGATTCGCGCAAAGGCAATCGAGCGCGGGTTGATCGATGCGTCGGCGGACATCTCCGATGCCGCGCTGTTCCAGTACATCTTCCATCCGGGCTTCTCGACCGCCAAGCAGGTGTCCGAGCTGTCGGGCCGCGGCGTCGGCATGGACGTCGTCAAGCGCTCTATGGACGAGATGCGCGGCAAGATCGATCTCGCATCGACTCCGGGTCAGGGAACGCAGGTAACGCTGCGATTGCCGCTGACGTTGGCCATCATCGAAGGCTTGCTCGTTCGCGTCGGCAACGGCCGCTACATCATTCCGTTGTCCGCGGTCGAGGAATGCGTCGAGCTGTCCGAGAGCGCCGACAAGCGCTCGAATGGCCGCAACTTCCTGAACATCCGCGGCGATCTGGTGCCGTTCCTCCGTCTGCGCGAACTGTTCGGTTCGAACACGCAGCCGGATCTGCACCAGAAGGTCGTCATCGTCTCGGCGG
>VFQP010002072.1_pt1 | contig 23638 bp, 47 predicted proteins | sample 3512351 | NCBI WGS metagenome assembly VFQP01 (sample SAMN10412372, study PRJNA504923) | tailings metagenome | isolation source: Relicate 1 Philex TSF1 revegetated site | place: Philippines: Tuba, Benguet | collected 2017-08-29
ACACACACACACACACACACACACACACACACACACACACACACACACACACAGGTGTCCAAGGAGCTGCTAGCAGGGTTGGTGGGTGGGTTGCTTACGGTGGTTGCCGTGGTGCGGAGGATGAGGGCATCCAAGCCACCACCTCGACGTAAGCGGGAATGATATTTTTTTGTGTGTGTATTTTTGTGCGTTTTTGTGTATGTTGGTTCGTGTGTGACTGATGACGTGTGCTGGAATGCACATGATGTATTCTCACTGTGTAACATGGACAACCAAGTGTATGTCATTACAAATGCATTACAACCACAACTTGAGATACACACGTTGCCACCTATTGTGGCTGCTCAACTTACACCCACCCACAAACTCCCCTCTCCGCACAGCACCCACACACATAACCTCCTGATTTGTGAGCACATCATGTTTTTCAGTCAAACATTATGTTTTTCAGTGGAATGACTCACATCATGTTTTCAGTCAAATGACTCAATGGTGCCAACCACATACTCCCCTCTCCTTTTACCAGATTACATTTTTCAGTCAAATGACTCAATGGTGCGGCGAATGATGCCAGCAGCCTCCACCACCTGCTCATGGGTGATGATGAGGGGAGGGGCAAGACGAATGGTGTCACTGTGTGTCGGCTTTGTCTGTGTGTGCGGTGTGTATGAGGTGTGCATAAGATGTAACAAGGTGTAACATGGTGCATTGCATACAAAATGTTGCTTCACAAACCCACCACACCAACATACACCCCCACTTGACATACAACCAATCCAACCCCTCATATACACCACGTACTCCACACCCTCCCCCCACCCCCCCCCCCACACACCATCACCAACACCAACACCAACACCACCAACACCACCCACAACAACACACCAGGAGGCCATTGTCACGCAGTCGCAGGCAAACATCCCAAGCAGTCACTCCCCCCTCTCCCTTGATAACAATGGCGTTCATAAGCCCACGTCCCCGCACAGCAGCCAGGCGGGGGCTGGTGATCTTGGACAATTCATTGCGCAGCAGTTGTCCCATTGCGAGTGCATTGTCAGACATGTTTTCATCTATGAGGGTCTGTGGGAGAGGTGTTTGTGGTGTGTGTGTGTGTGTGTGTGTGTGTGTGAGGTGTGTGTTGGGTGGTGTGTGTGTTTGGTGTGTGGATGGGAAAAGAGGTGGTCAGGTGAGGACTGTGTGGTGTACATACTGGTAGTCATGAATGCACATTCTTTACACACACAGTAGACACACATAATACACACACACACACACACACACACCACACCTGCAGGGAGGCCATTGCAATGCGCGCAGCAAGTGGATTCCCACCATACGTACTCCCATGTTGTCCTGGTTTAATACACAACATGACGGGGTCATCTGCCAGCACTGCTGCCACTGGGTAATACCCACCTGACAGTGCCTTGCCCAGTACTGTGATGTCTGGTCGTATGCCATCCCATTGGCTACATAGGAGCTTGCCTGGGGAGGGGTTGAGGGGGAGGGGATGAGGGGGATGAGGGGGAGGGGATTTAGGGAAAGGAGGGAATGAAGAGAAAGGAGGGGATCACACACACCTCGCACTACATCACCCACACCGTCAATACATCACCCACATCAACCACACATCAACCACACATCACCCATACATCACCCACACATCAACCATACATCAACCATAGATCAACAATACATCACCCACACAACCCATGCACACACCTGTGCGCCCCAGCCCCGTTTGCACTTCATCAGCAATGAGCAGTGCATTGTGTTTGTGCAGCAGCTCCTGACATGCTTTGAGGTATCCATCATCAGGCACCACCACACCTGCCTCACCCTGTGTGTGTGCGTTGTTGGTCGTATTACGTATGTGATGATGTGTCATGTGTATGTGATGATGTGTCATGTGTATGTGATGATGTGTTATGCACCCAAACTCCCCCCCCCACTACTCACACACCTGTATGGGCTCCACCATAAACGCAACAATATTTGGATCACTCTCCAATTTCAACCTCAACGCCTCCACATCATTATAGGGAATCACCTCAAAACCAGGCATGAATGGTCCAAACCCAGAATAACTCTCGGGATCTGTTGAGCTACTGACTGCTGCCATGGTGCGACCCCAGAAATTGCGTTCAGCAAACAACACCTTGGCTTGGTTTTCAGGTACACCCTTGACATCATAGCCCCAGCGACTGGTGGGGAGAGTGAGTGGATGTGTGGAGAGAGCACGGGGGGGGATGTTGAGGTCGAGCAATGATGGGCAATGTGCTTCCACAATTGCAGCGTTGCATCCCCCTTTGTAACACGCATCAGTAGCACATACATAGTGGTGCACACACTACACACACAAACACACACACTCATACCGTGCCAGCTTGACAGCAGTTTCACCACCCTCCACACCCGTGTTCATGGGGAGCACCTTGTCATACCCAAGCAAGCGTGTGATATACTCTTCATACTCACCCAGCACGTTGTTGAAGAATGCACGACTGGTCAGTGTGAGTTTGCTGGCTTGTTCGGTCATCGCGTGGAGAATCTGTGCATAGTGATGACCGTATCGTAGACGATGATGACGTGGCGTGATGACGTGGCGCCACCTCAACGTACCTTGGGGTGGCAGTGCCCCTGATTGATGGCAGAGTAGCCTGCCAAGAAATCGTAATATCGATTGCCGTCCACGTCCCACATAAAGACGCCCTGACCACGTTCCAGCACCACGGGGATGGGATGGTAGTTGTGGGCACCATGAGCATCTTCCCGTGCAATATACTGTGTTTTTGTACAGATGAATTGTGCTTACGGTTGTGTTTTCATGGTTGGTCAACATAGAACGTGGTGGTCAACCACCTGGTACCTGCTGCTGAAGGGATGTCAGTGGTTCTTCTGCTACCATACTCGCAAATCGTGCACCCTCTGCGGCATTGATGGATCGACCCAGCAGTGCAGCTGTGCTTGGTGCAACAGCACGCGCCACAGCGTCCTTTGTTGACTGTCGACACCAGGCATTCCGCACTTCGGACAGCATCAGGACAGAGTTGTTTGATAAAGTTCGGTAATTTGTGTATGATATATGATGAAGAATATAGTGTTTTTTTTAGTTGATGCTCAGTTTAATCTTTTTTCAAGGGGAATGACTGTGGTAGGCAGCCACAACTTATGATAATGCGCACCTGTTACACATGGGTTTTGATCGTGCAACAACCACAACACTACTGGCACCAACATCTACTCCAATGCCATAATGTCCACGTTGACTCCGGGATCGATGCTGCGTAGGTGGTGGTGAACAAAATAGTCAGCACGGTGTGAGGGGGTTGCATATATGCATACACCAACGGGGTAGCAGTCCATGCAACAACATACACAACACTGCTAAGATCTTCACACAAATGCTGGTCACACCCCACACAATACACCACATCCACCCCCCCACCCCACCCCACCCCCCACTGAGCACCACACCACATACATGATGTCGGTGATGCTCTTCAAGCTCTCAAACTGGGACTGAAAGTCCAGAATGCGCTTGTAGATGCGCATCTCATATCGATCCCAGGTCTTGGTACCCTCACCATTGGGGGTCTTGCGGGTGGTGATGCGGAGGGTCTTGACAGGCATGCGCACGGGGCCACGAACCTTGATGTCCTGTGCCTTGGCCTTTTCCACAAACTCCTTGCATGCTGAGAGGGTGTGAAAATGTTGTGAGCATGCACACACATACCATCATCATGTTGTGCAGCACCATCCCCATCATTCCATACCCTTTTCCAAGTTTTTGACGTTGGTGGACGTCAAGATCATGCGCAGACGGCGCAGAGACACCTCCTCCTCTTCAACACCAACTTTGCCTGCTGCAGGTTTGACGGCAGCCATCTGTGGAGCAAAGAGATGCGTGTATGGTCAACGTCGTGCTTGTGTGGTTGTAGAAAATGCATAGAAACTGTGTATTAGCTTGTATATGTGCTGTTGTGGCTGTAAGCGCCACACATCACACTACAATGGCACGATGCAACATCAGGCGGCTGGCGATGTTTTTGTGTGCACTGGTGTTTGTGCAATGACATGCACTTACCTTGTATATGTAAACGAGCACCGAGTCAGCACGCGAGGCCTGTCACTGAGTACTCTGAAGAGAAAGTTGCAAAACTGAGGTTATAAACAATGTGTGTGCGGGGGCAAGTGGTGTGTGTGTGTGTAGAGTGTATGTGTAGAGTGCATGTGTAGAGTGCATGTGTAAAGAAAGTGTGTAGCATATGTGTGCAGGGTGAGGCTGTGTGCACGCGCGCGTAGAGTGTCTGTGTGTATACACACCCACACCTTGTATCGTCGTTTGTGCACCGACGTTACATCTCGTGATGTTCAACATAGGAGCTGCATATCATACACACTCATGCACAAACAACAACAAAATCCTTATTAGTGTGTAGTCGAACACTAAACAACAGTGGACCCGCGTCACCAAGCACACAAAACAGGGTAACCGGGGTGATGTCCTGAGTTTATGTCCTGAGATGTCCTAGGACTGAACAGCATTCAACTCCAATTTCATGCCATGTCTTGCAGACAGGCGGAGAGGTGTAGAGAACAAGCTACACACACTGCAAAAAAATTCAACAAAGAAAAGCATATGTGCAGCCCAGCATGCTGCGAAAAAAAGCACCCACAAAAATACAGGTGGATGGGCATGAAAAAGGCAATGCATGGAGAATCTATACCAGGCTGGAGTATGGGGTGAAATACCACGAAACCGTACACCATAGACGTGACAGAGAACCAACAGCTTTTCACTGCGCTTGGTCAAACACATGTGTCATACACACTCCCGTTAGCGGAGTGCAAGCAAATGCATGTCGTTGTGCACAGGGTGATCCGCAGCATAAACACCGACAGTGGGTCCGGCAGTACCCCCAGCTGGCAAAAAAGTGCCACCAGTGCCATTGTGACTCTTGAGCTTGAGTTTGAGTGTCTCCTTGAGTACGTTATTCTCCAGCCTCAGCATGGCCATTTCCTCTTGCAGCTTGTTATTCACCTCTGTGTGTGGTGACAACATGTGCGAGCCTGTGTGGTGGTCGGTACCACACGATACCACGACACATACCAACGAGATGTTGCTGGCTGGCATGCAGACGGGTAAGTAGCATGTGCACGGCTTTATGGTCGTCCAGAGGGGGAGGGGACATCGGGCGCGTGTGTGGCTTGGTGGCACACGTGCGTCGGCTAGTGGTGCCGCTGTGAAACATCGCTTTGGTTGCAGACAATCCAGGGCGTGGTTTGCGCTTCATGGGTGGGGACGAAACTTTGATAGCCCGCGCAGAGTCGGCAAGGGGTGGGAATGGGAAATCTGTGTTGGATGTGTTGGATGTTGTGAAGAGGGAATGGGTGCGTAAGATATGCTCAACAACACGTACGACTAGGAGATGTTTGAGGCTCTAATGATGTTTGAGGCTCTGTGTAAGGAACGACAGGATCCATGACTAGTGGTCGGTGACTAGCTCATGAGCCAAAGCCAAACCAACACTACCCAACTACCTTGTACACTCCAGTTGTTGATCATAAGCACCTCCTCCGGTGAAAAAACAGCAGCGTCATCTGAAGCGTCAGTTCGTATCCGCATCCCTTCTGTGTCTGCAATCAAATATGCGTCCTGTTGGCATAGAGCATGGCCATGTACAGGCACGAGGCTGGGTGGCGTCGCGACTGGAGTCGGCGCGCTCCAATTGCTCGTGAGAGGGGATCGGTTTGCTTCAAAGTGCACCAACCTGTTTTCCGCAAGCTCTGGGGACTGCAACTGGGTTTGTTGTTGGTGGTGGCAACATGCATGGTGTAGCATGGGGCTTGGATGCCTTACATCCGACGCCATGTCTATCCATCCGACTGATTGGTTTTGGTACATGCAGGCACGGGTGCAATATGTTCGTGGTTATGTTCGTGGCAATGCTAACGAGGATAAATCAAAATTAGAAATACAGAAACAAGTTTGACTGCTGCGATGCCACCAGCCAACGCGTCTACCCACCCACCACCCTCCCCCTCCTGTTGACCCCCACACCGCGCCTATACAACTCCGACACCTCGGCCACACCCGCATCCACCAACGGGTACCCTCCCAGTGCATCAGCCATCCATTTCCGCACATTATTGGCGTACAAACGCGCATCTGCACGCTCGTCTTCACTTGGAACATAGGGCGCACAAATCTCCACAGACAGACGGTTGATAAACTGGTTCATGAGCCGAAATATGTGCCATACTGCAGGCGAGGCCCCCCATCCTGGGTTGCAATGTTTGAAATCATATTTGAGCAATACTGGCAACACTGGATGTCCAGCTACAAATGATCCACTGCTAAAACGCAACAGGCACTTGGTACATTTGGTCGTCCCCTCTGGTGCCACCATGAGCAAGGGATAGCTGATGTGGGAGAAGGGCAAACGTTAGACAACGCATAAAGCATGCGCCCCGAACAACATCATCATCCCTGATACACTCTGACAAGCATGCACACACAACCACTTACACCCCCCTCTCCCAACACACCCACACACAACAAAAACATACCGTGCATCTGCAGCTCGCTGTGCAAGCAGGCTGGCACCCCCAGTGCGCACCGCTGCATTATTGCTCTTGTCAAACCCCTTGCGTTCTACAAACAAACTCTGCAATGCTGTTGCAAATGCACCAAAGAATGGTAATTTCGCCACACCAGCTTTAGCGACTGCAGATGGTGCAAGGATTGCCACCTGTGTTGTTGTGCATGTTGGGGGGGAGTGTGTGTCATGGGGTATGTGGATGTGGGAGTGCTTGGTTTTCACAGTACATACACTATACAGCATACACCATACAGCATACCATGGCAATTGGATCAATCTCGCTCACATGGTTTATCACAATGATACATCGCTGTTGACTCGCAGCCTGAAGGTGATGACGACCAGTGACGCGAATATGCCAAAAGTGGTAGACAAACTTGAGCAGCATGTATGACCAGAAAGACAAGTACGTACGTATCTGTAGCGGGTGGAGAGGGGCGTGTTGTTGTGGGGGGGATACATGTGTGTGTGTGATATCCCCGACATACCAACCAAGACCGTGCAGGTGACATGGGCTGTGCCCGATCCCAGCCGAGCATGAGTACATGGACTGTTGCCCACACAAATGGCAGGACGATCGCGAGCAGGACAAGGCGTAGGAGGGTCCATGGCAGGAGTATTGCCATCTTGAAGAGTTCATATGCAGTGAGGGGGGATGCTGTGTCCAAAAACGGACTGTTGTGTATCAAATCGTGCAGAGGACGTTGTGACAGGTCTGGGATGGACGAGGTGGATGGCAAGGTGGGTGCTTTTGGTGTGTCGAGGTTGTGTGGTGGTGCAGGGCATGGCGCCGGGAGTGTTGACACCACCACAACAGGTTCTGCGGAGGTTTTATGGGTTGCAGGTTTTGCTGCTGCTGCATCCATCGTGCTTGGAGTATTTAGCGCAACGTGGTGCGCGAGAGCCTCGGTAAAACCCTGCGGATTACACAATCGCCCAAATGTTGCGTTGTCGTTGTTGTAACCAGTGGATTGCTACGCTATTGCATCGCGCTATACTGCACTGTGTCCATTTGTTACCTTGCAATATTTCCTCACGCAAAACACAATACCCACAAGCTTTCTATGCAAGCTCAGTGGCAGCTGCTGCCAACTCGTCGCCCTTTGCTCGTGCAGCAGCCTCTGCCGCAGCAACACGCTTTTTAAATTCCTCTGCCATCTCCTCTGCACGCTCATACACCAATGAGGGGTTGCGCAACATGTCTCCTGGTGTGGGCTCGAGCTTTTTCGTCGACAGTGCCACACGGCCACGGTCCTTGTCCTGACTCAACACCATCACCTGGGTGTACATACAATGTGTTGCGGGGGGATATACAATGTGTGCGGGTGTACATATACATGGAGGGCACATACTTTTTCTGTATGTTCTCAAAAACTCATACAAGATGTACAGCAGATCAAGTGCATGATGCCGGGAAACACACACACACACACATTCCACCACCATCGCTATACCTTGAGCTTGTCGCCGGGGCTCAACACCTGCTCCACGTTGGTGATGCGGTCATGGCTGATCTGGCTAATGTGCAACAAGCCGTTGATCCCACCCACATCCACAAATGCACCATATGGCTTGACGGTGGTCACCACACCCACCATGACGTCACCCACCTGTTTGATATATTGTTGTTTGTATGTGTGCATGGACAAAGGCAATATTATGCGCAGCATGCGCACAGCAATACATGTTTTGTTGGTCACTCACAACAACAACACTTGATCAACACATAAACCCAAAAAACCCACCACACGCACATCCCCACAACAAAACACACCTGGAAGCCTGCTAACTGTGTGTCAGACACTGCACGCTTGTTGGACAACACCAACCGCTGACGCTCCTCATCCACCTCTAACAACTTCAATGGGATGTCCTGCCCCAACACACCTTCACCCTGGGCGGACTGGGTCAAGTGGCTGCTGGGCACAAAGCCTCGCAGGTTTTGAACAGTCACCAGCACACCACCACGGTTGATTGACTCAACACGGCCATGGAAAGTAATGTCCTCATCCTGCATCTGTCGGAAACGCTGCCAAGTCATCATGAGCTGTGTTGTTAGTTGTGAGGGGTGGTGATCAGTGGAGGTGTTGTTGAGCATGGGTGTAGCGCACGGGTGGTCCGCACGGATGTGTGCATGATGATGTCCCACGATGCCAAGGCTACACCCACATTCATGCCTACCTCTTGCTGCTTGAGGGACAAGATGAGCTCACCAGAGTTTTCCTGGCGCAAGATTACAAACTCACGGCGCATTTCTGGCTCCAGCAAGGATGACACCTAGGTTGTAGCGGTGATGATGGGTGAAGACGGTGTTTGTGGTGCACCAACGCCCTTGTTTGCTCTCAAGCACCCCCCCACAAGTCCAAGTACCTTGTCCAGCTTGCACATGGACACCTCTGCTGAGGGGCAAAATGCTGCACCCTTGGCACCAATGTCGACGTATGCGCCCCGCCCATCCACGCGAAAGATTGTGCCAGTGACCTTGTCTCCGGGCTTGTATGCAAACTCAAAGCTGGAAATCAGGGCATCAAATCGCGAGTACATAGAGGTTTGGTCAAGCTCCTCGTCCAGCGAGCTGACCGAGACCTCCTCCATTGTTGCCACAGCTCGCTGCACGAGCACACGCTGGGCACGAACTGCACTACGTGTGCATGGTGTTGCAGACAACCTGCATGGCTGACGGGCTAGCACGCATGGTGCTCCTGTCCTTGGCAAGTCAATTGTGCCGCCGTGCATGGAGAGTGCGGTCTTCATAGTCGACAGCAGTGACAACTGTCCACTGCACCGCGAGTTGACTACGGTAGGGTATGAATGAACAGGCAAGCTTGAATTTGTGGGGAATATAAAGCAACTCAAAGAACACCTGGGTTTGACCACACTGTGTGGTGGTGTTACTAGTGGTGGTTGCACATAATCAATGTGCGTGGTGTATCATCAATGTTGCAAGCTCCCCACAGCTTGTTGGGGTTGTGGGTTGTGATGTGGTGGATGTGCCAACACAGTGGCGGGCGCCACCGCTGCTGCCTGCTGCACACGCAAGGGCACCACTTGTGCTCGTGCCGCTGTTTTCCGAAGCACGATCGTCTCCACATCCTTTTTATGCGCATGTACAACCGCTGCAAGGTCGTCTAGGTCGCCCACGCGACACCATAGGTGATGTATTGTGGTGGATGATGAACCCGCATCTACAGCCGCCAATCGGGCCTCACACAAGGGCCCTGCATGGACCACCATGTCCAATTTGTTTGCGTGCAATGTTGCAAGCATATTATAGGTATTGTTGGTGTGATGTTCAGTGTTCGGACAGTCGGCAGTGGGGGGCAGCTCAATGTGGACCACACTGGTGTTGTGCAGCAATGGCAGCAGTGTGGGTAGTACGGCTGGTTCTGTGCATGGCAGATGCACCCGTATTGCTGTGATCATGGGTGGGACAACCTGGGGTGGCCCGCTGCAACCTTGGGGGGGCATCTGCGTGGAGGAGGATGGGCACCACAATGGGTGGCAACGTAATCGGTTGTCACACGTATTTTGTCACACATGTTGTACAAAACCATACCTGCTGCTGTTGGGTATCGGGGCGTACATCACTACAGAGGCACATCTGCTGGCCATCTGCCTGTTTCAACACAACACAGGCATCAGGTGCAACATGCAACCGCCCCCCCAGCGAGGGTTGCGCTCCCATTGCCACCAATGCTGCACGTGCTGCATCACTGTGTACCTCCACAGCAAGCACATTGTGTCCACGTGCAGCAGCAGCGACAGACGCCACACCAAGGCCTGCACCGAGATCAAGCATCCAGGGGGTGCCAGTTGGGATGCTCATTGTGTGGTTGTCCTGGTTGTCCTCAGACATGCTGTTGTTGTTTTCTTCATGCGCATGTTCCTGTGATGCTGCATCCTGCGATGGGAAACGAACATCAATGGGGAATGAATACGGCACAATACGCAGCACGTATACGTTGACCCTCCCACATACCAGTGCTTGCAACAGCAACCCCAACACTGCTGGTGTTTCCTGCCCCTGAGTATCAACACACCGGTCCTCACCACAATGCACAGTCCCCGAGCCCCATGTGCCATGCTGCAACAACCGCCATGCAGCAGCATCCTCCACAACCCCCACACCAGGTGCTGGGAGGAGCATGGGTACTGGTGGTTGCCATGGGAGGGAAACTGGGCGCAAGTAGTGTGCATCGATGGCTACAAGTCCCGCTGGTGGCTGCTGTTGTGCTAAGGTGTGTTTCCTAGGTGATGGGTGATGGGGTTGGGTATGGTGGTGGTGGATGCGCAGTGGATATGGGTGGACACAGCAGCACACCCACAACCTACCCTGATAAGGATGGACACATCCACCACCCCACCATGCGCTGCACAACCCAAAAAGGCCATCGACACCATTGACCACCATCATGTGCTGCAGTCTGCATGCTGCTCATGAGGAGACCATGGTGGTTGCTGGGGTCAATCATTGCTGCAGGCAACACCCACATGCTCCACTGTGACATGGTTGAAAGATGAAAGATGTGAGGAAAAAGATGTGAGGAAAGATGCCTAGTACACACACACCAACACACCTTGTCATGGTCGGTCACATTGCTTGCATACTCCAACACCGCTGCAGTGAAATGTGCCTGAACCATACTATCCCCATATTGTTGACCACCACCACCACCACTCAACCGCTGCATGGTTGCACGCAATACTGGATGCCCAGGTGCGGCTGCCATCATCGCCATCCCCATTGCACTGACCTGCCCACCCCCACCCCCTTGCGGCTGCCACCCAACCACCATGCTGTGATGCACCAGCATGGGCACCAGATCCGCACGACAGTCTATGCCCTGTTCCAGCACCACCCCACCGAGGCGAAGGAGCACCAAGAGGCGAAACAGTGCTTGCCGCTGCCCGGACCATGAGGGGCCCAATGAGGGGCCCAGGGATCTATACAAGGCATCATGCTCGGGAAACTCTTTATGCACAAATGCAGTGGCTTGTGCCTCTGTGTAATGCCGAACTTGCCATCCTCCCTGGCCTATCAACGTACATAGTGGTGGATCATGTGTTGTTGATGTCACGACAAGATGCAACACGCGGGGTATGGCGGTGGGTGGCAGTGGTGGGGCGCCTACACCAGGGGGCATATCCCATAGGAGGTGGTGTGTCGTGGTGTGTGCAAGACGCGCTGCGCTGTTGCTGAGGGAGGATATTCCTTCTGCAATGGATGGGAGGGGTGTGGAGACGGGAAAGAGCTCATGTGCAATGAGCTGCAAGATCAACAGGGTAGCCAATGCAAGCAAGAGTGTGCGGCAGGTGATGATCCTTCTTGGGTGGGTGGTGGAAAGGCGTCCACTGCTGTGACGCCGGTGGTGGTGGTGGGAGGGGTGGGCCGCTGTGCCATGCTGCGCTGGTGGGTGGTCGTGTGTAGGGAGGTGAATATTAATCAGCACGTCCTCTGATGCACGTTTGCTGCACGATGCATCACAACGCATGGCTGTCCCATGGACCACAGCTGCTGTATATTGGTTTAAGCGATGGGAGGGTTTGTCGCTGCGCGTGGCTGGTATCGATGCTGATGGATGCGGTGATTGATTATGTATATGTGTGCGTTGGTTTGGCTGTGTTGAATGATGCGTATGGTGCTCAAAGACAAACCCGATTGATTGGAATCAGTCAAGATGGTGACGCTTTGTCTCATCAGCTGCTGTATCGTGCATGTGTTTCGTGATGTTGTAATGTTGTGCGTGGAAATGATCAGAATGTAAGCAAATCCCGAATTCATGAGTCAACAAGCTGCACCTGTCGTGTTTGATTTTTGTTTCCTCGCCCGCTGGGACGCCTGCTGCACCCCCCAACAGGTGTCTGTGTGCCACGCTGTATGTGCTAATGCTGTGTGTGTCAATGCTGTGCGTGTCAATGCTGTGTGTGCCATGGAGGAGGCAGCTTTGTTGCTGTGGTATCGTCACGAGAACCCTGTTGTTTGACACAAACGCAAGGGTACACGCCACATCGTCCACTACGCCACATGCGCTGCTTTTTAAGCAGCAGCAGCAGGGGCATGTTCTTGCTGTTGTGGTGCTGGTGCATGACCCAGATGTTGTGGTGAACACTCTGGCGCCCACAGGGTCCACAAATACATGTACTACAAACACACACCATACATTTCCTTGCATTCTTGTGCATACCCCAGGCACCCAGCAGGCAGCAGTCTGCCCAACAACCCTGCTGCTCCTGCTGGGCACAACCAACCATATCACATCCGATGATGCATTGTCACCACAACCTGCGTTTCGCAGCTCTCTCAGCACCATGCCAGCCACGCTACCCACGCTCTATGATGCGCTCACACAAACCACGAGTTTCACACGTGGCGCGCTCCAGTAACGCAGGCGAGAATGGCTTTGAAATAATTGGATCCTCCTCACCGGAGCTAGCTGCCACCGCAGAGGGCAGTGCTCCATCGAGCACAACCACCAACCCATTTCAGGCAATCAGTGCAGCATACGCTGTAGCGCTAGAACAAGACCCCGTGAGAACAAAGGCCATTACATCGTTGGTCGGATTCATGGGTATGGGGAGCAATATGTGCTTTTGGGGGTTGCTACGAGTGCATACGCGCGATGTGTGACGGAATTGCACAGTTGGCTGAGTATGACAGATTGGCGCCACCCAATGTGACCATTCCAACGCGATATTATCCACCCTGGTACATGTTACACACACCACACAATCCACCTCTCGTCCACACAGTGGGGGACCTGTGTGCACAGCTTCTGACTCCCGGTGCCTTTGACGTGGCACGTGTGCTGCGCCTCGGTGCATATGGGTGTTTCTTGGATGGTCCAGTTGGGCATACATTCTACAAACTGCTCGATGATAAAGTGGGGTCACGAGATGATCAATCCAATCCTGCCACAATCCTCACAAAGACTGCAATCGACCAGCTCATATACGCACCAATCATGACGGTGGTGTTTTTTGTATTCCTGCGTTTTCTGGAGGTTGGCTGGCAACCAGATGCGTTGCTTGCCACAATGGATCGGGTCGTCCCTACACTGCTGGCCAACTATTGCATATGGCCATTTGCACACTACGTCAGCTTTCGTTGGATCCCCACTGATTACCGCATCCTGTACAACAATGTGATCTCGGTATGCCGACATGTGTAGATGCGCCCTCACTCATCACACATCCCCCACACCCCCTCCCTCTCACCCAGATTGCTTGGATCACATGGCTGTCCATGTTTGCTGCCGGATCTATCAGCATTGACATGCATGCACTCACCATTCAGGCACAGCACTGGGTCAACACCCTGTTGAACACCGCCGATACCTCCAGCATGGTTGGCAGTGCCATGGATGGGTTGCAGCGCAGCATGGGGCTCACACCCTATTACAGTAGCACATCAGGGTTGGAGGTGACATACGAGTCGTTGGTCAAGCTGTCCCAGGCACGTTTTGTGAGCATCCCACCGGCACCATGGCAGTAGAAGGTTTTGTGATAATAGAGCAACACAACCATGTGTATCTTTTGATTTCATGGTGTTCCCCAAGGCTCCTTTTGTACCTACGTACCCACACGAGTGCGCAAATGCACTGCTTTTGTTATTTTGTTTTCCTCTTCAAGACTCATTGATGATGATGATGTAACACCAATGCAACAGCCATTGCTAAGGGTGCTGTACCGCTCCCTGGTAAACTCTGCGGCTGAGTTTCATCGTGCTTCCATTCCGCTCACCGGGGTCGTTGGAAGCAAATTGCAACCCGTTGTGCTTGATCCAGTGCAATCCCTGCGGCATGCATTTCGAGTGGGGAATGAAAAAACGACCGTCCAAGGTATGTTGACATGTTTGGATGAGGATGAAGAGCGTGTATGACTCGACCTGCACCACTCCCTACAGAGGTGCAGCACATCCGGAGCCAGTTGGCACACCAATTGCAGTTGCTCTCCCGCTCTGAGCAACACACACGCACAGCCCTTGCATGCTGGGCCCAGTGCTTGCAGGTAGGGGTTGCATGCACATCGGGTGTGTACTACATGCGTACGCCACACCAATGTACCCCACAGATTGCTGGTAGGTCATGCAGCACCCCACTTGAAGCAGCACAACACCTCCATGTTGCTGCTGGTCTGACATCGGTACTCACAGCATTGCCCACGACACATGTGTTGGATGATGATGAAGTACACCAAGCACTGCACGAAGCCCTGGTATGCTGTACAACAAAACCCTGCCATGTGTATTGCTGTTGTAGTAAGCACTTGTTCCCATGCATCATTCCCCACAATCCTTACATGTCCCACACACCACTTCCCAGCCCACCCCATGCTTCCCCCCCCCCCACACCAACTCTTTCCCACCCCCCACACCAATCAGGCAGCTGTGCACAATGCTCACAGGGTCATGCATACCTGGGCACACCAGGTGTACCACCACGCACCTGGTGTGTTTCCCACTGCACCCACATCACCACACGCACAACATGGGTGTACCAAACCTCACATGTCTGATGACTCATACATTCCCAGTGATAACAAGCACATGTCTACTAATGACAACCACCCCCTCCCTGCAGTATATGCAGTAGGCAGTGATGGTGACATGCACATACAACCTCATGCACTTGTACGTGTACTGTATGACAACATCCATAGAGTGATGGGGCGTGGTGGTGATGGTGGTGGTGGTGGGCATCATGATGATGTGGGGGATAGCATGGTTGCAGGGCATACACAGCAGCATACACAGCAGCATATACAGCAGCATACACAGCATATACAGCCATCTATGGAGGTGTTGAATAAACAGTTTGCAGCACTGCATGAGGTACAGCGGTGTGTGTATGTGCAAACGACATTTATGGTGTGTATATGACCCACACCACACCTACAAAAAATGCACAATGCACACATATACACCACACTGTTTCACACACACACACACAGCACACCACCCTGTTTCACAGCACACACGTAACACATACACACACATGCTCAGGTGTTGTTTGTACACCTCAAGTTGCATCAAGCACCCTATGAGTGGGTGTATGATGGTCTAGCACCCCTGCGCCTGGTTGATGTGGTGGAGAGGAAAAAGGGACTGGGGTTTGTCTTGGGTACTGTTGCTGTTGCAGGTAGTGTGATGGGTGGTGTGAGGGGTGGTGTGAGGGGTGATGTGATGGGTGGTGTGATGGGTGTATGTGACTGGTGTATACTTGACAAGGAGGAATGTGATGTGCACACACTCAGGCCTACAATGCCACCTACTCTATCACACCCCACCACACTCTCAACCCCACCACACCTGCTCCACACCCCACCACAATCTCACCACACCCATACACACACCCATACACAGTGGGTGCACACCTAGGTCTCCCCCTCAGGCTGCTCCCCACCCACAGTGCAGTAGCTAGCGTACAACAAGGACCCAGTCACATTGCAATGCTACAACAGCTGCCTGCTGATGTTGCTGCTAGACAAATGGGTATGGGGACAAATGTGTGTGTGTTGCATGGAGTGTGTGTTGCATGGAGTGTGTGTTGCATGGATTGTGTTTTGCATGGTGTGTGTGTTGTTTTAGTGTCTGCTGGTGTGTGTGTGTGTGAGTGTCTGCTGGTGTGTGTATGTGAGTGTCTGCTGGTGTGTGTATGTGAGTGTCTGCTGGTGTGTGTGTATGTGAGTGTCTGCTGTTGTGTATTGGTGAGTGTCTGATTAGGTGGTGGGCGTAGTAACGGTGCATGACATTTAGGGTGTCTGCACAGTGGTGCTCAAGTGCAGACGTGTGCATAGTCACACATGTGTGTTGACACACACAGGACATGCAGGATATTTTATGCCAGACACTGAAACATGGGTGGTGATGCCTGACTACAGCATGATCATCCATGCACAACACAACAACAAGCAGAAGAACACCACCACCACCACCAACAACAACAACACTCAAGGGTCTATGTCACCCAAGGGAATGTATGTGTTGGACACAACACGACCGGGTGCATTGATAGAGTATGATGTATGTATGCAGCGCTTGCCTTCCATGGTATGGAGTATGTGCATGATGGTGTACATTCACATGTGTGGCGTTATTTGTTTTTTATCACTTATTTTTCATTTGGTTGATTTGTTGTGTATCATCTATCATCATGCATCATTCTACTGTATGTGCATATGTATGTCGTGCTGCAGGCCAATATACCTCCAGACCAATCGCTCAAAACATCCCCCCCCCCCCTAACACACACAGCCCAAAACACAACCAGCATGGTCTCAGCGTGAGTTGCTCCCCCACATGGCAGAGCATTGTAGACTGGCAATGACAGCACACCAGCGCCGGGGTGAGAGTGACAGCGTAGCACACTGGATGTACCAACTGTTGGCGCTTGATGCACATGCCCCCGAGTGGCGTGTTGTATGAGAGGAAACACAATAATGAACCGCTGTGCCTATTGATTGCGACTGATTCTTTTGATTGCTGCGTTTCATTCTCCCCTGCTGCTTGCCTTTCATTTTCGCCTGCTAATCGGGCAAAGTAGCAAAACGTTCTGTCCATGACGGCATGCAACAGCATAGCTCTTGTGCCCCCTGATGATCCCACATGATCATTAGCACACATGGATTCACCACAAAAACAGCCTCATCGCGGAAAGCAGGGGTCTTTGCTTTCCAAGTCGTTAAGAGTTCTGAGGCACAGTGTGTCATCCTTTGGCAGCAGCACCAACTCCATTCAAGCCTCTTCCCCTGGCGCTGAGTATCACCAACCACTCACATTTACAACGCTTGAGGCATTGTGTCGAGAATTGCAGCTCGTGCAGGGATTGGAGAGCTCCAATCTCCTCGTTGCAGTAGATTTTACCAAGGTCTGGCTGGCTGGCTGGTGTGGTTGTTGTTGTGTGCTTTGTAACATGGTCATGCACCAACACACAATGCTGCATATCACACCAGAGCAATGCATGGACGGGGGAAGCATCGTTTGGCGGTCGGTGTTTGCATTCCATCACACCAGGCATCCTCAACCCATATGAGGAAACACTCGAAGCACTATGCAACGCCCTAGAAAGCTTTGATGATGACAATTTGTTTCCATGCTATGGCTTTGGTGATGGTATGTTTGTTGGAGAGGGTGTCGGTGGGGGATGTATGGAACGTGACGGGGGATAGTGTGTGTACATGAGTGTTGCATCATCCACCCGTAATCCCACACACAATTTATACACACACAAAGCTATACACACACCCATATACACAGCAACCACCAGGGATAAGCGTGTGTTTAGTTTTTATGACAATGGCATCCCATGTGAAGGGGCACGTGGTGTACTGAGCAGGTATAGGGAACTGGCACCCCATGTGCGATTAGCTGGACCTACAAGCTTTGCACCTATTATCCGAGAGGTGCGGTGGGTTTGGAGTTGTGGTGGGTTTGTTTGATGAAATGTGTACTCTCACATACAACATGTACATACAGCATTCACGCTCCATTCTTTTTATATTCAGCATTCACGCTCCATTCTTTTTATATTCAGTATTCACGCTCCATTCTTTTTATATTCAGTATTCATGCTCCATTCTTTTCATATTCAGTATTCATGCTCCACATGGCACTCCATCCCTCCAACCACCCCCACCCCCACCCCCAACCACCCCTTCAGGCAATGCGTGTCGTCCTAGACTCAGGCTGCCAATACCACATGCTCCTCATCATCGCCGATGGCCTCGTCACCACCCACCCCGACGATAGCCCCACCCCCACCATGCAAGAAACTGCCACTGCCCAGGCCCTTACAGACGCCTCTGGGTTGCCCCTCAGCATTGTAGTGGTAGGGGTGGGGGACGGCCCCTGGACACACAACAACACATGGTGTCAACCTGTGAGGGGGAAACACCATGAGGCAGTGACTCGACCATCTGGTGGGAGGTGTTTTGATAATTATCATTTTGTGAATGCGACGTCGGTGCTGCATGATGCGATGCAGGAGGGGTTGGATCGACGGCAGTGTGCGTCGCGGTTGGCGATTCATGCGCTGATGAAGGTGCCGGAGCAATACAGGGTAGGTGAGGGGGGTGTGGTGGTGGGTTTGGGGTGGGGGAACACAAAGCGAGAGTGTGTGATGGGTGTGGGTGGTGTAACAAGGTGTAAGGGAGGACGTACATACCGACAGCTCTCGTGATGCACATCAACGTTGACATGTGGGTGCGAATCAGCCATGACATACAGCAACAACACCCCTCCTCCCCACCCAGGCTATACGTCGGTTGGGGCTGTTGGGTTGCACAGTGTCCCCTGCACTTGCCGCCAAGGTGGGCCCGGGGCCGCTTGCGCCACCCCTGGTGGGGGCGTCCTCGGGGGGGTCTGCCTCCACAGGGGGTGCCGCTTCCTTGGGGCCCCTGGGGCCCCTTGCTCCCATGGCAGTGACCCCACTGTGCTGCCCATTGACAGGGGTATGGGAGAGTGGGTGTGGGTGTGAGAGAGAGTATTCGGTTCTAATGGTTACATGACAGCATATACCCCACTCGTACAAAACAACCACATACCTATATATCCCACACAGCATATCCTCCACACATCATCCCCCCCCCTCCCACACAGAACCCCATGGTGGACCCAGTGGTAGCAGCAGATGGCTACATATACGAGCGCACCGCCATCACCCGGCACCTCACGAGGGTGGGACCCCGGAGCCCCATCACCAAGGCCCCCCTCGCACATACGCAGCTGCTGCCATGCAACAGCCTGCGCAACACTGGGAGTGGCAGTGGGGGTCCCACAGGTGGGGCCCGGGGGGTGCCCGGGTACCCCCATGGGGCCCCCCTCCATGGGGCCCCGCTCCACAGTCACTCGATAGTGGGTGGGGGCTTTGTGCATCATCATGCAGCTGCATCACAGCATCATTACATGCGAATGTCATCAGATCCTGGTGAGGACCATGACCATCATCCACACCATGTAGCAAATGCGGCTGCGACACATGATTGGAACCGCATGCGACCATCAAGCTTGCCAGCATGGGATGGCAGCATGTTGACCACCGTGCACATGGGAGGGAGAGAGTTTGACCCTGTGTTGCATGCACAGTCCAACACCGATGCATCTATGCCCAGCATGCACAGCATCAGCAGTGCCAGTTCACGCGAGCGGCAAGGAGGGACCCCGCAGGGGCCCCCGCAACACACGCCTGCTGTTGCGGCACCGGATCACCTGGCCAATCTGGCTGATGACTTGGACCGGTTGTCTGTTGAATTAGGGTGTGTATGTTTTTGGTAGGGAAATGTGTTTTGCAGGGGAATGTGTTTTGGTGTAGTACTGTGGAAAACCATCTTGTACCATCTTGTACCATCTGCACCCATGCATGACCACCACCACCCATCATCAGGGAACGCAGGATGAGTGGCACACAACCCACTCAACAGCCCCAAGGCAACATCCCCTCCATTACTGCATGGCCCACTATGCACAGTGCAAATGTTGCCCTCCCTGGTGGTACTCCCCCCACCACCACCATGCGATCTGCCAATCCCTTTGCAACTGCTGCCCGACGTGCACAAATGCTCCATCATCTCACCACACCCGCTGGGACAACTAATGCCCAGCCATCCACTGTGTCGCAACCACCCCGGCCATCCCATGAGGGGGTGGTGTTTGCAGATGATGATGATGATCCGCACAATCATGGGATGCAGTCTGCATTTTTGCAAGGGGGAGAAGATGAGGGTGGTTCGCTCCCAGGACTGGAGGGACCACGACCACGGGGTGCGGTGGGTCGTACGATTACTAGGGTGGGCACCATGCCACCCGTGCCCCTGTTGGGGGATGCATGGCATGCCAGCAAACACGTCCATGGTGGTGGTGGTGGTGGGACGAGGAATGAGGAGGAACCAGCAATGCATCATACCACTGTTGGCAACACTTCAGATGGTGGCTTGCAGCTGCCTGTTGTGGAGGAGACATCCCCGTTTTTGGTGGAACCAGGAGCAGCAGTTCCTGCGCTGCCCTTGTTTCCTGCTGGTGCAGAAGACACTGACGGGGAGCCCTCGTGGGTACATGCTGCGCCATCTGCGACTGCACAGCAGCTGAGTCCATTTGTTGCAGCCACTGTGCAGGATGCAGTGCAGGACAAGGATGCAGGCACTGTGCAAGACAAGGAGTGAATGAATATAGAAACGTGAACTGCATTTATGACACTTGACTTTTGTGTTTGTTGGTATTGAAACGGTATGTTTGTGTCACACATGGTATTGCAACAACGATGAAGTAACAACACCATCTCACTAGCATCAAAACTTGTTGCAGATCTGCAGCGTTGTGTAATTGTGCTATACACACACACAAGCACCCCCCGTGCGCAAACCACACAAACTTCACAGCATAGTATCTAATCTATTGCGTCTCAGTGGGTGTTTATTGCACATTGAGTAATGCGAGATGGCCAGCGTGATGGTGGGCAACGGACACACGGATCTGAGCAGCCAGATCGTGCATCCATCATGGTTTAAGCCAGAACTATTTTTGCAGCCTGATTTCAGTCCCCAAGCATACATTGCCAGCGTCCGCAAATATGTAGGTGATATGATGTGCATCACCACGTGTGCACCAGACCCTTGGCAGTGCATCACACATGTCTCTGGTCTCTGGTATACGCACAGGTACCATTAGACCAGGTATCACACGAGTTGGAACGATACCTGGCCGCGCTGAAATCACGGGTATGGTTGTGGGTGATCACCGTGAACATTGCTCGTCTCACCATCTACGTACACACCATCTGTGTACACACAGCTTGTTGAGGTGATCAATGAGGATTACAACGATTTCGTGAGCCTGTCGACAAAGTTGGTTAATATTGATGGATCAGTGCTCCGCATGCAAAAGCCCCTCCTGGAGCTCAAGGTGTGGGTGGGTGGGTTGGGTGTCGTATTGTTGTGGAGGATGGGTGCAGATGACCACCTGCATGCGGGGAACATTTCATGCATATATACCTGCATGCAAGGGGAGCATCTACGTACTCAGTCATGTACCCATGTACACGACATGCTGTTACCCAACCATACCCCCGCACCCCACAAACCCACACCCCCATCCCAGGAACGCCTGGGCAGTGTGCAAGCAGCCATTCGTGACCAGCTGGACGCCCTCAACCAGGGATTAGCACGTCGCCAGCAAGTCGCATCATGCAGAACAGCACTCGAGCTCATGCAGGACACCGCCCACGTCATGTCCAAAGTTGAGAAGCTCGTCACCGAAGCAAACGAAGCAGGGGACGTGACCACCATGTCCCATGAGGAGCTTTCCAACCACGCACGCCTCCTCGAACGTGTGGGTGGGGAAATGGCACGACTGCAGTTTTTCTCGGCAAGGGGGGCGCAGTTGCCGTTTATGCAGCAATTATCGCCCCGGATGACACGGGCGATGACATCAGCAGAAACCCGGTTTGGGGAGGCACTGCAGACGGCACTGGCGGCCAAGAATCATGTAGCGGTCAACCATTGTTTGCATGCATTTGCGTCGGTCAATGCCACCAAGGGGGGGGAGGAAGTCATACGGTGGGTGTAGAGGGGGGGGGTTGTTTGTGGGTACCACCACCACCACCATCATCCTCCCCATCATCCCCATCATCCCTCCCCATCATCCCTCCCCATCATCATCATCCCCATCATTGTACTATTACAGGCGTGTTGTTATTAGACCAATCATCATGGAGCTTGTAAAGGGGGCTGCAGGCAAGGGGCCCACTGGTGCTGGTGCTGATGTGCTTTCTGCTTTACTGGTATGTGTTGTTATGTGTATTTGTGTATTTGTGTATTTGTCCAGTGTGTGTGAATATGATGTGCTTTCGTCTCTACTGGTATGCATGTTTGTGTATTTGTGTTTTTGTCTGGTGTAAATGTATGCAAATCACCACATGTGTTCTACATGTACACAAACAATAATAATAGACCCACCCCCTCATATACCCCACCCTCACACCCTCACACCAACTCGCCCCGACATCCACACAGCCTGCCATTACCACTGCCCTCACCACACCATGCAGCAAGCTCCTCGAAGCAACCCTCTCCCCCCAGGGGGGCCTGCAATCATTCAACCTCCTGGGGGGGGGCATTCTCGCAGAGGTGGACACCCAACTTGCAGCACATGCCCCGGGTGTGTTTTCCCCTGGTGTTCCCGACACCTTCCATAGCAACTACCAAGCAGCCATGGCGTTTCTGACCGCACTGGAGTCACAGTGTCAGACGCATGCCAGTGTGGTGGCGTTTCGGGAGTGTGCAGCATATGCTTCGTTCACCAAGAGGTGGAATGTGCAGGTGTATTATTCGTTACGGTTTCAGCAGATTGCGGGGGGGTTGGAGGAGGTGCTGCGGGCGCATGGGGATGTGCTGGGGCTGGTGGAGCAAAGGGAGGGGGATGCATCAGGAAATGGTGATGCAGGTGATGTTGCGGCTACTACTACTACTACCACAAATGGTGGTGGTATCAACAGCCGTACAGACAAGGGACATGACACCACACTCCATTGCATACCCACCCACGCCACACGCGCGGCCCTCCAACGATGTGCAGACCGAAACGTGGTGCTGCGACCACTCTCAGATCGATTTGTGCGCCTGAGCCTGCAATCCATCATGCGCTGTGTTGCATGGGTCAACGCAGGGTTGACTGCCCGGGCGGAGGTTTTGCAACGGGGTGGTGCAGGGGTGGTGGGCCCCTCTGGGGCCCCCCTCACCCCGGCAACACATGGGTCGGGGGGAGGGGGGGCCCTCGAGCGCGGGGAGGTGGGGGGCACCCCTCCCCGTGCTGGATCGGGGGTGGTGGGGGAGGTGGGTACGCCCCGTGCAGCTGGTGGTGTTGGTGGTGGGTGGGGTGTACAGAGCAGTCAGGAGGTGTTGACGTTGCTTGCAGCGGATTTGGTGGTACTGCAGGGGCTGGTTGAGCAGGAGCTGCCTGAAGCTATGGTGGAAGCTGCCGCACCCCTCCCTGTGGATGTGGCACAGCGTGTGACGGTACGATGATGGGGGGGGGGGGGGGTGGG
>VFQP010002073.1_pt1 | contig 23638 bp, 13 predicted proteins | sample 3512351 | NCBI WGS metagenome assembly VFQP01 (sample SAMN10412372, study PRJNA504923) | tailings metagenome | isolation source: Relicate 1 Philex TSF1 revegetated site | place: Philippines: Tuba, Benguet | collected 2017-08-29
CAGGATACACAGGTGTAGAAATGCACTTACCTTTTGAACAACAAGAAAAGCGAAAAATCTTATCAATTTTGCATGATTTTGAACTTCAATTGATTGGACAATACTGGCAATCGCATGAAAAAAATATTGATGCCCACGCTACAACTTTTGAGCAATATTTAAGGCATCTTATTGAAGCTCGCCCTATTTTTATTAATAGTCAAACAGGGAAAGACTATTTTACTTTTGAGCAAAATAAGCGTTTATTCGATATTGCTCGTCGGTTAAGTCAAGAAACAGGTATTGCCATTATCCATGAAACGCATCGAGGAAAATGCCTTTTTGCTGCTCCTGTGGCTTATCAATACCTCTCTAAAATACCTGATTTACGGATTTGCCTAGATATTTCGCACTGGTGCAATGTCCATGAATCTCTTTTAGCCGACCAGCAGGAATACACCGATTTGGCTATTGCTCATACGCATCATATTCATAGCCGAGTAGGACATCCAGAAGGGCCACAAGTCAATGACCCTAGAGCCCCCGAATGGTCTGAAACACTACAAGCTCATTTGTCTTGGTGGGACAAGGTTGTTGATATTCATCGAAAAAAAGGCACTCAACTCACTATTACCACCGAATTTGGGCCAGCCACTTATATGCCTGTATTGCCCTATACCCAAATGCCCGTGGCTAATCAGTGGGAAATCAATGTATATATGATGAACCTTCTCAAAGAAAGGTACAAAACATAATATGTTTATAGTTGAAATTCAAAACACTTTACAGTAAAGTGTTTTGAATTTCAATAAGAGTATTGAACTTTTATATATTCTTAGTTCAGCCTATTTTCATAGAAATAGGCTGGAAAACTCCGCAATTATAGGGTATTCTATCCGCCAACGATTCAGAGGGTTGTTTGAGTAATGCCAAGCCCAAAATAAAAAATTGGGCTGTTCTAAATCCATGCCTAGGTTGAACCTCATCAAGCATAATAAGTTTGCCAGTATACAACTCAAAATAAGCTTCAGAATCGGTAAGTTTGGCTTAATCGCTTGGACTTTCGAGATCAAGATAAATAACCGCTAGACTGATACTCTCGGCAATTGCTTCGGCCAAAGTTATTTTCCCAACCTGACGAGCCCTCAAAATACTCTCTGCGATTTTCGTTTAATCTACAAAACAATATTAGATTTACAAGGATGTAATTAGATTAAACCTAGGATATTGATTTGTATCTCTTTGAATGATGAGTCCACAAATTATGATCTAGAAATTAAAATTGTTACTATCGTCACTAATTTAGTATTCACTCACAACTTTGCTTATTTCAACTATCCAATCAACTATGAAAAAAAGTATTAACGTGGCTTTTTTATTGTGCTTATTTATCAATGCCTCTATTGTGATTGCACAAAAAACCTCGAAAAACACCGCACAAAGTCGTACTATTATTACTTCCGACGGAGAAATAGATGATGTTGATTCATTTATTCGAATGTTGCTCTATGCCAACGAGTTCAAAATAGAAGGGCTCGTATATAGTAGTTCGCAATGGCACTACAAAGGCGATGGCAAAGGCACCTTATTTACTTCCGAAATGGAATATACAGCCAAAAGGTATGGACAACGCACCGATTTAAGATGGCCAGGCACTACTTGGATGCAAGAATTATTGGATGAATATGAAAAAATACAGCCCAATTTGCTGCTGCACGACTCCAAATACCCTTCTGCCGATGCCCTACGAAAACTGATAAAAGTAGGAAATATTGATTTTGAAGGCGAAATGGAAAAGGATACAGAAGGAGCAGCATTCATAAAACAAAAATTACTAGACAACGACCTAACTCCGCTTTATTTGCAAGTTTGGGGAGGTACCAATACCATTGCCAAAGCCTTGAAATCTATTGAAGATGACTATAAAAATACCAAACAATGGCAAAAGATTTATGATAAAGTAGGTAGAAAAGCTATTATTTATGCTGTTTTAGACCAAGATGCCACCTACAAAAAATATGTAGCTCCTCATTGGCCCAATATCAAGGTATTTTATAACTCCGACCAATTTTGGTGTTTGGCTTATCCTTGGCCTAATGTTGTACCTAAAGAGTTACAACCATACTTGAGAGGCGAATTTATGGCCAACAATATCATCAAAAATCATGGGCCATTATTAGCAAAATACTATGCTTGGGGCGATGGCCAAAAGCAAGCTGGCGACGAAGAACATACACATGGTACTAAAGAAGACATGGAAAAATACAAAATGACTTCTTATGATTTTATTTCGGAAGGTGACTCGCCTGCTTATTTTCAGCTAATAGATGTTGGCCTGATGAGTAAAAATAACCCCGAATATGGTGGTTGGGGCGGTAGAATGGTACAGTCAAAAAATAACCCAAACCGTTGGGAAGACGGTAAAAGTATTACAGATTATAACCCTTTTACTCGCCAACAAGATGCCTCATTTCCTCAAACTCGTTGGATTGATGCCCTTCAGCTAGACTTTGCCGCCAGAGCCGACTGGTGTATTAAGCCTTATGCTCAAGCCAATCATGCTCCGTCTATTTCAATCAAAAATGGCAATGTCAGAATGGTAAAGGCGGGTGAAAAAATAACAATAGAAACCCAAACCTCTGACCCTGACCACAATACGGTATCACTAAAATTCTGGCAATATCAAGAAGCTGGCACTTGTTTAGGTTCTGTAAAAATAGAAAATAGTACTCCTGAAAAGGCTCAAATTACAATACCCGACAGTGCCTCTAAAGGACAAACCATTCATATTATTGTAGAAGGAAAAGATAATGGTGAGCCAGCTTTGATTCGTTATCAACGTGTTATTTTAAAAATTTCATAAACATAATGACTTATATCATTGATAATCAGATTCATAAATCATAATATCGTCTATTGTTTTGATTATAAATAGTGTACTACACAGAATTATACCATATTTTTCAAGAAGATATACAAAGTATTTTTTCTATTTCACTTCAAAAAAATACTGGATAATTCTGTGTGCTTTTTCCTTTTTTTACAAATATATCTTTACACCAATAATTCGCTTGATTAATGAGACAAAACTGAATTCAAGAATGCGTTTGAACCAGTACATCTATTTTTTCACTATATTTGCCTACAAATATTATAGACTATATATTCTTTAGTGTAATAATGGTCAAACCAATAACACATTATAACAAAACTACTATGTTAGGCTCAGTCAACTTCATCAAACCCAATCTTAATAATTTTCAAGAATTCAGAAGCAAAGCTCTTTGTGCAGGATTAATTGCCCCCAACTTTTCTGTTCCGCAGCAAAATGGCTTATGGCAAAACCTTCCTGCCGATTTATTACTACATCAGCCTATTTCTTTAGCTTACTTATCGCAGGATAATCCTATTTTGTTAAGTTTTTATTCTCCTTTGTGGGACGACTACGGCGATATCCAAATAGTACTCATCCAAAAATCTTATAAAAAATTAATTGACCTTGGTATCGACATTTTAGTAGTTACGACGGTTCATCCCGACCAGTTACCAGATTTAGCCCGAAAATTTAAGCTAACCCTCAATATTTGTTTTGATGAAGGCAACCATATTGCCCAACAATTTGGTGTTATCCGTGACGACTACCCAACTTGGCAGCATTTCTCGGGTATTTCTGAAAATATTCCGCTACCTGCTTCGTATTTAATTTTACCCAATGGGCGAATTATCCATGATTTTTTTGATGAAAATCTCAACACATTTTTGTCTTTTAAGGAGATTGAGGCGTTTGTGAATAATTATCGGCTTCATAAAAAATAAATAAAATCAGAATAAAGTCTATAAAGTATATGGATTTTATATTCTTTTGTTATACCTTTGCATTACAAACTGACGTTTAACCTGTGGTAATCATAAAATTGACATTTGTTTTAGAAGTATCGACAGCTTGAACTAATGGTAGTCTATTTAATCAATCTAGTTTGGTAAGGGTGAAAGCGTTGCTTTCACTCTTATTTATTTTAAGGCAAAAATAAAACTCTATAAAAATGATAGGATATATAGTTTTATACTTTATATTTGTGCAATATTTTTAATAACACTTAATCAAAATCTTATCAAAGTGCAAGTAGTAGATACACAAAATAAGACCATCAGTATTGCTGAAAAGCCCATACCTAGCAACTGGATATGGTATGTTATTCCGACAGTCTTACTCTTAGGCTGTTTGATTACACTCTATTTTAATGGTAAAATACCCATTTCATTAGATACTATCCAAAATGGTTTCTCTGGCGATTTTTGGTTATATGTAATGGTTGGGCTAGGGGCACAATTGGTAGATGGTACTTTGGGTATGGCTTATGGTGTTACCTCAACCTCCTTTTTATTAGGCTTAGGTGTACCACCTGCTGTAAGTAGTACGAGTGTTCACGTTGCCGAAATGTTTACAACAGGAGCATCTGCAATCTCGCATTTCAAATTTAAGAATATCAATAAAAAGCTCTTCAAAAACCTACTTATCCCTGGGGTAATAGGCTCAGTTGTAGGGGCATATTTGCTATCAGATTTTATTAATGGCGATTTGATAAAGCCTTATATTTCTGTTTACATGGTATTTTTGGGAGTTATTATTATACGCAAAGGACTACAAAAAAATATTGTAAAACAAAGAACAAAACGCCTAGGTTTATTAGCTGTTTTTGGTGGATTTATGGATGCCATTGGCGGTGGTGGATGGGGCCCAATCGTGACTTCATCGTTGCTAGGCCGTGGCCGCGACCCCCGTTATACAATTGGCTCGGTAAATGCAGCCGAATTTGCTATCTCTTTTGCTAGTGGTATTACCTTTTTGATATTTCAGGGGGTAAACTCTTGGCAAGTTGTACTTGGCCTTGTCGTGGGTGGAGTAATTGCCTCTCCTTTGGGTGCAATTTTAGTAAATAAAGTAAAACGTAAGCCATTGATGGTTTTGGTAGGAACTCTCGTAATACTAATCAGTATCAGAACTATCCTGAAGAGTTTACATATATTGTAAAAAATAACAAGTGCAAAAGCTCAATTCTTGATTTCTTTTCTATTGAGAACAGACATTACAAATCGTTATTATTATTCCCTTGGAAGAGTTTCTTTCAAGGGATTTTTTCTTTAGTTCAAATTTTTATACGCAAATAAGTGTACCACCAAGATTAGATTACGAACAACTGAAATGTATTATACGTTTTAAAATAAAAATATGCAATAGATATTGTCTCAAAATGATATTTCCTTAATAAAAGAGCTATTATATTTTGTAAAAAGTATAATATATCTACAAATAATACTATTATTGATTTCTAAAAGCTTCTAACAAATCATATAATTAACCCAACAAACCGTTCAGGTTTTGGCTAAAATACCTACAAATAATGCCATTTATTTTTACTACTATCTCATAAACAGACTGTTATATTTTACCCTCAAAAAAGCCTCGTTGTCATGCTTTATCGGGAGTCCTCCAAAAAGAATTTCATGAAAATACTTGCTATTAATAAAATACAAATTTAATTTTGTCGACTTAATCTACAATTTATATAGATTATATAGATTGTATTTCAATTCTATTGAGTACATCAAATTCTATTAATTACACTTGTTAAAACGATTTACAATGAGTACTTAACTTATTGATAAACGATAAAAAAAGCCACCCTTGCTGGCACAAGGATGGCTGGTCAAAAAAGGTTCATCGCGAAATGATTTTAGGAGATTGCATAGCAATCGTCCCAAGGCCTTATTTTTTTTAATTTAACCATTACAAAGTAAATGAAAAAAAGAATTTTACTACTAATCTGGATGAGTATTTTGTTGATTCCCGCAGGAATTTTTGCTCAAAATACTGGTGCAACAATCAATTCCAATCTTTCAGGAAGGATTTTAGATGATAAAACCAAAGAACCGCTTATTGGAGCAAGCGTTCGGATTAAAGGCACAACCCATGGCGTAATTACTGATACCGAAGGTAAGTTTTATTTTGCTACAGGTCAGAAATTACCTTATACGCTCATTATCAACTACATTGGATATGAAAGCAAAGAAATCACTGCTTCAAAAAGCACTATAGAAATTACCCTTCGTGGCGATTCTAAAGAGCTTAATGAAATTGTAGTAGTGGGTTATGGCACACAAGAACGCAAAAACTTGATAGGCTCAATTACCAAAGTAAACCCTTCAGAAGTTAGCTCGATTCCCGTAGGAAGTATTGATGCCCAATTGCAAGGAAAAGTGTCGGGTGTTCAGATTTCATCGGCTACTGGTGTTCCTGGCGAAGCAGTTAATGTAAGAGTACGTGGTGCTACTTCTATCAATGCCGACAACGACCCTCTGTATGTTGTAGATGGTGTTTTTATCAATAGCAATAGCCTTCAAACTATTGGTACTGGGGGTAAAGCTACGTCACCAATTGCAGACTTAAACCCTACTGATATTCAGAGCATTGAGGTATTGAAAGATGCCGAAGCAACTGCATTGTATGGATCAAGAGGTGCTAATGGCGTAATTTTAATTACGACAAAAAGAGGAAATTTTGAGCAAGCCCCAAAAATAAATGTTAATGCAAGCTTTGGTCAGGCAAAAGCAACTAAGCTTTGGGAACTGACAACTGGCCCAGAACATGCTCAGCTAGTAAACGAATGGTGGATTAATACAGGAAAAGATACGCCTTCACTCAACAGAACGGTAGCCAACAGACCATTCAGGCCAGTGTCGGAAGGTGGACGTGGTTTACCAGAAGAACAACAAACATACGACCGCCTTAGCGAGGCTTTCCGCACTGCTACCCTTCAGAGCTACGATGTGTCGTTGGCTGGTGGTACAAAAACTACTAAATATTATATCGGAGGTGGTTTTAACTCGCAAGAGGCTATTTTAAAACCTATCACATTTAACCGTGCTAGTTTTAAAGTAAACCTAGACCAAAAGGTAAGCGACAAAGTTCAGGTGGGCGTAAGCAACTCTTTCTCAAGAACATACAGAAACCAAGCTCGTGCTGGCGATGGCCCTCAAGGTGGTTTGTTACAAGCAGCTTTGCATACGCCAACCTACTTGTCACCTTATAATGAACAAGGTGTTTTGGTGGGGCGTGCTGGTTTTGACAACCTAACTTTATTGTTAGAAAACTACGATGTACATTCTACTAGCTTGAGGTATATCGGAAACCTTTATGTGGATGCGTATTTATTGCCAAACCTAAAACTACGTTCTAGCTGGGGTGTTGATTATAATAATTACAACGAATCAGAATACTGGAATACGTTCTTGTTATTGGGAGCTCAAGGTGGTTTGGCTACTTCTTCTATTTCTCAGTTTACTTCGTTATTGAATGAACAAACGCTTACTTATCGCCAAAAATTGGGAGACAAACACTCATTTGGTATTGTGGTAGGTAATACGCTTCAAAGTGATGTCTTGAACAGAACTTATGCTGAAGGACGAGGCTTTGCCAACAATTCATTCAAGATTATCTCTTCTGCTGCTACAACAATCAGTTCTCAAAACTGGAGTAAAAGTAATTTGGCTTCGTTTTTTGCCAAAGCAGATTATAATTTTGACGGAAAATATTTATTTAATGTAAGTCTGAGAGCCGATGGTTCTTCTCGATTTGGTACAGACCGTAAATGGGGGTATTTCCCAGCCGTAGGTGCAGCTTGGCGACTAAAACAAGAAGATTTCTTGAAAAATAATACGGTTATTTCAGACCTAAAATTAAAAACTAGCTACGGTATTGTAGGTAACCAAAATGGTATCGGAAATTTTGCTTCGCAAGGTTTATGGACAGGCGGTGCTTCTTACCAAGGAAGTGCAGGAACAGCTCCACAACAACTGGCAAACCCAGATTTGAGATGGGAAAAAACAAACCAATTTAATATAGGTATTGATGCAGCGTTATTGAACGGAAAAATCGCTTTTGAATTTAATTATTACACAAAATATACAAGAGACGGTTTGTTACAATTAGCTTTACCAAGTACAACAGGCTTTGCTAATTATTGGAGCAACGCAGCCGAAATCAGCAACAAAGGTTTTGAGTTTAGTATTAATACAACCAATATTCAGCAAGGAGGTTTTACTTGGACTTCTAATTTGAATATTGCTCAAAACATCAATAACATCGAGAAATTAGAAAATCCGCTTCGTTATGGTAGCCGCGACTTGATTCTTCAACAGCAAGGCACTCCACTTTATTCTTTCTGGGTATATAAACAATTGTACGTAGACCCACAAACAGGTAATGTAGTGTATGAAGATGTAAATAAAGATGGACAAATAACCGTAGCCGACCGTCAAATTGTAGGAAGTATCTGGCCAAAATTCTTTGGAGGATTCACCAACAATTTCAGCTACAAAGGCTTTGAAGTATCTGCTTTCTTGGCATTCCAATACGGAAACAAAATCTATAACCACAACAAGTTCTTTGGTGAAGGTGGTGGAGCTAGAGATGCCGCTCGTATTATTTTTGCTAGTAACTTGGCTCGTTGGCAAAAACCTGGCGATATTACCGATGTTCCTCGTCCAGACGGGGTAAACGTTAATAACTACCGTGATGGTGGTAGCCGCTGGCTAGAAGACGGTTCTTTCCTTCGCTTACGTTCATTGAATGTAGGATATAATTTGCCAAAATCTGTTGCCAAAAAACTCGGAGCAGAGGGTATCAAAGTATTTGTGAATGGAACAAACCTTTTCTTGATTACCAAATACACAGGACTTGACCCAGAATCTAGTGCTAGTAGTGACCAAAATGCACAAGGGATTGATTTGGGTACTCCACCACAGCCACGCAGTTTTCAAGCTGGTTTTAATTTGACATTCTAGTTACTGATTTGAATACTATCAAATTTCCCAATTCAGTACCCAAATTTTAAATTTTGAAATATGAGAGCTTTAAAACATATATATTCTATAGGACTAATAGCTTTACTTACATCATGTGCCAATTATTTGGATGTAAAGCCATTGGAATCTATTTCAGATACCCAAACCATTTATGACAAAACATCCTCTGAAACAGCTATCAGAGGGGTCTATTCAGCCCTTGCCAGTGGTAATTATTATGGTACTACCTTCCAATCTATTGGCTATTTATCGGGCGATAATATTCAGTGGACTGGCTCGCAGTCGCAAGTACAGGAGTTTATTAATAAAAAAGTAAACGCCGAAAACTCGACTATTTCAGGTGCATGGACAGCCATTTATGTTACTATCAACCGTGCCAACAATGTATTGGCAAAAGTACCAACAGTAACAGACCCACTTTTGACTGATGCCTTAAAAAACCAAATTATTGGTGAGGCATATTTTATCAGAGCTTTAGCATATTTTGACTTGGCTCGTACTTGGGGTGGTGTACCCATTGTGACCAAACCAACGGCTAGCCCAACCGAAAATAGAGGTATCGGCAGAAGTACTCAAGCCGAAACCTATGCACAAGTATTAAAAGACTTAGAAGCTGCCGAGCCACTATTACCCGCTACAACCGACCGCTACCGAGCTACTCGCAAAACGGTTTGGGCTTTGCGTGCTCGTTATCATTTGTACCAAAAAGAATGGGCAAAAGCAGAAGAATACGCAACTAAGTTGTTGACAGATACCAACTACCGTTTATTAAAGCCATTCAATGCGTTTTTTGCGAATGATGCCAGAGGTACAAAAGAATCAGTTTTTGAGATTTTCTATAGTGCCAACGAACCCAACGCTCACCGCAACCAATGGCAGCCTCAAACCAACGGTGGTACTCGCCAGTGGGCTCCTAACGATGCTATTGTAGCATTACTCAACGACCCAACGGTAGGTGGTACACGCAGTACTTTGGTAGCAAAAGATAACCAAAACCGTTGGTATGGCAATTTGTACTACCGTACACCTGCCACCGACCCAAGTTATGTAATTCGTATTGCAGAATTGTATTTGATTCGCTCGGAAGCTCGTGCTAATCAAGACAAAATAGCCGATGCCCTTGCCGACTTAAATGCAGTGCGTGACCGTGCTGGTATTGCCGCAAGTACCGCTTCGACAAAAGACAATGTACTCTTGGCCATTGAAAATGAAAGAAGAGTAGAGTTTGCATTAGAACCACATCGTTGGTATGATATTGTAAGAACAGGCCGTGCTGCACAAGTATTCAACCTTAGCGATGCGAATAGATTTGTTTTACCGATTCCAGCAGGAGAATTATTGATAGATAAATCTTTGGTACAAAATAAAGGATATTAATTTTTAGTCTACAGGCTAGGCAACTAGCCTGTGGCTTAAACCCAATACTCAAATGGCTAAATCTTTAGAAATTAACTCGCAAAGCGAATGGAGTAGCACCGAAAAACTCATTTTCAAGTTTTTTGGTATCTATTTCTTTTTGCAGGTGCTACCCCTCGACCTTAGGTTTTTCAAGCACCTTTTTTCTATCAATTGGTTGAATGTAGGCTATCGTGATATTTTTTATTTGTCAAAATACGCTCCAAGCTTTACAGGAAACGATAATTTTATCAATTGGTTTATTATTGCAGTTGTTGCAGGAATCGGAACATTTCTATGGGATAACATTTACAAAAAAACTATCGATTACGATAAACTCTATTATTGGGTACGAGTACTAGTACGTTATCGTTTAGCCATTGGCGTTATTGCTTATGGGTTTCTTAAATTCTTTCCAATTCAATCACCAATTCCTTCTATCAGTAACCTCAATACCGAATATGGCGATTTTACTGCTTGGAAACTTTTCTCGCTCGGCTTAGGGGTTGTTCCTAGCTACCAGTCTTTTTTAGGATTGGTAGAAATTGTTGGAGGTTTATTACTCCTCAATAGAAAAACCACAACGATTGCTACTTTAATTATTCTACCATTTGCGGGCAATGTGGCCATTTCCAACATTGCTTACGAAGGTGGCGAATATGTTTATGCTTTTTATCTGATAGCTTTAGCACTTTACCTTTTTGCCTTCGATGCCATCCGATTATTCAATGTATTATCTTTAGAAAAACCTACTTTACCGAATCGTTTTCAGCCTGTATTTGACAAAAAATGGAATCAATTTAGAATAGCCATCAAACTAGCCTACGTGATTTTCTTTATTGTATTTTATGGCGTAAAGACGTATGCAGGATACCAAAAAGGTAGTTATCATTTCCCAGCTCAAAAAGGCTTAGATAATACCGCTGGACTCTATAATGTAAGTGAGTTTAGATGGAATAACCAAAGTATTCCATATTCAAAAACAGATACTTTACGCTGGCAAAATGTGGTATTTGAAAAATGGAATACCATCAGTATCAAGTCTAACAAACCAGTGTTTATAGAAAATTTACCAAGCGAAGAAATTTTTAAAGAAGACACCGCTCGTATTTATGAATTGTCGGGTTCGCAAGGTCGCCATTATTATCAGTATAGTGTAGATAGTTCAAAATCAACACTTTTGCTAAAAAACAAGAATATTAACCATCAAAACGACAAGTTTACGTTATCGTTCAAAAAGCTAAATGATTCAACGATTGTTTTGTCGGGAGTAAATACCCAACACGATTCTGTCTATGCAGTTTTGAACAAAATCAACAAAAAGTACTTGACTTTTGAAGCCAAAAAACTAGGAAGAAGAAGTATCCTAAAGTTATAATTCATACCATAAATTCTAATAAAGATGTCTATTTCAAATCTAAACATAACACAAGAGAATTTGGGTACTGAATTGCCTGAAAACTCAGCGGAAACACCTCAGACCACAGCACCAAGGGTGTGGGCATCATGGGAAAAAGTACTTTTTAGAATCGCTTTCGTATTCTTTATTGCCATGTCTTTTCCCAATAGTTGGGATTGGTATAAAGAAATATTTTCTTTCGACTGGCTACACCTACATTATCGTGATTTGTACGATATAGCTCGCTTTGGTTCAGGTCTCAATTTCTTTGGAAATAAAATTTTTGGGTCTTCGCTCAACGGTTATGCTGTATGGGTTATTACCTTAATTTTTTCTGTGGTGGTTGGTCTTATCTGGTCAGCAATTGTATATTTCACAAAAAAAGACAAAACAGAATACAACCTTTTGTATTACTGGTTACGAGTATTGGTACGTTATCGTGCAGGAATCGGCATTATTGGTTTTGGCTTTACCAAACTCACACCAACACAATTGCCATATCCTTCGTGGGGCATTCTCAATACCAACTTTGGTGATTTGACTTTACAGAAAATTTATTGGCTTTCAATTGGTATTGTGCCGTGGTACGAAGTATTTACGGGCGTGGTAGAAGTAGCGGCCGGAGCATTATTGTTTTTCAGAGCCACTACTTTTTGGGGTTCAGTATTACTTTTCGGAGCATTGGCCGATATTGTGTATGTAAACTTTGCCTATGATGGTGGTGTTCATGTGTATAGCTCTTATTTCGTATTGTTTTCAGCCTTCTTATTGATCGACTACATTCCAGATTTGTACAAGCTTTTGATTCAAGAAAAGTTGACAGTACCTTTTCATTATTACCCAAATTTTGACAAAACCTGGCAACGTATCACTCGCATTAGCCTAAAAACCCTTGTCATTATTTTATTTTTGCCCGTATTTACTTATTTGGCCGTTATCAATTTCTTGTACGACCCATACAAGCAACCAGCCCAAAAAGGTATTGCTTCGTTGCGTGGCAATTATAATGTTACCGAATTTAAAATTAATGGACAGGTTTTACCTTATAACCCTTTAGACACAACCCGTTGGCAACAAGCTACTTTTGAAAAATGGACAACCCTTACTTTTAAAGTTAATAAGCCTGTCGAGCTAGATTTATCAAATGGAGGTGGAGCACCAATGAGAGACATCAACCGAACCTTTGAGCTAACAGGTGTAGCAGGCGGTCAACGGGTATTTTACTACCAAGCCGATACTGTTCATAAAGTGTTGTATTTACAAGATAAAAATCGTGGGTCAAGAAATGCTGAAAATCGTGAATTTTTAGGAAATAGAGGAGACTTCAATCTGAAAGGAAACGCGCCAGAAGTATTGGCAAAAAAGAAAGAAAAAGCAGACAAAGAGGCCGAAAATTGGATTCCAAAAGAAGCTCTCGCAGTGATAGGTAACGAAGACAGTAAGATAGAACCCATTGCACGCTCTGCTCGTAGAACGAAGGGAATCAAGTCTGAAAGTAAACCTGTAGAACGTAATAAAATGATTTTGACATATACTGTTTTAGATGGTGGCAATAAGGTATTACTTTCGGGTATCAACGAAAACAAAGATTCTATTCATGTTACCTTAGAGCGATATACCAAAAAATATGCACTTTCAAGAAGCACCTTGGAGGCAGGAAAATACAATTAGACAATACCCTAAAAATCAAATAATTACATTATCATAAACTTTAGGACAAAGGTATATCTATCAGGTACAATTTACTAGCATAGCTACCTTGCCAATAGGCATCCTTTGTCCTTTTTGTCTTTTACCTTGTATTTATATTGAAGACATTGAAACCTATTGCAGGCTAGTATCTTCAATAGCTATTTTCTTATTTAGTTGGCTAATAAATTCGCCAGTTAGCTTTTTTTAACTTTTTCAATTACTTGGCTATTTCTCTGTCAGAAACCACAACAAAGAAAAGCTTTTCAATCAAATCGTTTCATTAAACAATGACGTTTATGCAAATTAGAAAATTACACATCATCACATTGTTATTTTTGAGCATATCCACCTCGATATTGGCTCAAATAAAAACAGTTACAGGAACAGTCAAAGACAAAGATACTGGAGAACCCCTTCCAGGAGTTACTGTTATTGTAAAGGGAACAAGCACAGGAACTGTTGCTGACCAAAAAGGGAATTACAAAATAAATGCTTCTGAAAAATCTATTCTGTCCTTTTCTTTTATTGGTTATAGTACAATTGAAAAACTTGTGGGCAATCAGTCTACTATATCTATAGATTTAGTATCATATAACAAACAATTGGCCGAAGTACGCGTGGTAGGTTATGGAACACAAACGAAAGCCGAATTTACGGGTTCAGCGGTAAGGGTTTCGGGCGATGTTATCAAAGAGCAACCCATTCAGAGTTTTGACCAAGCTCTTTCGGGGCGTGCAGCTGGGGTAAATATTGCTCAGCCCAATGGAGTACTCAACAACCCTCCTGTTATTCGTATTCGTGGGGTCAATTCTATTTCATTGAGTTCGTATCCATTGGTAGTAGTAGACGGTATACCTATCAACACTGGTAACGTTTCGACAAGTACGGCTGTACCCAACAACCCCCTTGGCGACATCAACCCTGCCGATATTGAGTCGATAGATGTACTCAAAGATGCTGCATCTACTTCTATTTATGGGTCAAGAGCCGCAGCGGGTGTATTGCTTATTACAACCAAACGCGGAAAAGCAGGAAAAGCCCGCATCAGCTACGAAGCATGGACTGGTGTATCGGAGGTAACACGCTTGCCTAAATTATTGAATGCCGAACAATTTATTGCTATTAAGAACGAGGCTGTTTTAAACGCCAAAATTTTGGGTGGCAATGCCAACAACAGTAACGTAGCATCGGCATTATTTTTTCCAAATTACGATGCCAACAATAACCCTATTGATACTCGTTGGTACGACTATATTTACCAAACTGGTACATCCCAAAACCACAATATCAGTGTATCGGGAGGAACAAATGCTACATCCTATTACCTTTCGGCCAACTATACCGACCAAAAAGGCTTTTTGGTAACGAACGAATTCAAGAGAAAATCAATCCGTTTTAATATCGACCAAGAAGTAACCAGCTGGCTAAAACTTAAAGGAGGGCTTTCGTACAATAATAGCTTCAACCAGTCGCCTTACTCTGGTTCGTTGGCCAACTCCAACTTTTTCTTGGTAGGAGCAGCTCGTTTGGCCATTGCGTTACCCCCAAACGTACCTGCTTATAATGCCGACGGCTCTTACAATATCAACCCTAATAGCCCCAATACCATTGGCGTAGGCAACAACCAATTTGTAAGTAACTGGGGAAACCCCGTAGCCCTACTCAACGAAAACCGTTATACCTCTGAAAACGACCGTGTTATTGGGAGTATTTCGGCTGTAGCTAAGCTGTTAAAAAACTTAGATTTTACAACTACTTATGCTATTGACCGCCTCAGAACCGACACCTACAGCTATGATAGCCCTATTCAAGGCAACGGGTTTTCGAGCAGAGGTAACGCTACCAACGTAGCCGCCATTAGAGATAACTGGAACTGGACCAACACCCTTAATTATAGTACTGTTATTGCCGACAAACACAGTATTTCGGCCTTATTGGGTTATGATTTACAAAAGTTTAACTACAATTCTTGGGGTGCCTCAAGAACACAAAGCTCAGACCCTTTCTTTGAAAACTATCAAGGTAACTGGGGAGCTATTTCGGCCACTGGCAACGATATTAGCGAAAGAGCATTCTTGTCGTTTTTCTCACGCTTGAGCTACGACTGGAAAAAGAAATACTTCCTTACTTTCAACTTCCGTCGTGATGGTAACTCGGCTTTAGGATCGGGCAAAAAGTACGGTAATTTTGGAGGTGTGTCTGGTGGATGGTCTTTATCTGAGGAAGAATTTTACAAAACAACGCAATTAGCCACTATTTTAAACAATGTAAAATTAAGAGCTAGCTGGGGACGTGTAGGAAATGGTAACTTGAGCGATGCCTTCAGCTCGTTAGAGTTATACAGCGGCTCGTTGTATGGTAGTGCCTCAACATGGGCTATTTCACAAGCTGGTAATGCTAATTTGGGTTGGGAAACCAGTAACCAAACCAATATTGGTGCTGATTTAGGGCTTTGGAACGACCGTGTACAAGTAGAGCTTACCTATTTCAACAACGACGTAAACGGTTTGATTCTTAGTGCCCCACAGGCGGTATCAAAGGGTATTCCAGGCAATGCCATTTTGGGTAACGTAGGCTCTATGTACAACCGTGGTATTGAACTAGGTATTACTGCCAATGTAATTCGCAAAGGTAATTTCTCGTGGAATACCTCATTGAATTTCACAAAATTAGAAAATAAAGTAACGGCACTAGCAGAAGGTAACACCGATATTATTGGAACAACACACGTATCGTACGAAACTACCAATATTACGCGTGTGGGGCATTCGGTGGGTAGCCTCTATGGAGCCAAAACGGCAGGTGTTAACCCCGCCAATGGTCAACGTATTTTTATCAATGCCAAAGGCGAACAAGTACAATATAGCCAAGTGGTATTGCCAGGCCAAAGCCAATGGACTTACCTAAATGGCGAAAAAGCCCCAGCTATTACAGGTGCCGACTATTACCTTATTGGTAACGCTTTACCGACATGGTATGGTGGTTTGAGCAATAACTTCAAATATCAAAACTTTGATTTGGGAGTCAACTTGTCGTTTTCGGGTGGCAACTATATCATGAACGGTACACGTGCTACTTTGCTCGACCAACGGGCTTACAACAACTCTGTCGAAATTTTGAATCGCTGGCAAAAACCAGGAGATATTACTGATATTCCACGATTGGTCTACAACGACCAGTTATCTAGTGGTTCATCATTCCCTGTGTCTACTAATGCCGAAAAAGCAGATTTCTTACGTTTACAAAATCTATCATTGGGCTACCGTATTCCTACTGCTTTGTTTGGCAAAAGCGGTATTACATCGGCTCGTGTATATGTACAAGGATCAAACCTTTTCTTGATAACAAAATATACAGGTACTGACCCTGAATCGTCGGTAAATGGTAACTCAAACACCACCCCAGGTGTTGAGAAAAACTCGGTAGGACAAGCCCGTACATTCACTTTTGGTATCAATGTAGGATTTTAACCAAGCGGCTCTATAGGCATCAAGAAACTTTAATTTAATTCAGCATGAAAAAATTCATAAAACATACTTCTATTTCTCGTATCAGCACTACCATGTGCTTAGGACTACTTTTAGTGGCTTCGGGGTGTGACGAAGATAAATACCTCAATCCAAAGCCAGCAACTTCTATTTCTGGAGCAAACGCCTTTGACACGCCCGAAAGAGTATTGGGCTTGGTGAATGGCATTTATAAAGCAGTAAAAAGCGGTAACTTCTATGGAGGCAACTATTATACCTATTCGGAGGCTCGTGGCGAGGAGTTTATCAACCGTACCAGTAATACCTTTACAGCCTACGAAGCTTGGAACCAAACACTAAATTCTGGCTCAAACTTTGTGGCAGGTTTTTGGGCTGCTGGCTATGGGGCTATCAATAACGCCAATATTGTAATAAAAGGCTTAACCGACAATCCTAGTGTTGTTAATGCAACTCTTAGCAAACAGTATATTGCTGAAGCCAAATTTTTGAGAGCTCTCAGCTATTTTAGTCTTGTTACCTTGTATGCTCGTCCTTACAACGAAAACAAAGGGACATCGCCAGGTTTACCTTTGCGTTTACAGGCCGAAACTACTACAGCTAATAATGGGTTGAAAAGAAGCTCGGTAGCCGAAGTATATGCCCAAATTATCAAAGACTTGGACGAAGCTGAGGCCGACTTACCCAATAGCTATTCAAGCAACCTTTTGAATACTACCCGTGCTCACAAAAATACGGCTATTGCCCTCAAAACCAGGGTATATCTCAACGCTGGCAATTATGCCAAAGTAATAGATGAAGCCAAGAAAATTGTGTCTAATGCTGCTCCTTTTGCCGCAACAACGGGTGTAAACCACAAGCTTCAGAATATCATTGAAATTTTTACGACTAATTATACTTCTACCGAATCTATTCTGTCTGTGCCTATGACCGAGCTCGACAACGTCACAGGGCAGTCGTCGTTTCCTTATGTATTCAATGCCAACTCAGAGTATAACCTCAATCCAAATGGTATTTGGGGCGATACAGAATGGAAATCTACCGACTTGAGAAGAACATTTGCTCGTACAGCATCTGGGGTGCAATTCCTAACCAAGTACAACAAACCTTCTCCATTCCTAGACTATCTGCCTATTATTAGGTATTCGGAGGTATTGCTCAACTACGCAGAAGCGGCTGCTCGTACAGGAGATTTAACCAAATCGATCGAACTATTAAAGGCTGTACGCAACCGCTCTGATGCTAGCTATGTATTCCCAACAAGTAATGTTGCTACTCAAACGGCGTTGATCAATACTATCTTGAAAGAAAGACGTATCGAGCTCTTGGGTGAAGGTTTCCGTTCAAACGACCTTGTTCGCAACTTGCTACCACTACCAGCCAAAGCTAGCAGCTCGTTGAGTGCCCCTGCCGTTGAACCCTCACAAGCCAACTATGTTTTTCCATTACCAAACGTAGAAATTGTAAGCAATAAATTATTACTCGAATAAGCATTTCACTTGCCCCAATAGCAGTTTCAGCTATTGGGGCTTTATAAAATACCCTATCAATGAAGTATTTACCCTTATTGTTATGCCTACTATCTTTCGGAATAACGGCTCAACGAGTTCGTCAGCCCGAAAACCAACACGCTCAGCATAATAATACACAGCACGAAGTACACGATGGTGAAAGCCATGATAGCCATAGTCACCTCGAACATATTTTAGATTATCGAAAAGAAACCGTTTATGTTCCTAACCTACCTCCTGCCCAAATTTTGCAGGGGATTGGTCAGGTAGATTTCAAAATCACAACCAAATCTCCCAAAACACAAATTTTCTTCAATCAAGGAATTGCCTTATTACATTGCTTTTGGGACTTTGAAGCCTATCGGGCCTTCAAAGAAGCCATTCGTTATGACTCTACCGCTATTATGCCTTATTATGGCCTATACAGTGCGATTGGTGCAATTGAGGGCGATGAGTTTAAATACGACCAAAAATTAGCGGTTCAAAAGCTTAAACAACTTAAAGCTAAAGCCTCAGAACGAGAAAAAATTTATGCCGAAGCTATTTTGGCTCGCGACTCGGAAGCCGACGGGGGGAAAGCAGCGTATCAGAAAAAATTAGAAATCATTATCGATAAATATCCCGACGACCTCGATACAAAGCTATTTTTGGCACTTAGCAAAATGGGAGGATATGATTCAAAAATGGTGCCTCGTGAAGGACAACTCTATGCCGAATATTTACTAAAAGATATTCTCAGAACAAATCCTGATAACGCTGCTGCACACCATTATTGGATTCATCTAAAAGAGAATTGTTGCCCAGAACAAGCCTTAGAAAGTTCAGAAAAACTGCCCAAATTGGCTAATAACTCTGGCCACATGGTACACATGCCTGGGCACGTGTATTATAAATTGGGCAACTACAAAAAGGCTTTTGATGCCTTTGTAGCAGCTGTAAAGGTAGATTCTATTTACATGAAGCAATTCAACATGCCCGAAGTGGATACATGGAATTATATTCACAATATCAATTACTTACTTTCTAATTGTGCTGAAGATGGTCGTTATTCAACAGCTTTATATTATGCCGAAAAGCTAAAAAATATGCCTGCTACCAAGGAAAGAAAACGCAAATATGAAGGGCGTTTTTTCTATCAGGGCATTATTGCTCCTGCCAAAATGGAACTCTGCTTTGGTTTCTACAAAAAAGCAGCCGACCGCCTTGGAGCTATTCAGCTCGATAAAGACAGCCTTTTTACCCAAAAAGCCATTGCCTACAAAGACGGCCTTTATTACTTTGCCTTGGGAATGGATGCCGTAAAAAACAACAGAATAGAAGAAGCCAAACATTTTGTAGATGCTCTCGACGCTTCTTTATGGCGGAATGGTAATCAAAATAATCCTAGTGAGGCTATCTCGACACGCCGTTTAGCCGATTTGAATGTGGCTTCTTTAGAATTACAAGGGGTTATCAAAAGTGCCGAAAATAAACATAAAGAGGCTATTGCTTTATTGGAAAAAGCCCAACAAAAAGAGGAAGATTTGGGCTATAGCGAACCTCCAACATACGCCCGTCCGGTATTGATTAGTTTGGCTGAAGCTCAACTAAAAGCTGGAAATTATACCAAAGCTATAACGGCTTATCAGGAGCTATTGAAGCGTCATCCCAATACGGCCAATGCCTATTGGGGTTTATACAAAGTTTACAAACAAAAAGGCGATACCGCTAAGGCTCAAGAAAACGCCCAAAAGTTAGCAGAAGTAGCACAATTTGCCGATAAATCTTTGTTTCCATTATAAAACACAGTGTATCAGCTATATACCTCTTAGCACTTTTATTTTTCTAATTTGATATTTTTCACATTTACACAAAACCTTTATATCACATGAAAAAGTACGCAACATACATCGGAATACTTTTGCTAGCAGGGGTGATTTCGTCGTTTGAACTCGACCCCCAATATGAATCTGAGATAAAATCTTGGCACCAAAAACGTGTTGATGAACTCAAAAAAGAAGAAGGCTGGCTCAATTTAGCAGGGCTATTTTGGCTTAATGAAGGCGATAATACAATTGGTGGAAACGAAAAAAATACAATTGTTTTTCCAGCCGAGCATAGCGATGCTTCACTAGGAAAAGTTATTCTAAAAAATGGAAAGGTTTCTTTTGAAGCCGCCAAAAATTCGGCTGTATACAACGGAGACGAATTAATAACCAAAGCCGAGCTATTTCCTTATACAGGCAAGCCTACTGTGCTAAAACATCAATCGCTCAGGTGGTTTATTATTCAACGTGGCGACAAATACGCCATTCGTTTACGTGATTTGGAAGGCCCCTTTGTCAAAGCTTTCAAAGGCATCGAAACCTTTCCTATTAGTCAAGACTGGCGAATTAAAGCCAAGTTTATCCCTACTGTCGGTAAAAAATTAACCATTCTCGACATTACAGGCCGCTCATATCAACAAGACTCGCCAGGAAAATTAGTTTTTAATATCGACGGCAAAGAATATAGCCTCGAAGCTGTTGGCACAAAAGAAAGACTACATTTTGTATTCGGCGATTTAACCAATAAACACGAAAGCTATGGCGGTGGCAGGTTTTTGGATGTACCAGGTCCAGATGCCGAAGGTATTACTTATATAGATTTCAACAAATCGTACAATCCGCCTTGTGCATTTACGCCGTATGCTACTTGCCCTTTGCCTACCAAGGAAAACAAATTGGCTGTAGCCATTACTGCAGGTGAAAAACGCTATGGCGACCATTGATTTTTAACCAAAGTTTAGCTCTAAATCATGTCTATCCTGTAAAATAGACATGATTTAGGCATATATTAACCTTCGATTCGTATGGCTAATGCTCTTTTTGAAATAAAGTCTTCAGGACTTGACTATAAAACCCTGCACAATGTAGTCATTACGTTTGACGCTCATGCAGATGTTCGGGATAATTTTAATACCCAAGAGAACAATCCCAATCTGGACACAGCCGACCAAGTGGATTTGCCCAAACTCGAAAAGGGAAATCTTGATATTATCAATCTTACGCTTTATGCCAGAACCTTACCGCCAACCAAAGCCAACTTTGCAGAAGCCGAAAGGATTGTTGACCAAAAACTAAAAGCGATTAAAAAATGGGTAAAAGACAATCCAGAAAAGCTGGAATTTGTCTATAATTCTCCCGATTTTGAAAGAGCTGGCTTTAGTACTCGTCATGGTATTCTTTTGAGTTTTCAAAATGCTTACTGGTTCAACGACCTGAAAGTAATTGATAAATTATACCAAGAAGGCGTAAGGATTTTTGCTTTTAACCATGTCGGAAATAACGCTTTTGCAGGTTCTTCTCGTCCTGTTCCTGCTCATGGCGACAACCCAAACGAAGAACTTGGACTTACGCCACTTGGTTATGAAGCCGTAAAAAAGCTCAATGATTTAGGCGTGATTATTGATGTTTCGCAATCTTCTAAAAAAGCAACTTTGCAAATCATAGAAGCGAGTCGCCACCCTGTGATTGCCTCTAATTCTGCCGTAAAAGGCAAAGTAAACAATAGCCGAAACCTGAGCGATGAAGAGCTAAAAGCCATTGCCAACAAGGGCGGTATTGTACACATTGTGGCTTTTGCCGCTTATTTGAATAATAATCCTCAACAAAAAGAAGATTCGTATCAGCAAGTATATAAACCTTTTGGACTAAAACCAGAAGACGGCAATCCAATAGATAAACTCAGCAAAGAGGATTACCAGAAATTTAATGAAGCGTACCAAAAATTCTCGAAAAGTGCATGGAAATACGCCAGCCTCGACGATTATCTGGACGCAGTAGATTATGCTGTAAAACTCATAGGCATCGACCACGTTGGACTAAGTTCCGACTTTAATCATGGCGGCGGAGTAGCAGGATATTCAAATGTAGGAGAAGCCGAAAACATTACCAGAGAATTACTGAAACGTGGTTATTCAGAAGCTGACATCAGAAAACTGTGGGGCAGAAATTTCTATTTTCTGCTGGATAAAGTAGAAAGAGATTCAAAAAATAGTCCTTGGGGAGTATCAAAATAAAAAATCCAATGTGTTATGAAAAGAAGTGATTTTCTCAAAACCCTTTCGCTCTTGCCATTTGCAGGCTATGCCGCAGAGGCAAGTGTATTGAAAAAATTGAATGATGCTCCATCATCCGACCGCACGCCATTGTTGTTTTTGGGTCATGGTAGCCCTATGAATGGCATCAACGACAATGTTTACAGCAATGCTTGGAAAGAATTAGGACAACAATTAGAAGCACCCAAAGCAATTATTTGTGTGTCGGCTCATTGGCTTACCAAAGGAACTTTTGTAACGGCATTGGAAGAACAAAGAACGATTCATTCTTTCAGTAATTTTCCAAAAGAGCTTTTCGATGTACAGTACAATCCTAAAGGCAATGTACCATTAGCCAAAGAAACCCGTGATTTAATAAAAACTACGCAAGTAGGGTTGAGCCACGATTGGGGCTTAGACCACGGAGCTTGGACGGTCATCAGACGTTTGTATCCAGAAGCCAATATTCCTGTAATTCAGTTGAGTGTCGATTATTCAAAATCCGCAGAGCACCATTATAATTTAGGGAAACAGCTTTCGGCTCTTAGAAAAAAAGGCGTATTGATTTTGAGCAGTGGCAATATTATTCACAACCTATACACCACCACAGCCAATGGAAAACCGTATGATTGGGCTTTAGAAGCAAAGGAGAAATTCAACCAATTTATCGTTGATAAGAATCATAAACCCTTGTTGAAATATCAGTCTTTGGGCGAATATGCCAACAATGCCATTCCAACGCCCGACCATTTTTTCCCTTTACTCTATGTTTTAGGATTACAAGAAAAAGATGAAAATGTAAGAATTTTTAACGACGATATATTGTCGGGTAGCCTTTCTATGACTTCGCTTCATATTCAAAAGTAGCTGTAAGGCTAGCATTTTTGATGTAGGGCAACTCTTGCGGTTGTCATTCTGAATACAACAAACCCATATCATTGCCATTCTGAATACGGCAACTGCAAGAGTTGCCACTACATCAATTCTATATTTAAGACAATTTTAAACCTGCATACACTACCAATTCCGAATTTTAGAATATTTTTGAATCCTATTTCATAACAAGGTGTTCGCACAATTAACATTTTTTGTAGGGGCAACCCTTGCGGTTGCCATTTTGAATACAACAAACCCATACCATTGCCATTCCGAACATAATAAACTCATACCATTGCCATTCTGAACATAATAAACTCATACCATTGCCATTCTGAATACGGCAACTGCAAGAGTTGCCACTACATCAATTCTATAT
>VFQP010002074.1_pt1 | contig 23636 bp, 20 predicted proteins | sample 3512351 | NCBI WGS metagenome assembly VFQP01 (sample SAMN10412372, study PRJNA504923) | tailings metagenome | isolation source: Relicate 1 Philex TSF1 revegetated site | place: Philippines: Tuba, Benguet | collected 2017-08-29
CCAATTGCTCAGCGCCGCGCAGCGACGACGCGCCCGATTCGGTGCTGCTGCTGCCAGCGCTGCTGCTGCTGCTGCTGCTGCCGGGCGCTTGCAGGACGGGCTCCCTCAGTTTGACCGTGTCGATGACGAGGGGGCCGCCCGACCCGCGCGGGAAGGGCGAGGGAAGCAGGCTCGTCACCTGCGCATGCACACGCACACACGCAACCCACACGCGCCCGCACGCACGCGCTGTCGCAAAGGCCGCTGCAGCTCCCTCACCAGGGCGCCAGGGAGAGAGTCCACGAGGGCAGGCGGGGCATCCCCTGGGGAGCGCTTGCGCACCTGGAGCAGGGGCTGGTCGGCGTGAAGGCGCATCCATGCGCCGGGCAGCGAGCCCCGCACGGCGGCAGCGCCCACCAGCACAGGGGGGCTGTTGAGGGCCAGGCCCGCTGCCACCACGCCGCCCGCCTGCCACCTGCGGAACGCACATGCAGGCAGCCACGCGGCCGGCCTTCGCAGACAGCCCGATGCAGCTGCGAAAGGCGCGACGGGAAAGAGCAGGCTTGGCAGGGTGAGCGCTGCGGCCCCCCTCCTCCGTGTGTGTCAGGCGGGGCGGGCAGGTGTGCGCACCCGAGGGCGTGCGGCCAGAGCGCGTAGCGAAAGGTGTGCGTGCCCATGTCAGTGCCCTCGTCGGGGGCCTTTGGGCTCTTGAGCAGCGTCAGGCGCTGCGTGGAGCCGTGCGTGGCGTGGCCGTACTTGGAGTCGTTGAGCAGCGCCACGCCGTAGTCGGGCTCGCCCAGGTCGCACCACTTGTGCGCGCACACCTGGGGGGGCAGGGCGGGTGGGGGGACCCAGAGGGCAGGAGAAAGCATGTGAGGCTCTCAGGGCGTGGTGACGGCAGAAACGGCACGTGCTGTGCGAGAGAAGCAAGCAATGGCCCAGGGCGGCGGGCGTTCGCACCTCGAAGCGCGCCCAGTCCCACGAGGTGTTTTGGCGCGTGGGACGCGTGACGGCGCCGAACTGCACCTCGTAGGTGGCCGTCTCGGCCTGGAGCGCCCAGGGGAACTCCACCTGCGCATCCATGCGGGTTGGAGGGGGGCGGGCGATCAGGGAGGGCACCCACATCATGTCACACCGCCGCTGCCTCCCGCGACGCAGGCGTGTGCCGGGCGTGCTTCCAGGCTGCGCGAGCGTCCCCAGGCAGTGGAGGACTTGAGGTCGTGCCCCTCTGTGCCGGCAAGCTGCAGTGCGCGCAGCGTGAGAAGCTGTGCAGCCACACTTCTCACCTTGAGCAGCTTGTGGCCCTCCCCTCCCTGCTGCTCCTCCTCCTCCACCTCTTCCTCCCTGCTCCCCCCTGCTCCTCCCCCCCCTCCTCTTCATCCTCCTCCCTGAGCAGCTCCTCACCTTGAGCAGCTTGTGGTCGGCGGCCCACTGCACCGTGGTGATGAAGTCCAGCCGCGGCGACGAGGCGGTCAGCGCGATGAACTGCTCCAGGCGGCTGGTGGGCGCGGCGCCGGGCCGGTCGTCCAGCTGGCACGTGAGGCGCAGGCACGCGCGCACGGGGCCGTTCTCCACCACCTCCACCTTGGTGCCCACGTCTGCGCGGGCAAACGGACGCAGCAGTGGCAGCGCAACCACACAACTGGCCTCACACCAAGCCAGTGCAACTGCTAAGGCCGCGGCCCGCGCGCCGGGGCGCAAGCACTGCACCCGCACGCAAAAGGTGCGCCTACCCGCGTCCCAGCCCTTCTCAAGGTGGTACACCTCGACGTCCCAGGCGTCCCAGAACAGTGGCACGTCCTCGTACAGCCTGTGGAACGAGTGAGATAGCGCGCCGCTCTCCCACAGCTGCGGTGCACGAACAGGTCGTCGCTTCACGGACCAAGAGAGAGCAGCGCAGGCGCAAGCGGCAGGCCGCACCTCAGCCGGTTGCCCACGCCCTGCCCCGCCGCAGCGGGGTCGGCGGCCTGCGGCACCAGCTCGCGCTGCTGGGCCCGGTCCACCAGCGACACCAGGCGGCCTCGCGAGTCCAGCACCACGCGCACAAAGCGGTTGGCCAGCTGGTACGTCTGCAGCGCCCCACACGGCACCAGGGCACGCACACGCACACAAGCATCCTGTGGACGGGTGCCAACCAATCGCCAGAGAGCCACGGCACACGGAGCAATGTGCGTGTGTGGCCCTGAACGCTTGCTGCTCGCGGGCGTGCGGGAAGGCGAGGCGTCCGGGGCGAACCGCGCGCACCAGGCTGCCGTTGGCGTTGGGCACGGCCCTGGCGGTGGCGCCCTCCTCACTGCCCAGCTGCAGCGCCTCCATGGTGCCCAGGGTGGCGCGGCTGAAGGCGGGCGTGAAGCTCAAGGGCTCGAGGTGCACGGGCAGCAGTGCGGCGCCCGGCGACGGACCTGCACACGGCCGCGGGCGCGCACGCATGCCCCGTCGCATTCTATTCGTGCTGCCCTGCATGGCTTCCCGGGCATGGCTGCCCAAACAGATGCATCGTGTCCAGTCGACGGCAGCGATGCGATCGACGATGTGCACAGTGTCACGCGCGGCCACGCCGGCTACCTCCTCTGCTCACCCAGAGGGCTGCCCAGCTGCGGCGGCGGCACGCCCGCCGGCACCAGCTGCGCCGGCACCTCCACCACCTCGTCGCGCGCCACGTGCAGCGAGTTGAACACCCACGGCCCGCCCGCCACCGCCTCCACCTCCACCTCCACCTCCGCCTTCCCCTCGGCCGCAGCGCGCCGAGGCGAACCCAGGTCAATCAGCTGCGCGCCGCCAATGTCCCCCGCCGCCAGCTCCTGCTCTTGCTGCTCCTCCTCGGCGGGGCGCTCCAGCCTGCCCTGGTGCGCGACGAGGGCGCCCAGCGCCGTGCTGCGGAGGCCCCTCAGGTCGGCCAGCAGGCGCGGGTACGCGGCCGCCGTGTGCTCGTACACGAGGCCGATGGCCGAGCCAGGCAGCACGTCGTGGAACTGGAAGAGCAGCACCTCCTGCCACAGGCTGTCCAGCTGCTCGCGGGGGTACCTGCCGAACCCGCCGTGGCATCAGGCATCAGCGAGTCTCTGGTCAGTTAGGCGTGTGTTGCGTGGGGGCGCACACGGCGAATGAGAGCGGGCTGAGGGAGGGAACGGGAGGCGTACCTGAAGGTGGGGGGCACGCCGCTGCGGGCGCTGGGCTGCAGGGCGGCCGCCAGGGCCGAGAGAAGCTCCACCTCCCGCAGCAGCCCCTCGCAGCGCCTGCGGCAGTGGCAGGGCGCTCGGGCTGCTCCTCAGCGTGAGCTGTGCATTCGGGCCGGTTCAGGGGGGACTGCGGGCGGCGCCGTGGGGCAGGAACTGGCATGGTGAGGCGTGTGCTCACCTGTTGGAGGCCTTGTTGACGGCGTGGCTGGTGTAGGTGCCGCGGTGGAACTCGAGGTACAGCTCACCTCGCCTGCAAGAAGGGCGTGCACACGCACCTCGCACGTTGAGTGGGCGGGAGCAGCATTGATGCGGGTGAGGCACCAGGCCAGGGACCACGTGCCATGCAACTGTAAGTCGTTCCTGCCGGCTGAGTCGCCGCGCGACGCACGGCCTGCGTCCCCGTCCGCCGGCGCCAGGTGCGCACGTGTCGTCAGGGCACAGCGCGCGCAGCGCGCACCAGGTGAGCAGGTCGTGCGCCGTCTGCTTGACCTCGTTGAAGAAGTCTGACGGCGTGCCCTGCACCACGCGCACCAGGCCGTCCACGCCCAGCCCTGCGGCCCCCCACACGCACACCGCAAGCACACACAACAGGTTCATGCAGGTCTCATGAGGGCCGCCCTGCCTGCGAGCGCCTGTGCCACGCTTCGCGTGCGCCGCATCCAACGCCGTCCCCCGCCCGCGATCTCACCTTGGGGGTCGGCGACGCGCGTCATGGCCTCGCACATGCGCTGCGTGGGCCCGCCGCCGCCGTCGCCGTTGCCAAAGAGCAGCAGCGAGGTGGGCGAGCGGTCCTTGTCGCGGTGGTTGCTGCTCGACTGGAGCAGCTCAGACACCGTCACCTGGGCAGATGCATAAGAGCCAGAGCGCAGCAGATTTAGGCCGTGCCGTCAGTGTGCTGCAACAGGCTGCTGCCGCCCGTGCGCCTGCCCTGCTAGCGCCGATCTGCTGCTCAGCTGACGCGAGCGGTGGCTCATTCCAGCGACGCGAGGTGCACACACGGGAGGGCGTCACACACGCACCTGGGCGTTGTACGTGTTGGAGGGCGGGAAGTGCGTGATGACGGTGGAGCCGTCAAGCGCCTCCCACAGGAAGGTGTTGTGCGGGAACACGTTGATGTTGTTCCAGCTCAGCTTTTGCGTCAGGAAGAACTCCATGCCGGCGCCGCGCACCAGCTGAGGCAGCTGCGCCGCGTACCTGCGCCGCCCCACGCCACGCACCACGACACCACGTCATGAACGGCATGCCACGACGACGATGAGTACCACCACCGCCACGCCACGCAGTGCGCCGCTATCTCTGCTGAGCGGCGGCGTGCACACTGGCGGCATGTGGCTAAGGCACCAGGCGCAGAAGAAGAATGTGCCTGGGCTCACCCGAACGTGTCGGGCAGCCAGAACACGTCGCAGCGCTGGCCGAACGTCGCCTGGAAGAAGCGCTGCCCGTACAGCATCTGGCGCACCAGCGACTCGCCGCACGGCTGCGGGCGCAAACGCACCAAGGAAGCAAGGAGCAAAGCAGCGCCTCAGCACGCAATCACGCCTCAGTGGAGAAGCACGCGCCTGCCTGCCTATCACGCGAGGCCAGAGCTGTGTGTGCCGCTCATGCCGCACCATGTTGGTGTCCATCTCCACCCATGAGCCGCCCACGGGCACAAAGCGCCCCGACTTGACCGAGTCACACAGCCGCTGCCACAGGCCCGGGTAGTCAGCCTGCACGCACGTGGCAAGGATGGGAGGCGGAGCCAGTGTGCTTGACACGGGCTGCGCACTCCAGCGTCGCGTGCAGGTGGCAAGGCGCAGCGCGGGCGGGCGGGCGGACCTGCAGCCAGGCGTACTGCTGCGCGGACGAGGCGGCGAACTTGTGCTGGGGGTAGAGCTGCAGCAGCTGCAGCTGGGCCGACCAGGCGCGCGCCACCTTGCGCCGCGTCTCCTCAAACGGCCACAGCCACGCCGTGTCGATGTGGCAGTGCCCGATGGCCGTCACCTGGCCACACATGGCGACGCGCGGCCCCACACACCGTAGCATTACGCCCTGGGCGTGGACACAGGAGCGGCTTGCTGGGTGGTGGAACAGCGGGGGCAGGTGGGGCAGAGAGGGGCACACCTTGTGGGCTGCCGAGGCGCCCCGCTGGCCGATGACGCCGGCGGCGAGCTGCCGGCACGCGTCCCACGAGCCGGGGTCGTGGGCACTGCGCGGACCACACACATTGGGCAGCAACACCCCATCAAAGGAGGCACGTGGGCAGCTACCTCTGAATGCAATGCCGATTGGAGGTAGACGCACCGGAAGGTGTTGACCATGGTGTTGGCGGTGAAGAGCGCGCGCGCACCCACGGCCGAGTCCGCCGGCAGGCTCTTGGCTGCGCAGACGGGTCGACGTCAATGGAAGCCACCGGGGTGGATTCCAGGCACAGAAGAAAAGTGCAGCGTGCAGCGTGGCTGAGCCGTTGCTCACCCATGTCGGCGACCAGCAGGAAGTCGCCCAAAAGCTGCTGCGCTTGCAGGTTGGGCACGTACAGGTCCGCCACCTGAGCAGAGGGCGCAACAAAGGGACGCGTCATCCCAACAGGTCCACGCCAGCAGCAGTCGTGACCCCTCCCCCACCGCACCCCTCTCCACAACACACACCTGCAGCTTGTACCGGCGGTCCTTGGGAGGCGCCAGGATGCCGTCGCCGCACCCGCCCCTGCGCACCGATCAGCGCCATAGCGCGACACACACGAGGAGTCTCCTCCCGTACCTCCGCTGTGGGAGACGCGAACCCTCAACGCGTCGGCGCCGCTGCGGCAAGGCACGCACTGCCGCGCCACTCACACGCCGTTGCAGGCCATCTCCACGTACACCTCGTAGCTGGCGCCTGGGATGACCTGGGGGTCCAGCACGTACTGGTTGCGGTTGTCCGTCAGGCCCTGGTGGAGTCAAAGCAACGCACCACGAGCAGCCAAGGCTCAAAACAGCAGCAAGCACTGGTGGCGCGCCTGCCTTCTCCGGTGCACGAAGCCCCCCCCCCCTCGCTGATCACCTGTTGCGGCTGCCCGTCCGGCGTCCAGAGCATGGCCTCGCTGCCGCTGTCCCAGGTGAAGAGCAGCGGGGTGCCGGCGGGCACGCCCTGCCAGCTGTCGGGCACCCGCGCGCGCACGCGGAACCTGAGCGCAGGGGCGAGGGGCCAGCAGCAGGTCCAGGGGTGGCGCGCCGGTGCACGCCAGCGTGCGGTTATCCCTCCGCACCGCCGTTCACCCTCCTGCCCACCGGCGGCGCACCAGTGTGTGCTCCATGAAGGGCCAAACTCCTGGCCGACCTGCACGGGGAGAGCGGGTGCACGGTGCGCAAGGTGCGTCGGGATGCCCGCACCTGCGTCGAGGCTGGCCCGGCGGGTCGGCGCGGCCGCCGCTGCTCTCACCTGCGCCGGCTGGAACTGCTGCGCCACCACCATGTCGAACTTGGGCCGCTCCATGCCTGCGCACGGCAGGTGCGTGGCTCTGGCATGCGTCGTCCCTGCGCGTCCCAGCAGCGTCCTTGCCCGTGGGGCGGCCCTGCCTGCGCCGCACTTGCCTGGTGCGCTCCAGACCTCCAGGCTGACCTCCGCGCCGCCCTTGTGGTGGTGCAGCGAGCCCTGGATGTTGCCCGACGTCTCGCTCCACCACCTGTCGCTGGACACAAACGCGTCTGCGCAACGGGCACATGCACAGGCCACGCACCAGCAAGCCAAGCAGCACGGTGACGCCGCGGAGAGATCTGCACGGTCCTGGATCACTGCAGCGGCTGGAGCGTGAGGGAGTGCAGGAGGAGGATGCCAACGGAATCATCGAGCTCGTCGCCACGCGCGCGCGCACCCAGGCGTCCGAGGGTGATGTCGCGGTGGTGCTGGGGCACCCATGATGTGGCCGGCCGCGACATGTCGCAAACGACGAAAGCGGGGGAGCGTCGCGAGGTGCTGTCGTGGAGATCAGATCATCACCGGGGAGGAGAGGAACAGCTCAGCACCACACGCTGCGCGCGCAATGCGTGATTCCAGTGCCTGCACTTTGCTGCTGCGCTGCCCTGCGGCGCTGCGATGAGCTGGGCGCGTACCACGATGCGGGTCATGCGCGCGTACCTCAATGCGCCCCGGTTTTGGTGGTGCTTGCAGAGGCCGCGGATAGCAGGCATAGATGGCAGGGGATCCCCCCTTGCCGCTGGAGCGCAAGCTCACGCAGATGGAGACGAGCACGGCAGCTGGCGCAGGGCGCGTGCGGCGGAAGAACAGCGCCATCCAGCTGCTGAGCGGCTCGCCTCCTCCGTCAAACGGGGCGCTCCCTCTGATTGCGGTGTCGGCGGCGCACAACGCTTCCCCTGTGCAGCCGGCGACACCCGCGGGCGCGGCCGGCACGGGAGCGGCATCAGAGGAGCTGCCCCCGCACAGCAAGGACAGCAACAGCAAGGACGTCATCAGCAGCAGCAAGGCTCAGCTTGCGCGCACATCCGCGGCCAGCATCGGCGAAGCCGAGAGGGAGACCCCTCCGGCCAGCGCGTGGTTCGCGCTCAGGATAGGCCCCGCAGCGCGTTCGACCGAGCTCTGCCGCACCTTTGGGCTCGCCGGCAAGGAGGTGCGCGTCGTGGGCGACTCGCTCGCGTGCGCGTGTGCTTTTCTCCCTCTCTTTCGCGCGCTGGGTGTTGTACATGCTCCCGTGCGCCGATGGGCCTCGCACGACCGCGACGCAGGTGCTGCTGGACGACTTCAACTGCGCGCTGCGCAAGAAGGTCCTCCTGCAGGTGTGGCACGCTCGCAAGAAGGGCTCTGCCCCGTTCGCCGGGTTCCCGTTGATCATCACAAGAGATTGCCCCCTGGGTCGGTGCGCGCAGGGCCGCCTTTACGTGTTCGACCACTACGTGTGCTTCAGCAGCTCGCTGTTTGGCCAGCTCAGCAAGAAGGTCGTCATCCCGCTGGAGGTGGGTGCGACGGGCGAGAGATGACGCGCGCTGACGGTCGCGCGCGGCTGAGGCGGCCTCGCTCCACCGCGCTGTGTGCCCAACCCCGCCACCCCCTCTTCCTGCAGCACGTGACGGCGGTGCGCAAGAAGACCAACCTGCGCATCCCCAACTCCATCAGGGTGAGGCCATCTCCGCGGGGCGCCTCGGCATCCAGGCCACCCACAGTGGCCCACACTGTGGCCAGCTGCTCGCGCACGCGCTCCCACGTGGCCGCAGATTGACGTGGCCGTCCCCAACGCCGCGCCCGCCTCGTTCTTCTTCACGAGCTTCTTGTCGCGCGACGACGCATACCAGCTCATCGACAGCTGCTGGACGCAGTGCAGGTGCGCACGGCACAGCGACCTTGGTGGGGCAGTCCCTGAGTTGACCTCAGGTGCCCTGACAGGCACTCACAGCAGCTTGGGCCACGCACCGCACCGCCCTGTGCGTCCACAGGGCGCGCCGCCAGCAGCACCAGGAGGCCTCATCCGAGGAGCGCTTCTCCTTCCCCACCAGCCAGCTCGACACGTCCGCCTCCAACAGCCACGCCAAGCCCCTCTCGTCGGGCACGAATGCCCTGCCGCCCCGGTCCGGCACGCACGGGGGGGCGGACGACGACGACGACGACGAAGAGGTGGGCTGGGCCAGGGGCGCGCTTGCGTGCCAGTGAGCTGTTCGTGGAGCTGGCGCCCCTGACAAGACGGCCGCGCCCAGCTGCATGCCCCCCATCCTGCATGATGGTTGCTGCTGCAGGGCGATGCCTCTGGCTCTGGCGTGTGGTCCACCGTCACGAGCGGCCCCGTGCCGCCGCACTCGCCCGACAGCCACGTGGTGGTGCAGGCCGTGCTGGACGGCGCACCGCGCGACCTGTTTGACATGCTTCTGGCCGACGACAGCCACATGCTCGAGGACTTTCTGGACTCGCAGGGCAACAGGTGGGAGTGAGAGGATAACCTCCTCACTGCACGCCAGGCGCACATGAGACTGCCTCCTCATCGTCCCGCCCGCGGACCACGCGCTGTGCTGCGCTGCCCTCCTGGCGCAGGCGCATGATGCTGGCGCGGTGGAAGCACGAGGTGGCGCTTCTGGGCCACGTGCGGGACTTCCAGTTCATCTCGCCCATCAAGGGCGCCTTTGCCAACTGGGGCGTCCCGCACACCGAGTGCATCCAGTCACACAGGTGTGTGGGGCGGTGGCGAGGCAAGCGTGGTGGTGACGCGTACCAGCCTGCAACCCACGCAAGCCGCTGCCCGAACACAGGTTCCGGCGCTTTGAGGGCGACCACCTGGTGTTTGAGTCCTCCCAGACCATGACGAGCATCCCCTACGGCGACTGCTTCACCGTGGACATGCGCTGGGACGTCACGCCGCTGCCGCCCGCCGACCTTGGGGGCGGCCTCGGCGCGCAGGACCAGCCGCCGCAGATGCAGCTCACCATCCGCGCGCGCACGCCCTTCTCGCGCAAGTGCCTCTTCAAAAAGGTGCGCAGCCTCTTTGCGGACGGCTCCCTGTGCTTGTGTGCGGCGCACCCCAGCTTCAGACTTGCCTCGGGCCTGCCCCACCGGAGAAACGGCTTGACGCAGGTGATTGAGAGCGGCGCCGTCAAGCAGGTCAAGGACACGTACTCCTTGCTGGTGGAGCAGCTCAGGGGCAACCTGGCGCAGCTGGTGCGCGACCGGCAGCCCGTGCAGCTGGGCTCCGCCGCCACGCCGGGCCTCCCCCTCAAGCTCACATCCGCGCTCGGGTCCTCCACGCGGCTGCTCGGCAGCCCGCAGCACCCCGACGCCGCGGCGGCAGCGCTGGGCGACGGGAGCGACGGCGAGCTGGCGGCCCCGGCCGCCGGTGGCGGCGCCGGCGTGAGGGCGGGCCGGCGCTACGCGGCGTCCGCCTCTGCGCCGGGCGCGGCGCAGGCCATCGGCGGCAGCGGCGCCGCGACGCCGTCGCCGGCGGGGCGGCCCTTTCCATGGCACGAGCGGCTGCGGCGCGGGAGCCTGGCCTTCTTCGCGCGCAGCATCATCATCCCCACGGCCAGCGTCAGCACCATGGTGGCGGACAGGCTGGGGGGCTTTGCAGGCTGTGGCGACAGCGGCCCGCAGCAGGCGGCGTCGGTGGCGGCGCAGGCGCCTGTGTCCCCGGTGCGGCAGTCGCCCACCAAGTTCCCCAGGGTGCAGTCGGGGGCGGCGCTGGCCACCGTGGGCAGCGTGGGCTACAGGCCAGCGGTCGGCGCCACCTCGCCCCACGCCGCCGCCGGCAGGAGGCGGGGCCAGGGCGGCGCCAGAGGGTGGCTGCTGGCGCTCCTGGCGCTGCTGGTGCTGGGCGTGCAGCTGGCGGTGCTGGCGCTCACGCTCCAGCACCACCAGCGCGTGTCCGGCGGCGGCACCGTGCAGCTGCCGCTGCGGCCCACGCCCGTCGTTGCGGCGGAGGGCGGCGGGTCGCTGGACACGTTCCTGGCCACCACGCGCGAGATGTGGCAGCGGCGGGCCACGCTGCTCGAGGCGGAGCTGAGGCTGGCCCAGGAGCACGCCAAGGCGCTTGAGTCGCAGGTCAGCCTGGCGCACATGTACGCGGGCGGCGCCAGCTGACCCTACGCAACCCTGGGCCGTTCGCTCATCTCCATGCTCTCCCCACTCATAACCCCTCTGCCGTGCCGAGCCACGCATCAGTCTCCCTCCGAAGAACCTCCCTACGCATCCAGCTGCAGGACTCCTTCAGGTGCTGCGTTGCTGTGCTTTGCTCTGCCTCCTCGATGAGCGTTTGCGCCCCTGAGCCCACACAAGCTCACACAGCCAGGGCATCTTCATGACGCGAATAAACTTTGCTTGCTCCTCCCCTTCTCTCTGCATGGTCAAGGGCTTGCACGATGAGCACCACGATCAGGAGCCGGTGCAGCAGCAGCGCGTGAAAGAGCCCGTCTCCAGGGGCCGTCAGCCCCAGCTGCGGCTCGCACCGCCGATCGTCCCGCGATGACGCGCGAGAGGGAATACTTGGGAGCTGGGAGACCGGCAGCTGGGTGCCCCGCCGCCACGCCGGGCCTGCCCCTCGAGTGCACGGCCGCACTGGCCCAAGGTTGTCCACACGGCTGCTCAGCAGCCCGCAGCACCCCGACGCAGCGGTCGCGGCCCTGGGCGACGGCAGCGACGGCGAGCTGGCGGCCCCGGCCGGCGGCGGCGCCGGTGTGAGGGCGGCCCGGCGCTATGCGGCGTCCGCGTCTGCGCCGGGCGCGGCGCGAGGACGTCAGCAGCGGCAGCAAGGCTCAGCTTGCGCGCACATCCGCGGCCAGCATCGGCGAAGCCGAGAGGGAGACCCCTCCGGCCAGCGCGTGGTTCGCGCTCAGGATAGGCCCCGCAGCGCGTTCGACCGAGCTCTGCCGCACCTTTGGGCTCGCCGGCAAGGAGGTGCGCGTCGTGGGCGACTCGCTCGCGTGCGCGTGTGCTTTTCTCCCTCTCTTTCGCGCGCTGGGTGTTGTACATGCTCCCGTGCGCCGATGGGCCTCGCACGACCGCGACGCAGGTGCTGCTGGACGACTTCAACTGCGCGCTGCGCAAGAAGGTCCTCCTGCAGGTGTGGCACGCTCGCAAGAAGGGCTCTGCCCCGTTCGCCGGGTTCCCGTTGATCATCACAAGAGATTGCCCCCTGGGTCGGTGCGCGCAGGGCCGCCTTTACGTGTTCGACCACTACGTGTGCTTCAGCAGCTCGCTGTTTGGCCAGCTCAGCAAGAAGGTCGTCATCCCGCTGGAGGTGGGTGCGACGGGCGAGAGATGACGCGCGCTGACGGTCGCGCGCGGCTGAGCCGGCCTCGCTCCACCGCGCTGTGTGCTCAACGCTGACGGCCGCGCTCGGATCGTCCACGCGGCTGTTCGGCAGGCGACGGAAGCGACGGTGAGCTGGCGGCCCGGGCCGCCGGTGGCGGCGCCGGCGTGAGGGCGGGTCGGTGCTACGCGGCGCCCGCCTCTGCGCCGGGCGCGGCGCAGGCCATCGGCGGCAGCGGCGCCGCGACGCCGTCGCCGGCGGGGCGGCCCTTTCCATGGCACGAGCGGCTGCGGCGCGGGAGCCTGGCCTTCTTCGCGCGCAGCATCATCATCCCCACGGCCAGCGTCAGCACCATGGTGGCGGACAGGCTGGGGGGCTTTGCAGGCTGCGGCGACAGCGGCCCGCAGCAGGCGGCGTCGGTGGCGGCGCAGGCGCCCGTTTCCCCAGTGCGGCAGTCCCCCACCAAGTTCCCCAGGGTGCAGTCGGGGGCGGCGCTGGCCACCTTGGGCAGCGTGGACTACAGGCCTGCGGTCGGCGCCACCTCGCCCCACGCCGCCGCCGGCGGGAGGCGGGGCCAGGGCGGCGCCAGAGGGTGGCTGCTGGTGCTCCTTACGCTGCTGGTGCTGGGCGTGCAGCTGGCGGTGCTGGCGCTCACGCTCCAGCACAACCAGCGCTTGTCCGGCGACGGCACCGCTCAGCTGCCGCTGCGGCCCACGCCCGTCGTTGCGGCGGAGGGCGGCGGGTCGCTTGACACGTTCCTGGCCACCACGCGCGAGATGTGGCAGCGGCGGGCCACGCTGCTCGAGGCGGAGCTGAGGCTGGCCCAGGAGCACGCCAAGGCGCTCGAGTCGCAGGTCGGCCTGGCGCGCATGTACGCCGGCGGCGCCAGCTGACCCACCTGTCGTCAGCTGAGCCCCGGGCCGTTCGCTCAATGACATCTCCATGCTCTCCCCACTCATAATCTCTCTGCCAGTGCCGAGCCACGCATCAGTCTCCCTCCGAAGAACCCCCCTACGCATCCAGCTGCAGGACTCCTTCAGGTGCTGCGTTGCTGTGCTTTGCTCTGCCTCCTCGATGAGCGTTTGCGCCCCTGAGCCCACACAAGCTCACACAGCCAGGGCATCTTCATGACGCGAATAAACTTTGCTTGCTCCTCCCCTTCTCTCTGCATGGTCAAGGGCTTGCACGATGAGCACCACGATCAGGAGCCGGTGCAGCAGCAGCGCGTGAAAGAGCCCGTCTCCAGGGGCCGTCAGCCCCAGCTGCGGCTCGCACCGCCGATCGTCCCGCGATGACGCGCGAGAGGGAATACTTCTTCGGAGAGGACCAGCGCGGGCCGCCGCAGCGCGGCGGGCCGGGAGGAGGAGGCGGGATGGGCGGAGGCGGCCGGCCTGGCGCCTTCCGTTCGCACCAGGTCAAGGCGCTCAAGGAGACGATGCACTCGGCGCACCGCACGGGCTTGACGCCCAAAATGCTCGAGAACTTCTCTCCGGGCGAGCCGCTCAAGCCCGGCGTGGACCTGACGATCAAGAAGAAGAAGCTGCCCGTCTCGGGCGTCGCCAGCTACGTGCACATGTTCGCCGGGCCGCAGGACGCCGAGGAGATCCGCGAGCAGAGCGCGCAGCCCCGCCTCTTCAGGAACCCCGAGCTGCAGCTGCAGTGCCGCCTCAACACCGAGACGCTCACCGAGAAGTGAGCAAGGGCATGCGCACCGGCTGGCGCACCGGGGAGGGGGCGAGCGCTGCCCATGCGTGCGCCGTCGCCCAGATCGCGATGCACGCCATGGTGCCACAGCTGATTGCGCGTGCCTCTCTCTGCCCACGCGCGTGCCCGACGCAGGCGCATCCGCCTCAACAAGTGGAAGCGCGAGGAGGTGCGCCTTGGGGCGTGGATGGGCGCGTCGCCTCTCCTCCCGGTGCACGGGCTCTGGCAGGCAGCTTTGCTTGACCCTTGGCGTGGCTTGTGCGCATGCAGGCCGTCAAGCAGGCGGCCGAGGCGGCCAAGGCATGGGACCCGCACAAGGACCCCAAGATCGACGTGAGTATTACGCCCACCCCCATCGTGGCGCTCCGCCCACACCGCAGCAAGCGCACCACCATGAGAGGCACCTTGCTGACCACGTGTGCACGTGTGTGGTGGCCCGACAACGCACAGGGCGACCCGTTCCGCACGCTGTTTGTGGCGCGCATCAGCCACGACGTGACGGACAAGAAGCTCCGGCGCGAGTTCGAGGAGTTTGGGCCCATCAAAAAGGTCACCATGGTCACCAACACCAAGACGGGTGCGCACAGTCTTGGTTCTTTGGGGGAAGGCGGGTCCGGTGCATCCCGCGCTCACCTGTGGTTTGGTGCAGCAGGCCAAATGTGGCATGGCGGCGGAGCGTGCCGTCGCGTTGCCTGCGCAGGCAAGCAGCGCGGGTACGCCTTTATTGAGTACGAGGACAAGAAGGACATGAAGGAGGCGTACAAGACGGCCGACGGGCGCAAGCTCGAGGGGCGCCGCGTGCTGGTGGACGTGGAGAGGGGACGCACCGTCGAAAGCTGGTGCGCCGGCGCCCTGGAGCCTTGCAGTTGCGCAGCGCCAGGCGGCTCGTGCGGGGTGGAGGAGGGCACGCGCTGACTGCTTGGCGTGGCGTGGTGGTGGTGGTGTGGTGGTGCGGCCGCAGGAAGCCCCGGCGGCTGGCGGGCGGGCTGGGTGGCGAGGGGCGCGTGGCCAAGCCGCCGCTGGCCAAGAACGCCCGCAAGCGCATCGTGCTGCCGCCCCCAGAGGAGATCGACAGGTGCGCGCCCACCCACACACACACCCACCCACCCGCCTCAACGCTGATGCCGCCGCCGCTGCTGTGTGAGCGCGCGAGGGGCATTCGCCTTACCGTGGTGGCGTGTTTACTGTGCAGGCGCGCTGGCCTGACGGACGCCGCCAAGCGCGACGCCGAGACGCAGCAGCAGAGAGAGCGCGACCGCATGGAGCGCGACCGCGTGGACAAGTGCGTGTGCGCCGTGGGGCGGCCGCATCACCTTGAGACGTGGCCCTGGCAGGTTGAGAGGGCTGAGGGGGTGTGCGCGCCTGTTGCGTGGCTGGTGGGCCGCAGGGAGAAGGCGCGCGAGGACCGGGAGCGGGCCGAGCGCGAGCGGCCGCGGGGCAGCGGGCGCGACTACCGGGACCGCGACCGGTGCGTGCGGCGCACTTGCAAGCGTTGCTGTGCCTCTGTGGGTGCGTGCCCATGGGGTCGTGGCGTGCTTGCTCGCTGAGGCTTGGATGTGCGTGTGTGGGCGGTGGGCGCAGGGACCGTGGCGAGCGCGACTACCGGGACCGCGACCGGGACCGGGAGCGCGACAGGGGCGGCGACAGGGACAGAGACCGCGAGCGGGAGCGGGACAGGGACAGGGAGCGGGACAGGGACCGCGACCGGGACCGGGACCGCGACCGGGACCGCGACCGCAAGCGGGACCGCGACCCATCGCCCAGGTGCGGCTTTTGCCGGCACGTGGGCCTCGACGGGGAGGGGGTGCGTGTGGTGCTGCTCTCGCGACGTCTGCGAACGACGCGCTGGTGTGGCTGTGTGGTGTGGCGTGTGTGTGCAGGCGCGACGGCGACGACAAGCGGCGGCGAGGGGGCGGCGGGGGCAGCAACGGCTAGCTGGAGGACGGGGAGGTGCACGACGCGCCGCGCGCGTGAGCGCCTGAGCTGGGAGCAGGCGCCCTGCCCACCCAGCCTCCTGCAAGAGGGGGGGCAAGGGCATGTGGGCGCAGGGTGCGTGCACGTGCTTGGGGTGGGTGCCAGTTGGCGGCGGTGCGCGCCAGTGTGAAGCAGTGCGTGGGCGCCGTGCGGTTCCAAGGTGGCGCCTGGGCACTCAGCGGCGTGGTGTCGACGATGGCATCAGCAATGGCGTCAGCGGGTGGCAGCAACGGCGGCATCAGTGGTGGTGGTGGCGGTCGGCGGCGGGTGGTGCTTCGTCCGCCACCCGCATGGTCAACGCCCTGTGGCGGCCTCGTCAACGTCACGCCGCACGACACGCCAGCTGGTCGTCCAACCGAGGGTTCCGGGAGCTCCGGCGGTGTTGGAGAAGAATGGAGGCGGCCGGCTGCGTGCTTGTTGTCACCAAGTGTGGCTGTGTGTCGCTCACCTGCCGCCACCCTGTGTGTTGCTTTGCGGTGGGCGCGGTGCGGTCGTGTGCCACCGGGTGAGTTGGCCTTCACCTGCCTCGGACACACCTGACACGGTAACGGCGATGGTAACGAGGCCCCCCCGCCTGCCTGGCTGCCTGTGCTGGAGCCACGCCGCTCAAGCGCTCGCTTGGTGCTGCTGTGCGCACCACATGGCGCTGGCGCGCAGGGCTGCCCCCTCCCACGCAAGCCCCGAATCTGCTTTTGCCGCGCCCCTGTGTAAGTAGCTGGTAGGTAAACTTGGCAGGCCGCGGTTGCTGACGCAGCCACCGGTGTCCCCGTCACGTGAGCAAGCGCTGGCAGGCAGCTTTTGCAGAGCGCCAAACCAGGTGGGTAGCCAGGTGCGTGCGCCGGCGCAAGAAGAGTTCTTCCTCGGACCTCTCTCGCCCCCAGAGCATGAGTTTGCCACTCCCTCAGCAGTCTTCACAAATGCCTGCCACAGGCACGGCAGTCGCGTCCCTCAAAAATGGTCTCTCTCTCCTGCTGTCTGGCCTGGGGAACTCACGCGCACGCTCGCTCCCTCCTGACGCTATGTATGTACACTCTGTCACGTGGACACCGTGGGCAGCCACTGGGCGAGCGCGGCCACCACCGCCCACGGCCGCTCCTCCTGCACGGCGTGCCCGGCGCCCGGCACGCTCACGCTGGTGACGGACCGCGACGCCCTGGCCACCTTTTGGATGTGCCCGCTGATGACGCCGAACTTCTCGTCCGCCTGCCCCGTCACCAGCAGCAGCGGTGTGGTGGCCGTGTGGAGTGCTGCCCACATGCTCTCCTGCAAGTGCACACGATGGGTGACACGTGCTTGAGCACCAGAGAGCAGCGAGGTGGTGGTCATTGGCGGCAGAGGCCTGGTGCGAGAGGCGCCTCACCATGCGCCCAGTGCTGGCCCAGGTCAAGGAGGCGGCCAGCGCCGCCTCGTGGCCGCGCGTGGCGTCGAGGCGGCGCTGCAGCAGCGCGGGGAACGAGGGCAGCTGCCGGAGCGTCGACCACAGCGGCTGGCTGTACCACATGCGCAGGAAAAAGTCCAGGCCGCGCTCCTCCAGCACGCGCGCCAGCTGCGCGTCGGCCTCGGCTCGGCGCCGCGCCTGGCGCGCATCCTGCGAGCGGACACGACGAGCGAATCGCGCTCACGCCGCAACGTGCGGATTCGCTCCTCCCGCGATGGCGTGCGGCGCGCTTCCAGAGACCACCAACACGAACGACGACGAGAGACCCGGCGCACCTTGATGCCCGGCGTGCCCGAGACGCACGCCAAGCTGCCGACGACGTCCGGGTGGTGCACGGCCGTGCTCATGGCGACGCGCGCGCCCATCGAGTAGCCCACCAGGGCGCAGCCCGCCAGCCCCCGCTCGCGCAGCACGGACGCCAGCGCAGCCGCCACCTGCTCCACGCCGACGTCGGCGGGCTGCGCCGACTCGCCATGGCCGGGCAGGTCGACCGCCGTGCACGACCACCCCAGCGTCGCCAGCGCGCGCATGTGCGGCACCCAGTCCTCCTTGCTGCCCAGGAAGCCGTGCAGGAACACCACGTGCGGCCGCGCCCCGCGCCGCGCCGCGCCCGCCGCCTCAATCGTCAGGCCGTGCAGGCGCACCTCCGCAGCAGCGGCGGCGCCCTCCTGCGCCCCCTCGCGCGGCACGCGCGCCACGCAGCTCCACCGCTGCGCGCCTTGCAGCGACACGCCACCGCCGGCCAGGGGGAGCGCGGCAACCCCCAGCTGGTCGGCCCAGGCGCGGCGGGTCGCACCCAGCGCCAGCACCTGGTCCACGGGCACCGAGCCCGCCCCAAGCAGCTGCGCGCAGCCCGCCGGCAGCGAAGCCTCTGCGAACCAGCCCACCGTGCCCAGCCCGTGGTGCGCCACCACCACCGGCGGCGAGGCCTGCCCCGGGGCGCGCCACGCCGGCGGCGGCAGTGCGAGCTCGGCGTCGCTGGTGAGCTGGTCCACGGCGCTGGCCAGCTCCACCAGGCCCGCCAGGCCCACGGGGCCCTCGAACGACGAGCTGATGATCACCTGCAGACGAGGAGCGTGCGGCGCGGGAACACACGCTGGTTGTGACGCATCCCAGGCCTGCGGGAGGGGGCAAGGAAACGCGCGGCGCAGGGCAGGACCAGTCCGCACCTGCAGCCCGTGCAGCACGGCGGTGCCCGCCAGGCCCAACGTGGCCTCGGGGCCGCCCAGCACGCTGGGCTTGAGCACCACGGCCGCCAGCCCGCGCCGCGGGGGGCTGGACGGCGCGCCGCCCAGCGCGCCCGCGGCAGCGATGGTTCCGCCCGGGCCGGCGCCGGCCCCGCCGCTGAGGCCCTCGGAGCCCAGGTGCTCCTCCAGCACGGCCAAGGGATCGGCCGCGTCTAGCGACTCATCCAGCGCGTACGGCACGCCTGCGCGACGCCAAACGCACGTGGCCTCACACGCGTGAGCACGAGTCGCCAAGCTGAGCAGGAACCTACGCCCGCTCACGCCGTGCTGCTGCAGGAGCGCAACGCGGAGTACTGAAGGTGGGGACACGACAGTGTGTGTACTGTGTGGGGCAGCAGCAGCCAGTGCCTTGCCTGTAGCCTGGAAGAAGGCGGGCAGGTCGGAGGGGTCGTGCACGGGCTCCTCCACAAAGCTGAGCGCGGCACCCGCCGCCAGCCGGCCAAACTGCACGGCCTGCTGCAGGTCCCAGCCGCGGTTGGCGTCGGCGCGCAGCTCCACGTGCGGGCCCACGGCGCACCGGATGGCCAGCACACGCGCGGCGTCCTGAGCCGGGGTGCTCGTGCTGCGGGCGTGGCAACAACAAAAACGACAGGGAAGCGTGCGCCGTCACCTTCAGGGTCCTTGCCGCGGCACCCAGGGCCACGGCAACTCGACCTGTCACCCGCACGGCGGCGCCAACCTTGAGAGTGGCCTCACCTGCGCGCCACCTTGATCTTGAGGGCGCCGGGGCCGCCCGGCGCGCCCACCAGCCGCACCGCCCGTTCCACCGCAGCCCCCTCGTCCGCCTCTGACACCAGCCCGCACACGTGCACCGGCGCGCGCGACAGCTGGTGCGGCGCCAGCAGCGACCCGCCCCCGCCGCCCGCACCCTTCCCGCCGCCGGAGTCGGAGTAGCGCTGCGCCAGGCCATCCAGCGCCGCCGCCTCCAGCCCCGCCCGCACGCTGGGCGCCAGGTCCGCCGCCAGGCCGCACAGCGCCGAGCGCTCCAGCAGCGCCGCGCGCAGCCGCCCGCCCAGCAGCCGCGCGTGCAGCGGCAGCCGCACGCCGCGCAGCGCGTCCGCCGCCAGCTGCAGCTGCGCCTCACACTGGTCCAGGCTCTCAGCGTGAAGGCTGGGAAGCGGCGCCACCTCGCCGTGGCCGCGGTAGCGCCGGCCGCCGGCGTCGGCGAACGTGAGCTCCACCAACAGACCGTGCCTGGCCTGCTGCTGCTGCTGCAAAGGCGGTTGCGGCAGCTGGCTGTTGGGCGAGGGCGGTGCTGCGCTGGTGGCGGTGGTGGTGAGGGCGCGCGTGAGCGGCAGGGCGAAGCGCCGCCACGCCACGCCAACCACCTCTAGGTGCGGGCCCCCGCCCTCCTCGGCACCCGCCTGCGCCTGCGCTGCCGCGTGGTGGTGTGCCTGCACGGCCCGCGCCACACGGCGCTGCACCCACCGGTGCCACCGCACGTTGCTGCTGCGCTCCGTCACCACCTCAATCACCGAGTGGCGGTTGAGCCCCCACGCCGCGTCGAGCGCCGCGCCCAGCGCCGGCAGCGCCGTCACGCGCTGGTACGGCAGCCCGTGCGCGCGGCACAGGTTGCTGAAGTCGGCGTTCTGAGGCGTGCCCCACAGCGGCTCAAACTGCTCCGCCGCCACGGCGCGGGCGATGGGCAGGAAGCTGAAGATGCCGCCGCCGTTGTTGTTCACCAGCACCACGGTGAGCGGCGCGCGCGCCTCGCCGCCCCGCAGCATGTTGAGCCCGTTGCTGTCGTGCAAAAAGGAGAGGTCGCCCACCACCAGCGTGGTGGGCCGCGCCAGCCCCTCTGCAAAGCCGGCCGCCGTGCTGAGCACGCCGTCGATGCCGCTGGCGCCGCGGTTGGCGGCGGTGCGCAGCGGCGCGCCGTCGCCCCGCCGCGCGCGCTGCCGCTGCTGCCGCTGCTGCTGCGCAACGCTGCTGCTGGAACCAAGCTGGGCGGGCGGCGCGTCGTGCGTGCGTGGCTGTGCGTACATGTCCATGTCGCGGATGGGCATGCTGTTGCCGAGGAAGAGCGCGTGGCCGTGCGGCAGCAGCTGCGAGACGGTGCGCGCCACGCCGGGCTCGCTCAGCACGGGCAGCACGCCCAGCGCGTGCGCCACCTCGTCCTGCGCCACCTGGTTGAGGCCCCGCAGCAGCTGGCGGTACGACGCTCGCTCCGCCGGCGCCTCCTGCTGCTGCTGTGATGCTCTGTGCTGGTGCGGGGCGGCAGCGGCGCCGTTGGTGTGCTGAGGCGGGGGGGCCGGGGGGCGGGCGGCGGCCAGGCAGGCCGTGAGCGCGCGCACGCTGACGCCCACGTGCGCCTGCACGGCGTGCGTGGCGTCGTGCCGCGCCGCGCTGGTGCCCACGTACAGCCACGCGGCGCCCTGGCTGCCCGCCGCCCACTCCTGCAAGCAGCAAGCGCTCGCACCCTCACCCTCAGCCGCAGGCTCCACCGCCATCCTGCTGCGCGACTCTTCCGAGCGCTGGCAAGGCGTGAGTGTGTGGCCATGCTCACCATGAACTGGTTGAGGCGCTTGGACGTGACGCGCGGCCCCACCTGCAGCACCACGTCCGGCGCTAGCTCCGCCCACCACTGCTGGTCCCCCAGCAGCACGTGGTCCATGAAGTGCAGCAAGCACGCGCCCTCCTCCTCCTCCTCCTCCTCCCCTCCCTCCTGCGCCTCCAGCGCGCTGCCCGCCGCACCGGCCCCCGACGCCGTGCGCAGCCCAGACAGGACGTCGGTGGCGGTGGGCCAGCCCAGCAGCCGCGACAGCTGCAGCGCCGCCGCCACCTCGGCGGGGTCCTGCACCTCGCCCAGCACCAGCAGGCCCCGCCGCGCGCTCCACACGCACGCCAGCGCCCGCTGAAGCGCCACGTCCTCCACGCCCAGCTGCAGCGCCAGCGGCAGCGCGCCGGCGGGCGCCAGCTGCAAGCCCGCCTGGCCGCCGGCATTGCTGGTGTGCACCTGCCAGGGCCGCGCGTCCCACGCCGTCAAGCCCTCCATGAGGGCGGAGGACTGCCAGGGCGCGGCCACCGGCGCCAGCGGCTCGCGGAACTGCAGGTTGAGGTGCACGGGGCCGGCGGGCGCGCCGCTGCCCGCGCCGGCGCCGCCCAGGCAGTGGCGCAGCGCCGTGGCCACGGTGCTGAGCGCCAGGCGCCCCGGCACCGCCTCGCCGGGCGCCGGCACGTCCTGGAACCAGCGCGTGTAGCCACCAAAGATCTTGACCTGCGCAGAAGATTGGGGTTGCAGCAGCACGCTTGTGAGGCAACGCCGCCAACCTGCAGCACACGTGGCCCACCAAAGCAGCAGCAGCCAAAGGCGCACCTGGTCGATGGTTTGGTTGGCCCCCGTGTCGCGCAGCTCTGCCGGCCGGTCGGCCGTGAGCAGCAGCAGCGGCACCTCGGACTGGCTGGCCTCCACGCACGCCGGCAGCAGGTTGGCCACCGCCGTGCCCGAGCTGGTGACGACGACGGCGGGCCGCCGCGCCGCGCGGCCAAAGCCCAGCGCCCAAAAGCCCAGCGAGCGCTCGTCCACGCACACGTTGAGCCGCGCGCGCGGGTGCGAGGCCACGGCGAGCGCCAGCGGGGACGAGCGGCTGCCCGGCGCCACGCAAAACAAGTTGACGCCCTGGCGGCAGAGCTCCTCCACCAGCAGCGTGGCCCACGCCGCGTTGACGTTGGGCAGCTCGGCAGGGCCGGGGCGCGGCTGCAGCAGCTGCGCAAACTGCCGGATCTTGAGGTCGAGCTCCTGCCACTCGCGCAGCGGCTCTGAGCCCGGCACGATGCCCACGCCCGCGTACATGTGCACCGTGGTGGTGGCGTCGCCGCTGGTGGCGGAGAGCAGCGGCGTGGCGGGGGAGGAGGAGACGAGGGAGGAGCGGATGGCGACGGCGAACTCGGCGCCCTGGCCCGAGACCCAGCCGAACGGGCCGGCGTAAAAGCCCCGGTCGAACGTCTCATGCGCGCGGAGCCACTGGCTGGCATCGTCGCGCGGCCGGCCGCACACGGCAGGCGTGGGGTGCAGCGCCTGGAGGATGTGCGCGTCGTTGACGCCGGGGCGCAGGCGCGCGGCCAGGCGGCCGTAGAGGTGCTGCAGCGCGCCCTGCTTGAGCACGCTCTTGGGCACCTCGACGTCCACGCGCTCCGAGCAGCTGGCCAGCGCGTCGCGGATCCAGTCGCGCACCAGCGTGAACTCGCGGTGGTCCTTGTCGCTGTTGAGCAGCTCGATCGACAGCCAAAAGTCGCGCTCCACGTCCCCTGCTCAACGCAAGCCCAAAGAGCAGCAGGCAGGTGCGCAGGTGAGTTGTTGCTGACCTTGCTGCAGGCCTAAGTCAGCCTTGGATTAGCTCGGGGCGCACCTGGGGGGCCCCTGGCGCGCGTGGCCGCCACCGCCTCGCTGGCCACCATGCGCCCGGTCCGCGCGTACAGCCGCTCCGGCGTGCACGCCAGGAACGACGTGCCGTGCCCGTCGCTCACAAACAGCTGGTAGGCGCGGGGGTCGCGCTCCTGCGCGCACACGCCCACACACGCCAAGCCCTCGTCGTCGTCATGCACCGTTCAGAGCCTGACTATACGCGTGGGTGGCTGTCCAAAGGCGCGCGCTGTGCGCCCACACCCCCGCGCCTGCAGCGCCTCTAGCAGCCAGAGCGGGTCGACGGCGCCTGAGCACACGAGGCGCGTGCGCCGGGCCAGCACCACTTTGGTGAGCGCCTGGCCTCCGCCCTGGTCAGGGTCCAGCACCATGGGCGCGGCGCCATCCAGCGCGTCAGCCGTACCAGCGGGGGCCAGCAGCTGGCTGGGGCGCGCCGCCGCGCCGCCCACGGCCGCCAGGAGGTCGTCCAGCCCCTGCGGCAGCGGGGGACGCATCGCGCACGCTTGCACGTCGGCAGGGAGTGGTTGCGTCGCCAAGCTGCCATGGTGAGGCGCTTTGCTGGCGAGGGCCCCACGCACCTGCTGCCCGCGCGTCAGGTACTCCTCTCGGGCCAAGCTCATGTCCAGCGGCAGGCCCTGCTGCTGTTGCTGCTGTCCTGCGGGCCCCAGTGACGTGAAGGCCGCGGCGGCTCCCAGTGCGACGGCGCCGCCGTTTGCCGCGCCGCCCTGCCCCGCCTGGCGTGGCGGCGCCCCTCCCAGGTCGTCCAGCAGGCGCGCCATGACGCCGTCCCACTCCTCGCGCGTGGGCGTGTGCTGCATCTCGCGCTGAGCCAGGCGGGGCGTGCCGGCGGGCGGCCGCTGCGGCGCCCTCAGCGCCGCGACGGCGGCCCTGGCCGCCTCCACCGCCTCGCCCAGGCTGCAGGCGCCGTGCCCCCACGCCGGCGTGGCAAAGGGCGGCGACGGGGTGCTGGGCGGCACGGTGCTGTCCCAGGCCACGGTGGTGGCCAGCACGCAGCCGCTGCCCCGCTCGGTGAACTCGAGCAGCGGCAGCACAA
>VFQP010002075.1_pt1 | contig 23634 bp, 35 predicted proteins | sample 3512351 | NCBI WGS metagenome assembly VFQP01 (sample SAMN10412372, study PRJNA504923) | tailings metagenome | isolation source: Relicate 1 Philex TSF1 revegetated site | place: Philippines: Tuba, Benguet | collected 2017-08-29
CCTGCTCGCTGCAGACCATCCTCCAGCAGCAGGTCATCAAGACCAACCCAGACAGGCTGGTGAGAGGTGGTTCTGCGCATGCCTCCTTCACGCAATTTCTGTGCTGGGTCACGCGGCCCACGGTGCATCGCCGCGATGCCTGCAGGTCACCATCGCCAACCTGCTTTACCACGTGTCGTGTGGCCTCGAGTACCTGCACGGGCAGGGCATCATCCACGGAGGTGCGCCACAGCGACCACTGTCGGCCGCTGCACGTGTCCTCCAGGTCATGGCATAACAGTGCGTGCTTGATTGCTCACACTGCGCACAGACTTGACGCCTGGCAACATCCTGCTCAAGGTGGACAAGTCGGAGAAGCACCAGATTGTCGCCAAGCTCGGGGTGAGGACAGAGGTAGCAATCTCTCGCCTGCTGTCGCGGCGGTGCTGTGGCAAAGACCTGCCCTTGCGCGGCATGGACATTTGCGTGCCCTGGCAACGCACCCGCCTGCAGGACTTTGGGCTGTCCCAGCGGCTGGACGAGCAGGCCACTCACGTGTCTGGCTTTGGCGCCGGCACGCCCTTTTACGTGGCGCCAGAGGTGCGATGCCGTGGAGAGGCGTCTCTCTGTCCATCTTCAGCGTGGTTCTGCAGCTAAAGCATCCCTGGTGTGGCGTCCTCGCATACGGATGCATCTTGGTCAGGTGGCCAAGCACAAGCACACCTCCCCGGCATCCGACATCTTCAGCTTTGGCATCGTGGCATGGGAGCTCTACTCTGGCAGCGCGCCGTACGTGAGCACGGGCCCGGGCGAGTTCAAGTGCAACCCGCTCTTCCCCGACTACCCTTTCGGCACGGCGCCCCCGCCCGACACGCAAAAGCTCATCAAGCGGTGTGTGCCATCGCTGCTCTTCTCAGGACCTTGTGGGCACTCGTTCGCCAAGGCTGAAGGGAATGCTCTGCCTGCCTGCGTGCTTGGGTGTGTGGCCGCAGGTGCCTCCACCCAGAGCCCAGGAAGCGCCCGCCCGCCGGCGAGCTGGTGGCTATGTTCGCCCAGCACTTGGGCATCGAGCCCGCCCAGGGCCCGGGCGCCACGAGGGCGGTGGTGGAGGAGACGCCCGCCACCATCCCCGAGGAACCAGAGGGCGGTCTGGCTGGCGCGGAAGGGCACACTGAAATGCAGGGGCGCAAGGCCGTCTTGCACCTGTGAAGTTGGAGGAGGTGGGAAATGTGCTTCACGCAGCCACGGATGCGGGGCCTTGAGTGGGCTGCATTGCGACATCGGGGCTACACCCAGCACGGGTATGCGCACGCTCATCGCGACTTCACAGCTACTCCCCAAGGGTCGATGCATGGTCTCGAAGATGCACTCAAGGCACTGTTGGCTCCTGGCGGTCCTCCTGGCCTACCTTGAATCATTTGCTTTGCTGCTTGGGCGTGCACGCGTAGCACACTCTCCACTTGGTGCCACGCCTGGCCTAGCGCTGGCATTTGCTTGGTCAGCGCTGTGACCGCCCGACTCCCTCGCTCCGACTGCCTTTAGAGCCTGATCGCCCGATTGCGGATAGTGAAATGAAGCATTAATGGGCTTCATCCCCGTGGACGCGAGCCTCCTACAGCCTGAGCCGGAAATGCTGCTTTGCTTGCGCGTCTCCTTGCGGCTCATCGCCACGCCCGTTGCACCCGTTCACCACGCGCAAATTGCTCTCAAAGTGCGTTGCAAAGTGTTGCCTGGACCATGCCTTGCCTCGACCAACACAGCTGCTGCGCCAAGCCGGCGCGAAAGCGCCAGCTGTCCCACCGTTTCTCGTTCAAACTTGATCCCGTGATGGCGGCCTCAGCGCAGCGGGATCGTGCGCCCCAGACGCGGGGTCGTGACAGAAATGTGCTCAGCTCGCCGATCTCGGCCGCCTCCAGCCCCCAGCTGGGCGGCCGCGGCGCTGTTGGCCTTCCTGCTCGCGGGCCAGCGGGCGCTTCGCCCGAGCAGCGCCGCGGTCTGGCAGCGCATAGACGGGCAGCCATTGGCCGACGCGGTGGCGCGGTGGGGCGCCAGCAACTCTGATGCGACCTTCGTGCTGCCGGCCGGCAGCATCGTCGACCTGCGCGACGCGCAGTTCGGACGCAACTCCACCTCCCGCACCAGCAGGCCTCCTTTCAGCAACGGGACCTTCACGATTAAGGGCCAGCGGTCCTTTGAGAGCATCCATAGCCCCAATGCGACATCCGCCAGCGTGCTGGATGCCGGGATGCGCGCGTCGCTGGTGCCGGGCTCTGGCCTGGCGCAGGTTTTGCTCCAGGACGTCAGCCTGGTCAATCTGTGCCTCGGCGCGCACACGCTCAAGGGGGTCCCCTTCTACTCGGCGGGACTGCTCCAGCTGTTCGGTATGACGCCCGTCGTGCAGCCCGTCGCCAGCACCAGGGCTGTGCGCTACGTGGTGGACAGCGACATTGCCTTCTACGCGTACATGACGACGCTGGCCAGCAGCCCTTGGCCAGCGGGTGAGGCAAGAGCACGTCTGCGCGCTGCGCCCACCGCTCCAACGTTGGTTGCCCAACCGCATCAATGGTGGCTATGCACGCCCGCAGTGGTGGAGCGCTACGCCTGGCAGCTGGCCATCCACATGCCGATGCTCCAGACGTTGTCATTCGAGTTTTCCGAGGCGCACGAGACGCGTGTGCTTCAGCGCCCCAAGCCCCCCGTCCTCATGGAGCACGGCACCTTGATGCACCGGGTGCGCTTGAACAGCAGGCATGCGGCGTCGCACCACCCGGGAGAGCAAGAGCCACCGACCTGCTCGAGCCAACATGCTGCTGTGCGTTGCCGCCCGGCACGCAGAGCGTGAACAAGCCGGGCGACCCGCTCATGACCTTCATGCGCGCCCGGGGCCTGGCCATGCCCCTCCACTGGTGCGGCAACGGCAGCCTAGTGCCGCCAGCGATCGAGGACCTGGTGATTTACCCGGTATGGGGCCCTTTGTACCAGGCGGGCACGCTGGAGGAAGCGCAGGGCTGGCTGGAGGACGCCTCCGCCCTGGCCGTCACGCATGATCGCTTGCAGGTGGGTGGTCGCACCAACTCGCTTCACTTGCGGCGCCATCAACTCGCTTCGCTTGTGATGCCGCTGATGAGGAGTTGAAAAGCTGCAATGCTGATCTCGACGCTCGTGCAGCTGCCCATCCCGGCCGTCATGCTCTTCACGCCCTCACTAGCCGTGCCAGAGGCGGCGCTGCCGCCCCTGAGCCTAGCGGCGCCACTCATGCTGCTGGGGCCCCCCACCTGGGCGGCACCCGCCACGCTGGACTTGACCAACCGCACGGCGCCGCTCTTCGCCATCAGTGCAGGCGGAGCCCTATACGTCAGCCACATTGTGCGTCTGAAGCAGGCTTCGGGACAGTGCATCCTTGCGCTGACGGCGCTGATCTCGTGGCTCTTTCACTGAGTGCCATGCTGCAGGCATTCCGAATGCCGGCGCTGCCTGTGGCAGCGGGCGGCAGCAGCTCGCAGCAAGTGGTGTCAGCCCTGCCCCTCGCAGCGCTGGCGGCGCCGTCTAAGTTGGCGATCACCAGCGCCAACCGCACCCTCATCGAGCTGCACAACGTGACGCTGGTGGTGCCGGCGCTGGACTTCCTGGCGCTGCTGACGCTGGCCACGGATGGCGGCGCATCCAGCGTGCGGCGTCACATGGACATGGCCACGCAGCAGCATGCCGCCATGCTGCAGCAGGGCATGCAGACGCTGCAGCTGGAGAGCCTCACGCCCTGCTGCAGCTTCACTCTCGGCGCCTACACGGGCTGGGGCGTCAACGCCAGCCTGCTGACGCTGCAGCCGCAGACGCCGCTGCCGGACGCAGTGGTGCAGCGCTTGCGGCAGCCGCCCGCGGGCGCCAGCGCCGCACCTTCCTCTGGTGGCAGCACCACTGGCCTGTCATCCGCACAGCTGGCCGGCGTCATCGTGGGCTGCGTGGCCGGTGGCGTGGTGCTGCTGGCCGGCCTGGTGGCCGCCGCCGTGGCGCTGTCCAGGAGGCGCAGGGGCAACGAAAGCACTGCCGGCAGGTGCGCTCCACACCCTCATCAACGGCTGCGTGCAGTGCAGTGGCACGCGCGTGCGCATCCACGTCTGTGCGGTCTTGCGTCGCTTGCGTTGCTTGCGGCGCAGGTCCCAGCCCGGCAAGGACATAGACGCCCAGGGAGGAGCAGCGGGCGGCGGCGGGCCGCTGCCAGCTGAGCACCTGCACATCGTTTCTGTGTCGGACAGCAGCACCGCCAGGGCCTTGAGCGCGAGCCTAGGCGTGGTGTGCGTGGTTGCGCCGGCGTCGAGGCCCGACCTGCTGGCCTTCATGGAGAGCCACGAGGCGCGCCTGCTGAGGCAGGTGCGGGTGCTGCCACTGGCGCTTGCTGCTGCTGCGTGACGTTGCATCGAGCGTCTTACGGAGCGGTGCGAACGGGCACGCGCCCTGGGCTCAGGCTCTGAGTGCGCGCCGATTGCACTTGCTTGCAGGCCCAGGTGGCGCCCGGCAGCACGTGCGAGGTGCTGATGGGCAGCGGCGTGAGCGCGGGGACCGCTCAGGGCACGCTGCAGGACCTGAACCAGGCGCATGAGCAGCTCATGAGCCTGGTGCTGGCGCAGCCGCAGCCGCAGCAGCTGGCGGGGCCGCAGCGGTCCTCAGGGGTGCTTGCGAAGCGGTCTCACGGCGCAGGAAAGGGCGCGCCCGGCACAGCGCCGGCTCTGCATCCCAGGCAGCACGTGCAGCAGGTGGCAGCGCGGCTGCAGCGGCAGGGCAATGACGCCGACACGGTGAGCATGCGGTGATTGGGCTGCCCAGCTGTCTTCTGGGCGCCCTAGGTCACTCTTGCTACACACCTCCCTGGCCGAGCAGGTGGTGCTCCAAGAACTGCTGGGGCGCGGCGGCAGTGGTGTCGTCTTTGCAGGTGCGGAATGCTCCGCCCTCAGCGCACGTTGAGTGCGTGTGGCGCACTCCACCCCTGAGATGACCGACCTGGTGGCTCCTTGCCTTGCGAGCAGGAACGTGGCGTGGGCTGCCGGTGGCTGTCAAGACCATGGTGTTTGAGGCGTGGTGCGGCGGTGACGACGGCGGGGGCGCCCACGACTCCCCAGCGGCCTTGACGCGGCTCCGCTACGTGCACGCCGTCATGGAGACGGCCATCTCCGCCTCCGTGGGCCACCCCAACGTGGTGCGTGTTCCTACTGCGCCTTGCTTGCCATTGCGGCGAGCAATCGTGGTTCACAGATCCTCAGTTCCTGGCACACCTCTGCGCGCAGGTGGCCACGTACCACTACGACATGAAGCGCATGGACGACAGCGTCGTGGAGAGTGGCCAGGGCGGCCTGCAGGTGCATGCCTGATGCCGCTGCTCAGCGTGTCAGCACCACATGGTGCTTCATCGCTTCAGCTAAACGTGTGGCATGCCCGGCTGCAGATCATCGGAGGCGACGCGACGATGACGGACGCCGAACCACCAGCAGGCATGCGGGCGTTCAAGGTCTTCCTCATCCAAGTGAGCGGACCTCGCTGCTTGTTGCTGAGGCTACGGAGCGCACCGCCATCCCCGATCCCTCCTCTTTCGTGGTGCTCTTCCTTGCAGGAGCTGTGCACGTGCTCGCTCACGGCCGTGCTGGAGCATGGCGCCATCCTGTACAACCCACAGTCAATGGTGCGGTGCAGCTGTGTTCCTGGGTGGAGACGTGATTTGCTCCGTCGCCACCTGCTGCTGCGCTTGCTGACCAGCAGCTCACATGGTTTTTGTTTCCAGGGCATGATCCTTGGGCTCCTCCACCAACTTGCCCTGGGCCTGGAGTACCTGCACGGCATGGGCATCATCCACGGAGGTGCACCCTTGGCTGCAATGGAGCGTTGCTGCGTTGTGCCGTAATGTCTGCGCCATGTCAGCACGACAAACTGTCTTCCCCCTGACGCCCCCCTGACGCAGACCTGACGCCCGGCAACGTGCTGCTCAAGCTGGACAGGAGCAGCGCGCAACACGTCCTCGTCAAGCTGGCGGTGAGCGTGAAAGCACTGGTCTGCAGGCAGGCAGAGGTTGGCGCCTGGGGCCACCAATCCTGCTGCTGCTTTTGCTGCTTCTGCCGCAGGATTTTGGCCTCTCGCAACGGCTGGACCCCCACGCCACGCACGTGTCCAACTTTGTCCAACTGGCGCCGGCACGCCGTTCTACCTGGCGCCAGAGGTGTGCCTCGCAAGCCACGGTTTAGCTGCCAAGTGTACGGTCACACACATGGTGGGAACAGCGGCGGTGCTGCGGTGCTTTGAGCGCAGGTCGCAAGGCACAAGCGCACCTCACCGGCCTCGGACATCTTCAGCTTTGGCATAGTGGCCTGGTGAGTCAGTGGCCTGGTGGCGAGCACATTGCTGATCGTCTTCACGCCTCGTCGCACTCACCATGTGCCATGGCGAGCGCTGCTCGGCTGCAGGGAGGTGTACGCGGGCGAGCCACCGTTCACATCGGAGCAAGGCGGCTTCCTGCCCAACCCGCTGTTCCCTACGTACCCCGCTCACCGAACGCCTCCGTCTGCAGTCGGAGACCTCATCAACAGGTGTGTGCTGATGCTGATGAGCGGAATCAGGCCAAGCAGTGTGCGGGCCACAGCACGTCGCAGCACCTCCCATTTGCGCTGCACCAACGCCACGCCGCAGGTGCCTGAGCGTGGAGCCGAGGATGCGGCCGTGCGCAAGCGAGCTGGTGGCCGTCTTGGGCCACTGGATGCCTGGATGAGGTCCACCCCATCACGCCCGGAGAATGGTAGATGGCAATCGCAAACGCGAGGGAGCTCACCAGCAGTGCTGCCGCGGACCGCATCGAAGAATCATTTGCCCTTTCCTGCATCCTGCGTTTTACAAGGCCTCTGTCATGCTTGCTCACGGCGGGCTTATCCACACGGTGCACGTGGTGCTGCGGTGCATCCCAAATCAAATGCACAAATGCACATGCTTTTGTTGCTCTTCCTCGCACCCTCGAGCCACTTTCGCGCCTCGGCTGTCCTTGGCTGTCCTCGCTTTTCGAGCGCAAAACGCCGAGATTCGGCTGCAAGATCTTTCTCCTGCTGGTGCCCCACCGTGCAGTTTAGCGATGCGCGGCGATGCGTTCAGGCTGTTGTTGCTGCTGCTGATCGCGGCGGCGGTCGCGCCAGCACCTTTGGGAGGCGCGGCGCAGTCGGAGCTCGGGAGCTGGACGCGCCAGGATGGCCAGTGGCTCGCGGACGCTTGCACGCGGTTCGGCGAGCGCAACGCGGACACGACGGTGCAGCTGCCCGCCTCCACGGTGGTGGAGCTGCGGAACGCCACCTTCACGCACGCCAACTCGAGCAGCGTGCCCGGCCTCAGGCCATACAGCAACGGCACGCTGCTCTGGCTCGGTAGCGGAGCCTCCTCCAGCGTGGTGGACACCGTCATGAGGGCCGGCATCATCCCCACGCTCTTCACCGCCCGCGTCGTCTTCGCCGACGTCAGCGTCACCAACCTGTGCTGGGCGGCTCAGTCCGCTGAGGACTTCGCAGTGCATAGCCCCATCATCATGGGCATCTTCTCGTCCACCATGGCGTCGTGGGCCGTCTTCGACAACCGAACCGCCGTCTACCTGCCGCAGAGCAGCCTTGCCAGCATGACGTACGCCCAGACCGTCAAGCGAACAGGCCTCCACTCAGGTGGGGGGAGGTTGCGTCCTGCCTTTTGTTGTGTACACCGTGACCTGGCCGTCACTCGAGCTGGTGGCTGGCGCACGTGTCGCACGCAGTGCGGGACGGCTACAGGCGCCGGCTGGCCACTTATGCGCCGCTGCTGGGCGTATTCTCAGCCAGCGCGCTGGCGGACGAGGTGCTCTTGACGTCCACGGCAGGCGGGGCGCCCAGCTCCAGGGTCTGGAGGGTGAGCCGGGGCGCCGTCGAACGCGTTCCACAGCCCACCCGCGCGCAGTCCCGACATGCCGCGGCGCACGTGCCTTTGGCTCGCACGCGCCACAGAGCACGTCCAAGCGCGAGGACCCGCTCATGGCCTTCATGCGGCGTGAGGGCACGCTGATGGAGCCGCGGTGGTGCACCAACGGGACGCTGGTGCCTCGCGAGCTGGCCCACACGCCCGTGGACCGGGAGTGGGGGCCTCTGTGGATGGTGGACGGGGAGCGCGAGATGGAGGTGGCGCTGCGCGGCGCGGCGGAGCTGGCGCCGGTGCAAGCGGCCGCGCAGGTGCGCTCAGGGGCAGGCGGGACCGTTCGTCCCTCGCTCTTGCGGCGCGCCTGCCTCCCTTGCGGGCGCGCCAGCGCTCTGCAAGCAGCCGCACCGCCAGCGTCTGGCCAGCACCCGTCGCGGCAGCGCTTCGCTGTTTGTTCAGCAAGGCGGGCAGAACGAGCCACAGTGGACTGCCAGGAGACGCATGCCGTGATGTGAACGCTCTCGGCGCTGGCTTGATTTCGTGTCCCTCGCAGCTGCCCGTGCCCGGCGTCATGTTCTTCACGCCGCACGTGCCGGCGCACGCGCTGCCCTCGCTGCCGCTCGGCGCGCCGCTGCTGCTGCACGGCCCGCTCAACGACGCGCTGCCGCCGCCGCTGCTCGACCTGACGGCGCGCACCAGCGCGCTCTTCACCGTCGACGCCGACGGTGGCGGAAATGGCCTGGTGGCCGTGGGCGACATGGTGCGTCCACCCTGCCAGCCTTGCACCGCGAGCGCGTCACCCTGAACGACCGCGTTTGACGTGACATTGCTTGTGGGTGTGCAGGTGCTGTCTGCGCCCGCCCTGACCAAGCTGTCTGATGGCCTGTTCCACGACGGGCACGGCACCACGACGTCAGCGCTGCCGCTTGCTGCGCTGGCGGCACCATCTGGTAGCATCACCACCGCCAACCGCACCCTCATCGAGCTGCACAACGTGACGCTGGTGGTGCCGGCGCTGGACTTCCTGGCGCTGCTGACGCTGGCCACGGATGGCGGCGCATCCAGCGTGCGGCGTCACATGGACATGGCCACGCAGCAGCATGCCGCCATGCTGCAGCAGGGCATGCAGACGCTGCAGCTGGAGAGCCTCACGCCCTGCTGCAGCTTCACTCTCGGCGCCTACACGGGCTGGGGCGTCAACGCCAGCCTGCTGACGCTGCAGCCGCAGACGCCGCTGCCGGACGCAGTGGTGCAGCGCTTGCGGCAGCCGCCCGCGGGCGCCAGCGCCGCACCTTCCTCTGATGGCAGCACCAGCGGCCTGTCTGCCGGGCAGCTGGCAGGCATCGTCGTGGGCTGCGTGGCCGGCGTGGTGCTGCTGGCTGGCCTGGTGCTGGCCGCCGTGGCACTGTCCAGGAGCAGGAGCAGGTGCGCTGAGCCGCACACGTGCAGTCAGACACGCTCTTGCACATCCACGCAGAGATGAAGACGCGCTTTCTGTGGGCTGTGACGGTGCAGGCACGGCCTCGTTGACAGCGCAAGCGCCACCTCTGGCAGCAAGGCTCCTCCGCCCGCCGGCGGCCTCCCAAGCAAGGCCGTCGTGCTCGAGCTCAGGGACTCGACGGACAGCGCCGCCTCGGCGCCCATCGACGACCCCAAGGCAGCCCTTCCCTTTCCCGTGGACCTGGAGGACCTGCTGGACGGCCACGAGATGCGCCTGCTGAAGCAGGTGCGCGGGCGGTTGCTCTCTGCTTTGCGCGCTGCCGCGGGGCGCGCCGCGCTCTGCACACCGCCGCGCACGAGCCGGGCCTAGCAAGCGGATGCATGCATGCATTGAGGGTGGACCCGGAGTTTGCCGCCGGTGCGCAGGTGCACGCGCGGAACGGCACGTGCGAGGCGCTGGTGGGCAGCGGCACGAGCGCGGGCACCGCCGCCGCCGTCACGCCTCCTCCTCCTCCCCTGCAGAGCCTCAGCCGCGTGCACGCGCAGCTCATGAGCCTGGTGCTGGCGCAGCGGCAGCCGCAGCAGGCGACGCAGGCACTGGATGCGGCAGACGTGCCGGCGCCGGGTGCGGCACGTGTGCGAGATGCCCAGGGTGCGGCTCTGGAGGAGGCAGGCGCGGCGCTGCATCCCTGGGTGCACGTGCAGCAGGTGGCGGCGCGGCTGCAGCGGCAGGGCAACGACGCCAACACGGTGAGCGAGGAGGCGCCTACACGGGGATTGGACTGCCCAAACCTGGCACTACAGGGCGCACTCACCCCCGCTATGGACCTCCCTGGCTGAGCAGGTGGTGCTTCAAGAACTGCTGGGGCGCGGCGGCAGCGGCGTCGTCTTTGCAGGTGCGGGCCCTGTGCCTTGGCACAGCACCGCGTGTGCTGTCCGTGGGACGAACGCGGTTTGTTCGTGCCCGACTCTTTGCAGGCACGTGGCGTGGGCTGCCGGTGGCTGTCAAGACCATGGTGTTTGAGGCGTGGTGCGGCGGTGACGACGGCGGAGGCGCCCACGACTCCCCAGCGGCCTTGACGCGGCTCCGTTACGTGCACGCCGTCATGGAGACGGCCATCTCCGCCTCCGTGGGACACCCCAACGTGGTGCGAGTCGGTGCGCCACGCTGCCGCGATTGCCGGCCGCGCTGTGCACCTCCTCAGCTCCCACTACTCTTTGCAACGCGTTCCTGTGCAGGTGGCGACGTACCACCACGACATCAAGCGCATGGACGACAGCGTCATGGCGAGCGGCCAGGGCGGCCTGCAGGTGTGCCTCTGCTGCTGCTGCGTGAAGCAGCACGGCGTGTTGCCTCGCCGCCTGAGCCTGACAGTGTGGATGGCCTGCACGCGTGTGCAGATCATTGGTGGCGACGCGTCTATGCCGGACGCCGCTCCATCAACAGGCATGCGGGCGTTCAAGGTGTTCCTCATCCAAGTGAGGCAGCTGACCTTGCGGCAAGCTGCCACCGGGGGCACGCAAGTGCAGTCCGCCGCACTCGTGTTTTGTGTTGGGCGCTGCTCTTCCTTGCAGGAGTTGTGCACGTGCTCGCTGAGGGGCGTGCTGGACCAGGGCGTCATCCAGTACACCCCAAAGAACACGGTGCGTGAGCTAAGCAGCAAGTAGCGCCTCGCACGCTGCCATACCAGAGCAGCAGCTGACTCTCGTGAGCCTCTGACGCCTCCCGTGGTGCTGCTTCAGGGCACCATCATCAACCTCCTTCACCAGATTGCTCTGGGCCTGGAGTACCTGCACGGAAAGGGCATCATCCACGGAGGTGCGCTCTTTTCGCCGTGAAGTACTGCTGCGCCGTGCCGCAGCAACTGCGCCACTACTTGAGTGTGGCCCTCTGCGCTTCGCGCAGACCTGACGCCTGGCAACGTGCTGCTCAAGCTGGACAGGGGCAGCGTGCGCAGCGTTCAAGTCAAGCTGGCGGTGAGCAGATACACGCCTGAGGGCCACCGCAACGCACCATTGCCGCTCCGTCGCACTCACCCATGGACGCATGCCGCTGAACCACACACGCAGGACTTTGGCCTGTCGCAGCGCCTGGACCCACACGCCACGCACGTGTCCAACTTTGCCGCCGGCACGCCCTTCTACGTGGCGCCAGAGGTGCGTAGATCATTCGTGCAAGGAGGACGTGAGCGCGGATGGCTGGCATGGACACAGTGGCGGCGGTTCTGCTGTGGGCGCAGGTGTCCAGGCACAAGCGCACCTCACCGGCCTCGGACATCTTCAGCTTTGGCGTGGTGGCCTGGTGAGCCAAGGGATGGGTGAGCGCGTGGCTGGGTGCCTTCATCGTTTGACCGTGCTCACCGTGTGCCATGGTGGGCGCTCCGTGGCCTGCAGGGAGGTATACGCGGGCGAGGCGCCCTTCACGTTTGACCCGCAAGGCGCCATCAAACGCAACCCGCTTTTCCCCATGTACCCTGCCCACCGCGCGCCGCCGCCCGCGGTGGGAGACCTCATCGACAGGTGCGTGCTTGCTGCTGCTGAGAGCAGTCGTGCCCGCCACACGTGTGTCAACAGTGCCACGCCACCATTCTTGCTGCGCCAAACGTCACGCCGCAGGTGCATGAGCGTGGAGCCCAGGATGCGGCCCCACGCCAGCGAAGTGCTGGACATCTTGGGCCGGCACAGCCCATCCACGTGATTTATGGGGCAGATCCGGGCCACTGTGGGGTGCGGCGGGATCGCCCACTCAATCGATGCACTCTCGGGCATGGTCACACTGTTTAGCTTCCGCCTCCTCCGCGCTCCAGCAGTCCACTCTGCGCTCACCTCAAACGAATGCCTCGCTGCTTGTGGCCCTTGAACGCACTGCGCCTCACCATTGATTCGGCACAGCACGCTCGCTCCACAGACACTGCATGTTCCGTTGGCCGCAGACACTGTTTGGGTGCCTTGCTTGGCCGGAGTCGCCCCTTGGAGCCCTGTAGACTGATCATCACGGTTGGGGGCTCTTTGGGGAAGATGTTCGCGCTGTGCTTGCACCTACCACCGTTGCGTCCATGGACCCGTGGGTGCTGCTGCGTGCGGCGATCTTGATGGCGGGCCCGCTGATCGCGTCGTCGCTGCATCTTGTGCGCTGCGCGTTGTGCACTTCCCTCTCTCCCCTCTTCACTCTCCTCGCCCCGCCCTCTGTCTTCTGCACTTTGAACTTGTAACGGCGAGCTCCAAACCGAAGAGGAGGAGCAGGACGCGCAGTATCCGTGCTCGCAGGGGTGCTCGCAGTCCCGCGCACGACCATGCGTGGCGGTGCGCTGCCGTTGCTGCTGCTTATCGCGGCGGCGGTCGCGCCAGCACCATGGGGAGGCGCGGCGCAGTCGGAGCTCGGGAGCTGGACGCGCCAGGATGGCCAGTGGCTCGCGGACGCTTGCACGCGGTTCGGCGAGCGCAACGCGGACACGACGGTGCAGCTGCCCGCCTCCACGGTGGTGGAGCTGCGGAACGCCACCTTCACGCACGCCAACTCGAGCAGCGTGCCCGGCCTCAAGCCATACGCTCGCGGCGTGCTCAGGATCAGCGGGGCAGGAGAGTACAGCTCCATCATCGATATGGGCATGCGTGCGGACATGCTGCCGCTGCTGGTGACGGCCGAGGCCTACATCGAGGACGTGGGCTTCATCAACGGATGCTGGGTGCGGTCGCAGCTCACCACTGACTTCCCGATCGCCACGCCGGCGCTGCTGGGCCTCTTCGGCATGACGGTGACCACGCAGACCGTCACAGACAACCGGACGACCAACTGGCTGCCGCAGTCCACCGTCGCCTGGGTAGGCTACGGCGCCCTCGCCGCCACCACACGCCTGTCCGCCGGTGCGTGGATCACGTGATTTACAGACGACCACCGCGGTCAGCAGGGCGGGCGCGCAGTCAGCGAGCTGGGGCGGGTGGCTGACCGCCATGGTCCGCACACGCAGTGCGCGCGAGCTATGGGACCCGCATGGACGCGTTCCTGCCGCTGCTCAACCTGTACCGCCTGGACGTCGGCCCCTTCGACGTCACCGTCATCACGGGTGCGGCGCCGCGGCAGCACAACAACCGCCGCGTGTGGCGCAGCCTCGACACGCCCGGCGACCCCGTCCTGGCCTTTGCCCGCCAAGAGGGGCTGCTCATGGAGCAGAGGTGGTGCGGCAACGGGAGCCTGGTGGACCCGGCGCGCGCAAACTCGCCCGTCTCCAACGAGTGGGGCCCGCTGTGGACGGCGACGACGCGCGAGGCGGCCGTGCAGGGGCTGGGCAACGCCGTGCGCGCCGCGCCGGCGCAGATGGCGGCAAAGGTGCGAGCAGTGTCCGCGGGAGCGTGGACTCAGGCAGCGGCAGCCGTGCCCGTGTCAGCGGCATCCGTCGTCCGCGGCTGGTCAGGAGCTTGACGTGGCCACTCACCACACGTGCGCCTGCATGTGGGCCCCCGCAGTGGCCCATCCCCGGCGTGATGTTCTTCCTGCGCTCCCTGGACCTGGCCGAGGCCTCCCTGCCCGGCAGCGGGCAGCTGGTGCTCACGGCGCCGCTGCTGCTGCACGGGCCCGTCATGGGCGTGTGGGCGCGGCGGCCGCCCCCCGTGCTGGATCTGACGGCGCGCGGCGGCGCGCTGTTCAGCGTGGCGGGCGTCGGGCACGTGTCGGTGGGCGCCCTGGTGAGCCCCCTGATATCGCTCTGGGCACGCACGCGGTCGCAGTGCCTACTGAGGCCCACCTCCCGCAGCCGGTGAGGATGTGAAACTGCCACCATTGTTTTGCCCGCAGACTCTCCGGCTGCCAGCGCTGCCGCCGCCCAGCGCCATGGCCACCGCGCCCACCTCCGCCCTCACCTTTTCCGCGCTGGTGGCCACCGCCGGCGCGGCCGCCGCCACGGCGTCCAGCAGCGGCAGCAGCGGCGGCGGCGGCGGTGGCAGCATGGTCGCCGAGCTCTTCAACGTGACGCTCGAGGTGCCCACGCAGGACTTTTTGGCACTGCTGACGCTGGTCAGCGAAGCGAGCGGCGGCGGTGGGAGCGGCGCGGCGGCGACGCCATGCGCCGACAACGCCACGCTGGCGCTGGCGGCGCAGCTCAAGCCGGGCTTCTACTCGCTGGCGGCCAGCAACGCCACGTGGGAGGGCCTGCGCCTGGACGCCTTTTCGGCGTGGGGCGTCAACGGCACGGCCGTGGCCGTTCGGCCGCAGGCGCCCGTGCCCGCCACCGTCGCGGCGCAGTGCGGCGGGCTGGTGGCGCCGGGCGGCGCCGCCGCCGCGCCGGCGGCCACCGGCGAGGGCGAAGGGGATGACGAGTCTTCCGTGCCGCTTGGCGTCATCATCGGCTGCAGCGTCGGCGGCGTGGCGCTGCTGCTGGCCGTGGCCGGCGGCGCCGTGGTGCTCTTGAGGAGGCGGAAGAGGCAGCGCAAGGCGGGGGACAGGTGGGTGATGCCGCCGTGCCTGCAGCGACCCTGGGGATCTTGGAGGTGGGCGGATGCACTCGCTTGCTGCGGGTGCAGTGGTGGGATGCGTTGGTGAGCGTGGCGACTGTGGTGCAGGTTGCTGGACAGTCCTCACGATGCCCAGAACGGCGCCAAGGCCCTGCCGCGAGTGTCGCCGCCCGCGTCCCCCGGCGGCCACACGGCCGCGCCCGGCGGGACGCCGGCCACGGCGGACTGCCAGTCGTGGGAGCACGACGCGCTGGCGGTGGCGGTGGTGGCGCGCGAGGCGCCCTCGGTCGACGACCTTGTGGCCTTTTTGGAGGGGCAGGAGATGCGCCTGATGCGGCAGGTGAGCGCACGCAGCACGCCGGTGGGCTTGCGGGCTACATGCAATCGCACGCTTGCTAGCAATCGCACGAGTGCTAGCCTTACCAAGGACCTGGGAGTGGAAGGACCGTGCGTGTGTGCCGAGTTTGCATCTGTTCGGACGCCTCGGCGGGGCTGGAGCGGAGCTAACGGGTGCACCTATCAGAAGCGCAGCACAAAGGCACGCAAGCCAAGACTCATGCACAGACACGTCCATCTCTGCGTGTCCCGGTACGCCGCGCAGGTGGTGCTGTCGCACAATGACTCGAGCGAGGCGCTGGTCGGCAGCGCCCTGAGCGTCGGCGTCGGCGGCGGCGCGGCGCCCACGCTGCACCACGTGCACGAGCAGCTCATGAGCGTGGTGGCGCACCGCCAGCAGCAGCAGCAACAGAACCAGCGGCAGAGGCTGCAGGACGCCGGCGGCGTGACGGCGTCGCGCAGCAACAGCGGCGCGCCGGCCGTGGCGCTCGTGCTGACGGGGGACGGCCGCAGCACCGACAGCGGGCCCGCGCTGCCGCGGGAGGGCGCGGTGCTGGCGCTGGGCGCGCAGGGCAGCGGGAGCCTGGACGGCGCGCAGCGCGGCGTGCTGGACGCGGCGTCGCGGATGCGCAGCCACCAGGGCAGCGACGCCGACACGGTGAGCCTGTGCCTTCGTGTGGCTCCTGCACTGCTTGGCATCGGGGCGCTGCCAGGTCCTAGTGTGTGCGCTCAGCAGGCGCTGCCTCACCTCAGCTCTTGCGCCTGTTGATGCGAGGATTTGCGCGCCGAGTGGTGGCGTGCGCGCCTGGCGCTGTACGCAGGTGGTGGTGGACAAGGTGCTGGGCCGGGGCGGCAGCGGCATTGTCTACACAGGTGCGGCGGACCTGCTGTGCTCACTTGTGCGCGGGCGGGCTGGTGGCGCGCTTCCTGCATCAGGTGCTCCTGAGATGCGCGTGCCTGGGCTCCGCAACGTGCACGAGCAGGCACGTGGCGCGGGCTGCCGGTGGCCGTCAAGACCGTCATCTTTGAGGCGTGGACGGGCGGCGACGACGCGGCCGTGGGCGCGGCGGGCGGCAGGGCCTCGCCCGCGCCGAGCAAGACGCAGATGCGCTACGTGCGCGCCATCATGGAGACGGCCATCTCTGCCAGCGTGGGCCACCCCAACGTGGTGCGTGCGCAGACCGAAGATTAATCTTACGCAGCTGTGCGGCTCTCTTCTCAGCTGGGCCATGCTACGGCGTTCGTGCAGGTGGCCACGTACCACTACGACATCAAGCGCATGGACGACCAGCGCGCGGACGGCCGGGGCAGCCTGCAGGTGATTCGCACCCACAGCTCCGCGGCGGTGCAAGCGGTGGGCTTGCACGGTCACCCACAACGCTCTGGCCCCCTCCTCTTCCGTGCGCAGGTGATTGGCGGGGACCTGGACGTGACGATGCCCATGGCGCCTCCCTCTGGCATCCAGGCCTTCAAGGCCTTCCTCGTGCAGGTGGGATCACGCGCTCCGGAGCTCCACGTGGAGCGACGCAGCGCGTGGGCACGCTGCCAGAACTTACCTGGAAGCGTGCCGCCTTGCCTTACAAACTGGCCAAACGCAGGAGCTGTGCACGTGCTCGCTGCGCACGGTGCTGGAGCGCTGGTGCCTCCCCAGCGCCACCTCGGACAAGGCGGTGAGAGAGCCTCGCTGTCGTGCCTCGTTCTCGTTGCTATGCAGCGATGCATCCCCGTGACACCCTCGTGCCCTTGGCCCTTGGGCTCGCAGGTCTCGGCCGGCATCCTGCACCACGTGGCCCTGGGGCTGCAGTACCTGCACAGCAAGGGCATCATCCACGGAGGTGCGTCAGCTCTGCGGTCAGGCCGCGCTCGCTGCGCTCTGGCTGAGTTTATGTGAGCGACGTCGCTGAGCCGCACGCGTGTGTGCAGACCTGACGCCGGGCAACATCCTGCTCAAGCTGGACAAGGGCGTCGAGCCCGTCGCGCTGGTGGCCAAGCTGGCGGTGAGCGTGCGGTGCATCAATCGCGGCGTGGAAGAGGGACAAGGAGGGCAAGACCGCAGCGACGTGACGTGAGCCGTGGGCCGTTCGCGTGCGTGCCACGCAGGACTTTGGGCTGTCGAGCCGCCTGGACGGGCAGGCTACGCACGTGTCTGGCTTCAACGCCGGCACACCCTTCTACGTGGCACCAGAGGTGCGCAGTGCTGCGTGACGCGCAGCGTCCTGCTGGCACAGCGTCTGCTCCCCTCGATGCAATCCGCAATGCTCTCGTGTGCGCCTGCGCAGGTGGCCAGGCTGCAGCGCACGTCGCCGGCCTCCGACATTTTCAGTTTCGGCGTGGTGGCCTGGTGAGCTGCACATGCCAGTGCGCACGGCAGTCCTCTGTGCGGGCTGGGCCTCCCGCCCTCCACCCACCACGCTTGCGCTTGACGCTGCTGGCCCGCAGGGAGATGTACTCTGGCCGGCAGCCCTTCCTGCACACGGCCCAGGGCGCCTTCCAGCGCAACCCGCTCTTCCCAAGCTACTCGGACAAGCGCCGGCCCCCCGCAGAGGTCGAGGCGCTCATCACCATGTGAGCCGCTGTGGCTGCGGTGTGGGCGTGTGGGCCCCACACATGTGGAATGGCGCTGGAGAGGAAAGAGGACGGGCCTGTGTGCACGGCGTGCGTGCAGGTGCCTGGCACCGGAGCCGCGGCAGCGGCCGTCGGCGGCCGAGCTGGTGGCCGCCTTTGCGAGCCACGCCGTCGGCGCATGATCGTTTTGCCGCTTGCCCGAACGTGATCGTGGGCTTGGAGGGGCGTGCATGAACGAAATCCACAGGCTGGGGGGAAGACGACGATGCAGGAAGGCATGTTGCATTGCGTTGCGTCGCACGAGCTCGTGACGTTACGCTCGTCGTTGTGAGTGGGGGCGCCCGCCAGCGGTCGCTGCAGGCTCCGCGCCAGCAGCCAATCATCATCTTGATGACTCTGCACTCGTTCCCCTTGCGTTTGCTGCTGTCGCGCTGTTTGATTTTGAATGTCAACTGCTCGTCAGTTGGCGCGAGAAGTGCAGGAAACGCGTACGCGCGCGCACAAAACACGAGATGGCTGCGGCGCTACTCTTGCTGCTGCTGGCGTGGAGCAGCAGCGGCTCAGCGGTGGCGGCCTCCTCCTCTTGGTCCACGCAGGACGGCGAAAACATCACGCGTGCGGCATTCGCGTTCGGCCAGCGCAACGCGGACACGGTGGCGGTGCTACCACAGTGGACGATTGTCTCGCTCAACGCGCCCTTCGTGTGGCCCAATGCTTCGCGCACGGGCGCCAGGCCCTTCGCCAACGGCACTCTGATGCTCCGCGGCGCTGGCCCGCCCGTGCTGGAGACGGCCACGCCAAACGTCACCATGCCCAGCGTGCTGGACACCCGCATGCGGGCTGGCCTCATCCCGGTGAGATTGAGAATCTGTGGTGCAGATTGCGTCCGTCCTGCCTGGTGCGCCGCCGCCCGCAGCGCGTGACATTCCCCTCCGTGCGGCCCGCTCTGCGTGCACTGCGCACACGCGCAGCTGGCGCCAGTGTCCTTCCAGGACTTGGCGCTGGTCAACATGTGCTGGGGGGCGTCCACGCTCGTGGGCCTGCCGTTCCACTCGGCGACCATCCTGGGCATCTTCTCGGCCAGCTTCTCCGTGCAGACCATCAGCGGGAACCGCAGCGTGGTCTACGTGCCGACCTCGGCGCTGTCCTGGATCGCCTACGGGCAACTGGTGGCCCGCACGTGCTTCACCACGGGTGCGCCTCCCTGCCACCCATCGCCGGGACGCGCAGCGGCAGGCGGGAGCTCATGTGAGGATGCTGTGGTGCTGCGTGTGCACGTGCGCGCCTGCAGTGGTGGACAGGTACGGGGCGCGCCTGCTGGGCTTCCTGCCCGTGCTCCAGGTCTTCAGCTTCACCGTCACGGCGCACGAGACGTTTGTGGTGCGGGCGCCCTCGGCGCGCGACCCCGGCGGCATCCGCGTCTGGCGTGTGAGTATGAGATGTGCCGCGTGCGCGGCCTGGCGCGAAAGCCGCCCCGCAATGACCGGCAGCCGCAACGCCCTGGGGGTGCTGATGACGCGCCTTGCAGAGCATCGACGCGCCGGGTGACCCGCTCATGAGCTTCATGCGGGCGCGCGGGATGCTGATGGAGCAGCGCTGGTGCGCCAATGGCACCCTGGTGCCTGCCGAGCTGGCAGACTCGCCCATCGACCCGTGGTGGGGCCCCGTCTACAAGGCAGACTCGGCGCAGGAGGCGGTGGCCCGCCTGGCCGACGCCACGGCGCTGGCGGCGGCGCACCACGCTGCGCAGGTGCGCTGAGCTCGGCGTTTGACCCTGCTGTCGCCGCGGGGACCTTTGCACCCCACGTGCCGAAGGCAGGTTCACCAGCGCAACGGTGTTCCTGCCGCACGGCCGCGTGGGCACCCGCAGATGCCCATTCCGGCGGTGCTGCTCTACATGCCCACGCTTGCGCTGCCCGAGGCGGCGTTGCCCTCCTCCTCCTCTTCCACGACCGGCCAGCTGCGGCTGCGCGCGCCGCTGCTGCTGCACGGGGCCGTCGGCGCGCCCGCCGCGCCCGTGGTGGACCTGACCTCGCGCGCCACCGCCCTCTTTGCGCTCAGCCAGGACGGCAAGCTCTTCGCAAGCCTCCTGGTGAGCAACTGCGTTCTATTTCAGGCGGATGTCTCATCGAGTTGATGGCTTGGAGCCTTGGAGCAAGGTCGTGATCCGCGCCACCACCGCCTGCGTTTGCAGACCATCCTCCTGCCGGCCCTGCCGCTTACCGCCGAGCAAGCGAGAACTCCCGCCGTGCAGTCTGCCCTTCCGCTCACAGCGCTCGCGGCACCGGCTGACGCGGCGCAGCAGCAAAACCAGACCGGCGTCGCCTCCCCCTGGCTGGAGCTGGACAACGTGACGCTGGTGGTGCCGCTGCCGGACTTCCTGGCGCTGCTCACGCTGGCCACCGACGGCCGGGCCGGCGCCTGCGTGGACAGCAGCACACTGACTTTGACCGCTCAGCTGCAACGGGGCGTGCAGGCGCTCACAGCCACCAACGCCACCTGCGGCAGTGTCTCGCTCGGCGGCTACACGGGCTGGGGCGTCAACGCCACGGACCTGACGGTGCGGCCCCAGCAGGCAGTGCCCGCCAATGTGTGCCGGTGCTTGAACGACCTGGTGAACGGCGGACAGCAAGGCGGCGGCACGGCGGGCGCCAGCGACGCTAGCGGCGGCGGCGGCGGTGGCTTGTCGGGGCGTACGGTGGGCATCATCGTGGGGTGCGCCGTGGGTGGCGCGCTGCTCTTGGCGGCGCTGGCGGCGGGCGCGGGGCTGCTGTGGAGGAGGACGAAGCCGTTGCCGCCACCACCTGGCAAGGACCGGTACGTCGCTCGCCTGCATCAAACGCACCTCAAGCCACCACCAGGCCTGGGGTGACATGCTAAACGGTGCCGCGCACGACTACGCAGGTACTGGGCCAGCGAAGACGACCTGGAGGCGTCGTCGTCGCCGCTGGGAGCGCCGATTGCTCACGGCGACGCGGACCCGTCGGTGGCGGCGGCCCGCGACCTGCACGCCAAGGTCAAGGCGGCGTGTGCCGCGTCGGCGCAGGCGTCCCACTCTGGCCCGTCGGGCAGCGCCTCCTCGCTGGGCGTCACGCCTGACGGCCGCGTGGTGCTCGAGGCGCGGCTGGTGGCGCTGCTGCAGGCGCACGAGCAGCAGTTGCTGCAGCGTGCCGGCGCGGGCAGCGCGGCGCCGGTGGCCGGCAGCGGCGGCGACGCCGGCGCGGCGGCGCAGAGCTTGGGCCGGGCGCATGAGCAGCTCATGAGCACGGTGGCCTCGCGCGAGGAGCAGCGGGTGGAGGAGGGGGCACCGGTGGTGGACCCTCGCGTGGAGGTGGAGCAGGTGGCGGCGCGGCTGGAGAGGACGCACACGGTGCGTATGGTCTTGCGGAGCAAAGAGCTGTGCTGCGAGCCCTGTCACTTGCCCTTGATTCGGCTGTGTGTGGCGACGGCGGCACCTCGCTGCAGGTGGTGCTGGAGGCGCTGCTGGGCCGAGGCGGAGGCGGCGTGGTGTACCTTGGTGCGCCGCGTCAACTGCTCCTGCGGCAGCGCCTCGCAGAAAGTCGGGTGCACGAGGCGCCAATGCTCCCCAATCGCCTCTGGCGGCGTGCGCAGGCACGTGGCGTGGGCTGCCGGTGGCCGTCAAGACCATGGTGTTTGAGGCCGCGTGCGAGGCGGGCGGCGAGCAGGGCCGCGCTGCAGCGGGCCAGCTGCCGTACGTGCGCGCCGTCATGGAGACGGCCATCTCGGCTTCCGTGGGCCACCGCAACGTGGTGCGTGCTCTCTGGCATCTGTCAGCGCGTGCTCTCCTGGCCAGAGTGCGCACCTCCACAGCACCTCAATCGCACCACGCACATGCGCAGGTGGCCACGTACCACTACGACATCAAGCGCATGGACGACCAGCCAGACAGCGGGGGCCTGCAGGTGCGCGTCGGTGCGGCTGAGCAGCGCTCTCGCCTCTGGAAACACGCTTGCGGGCGCGCTGAATGTGCTCGCTTCGCTTCACTTGTCCTTCAGGTGGTCCCGGGCGACGACGCCTCGCTGGAGGTGGCGCCACAGGCGGCGGTGGCGGCAGGCGTGCAGGCCTTCAAGGTCTTCCTGGTGCAGGTGAGGCCTCTCTTTCCTTCCAAGATCCGTAGTTTAATTGTGTGAGGATGAGAGATGCACGTGACGTGATGGCTCGCCCTGTTTGCGCGCAGGAGTTGTGCACGTGCTCGCTGCGCATGGTGATGGAGCGCGGCGCCATCCAGCACAACCCCTCGGCGCCGGTGCGTGCTTCGGGGGCAGATCACGCCACCGCATGTCTGCGTGTGCGTTACCTGACACACGCGCCAGCGCTCGCACCAACGCGCTCGCAGGGCACCATCACCAGCCTGCTGCTGCATGTGGCGTGGGGCCTCGAGTACCTGCACAGCAAGGGCATCATCCACGGAGGTGCGCCACAGGGGCGTCGCCTGGACGCAGCCAGAGTCGTCCCGCAGTGTGCACGAGTGCTCACTCTCCTCTCCACCGGTGCGCAGACCTGACGCCCGCCAACATCCTGCTCAAGCTGGACCAGTCTGCAGACGGCCAGTCGACAGGCGACCAGGTCGTGGCCAAGCTGGCGGTGAGAGAACAGAGCACGCTGCCCCGCGGCCATGGGGCATGCCTCTCGCCCGCCGCTTCCCCGTGCGCGCGTTTGCACTTCGCCTCATATTCAACCGGTCACCGCCCACAGGACTTTGGGCTGTCCCAGAGGCTGGAGGCCCAGGCCACGCACGTGTCCAACTTTGGCGCCGGCACGCCCTTTTACGTGGCACCAGAGGTCGCACGCCTCAAGCGCACCTCGCCGGCGTCCGACATCTTCAGCTTCGGCGTGGTGGCCTGGTGAGCCAAGCGGGCTTGCTGAGGGGCATGCTCAGGTGGCTGTGCGCGCAGCGAGCGCCACACTGTGCCGCACCGCCCCGCACCGTGCCGCAACGCGGCGCAGGGAGGTATACGCCGGCAGCACGCCCTACATCGTCGCGGCGGACGGCACATTTGCGCGCAACCCGCGTTTCCTGCACTACCCGCCTGGCCGCCAGCCGCCCTCGGAGGTCCACGCCCTCATCAAGAGGTGCGTGCGTGTGTGTGCGGGCTCTGCGGCCAGTTCTGGCCGCGCCATCGCAGCCCGTCTCACTCGTGCGATTGTATGCCCGCCACGCGGTGCTTGCCCAGGTGCCTGAACCAGGAGCCAAGGGAGCGCCCCACCGCCTCGCAGCTGGTGGCCACGCTGCTCAAGCACGACGAGCAGCAGCCCCTCGGGCCTGTGGCCTGACGTTGACGTCTGGGCCCAGGCTGACATGACGGAAATGCGCCAAATGTTGGCGGCTGGAGCGAAGCAAAGCTTGGAACGCATGTCTTATCGCCCAGAGCCCTGTGCTCGCCGGGCACTAGAGGAAGATGGAGACCAAGGAAATGGGCTCATGGGCAATGCGGAGTTAACGGCCCACAAGCGGCCCCGCACAACGTTTTCTCGGGAAGGGAGAGCCTGCCGCCTGAAGCCACCTGAGCCTGCTGCATGCTGCTTTGTCGAGGCTTGCCTTTGCGCCGTCCCAGGCACATCAGGAGCATCTCAAGGAACTGCATGTCGCTCGTCGCCTAACGATTAGCCGCACGATTAGCCGCACCTTGGCGCTTGCGTCATCCTGAATCTGCTCTGAGAGAGACTCCTCTCTTGTCCTCTCTACTCTTCTATCCTGTCCTTGCCCGTGCGTGGCTGCAGCGCGTCGCTGTGCTCGTCTGGTGGTGGCTCTGTAAGCTTGGATGAGCGCGCGACAGCTTGTAAGATCACACTGACCCGACCTGTTGCTGTCTCCCACACCTGCAATCCCCTGGCTGTCGCTGCGTTCACAAGTTCGAAGCGCCGTTGGTCGTACCCGAGGTCGATGATCCAGCGCAGGGCCCGCAGAACGCGTGCGCGCGCATGAGCGCGTGCTCGAGCTGAGCA
>VFQP010002076.1_pt1 | contig 23622 bp, 26 predicted proteins | sample 3512351 | NCBI WGS metagenome assembly VFQP01 (sample SAMN10412372, study PRJNA504923) | tailings metagenome | isolation source: Relicate 1 Philex TSF1 revegetated site | place: Philippines: Tuba, Benguet | collected 2017-08-29
CAGCAGCCAGCTGCTGGGCGTCGTGTCAGGTGTGCTACGCACTCACTGACTCGCTCACAAGACACGCATCACGCACGCGCCGCTGCGCCGCGCTCTGCACGCGCCTCGCCCCACCACCTCGGCTTGCATCGCTGCTGCTGTCACGGCAAGCTGCGCACGCGCCACACGGCGCCCGCTGCGCAGGCCTCAACGTGCGGCTGCCCCAGCTCACGCCCAGCAACTCGGTCATGCGCATGACCAGCTTTGCCGCACCCGCCGCGCAAGCCGGCAACGCCGGCGCGCCCACCAACAGCGGCGGCACCTACCTGGCAACCGCCGGCCCCTCGGCACCCACCTCCCGCGCCTACCAGCCCGGGGGCGCCGGCTCCATCAGCGTGGGCGCCCGCATCCCCGCCAGCGCCGCCGCCAGCGCGCTCCTGTCCGCCGACGCCCCGGGCGGCGGGCCCTCCCCACCCAGCGTGTCGCCCACGGCCCGTCGCTTCGCCTCGGCCGTCGACGTGGGGCACGGCGGCGCCGCGCTGGCGGCACTGCGCCAGCCAGCCGCGCCGAGCAGCACTGACAGCGCCGACACGCGCGTTTCCCTGAGCAGCGGGCTTGCCCTCGGCGGCGCCGCGCCAACGGCGGCGGCGGCGGCGGCGCCGCCGCCGCCGCCACCCGCCGCGTCCTCACGGCGCAGCGCGCCCGGCAGCAGCGCAGCGGCGGTTCTTGAGGAGGGAGAGGAGGGGGAGGAGGAGGGGGAGACGCACGACGAGGGCGAGGCGACGGGCGGCCGGCGCACGTCCAGGGAGCACACCAGCGGCGCCGAGGACGCCGCCGCGCCGCCGGTGGCCAGCGCGGCGGCGCCGCCCGTCTCGCACCCGCCGGTGCCGCCGGCCGTGCTGGGCGTGGCGGGCGGCGGCAGCAGCGTCGCCAGCGCCAGCTTCGCGTCGTCCTCCTTCACTGAGCCCGTCATCTCATTTAGCCTGCCCACCGCCGCGCAGTCGACCATCGAGCCACCAGTTGGCTCGCTGGGCGTGCCGCCGTTGCCGTCGCGCCACATCGCCAGCATGCCGCACGTGCTTCCGAGCACGGCGGAGACGCCGGAGCGGGCCGACAGCGGCGCCGCGCCGCCGGCGTCGCTGACGGAGGAAGTGCAGCTGGACGCGGGCGGCGGCGGCGGTGCGGCGGGCGGCGCGTGGAGCCCCACCAAGGTGGGCGGGGGGGCGGCGGCGGCGGCGGCGGCGACGGCGCGGCCAGCGAGTCGGCTGGGGCGGGCGGCCGGGGGCGCGGCAGCGGGCGGCGGCGGCAGCGGCGGCGCGGGGGGCGCGGGCGTGGACCGGCAGCTGCCCTTTGCTGCGGCGATCAAGGTGCACATGAAGCCGGTGCCCACCAAGACGCAGAACCTCCAGCAGGTGTGTGCAGTGCGCGCCCTGGACAGAAGGATGGGTGGGGAAAGGAGGTGCCGCCGTCTCCAGCGGGCGCCGCGCAAAGCGTCCAGCGCTCTGCGCGTTGCTGCCGCCTTCAGGTGGCGCTATGCTTGCGTGCGTGTGTGAGCGTGTGTTGCTGCGTGCAGGCGTTTGGCCAGCTCCTGGAGGCGGTGCGGTACGCGCTGCACAGCCAGGCCACGCGCATCGCCGAGCTCGAGGCGGAGAACATGGCGTTCCAGGGGTGAGCGGGCGCTGGGGATTCTCAGCGCGTGGACCCTCAAACGCCTGGAAGGTGGCGGTGTACTTGGCAGGCTGAGCGCCATGAGCCGCTGTCCGAGCGAGCCGCTGTTGGTGCCTGCTTGCTGCTCGTGGCCGCAGGGCCATCACGCTGCTCAAGCAGCAGCAGGAGAAGGAGTGGCGCACGCGCGGCGCCGGCGCGCTCGTCACGGGCGGCAGCTTCTCGCGCATCACGCCGCCGCCCTCGGGCCCGGCGGCGGGAGCGGGCGCCGACGGCGCCGGCACCTCTGCTGGTGCGCCGCCCCCTCCCCCCCCCCACCTCCACACACACGCCCCGCCCATCCCACACAAGAATGCTTCCCATGTCTCTCCCTTCCGCACGCCAGCCGCCCTCGCACAAATCCGTGTCGTGCGCTGCTGCCGCAGGCATCGGCGCTGGCGACCTGCCGCCTCCCCCCGTGCCCGAGATGCTCAGCGACGACACTACTAGCGACGACGGCAGCGACGACGGCGCCGGGCCCGCCGACGGCGCCGGCGACGACAACGACGACGCGGCGTCTGTCATGACGGCCGACGAGGACGCCTTTGACGTGGTGGAGGCGTTTGACGAGGGCGTGGACTACAGCATCCTCGACAACCCCGACGACGGGGCGGCGGCCGGCGGCGTGGGCGCGCGCGGCGCGGCGGTGTGCGACATGGTGCTGCCGGGCACGTCCACGGTGAGGGCGGCGTTGTGCGGAGTGTCCGGGCTCGCGTGCTTCGTGCAAGAAGGCGACGCCGGCGGCGCCGCAGTCATGTCCTGACGGCGTGTGTGTGCGGTGCCATTGGCGGTGGCGTCGCCCCGTTTTGCGTGTGTGCGCAGGCGCCGAGCGGTGCGCTGGCCAGCATGGGTGAGCGCGGGGCGGTGCTGCTGACCGCACTGAGCGCGCTCCCGTCACGGGTCTCCCACGGACGGCCCCGCAGGATGCGAGCCTGCTCGGCCGCGTGCCCTGCTTGCGCTACTTTCTTGCAGTGTCTGTGGGCGTGACGGACGTGCTGGAGACGCCCGCCCAAGTGCTCAACGCCCTAGAGGTGGTGCGCCAGGTGAGATCCCGCGTTCTCACCCGCACAGCCCGCTGCATGGACAAGACCCGCTCCCGACACTCCCTTCCGGGCCGGCGCACCTGTGTGTTCGCCGCTGCCGTCACGCTGCCGTCACGGAGCGCGCTGCCAGCAGTGGGCAAACGGTGCGCTGTGCTGTGTGCATGTGTGGCATGCGTGGCTGGCAGGTCGAGTACGTGGAACGGTTGCAGGGCTCCCAGCGCATCACCAAGACCCTCGCCACGCACGAGCCGCCCGACAAGCCGCCGCTCGAGGTGGAGGGTGAGCGCGCCGCCACACCGCACGCGCTGCGCACACTGTGCCGCAGGGCCGGACAGCGCGCGCCTGAGGGAAGAGGATGGTGTTTGTCGACTGAGCATGCGAGGCAGACGGGGCGCCTGAGGGAGGAGCGGTGCTGCTTGCCGTGCGTTGGGTGCGATGCTAGTTCTGAAGCAGCTGGAGGCCGCACTGGTGGGCGTGGCCGCGTGTGCGCAGGTGCCGTGACGGAGAAGGACGACGACGACTTTGAGGAGGACGAGGACGAGGACGAGGACGGCACGCGCTCATCCGAGGTGCGAACGGCACGCTTGGCTGGCCCAGACAACACATCTTCCGCGCCACGGGCCGCTGTCTGCCGCACCGCCCCAAGCGCGACGAGGGAGCGGGAGTGAGCGGGTGTTGAGCTCGCTGCGTGCCGGCAGGTGTACAAGGGCCGCAGCCGGCTGCCGGCGGCGCGCCCGCTGGGCAAGGGCTTCAGCATCTGGAGCCTGCTCAAAAACATGATTGGCAAGGACCTGACGCGCCTCACCATGCCCGCCACCATCAACGAGCCCACCAGCACGCTGCAGAGGTGAGAGCGTAGAGCGCGCTCACGCACCGCTCTCTTCTCCCGCCCCACGCCTTTCTGTGTAGCGCCTCATGAGGGCCGTGTCGAGCGGTGCGGCGCTGGGCGCGTGCCTGTGCGAGCCTGCCAGTCGCCTCAGCTGGTGGCGGTGGGTGCGTGCCCACTTGACGACTTCAGGTTGGCCGAGGGGCTCGAGTACCGCGACCTGCTGGACCAGGCGGCCAAGGAACCCAACAGCGTCGACAGGCTCATGCTGGTCTCGGTGTGGAACCTCACCTGCTACGCCAGCCAGGTGCGCCTTGCGTTTAGCGCACTTCCGCGGGGAGGGATTTCCATCTCGCGTGTGGCACCTCACCTGCTACGCCAGCCAGGTACGCAGGCGTCTGCACGTGTGCGGCTCACCTCATGTCACGTCCCCCTGCGACGGCACCCCTGGCGGCCTGCACGGTGGCGCAGTGCGCAGCGCATGTTCCTGGCTGGTGGGAGGTGGGCGAGAGGGCAGTGCGTGTGTGCTTGCGTGTGCGTGTGCGTGCAGGCGCTGAGGGACTGCAAGCCCTTCAACCCGCTGCTGGGCGAGACGTTTGAGTGGCAGTCGCACGACGGCGACGCGCGGTGAGCGGGATGGCTCTGGGTCTGGAGTCAGGGGCTTTGGGGAGACGCGCGTTGGGGACCCGACAGGCGCACGGCCGTGCGCCAAGCACCTGGGGCGCAACGTCGTCCGCGCTTGGCGGCAGACACGTGGCACGGACACTCTCCCGTGATGCAAGCGGCGCGCGTGCAAGGCGTGGGGTGCGTGGCGTGTGCGCCGCACAGGTACGTGTGCGAGCAGGTGAGCCACCACCCGCCGGTGCTGGCGTACGTGGCCGACTCGACGCGCGGCGGCTGGCAGATACAGGTGGGTGCGGCCGCACACTATCGCTGCGGCGTCTTGTCATCTCTCTGGTGGCCTGGACAGGACGGGTGCAGCGTCGCGCGTGCCAGGGGCCAACCATGCCTGCAACCGTGCGGGCGATGCTGCGGTGCCATGTGTGCGTGCTTGCTGCATTCGTGCGTGTGTGCGCAGGGCGAGCTGGAGACCAAGAGCAAGTTCTGGGGCAAGAGCGCCGAGGTGCTGCTGTGGGGCTGCGAGGCGCTCAGCATCCGGCAGTTTGGCGACGAGTTCAGGTGCGCCATCCCTTTTGCCTTCTGTCCCGAGGGCGTGGCGCGGTACGCTCGTCCTCGCTCCCTCGTTCCAGCGCCGTGCTCCCCAATGTCGTGAAGCGCTGCGACGCAGCCGTCCGCGGCAGGCCTGGTGCTTCAGCAGTGTGCGCCGCGCTGCGTGCGTGCAGGTGGAACCGCGCCAACATTTGCGTCCAGGACGTGATCCTGGGCAACTACTGGATCGAGGTGTACGGCAAGGTCCGCGTGGAGAACGTCACCACGGGTGAGCAGGATCCCTGCTTCGTTCGCCTCACGCCGCCGCCAGCGCGCGGCGTCGCGCCAAGCAGCGCGCTGCGTGGGCGGCCGAGTGCCGAAGGCGTGTTGGTGGTGGAGTTGCACGTGTGCGTGCAGGCGAGGCGGCGACGCTCAACCTCAAGCCGTGCAAGCGCAACATGAAGGACCGGGGCAAGCTGGAGGGCACAGTGCACGACGCGCGCGGGCAGCCGGTGAGCGCGTGTGCCAGCGAGCGAGCGGGGACGCGGGGAGACGCGTTTGGCGCCGCACCGCTGTGCAAACACGCGCGCGGCTCTGAGCGGGCAGCGGGTGGGTGAGGTGCCCAGTGCGGGCGAGCGTCGACGTGGCTTTGCTGCGTGGCGACGTGGGTCTGCGGCCGCAGGTGTGGGTGCTGAGCGGCAGCACGGCGGACAAGATTTACGCGCAGCTGACGCCGGCGGCCGCGCAGGCCCGCGGGCTGGCCGCCCCGCCGCCGCCGCGGCTGGTGTGGGAGAAGTCGCCCTACCCGCCCGACGCCGCCGAGCAGTACTGGTTCACCAGGTGAGGGGCGCGCACCTGCCATCTCTGGGCATCATCCTGCTGCATGATTTGAGCTCGGGCTTTTGGGCATGAAGCAGGCGGTGAGCAGGCGCTGTTTTGGGTCGAGCGTGACGCCCCCAGCAGGAGCGAGGGCGTGTGAGAAGTGCGCGTGCCCCCGTCGTCTGGCGCACCCCCCTGCAGGTTCACCATTGCGCTCAACGACCCGGCCGACCGCATCGTGCCGCACCTGCCGCCCACCGACACGCGCTTCCGACCCGACCAGGTGCGTACGCGCGCGCCGCCACGCAGCAGCGCTCACGCCCTTCCAGCACTCCGTTTCGCCTCGCTGCAAAACCTCGCCACGCGCAACTCCCTCTCGTGTGGGCCTGCGTGGGCATACAGCCCTGTGTGGTGGGGCGTGCCGGGCTGCCTGGCGTGCGCTTGCTTTGTGCGCGCAGAGGGCGCTCGAGGTGGGCGAGTGGAACCGCGCCACGAGCGAGAAGCTGCGCCTCGAGGAGAAGCAGCGCCAGGTGCGCCGCCCGGCCCCCGGCGCCGCGCGCCACGCCCCTCCCGCGCGCCGAGCGCTCGCTGCCGACTTGGCCACTTGGACCACGCTTGGTCGCCCGGGCGCGGGCCCGGGCCTGGCTTCCTCCTCCTCACACGCGCCCCCCCAATGGCATGTGTGTGTGCGTATGCCTGTGCAGGCGCGGCGCGAGCGCACCAAGCACGGCATCCCCTACTACCCGGCCTGGTTCAAGCAGGTCGACCCCACCACCCTCACGCACCTGGTGCGCGCAGCTGGACACTCGAGCGCGCCCTGCTTGCGCGCCCGCCTGCTTCAGCCTGTGTTGGGGTCCACGAGGCCCGTGGACGCTGCTCCGGCTCGCTTCGTCTCACGCTGTGCGTGCGCTTGTGTGTGGCGCGTGGTGCGCAGCCCAACCAGCCGGGCTTTGCCTGGTCCTTCACGGGAGAGTACTGGCAGCGCCGGGCCACCAAGGACTGGGCCAAGTGCCTCGACCTCTACAGCACAGACGCGCACCCCAGCCCAGTGGCCAAGGTGCGCAAAGCTTCCTCCCTTACCCCTTGAGCAGTGCCCGCGGGCGTTGACGGCAGCTCCCGCGCCGCGTGTGAGGAGGCTCTCCCGTCACGTGTGCGTGGTGGGGTGTGTGGCCGCAGGTGGGCGCCGCGCCGCCGTCGCCGTGAGCTTCTCAAGGAAACCGACAGGCTCTATGGCCGAGCCTCTTAGTGCGCTTGTGCAGCAAGCCGGCATGATTGATATCGTGCGAGAGCCGCGCGCTGCGTGTTGACTTGCTTGTGGCGTTGAGGAAACCGATGCGTGTTCAACCTTCAAAGGCATCCGGCTTTGCCAAATGGGAGTGCAAGTGGCGTTGCATTGCACTTGGTGGCGAGTCACGCATCAGACATGCCGGCCAAAGCCGCGCCCGACCCTCGCCGCCCGGCCTTGGCCGCCCCGTGCTCCCCTGCTGCAGCGCTGCCGGACGACTCAGGCCTGCTCTGCCGCTGAGAGGTGGCCGCCGGAGCTGCAGCGACGCCGGCAGGGGCCCTGCGCCCCGCCGAAGCCACCCTTGCTTGCCCCGCTGCGTCGGCCCCCAGCGCCGCGTCCACCACCTCCACCTGCAGCTGCTGCGGCTGGCCTGTGGAGGAGGAGGCAGAGGAGGGGCGCTTGGTGATGGGCCCGCCGTCGCCCGCGCCCTGCGCTCCACTCGATGGTGGCGGCGCACCGGGGGGCTCGCCCGCGGACAACCGCTTGGTGAGTAGCTGCCCTGCCGCCGCCCTGCCGCTGGTGCTGACTGCGCCATTTGCACGTGGCTGCTGCTGCTGCTGCGGCTGCGGCTGTGTGGCCCGGGGCGCCGGCGCGGCTGCTGCTGGTGCTGTTGAGGACGCAGGTGCGGGGGACGCAGGTGGCAGCGGCCTCCTCGCAGCGCCCCCACCAGACGGCGTGGGGGGCACGCTGCTAGTGCTGGCGGCCGCGTTGCCGCTGGCCCCGCTCGGCGCCCGCTGCACGCCTTTGGGCGGCGGAGGCACGGAGGCGGCGCTCGGCGCAGTCGCCGCCGCGGCCGGCTGATGCTGCTGCTGCTGCTGCGCGAGCTTGGCGAGGTGCTGCTGCTGCATGAGGCACTCGTCGACCAGCGCCGAGAGCTGGTCGGGCGTGAGCTTCTTGCCCGCCGGGTCCGACGTCTTGAAGGCGCGGATGCGCGCGTCAAGGTCCGCCTCCCTACGGCGGCGCGCGCACGAGCCGCGGCACATCGCGAGCCAGCCAGCCAGCGCTCGCACCCATCAACGCGATCAGACGCCTGTTCCCTCCGCACCTGGCATGCAGCTCCTTGGCCTCCCTCTCCTCCCGCAGGTAGTCCCGCTTGGGGGCCGCCGCCGCCTCCCCTTGCGCCGCAACAGCCACCGCTGCTGGCGCCGCCACCGCCGCCGCCGCTGCAGCAGACCTGGCCTGCGACGGTTCACCAGCCAACTGCGCAGGCGCCCCCGCGCCCGCTCTCCCGTAGCCCGCCGCCCCCGCCCCCGCCGCCAGCCCGCTGAAGTCGGCCAGGCCGCCATCATGCCCCCACCGGTGCTCCATGGCAAAGCGTTCCAGGTGCGCGTTGATGGCGCCCAGCGGCATGCCCGCCACCGCCGCCTGCTGCGCCCGCAGCAGCGCCCGCGTGTGCACCGCCAGGCCCGCCGCAAGGTCCACCGTCGACGCCTCGCCCTCCCCCGCGCCGCTCCCTCTCCCCGCCGGCGCCCCGCCCCCGCCGTCCTTGGACCCTTGCACAATGCCGCCGCCGCCGCCGCCCTCCTGCCCTACCCCGCCCGCCAGCCCCAACGCCACCTGGTGCGCCATCCGCAGCAGCTGCGCGGCGCTGGCCTCCCCCTGCAGCGCCGCCGCGCCCTCCGCCGCCCCACCCAGCCCCCCCAGCCCCGCCGAAAACGCCAGTGGCGCCAGCCCCTGCCCGCCCCGCCCCAGCGCCGACTGCGGCCGGCTTCCCGCTGCGCCCGGCAGCGGCGGCGGCAGGGCGAAGCTGAAGCCACCGGCCGCGCCGGCGGTGGCGGCGGCGGGCGGCAGGCATGCGTCACCGGAGAGCTCAAAGGGGTTGCGCGCCACGCGCTCGTCCTTGTCCTCGTCGCGCCGCAGCACCGCCTCCACCAGCGCCTCCTCGTCCGGCCTCAGCTGGAGCAGCCTGCGGGCAACGCGGCGCAGACCGGGCGTCGCAGGGCGCGTGGCGTCAGTCGTGACCGCCTTGCTTTGGGGGGTCAGCGTGTCTCGATCCAGGTGCATCGAGTTGTGTCTCACCTCTGGGTGGCGCCGGCGCGGCTGCTGGCCACGGACAGCGCCGACGAGGCGCGCACGCCGCCCTCGCCGCCCGCGCCCTCGCCGCCGGCGGGCGGCGTCAGCGCGCGCGCCAGCTTGGCCTGCCGCATGCGCCGCATGCGCTCCCGCCTGCACCAGCAGTAGCGCCGCCAGGACACAGGCTGAGGGTGGCGGCGCACGTGGTCCTGCCTGCTGCTCACACGCCCCAAGCAGCCTGTTGGCCCCAGTGCGGCGCACACGCACTCACTTGAGGGCGTCCTCCACAGCGGCCGCCTGCCGCGCCAGGCGCGCGCGCTCGGCCGCCGCAAAGCCCTCGGGGTCCCGCTCGCGCGCCAGGATGATTGCCTCGGCCTCCTTCTCCGCCAGCTTGCCGTCAAGCGCGCGGATGCGGTTGAGGCCCTCGGCCACCTGGTGCAGGCCGGGGGCGGGCAAGAGGCGTCGGGCTCAGAAAAAGGGGAGCCTTTTGTGGCAGGGTGCAGCAGGGCGGGGGGGCCGCCCAACAGCAGGGTGCAGCACGGGTGTTTGGGAGGGGAAGGCGGTGGGGCGGTGGGGTGGTGTCTCACCTTGGGGTCCTCATGGCTGTCTGGTAGGTTGTTGATGGGCAGCTCTGCGTGCACAGCAAGGTGCGAGTGCGGCAGGCGTAGTGTTGTGCGCGCCACCCACTTCCACGGCCGTGCATGGCAGCACCTTGGAAGAGCTTTGCAGCCGCACCCGTTGCTACCACCACAGTGCAGCGGCAGCAAACCAGTGCAAGTGATGGCAGGGCGCACCTGCAAACCTGCGTGGCCCCAGCCATCCCTTGAGCGAGGCATACTCGGCGCGCTTGGCCATGATGAGCTGCTCAACAATCACCTGCGCCCGCAACGCGCCCGCCCGCCACCCACGCCACACGCAGCTGACAGCGTGCCAGGTGGGACGGGGAGGGCACCTCTCCAGCAGGTGCGGGGGCTGGCTGGTAGTGCCTGGGCTCGGGCATCGGGGCTTGGTGGGCGTCCCTGACGCCCAGTATGACAAGGTGAGGCACACACCTGGTAGTTCTTGGGCAGCTCCACCAGGGCGTGCCCCTCGGCGTCCAGCTTCTCCTGAAGCAGCACAGCACCACGGGGAAGCACTCAGGCCCACCTTGTTGGGCGTCCGTCTCCCTGCTCTGTGCGGTCGGCGACATTGCCCGCCCGCCTCGTGCCAAACGCGTCCCTCACCTGGAGGTTGGCCATGTAGGCGCTGAGCTCGAGCCTCCTGGCCTCCTGCGCCGCCAGGATCTCGTCCACCGCGCCCATGCTGCCTCGCAGGTCGGCGTCCTCCTCCTCCTCCGCGCCGTCCCTGTCCTCGTCGTGCTCGTCGTGCTCCTGCGGGTCGTCGGGCTGCGAGGGCGCCGGCGTGGCGTCGCCGCCGTCCGCCGCGCGGCCGGCCGCGCCCGTGTCGCTGTAGAGGTCGCGCAGCAAGGAGAGGAACGAGGCGCGGGAGGGCTCCTCGGCGGGCGTGGCCGCCGAGGTGTCGCGGGGCGTCTGCGGCGCGTAAGAGCACGCACGCACACGCGGAGAGGCGGGCGCAGCTCGCACAGTTGTGGCGACGACGACACGCCCCCGCCAGCGCAAGAGACCCTGCACGGCGAGCCGCGCAAGCCCGGCCCGCCTCACACACGCACCTGCACGGGGTTGTCCCACACGGACTTGGAGCACTCCTCGTCGGGGTCGTAGCCGTTGACGTAGCTCGCTAGCTCGGGGTCCTCGCGCTCCGACACGTCCCCGTCGTCCTCCTCCCCTTGCTGCTGCTGCGGGGGATCGGCGGGCGGCGCGTCGGCTGTGGGCGTGGCGGACTCGCGCCGCGCCGACGACGGTTCCTGCATGGGATTGGCGTGGCTGACCAGCGACATGGCCTCTGTCACACCGCTCCTGCGACCAAGCGAGCGAGCGCCCAGGTGCGAGCGGACGCGTGGTGCACAGGCGCGCGTGCGAGTCGCGTGGCCGGCATCACAGCGTGCAGAGGCGCTCCCCTCCTGCAGGTCGTTCGCACCTGGCGCTGAGCACGCTCTCCTCATACGCCAGCGGGCCCTCCCCCTCGCCAAAGGACCGGCGCAGCGCCGTGAAGAAGACACCGCCCGACTGCCGCAGCACGCCGCTGGCCACCGACTGCGCCGTGCCCGGGCGCTCCGCCTCTGAGGGCTGCGGCCTGATGGCCTGGGAGGACGAGGCGCCTCCTGCGGTGGTGGACGCCCCGCTCTCCCGCCGCAGCGCGGGGTGCGCGTGCTGTGCCTGCTGCTGCCCTGACCTGGGCCGCCGCGAGCCTGCCTGCTGATGCTGTGTGGACTGCCTGCGAGCACCAGATTGACGCTGGTACACGAGTTGGCGCCAGGCACATGCTGTCGCCGTGGAGCAAACGCGGAGGAGCGCACTGTATGCGCGCTGCCGCCCGTTCGCGCACCTGGTGGTGCTGGTGGTGCTGGCGCGGAGCGCGGAGGGGTCGTGGTGGGAGTGCCAGGGTTCTGAGAGGTCGTCCGGCACCATGTCTGGCACGGTGAAGGCGTGAGGGTCGGCGCCGTCCTCATGCATGCCCTCGTCCGTCGCCCGGCGGCTCTCCAGATACCTGCGCAGCACCACCCCACGTCCTCATTGTCAGGGGGGCAACTGTGACCACCTCGACCCTTGCTGGCCCCAGTGCAGACGAGTCCCCTCGCACCGCCGCACCCACGCAGCTGTTGATGCACACCCTTGTGCGCACCCCCCTGCTCAACGGAACTGGCCGCCCACCTGTAGAACTCCCCGTGCGCCTCGTCGTGGAACGCCATGGACGCGCCGCCGTCCCCGTCCCCCGCGCCGCTGTGCGCATGGCCCACAACCGCGGGCGTGCTCATGCGCGTGGACGCCACGCTGTAGCCTCCCCCACCGGGGCCCGCGCCCCGCCCCCCCATGCTGGTGCTGGCCGTGGAGGCGCGCGTGTTTGCCGAGTCGTCCAGCTCCGACCCGCACACCTCCTCCAGCGGCGTCCAAGCCCTGCTGCCCATGCCCGCCGGGGTCTGCGCCGGCAGCGGCCCCGGCACGCCGCCCACCAGCATGCTGCTGGCCGTGCTGCTGGCGCTCAGCGGCCGCATGCCCGCCAGGGCCAGGCTGCCAGGGTGGTGCCCCAGGGTGGGCGTGGCGCCGCCCGTGCCCAGCGCGACGGCGCTGGAGCTGGGCTGCAGGCTGAGGCTGGCGGTGGCCGCGCTGCCGCCGACGCTGCCGCCCTGCGGCCCGCCGTAGCGCAGGCTGCCGCCACGCGCCATCGCCAGCTGCGCCTGGCTGGCGCCGGCGGGGGCCCCGGCGGCCAGGGGCAGGGTGAGGGAGGCGCTGGCGGCCAGCACGCCTGAAGGGAGGTGCTGCAGCAGCGCGCCGATCTGCTGCCCCTGCGGCCGCGGCATGTGGTGCGTGGCAGCGTCGACGGTGAAGTGGCGGTCGAGGGTGAGAGCACCGCGCCCACCCTGTTTGAGGCACGCAGGCATGGAGGTTGCTGCACGCACCTGCAGGCTGTTTGCGCGGTCGGCCGCCGGGCGCGTGCTGCTGAGCTGCACCACCGGCGCGTCGCGCGCCTGGGCGCTGCTGCTGCGCCGCACGGGGGCGCCCTGGGGGCCGCGCAAGCTCCTGCGTGCGTGGCGCGCACGGAACAGGGATGCGTCTGGGCCACCATGATGCAGCGTGACACCCCACACACTGCGTGCGTTGCTGTGTGGCTGCTGTCTCCACCAGCGTGTCCACGTGCAGCACACTGCACACGCACTGTTGCTGCTGCAGGCTCGCCGGCGCGCCGAGCGGCACCCCGCCCTGGTGATGGTCTGCGATCGCGCACAGGCGGCGGCGGCGATCGGCGCCACAGGGCCACTGTGAGCTGCAGGATGCCCTGGTGCTGCGTGCTGGGCGGCGTGGCAAGCCATGCATCCGCCGGCGTGGAGGAACACACGGGCGCGTGACGCTCCGCCCGCGTGCGCTGGTGCCGCGGCACGCACCCACCTGCGAGGCTGGTGCTGCTCTGGACGGCAGAGATGGATGGAGAGCTGCGTGCACGCCAGCACGCGAGTCACGGATCCTCAGGAGCTGCGCTTTGCCGTGCGCTTGATGATGCAGTCGCCGTGCTGCATCTGGGACGCACCTCGCGACTGCCTCTGGGGGAAGCAGCTCCATGGACGCCAGCACCGGCACATCCTCGCCTGCACCTGCGCGCGCCAATTGGCCCGTCTCGTGCGCTCAGCGAGCGCCCGCACAAGGCGCGAAGGTGGAGAAAGGCCGTGGGGCCCGGCCTCACCCGCAGCGCCAGGCCTGCCAGAGCGCGAGCGCCTGACTGGAGTGACTGTCTTCATGTTGTCGTGATGAGCAGGAGTCCTGCTCAGTGATGCTCAGCGCTGCTCTGTTCCTCGGCCCGCGGCAGGCCCTCGCGCCTCGTCCCCCTCGCGATGGGACGCACGCGACAACATCACGACGAGCTGCTGCTGCTGCTGCTCCGGTCCTGCTTCTCCCGCTGCTCCGCCACCAAAGCCCTCATGCACTCGGCCCAGGGAAGCGGCAAGCCGGCGCAGGAGAAGCAATGCACGCCATGCAGCACCACCACGTGTACAATCTGGGCCACGCCGGGCACGCCAAGCCAGCTCCCCCGGCGGCGCCACCTGCTCCACGCAGCACGCGCAGCCGGCGTACGTGTGAATGGCGGCCCTCCTGCTGCACGGCACCTGCCAGGGATGCGACGACGGTGCCGTCGTCGGCGCTGCAGGGTCCAGGCGTGCAGCAGGAGGAGCGACTGGAGCGGGCGGTGCCGCAGCCGCCGACGCGGCGGGCTGGCTTCGCAGCGGCGCTCCTCTGGCTGGCCAGCAGCGCTTCCTCAGCTTCAGCAAACGCTGCTGCAGGTGAGCAGCGCCACGGGTTGCTGGCGTGAATAACCGGAGGCGGCACGCACGAACGAAACGTGCGCTCCGCATGCACGCCTGCGCAGAGGCAGGCGGCCCGCCGCAGCCTCCATCAACGTCAGGCCAGCAACCAGTGGGATCTGACGAGCCAGCTTCTTCCTCTGCGGAGCGGCGCCAACCCCGGCGGCAACGCCTCAAGGTGACTGTCGGCAGGCAGGGGGGGGGGAAACGAGGCTGGTGCTGGCGACGACCACACTCAGGCGCGATGCAGCGTGCCCACCACCTTTCCCCTCTACCTCCTCCCCTGCCCGCAGCCGCGTGAGCTGGGCAAGCTGCTGGGCCTGAGCGAGGACGCGGCGCTGCTGCTGGTCGACCGCGTGCCCGAGCTGCTGGGCCACCCCGTCCAGCGGCTCAAAGCGGCGCTGCAGCGCCTGGGCCAGGTGCTCAAGGTGAGCAGCGACCGCTCCTTTCGCCATCAAGCGATCCAGACCCTGCGGGACAGGTCCCGCCCACACGCCCTGCGCTCGCTGTGCAAAATGGTCGCGCCACGGGTGCCTGCCGGCAGGTGGACGAGCGGGCAGCGTGTACCTTGGCCATCAAGCAGCCGCGCGTGCTGCTGGTGCCGGCGGACCAGCTGGGCCCCCGGCTGGTGGACCTGGCCAACATGCTCAAGGTGCGCCCTGGGAGCGCCTTGTGCAGAGTGGGCGTGACAACTGGATGACACGCGGTGTCGGCAGCAGGCAGGCAGCGGGGCGCACGCCTCCATTCATTGCGCCCTGACGCTTGGTGGTGGTGCTGCTTCTCAGGTGAACGAGGAGACGGCGCGGGCGCTGGCGCGGCAGCAGCCAGGCCTGCTGTCGCACCGGCACGAGACGCTGCGCGCGCGGCTGGCGGCGCTGGTGGCGCTGACCAAGGAGGCGCTGGAGCGCGGCGACACGGCTTCGCCTGCACGCCTGGCGAGGGCCGACAACGCCTCGGGGACGGCCAGCAAGCTGCCGGCCATCGCCAACCCGGCGGCCACGGCGGCCAACATGTGCCGGCGGGAGCCCGGGCTGCTGGCGCTGTCCCACGCCCAGCTCGCCAACAGGTGCGCTGTTCAATGTGCTCACGGCCATGCATGAGCGGCACAGGACCACCATGGGACGAGCGCCGGTGAGCCGGCGTTGAGCGATGAATGAATTCCTGCACGCAGGCTGACGGCCCTGTCTGCGGCGCTGGGGTCGCCCGGCAGCCTCATCCCGGCGCTGCAGCTGGCGGCTCAGGCGCCCACGGTGGCGCTGCTGCCCGCCTCGCGCACGGCGTCGCTGGTGGCCACGCTGGCCACGCTGCTGTCGCTGCCCACGCGCGCCGCCGGGGACCTGCTCGTGCGGCACCCGCCGCTGCTGGCGCGCGCGCCCGAGGCGCTGGCGGGCAGCATGCGGGCGCTGGGCAGCGCGCTGGGCGTGGAGCGCGAGGCCGCCGCCATCATGTGCTCCGAGCAGCCGGCGCTGCTGCTGGTCCAGCCCGAGGACCTGCCGGGCCGGATGCAGGCGCTGCAGTCGGCGCTGGGCGTCAGCCGCGAGCGGCTGGTGCAGCTCCTGGCCATCAAGCCGCAGCTGCTGCTCAAGGACGCCAAGAACGTCAGCGTGGCCATCCAGCAAGCGCGCAAGCGCGGGGACCTGCCCAACAGCTAGCGGCTCGCCCTGCCAGCCTGCGCTTGCAGGGCCTCCTGGGACCTCCCCCTCCTGCTCCTGCTCCCTCCTGCCATGCAAGGGCATGGTCGCAGCAGCCGGTCGCGCAGCAGCGTCGTTCAGCAGCAGCGTCAGCGGCGATCAATGGCGATCGCAGTAGCAGTCGCCACAGTGATCTTCTCGCTGTGCGTCGCGGCGGCCCACGGCCTGAGCGTCGAGCACTCGTTCGATGGCGGTGCTACGTGGGAAGCGGCAGGCGCAGTGGAGGGCAGCCTGCAGGTGGGCAGCATGGGCTTGCGATGTGCAGGCAAGGCATGGGCGATCACCACCCCTGCGCACGCTGACACTGTGCGCCTGTGCGCACCTGCGCGCTGCTTTCAGCGCGGGGAAGCAATCTTTGTGCGAGCAGCGCTCACGCCGGCACAGGAGGGCAAGCTGCAGGAGCTGGTGGCCAAGGACGAGTGAGTGCGCACAGTGGTGCATCGGGGGCGGAGGGCAGGGAGAGCGATCGCGCCGCGCGGCGCGGGTCCTCCAGATTGCATCCTGATGGCACGGTGCGTGCCCATGGACGCCGTCCCATTCCACCACGCAGGTTCTACTCTCTACGCGTCAGCGAGCAGTCGCCGGTGGCGTCGGTGCGTGCCAGCTGCTTTGCCGGCCCCAGCGACGCCGTCAAGGAGAGCCTCAGCGTCACGCTGGGCGGCCCCGGGGCCAAGTCCGTCGTCGGGCTGAGCTACGTGGTCAGCAGCCCCACCTGTCGGTCGGCCACAGCGGCGGCCAGCGCAGCGCAGATCGGCGCCGCCAGCCTGCCCATTGAGTCACGCACCGTGACGTCTGGGACCCGGGTCTTGTTTGACCGGTCGGGAGGGCCAGGGGGCGCGGCAGGTGCGTCTCCACCTTGGCGTGTGCTTGTGGGGGCTGCGCCGCGTGCGGTGATCGACATTCGGGAGCGCGCTCTGCCAACGTGTCTGCGCTGCAGGTGGCTACCAGCAGGCCGGTGGCATCGGCAGCGCGCAGCAGCGCCAGGCCGGAGGCGTGGGCGGCGGCGCCACCAACCGGCCGCTGGGCGTCGTCCCCGGGCAGGAGGGTGGCGCAGCGCAGCAGGGCCAGCAGGGCCAGCAGCAGCAGGGCCAGGGCGAGCCGCAGCCGGAGCAGACGTGGTGGCAGAAGAACTGGATGTACATCATGGGTGCGTGATCTCAGTGTGAGGGGCGGGGGCCAGCAGAGCGCGCGAGCGCCTGCATCACGCTGTGTGTGCTGCTGCACGGCTCATGCCTGCAGGAGGAGGCCTGCTCGTGATGAACCTCATGAGCACGGCGGCGCGCAACGCTGGGCCCCCTGGCGGCGGCGGTGGTGGAGGCGGCCCAGCCCGGCGCTGATCGCATGCGTGCTGCGCGCTGCGCCCTCGAACGCCTGTCCGATGGTGCAACTGGACGAAGAGCACACGCCAAAGAGCATGATGGCGCATGGGAGAAGAGCGTCACCAGCGCTGTGGTGCAGCTCTGTGCTGCTCCTGCTGCTGGTCCTGCTCGTCGCGGCCACGGAAGCAGTCTCGCCAAGCACGAACAAGCGGCGCTCCAGCTCGGCCAGGAGCTCGACTCCAAAGGGCAACATCGCCGACCGAGAGTACAATCGCAAGCGCAACCTGTGCGCGAGCGGCAGCCATCACGCCGGGCACCTCGCCGACTGCGCCCAGCAGCAGATTGACGTGGAGAACTGCATCCTCAAGTGCGTGAGCGCCCTGCGGCCGGGAGGGCGCTCCCCGCTGGCGCTGCTGTGCTTGCTGCAGAGGGGAGGGCAGGAGCCGCGTGTGCGCCTGCCGGGGTGAGCGTGTTCTCGCCCGCCCCCACCCTGCAGGTGCATCTCGGCGTCGTGCTACAGCAAGGTGTTCGCGTCCGACCCGCTGGAGGAGGGCGAGGTGGCCTTTGAGAAGACGCTGCGCTTCAAGCGGTGCGCCAAGGAGGACATCAAGACGCAGTATCGAAAAGGAGAGCTGCTCTAGCCAGCATGATGGCCACTTGCTTGCATGGCGATGCAACCGCATCCTCCTTGGAGCAAGGGGCCTGGTTCCGTCAGGGGCGGGGCGGGCGGGTCACGAGTTCCGCCGCACAGCGCCGCCGCCAGCACCGCCCCCCCCTCCAGCGCCCGTCCTCCGCGTGGCCGCCGCCACGTGCGCCGCCAGCGACAGCGAGTTGCTCGCCGTGAGCCCCGTGCCGCCGCCCAGCGCCCCGCCGCCGCCCACACGCACAATCTTGAAGTCGGGCGCCACCGTGCTGAACACCAGCGGCTCGGCCAGCGCGAACCCCCCACCCAGCCCGCCCGCGTCGCCGCCCGGCCCCAGCGCGTGCACGGCCGAGCTGCCGCTGAGGATGGGCGCCGTGCCCAGGGCGCGGGGCAGGTGCTGCGCGGGCAACGCCCGCTGGCCGCTCAGCGCCTGGGCCGAGGAGGCCTGGGAAGCGCCGGCGCCTCCGTCCATGGCCGCCCCTGCGGAACGAACGACAAACACGCATCAAACCGGCTGCCTGCCACCAAGCGGCAAAGCGACTCGCGCACTTTGGCACGAACAAGCGTGCGCGGCAGCAGAGCAGCGGCGGCACCAGCGCACCTGGAGGCGAGGCGGTCGGAGGCTGGCGCGCGTGGTAGGGCGCCGCCGTCACGCTGGCCGAGGAGCGCCTCAGCGCCGCGTACGAGGGCAGGCTCATGGTCTGGTCGTCAAACGTGTTGACGGGCACCGCCGCCGCAAAGCCCGCCGTGCCGGGCCTGGACCCGGCCCCCGCCGCCGACGCCGACGCCACCGCACCTCCGACAAAGGTGGGGCTGGCGGGGGAGCCGCGCCGCTGCGGGTGTATGTGCGCCGCCGCGCCGTGGCCCGAGCGCCCGTCCTGCGGCTGCTGCGCCCTCCAGGAGTACGAGGAGGAGGGTGGCCCCCCGTGGAGCGCAGAGGCGGGGGGGCTGGGGCCCAGGTGCGAGGGCCCCGCGCCGCCCCAGGGCGGCGGCGACGGTGGGTACGGCGCGGCGGCTGCGGAGGACGACGGCGGCGCCTGAGGTGCGGGCAAGTCCATGAAGAGGTTGCGGCTGGGCGCCTGCTCGGTGTGGTACGCCGCCTGCCGTACCGCTCCAAAGCCCCCGCTGGGCCCGGGAGGGGGCTCGGGCGGTGCGCCCGCCCACCCGCGCGCCGCCGTTGCCACCGCCGCGACCGGCTGCACCTGCTGCTGCTGCTGCTGCGCCTGCGCCTGCAGCGACAGGAGCTGCTGCACCTGCGTCTGCAGCCGGCTGATGATGCCGCCGGCGTGCTGCGTAAAGTCCGACAGCTGCGCCCGCAGCGCCGCCTGCTCCTCCTGCAGCTCCCGGCAGGCCTGCCGCAGCTCGCGCAGCTGCGCTGCCTGCGCCTGCGCCTCGCCCTGCCGCCGCTGCGCCGCCGTCGCGCCGTCCTCTGACGAGGCGCCCAGCAGGGAGAGCTGCCGCTGCTGCTCCTCGTGCCGCGCGCCCAGCACGCGCACCTGCCCCTCCAGGTCGCTCAGGCGCCCCTCCACCCGCGCGGCAGACGCGTGCAGCTGTTGGGGCTGCGCCAGCCCACCTAGCGCAGCCGTGTCGCGCTGCAGCCCGCCCCATGACGGCGCGGAGAACGCCGCGGCGGCGACGGGGGCACCAGGGGGGCCGTGCGGGTGCTCCTGCTCCTGCTGTGGCGGTGCGTCGGCGGCGGGCAGTGCCGCCGGCTGCTGCGCGGCGGAGGTGGCCAGGCTGCCTGCCGGGTCAGCGGCCAGGCTGAAGGGCCGCAGCGTGGCGTCCAGCACCTCGGCGCTCCCTCGGGAGGGCTCGGTCTCGTGCGTGCCACCTGCCGCCGCCGCCGCGTCGGAGGCGCGCCAGGCGTCCCCCCGCCAGCGCGCCTGCTGGTCGAACGAGGCCTCCAGGGCCAAGGGTGGGTCGGCGGGGGGAAGGGGGGCGGCGTCGCGTGGCCCGTGCGAGGAGGCTGGCGGGGAGGGCGAGGGCCGTTGCTGCTGCAGCAGCCTGAGCACGGCGCCGTAGTTGATGGGCGGGGAGGGGGAGGGCGACGCTGCGGCGGGTTCGGCGCCGGAGGAGGCGCCTCCCGCGCCGCCCGCGCTGAGCGGCGTGAGGGCGGGCTGCAGGTGGCCGGTGGCGGTGGCGGCGTGGTTGCTGCTGCTGCTGGGCAGCTGCAGGACAATCTGCGCTCCTCGGTGGGAGGAGTCGTTGGCAGGGCCGTGGTGCTGGTGTGGCGGAGCGTCTGCGCAGCGTTCGCGACGCGCTGCCGTCATGGGGGCGCCGCAGGAAAGGCAAAGCTGAGCGCAGAAGCGATACGGCTGTGCATCTGGCCGCTCACCGCCGACCCTGGTTGTGTCCTGGTCGCGAGACAGCAAGTGGCTCGCGGGGAGCACGTCGTTGCCCGTGGACAGGCGCCTCAGGCAGGCCTCGGACGTGATGAAGTGCTTGGACACGCGCTGCTGCTTCCGCCGTGCCTGCGCGTGTGTGGGCTCCGCAGCAAGAGGTGGTGCGGTGCTGGTGAGTGGCTCACTGCCGCACGCCGGCACGTCCGCGCGTGTGGCGGACCGACTGACCGCCACACGCCACTCGCAAGCCTCACAATCTCTTCGGGCGTGGCCTTGTACTTGCTCCAGTTGCCTTGCGTGTCCTGCGAGAGAGGCGCAAGAGGCCACATAGCATGAGCCCCGGAGCAGACAGCGACAGCTGCGGCCGGTGCTGCGCTACTCACGTCCCAGGCGGGCCGGTCGCCGGCGTCCTTGTTGCGCCCTCCCCCACCGGCCGCGGAAGAGCCGCGCGCAAGCTGGTCGCGCTGCTCGCGATTGTTGCTCGGCGTGGTGCTGCGCCCGGAGCGGGCCAGCCGCGGCGTGGACATGCTGCGATGGCGCCCATGGCGCAGCATCGTGGTGCTGGTGGAGGCGAAGAGGCGCGTGAGAGCTTGGATCGACGATCATCCCTAGGGCTTGCGCCTGCCAAAACGAGAACGAGCAGCAGCGCAGCAGCAGTGCAGCGATGGCGTTCTCATTGCGGGCACACGCTGGGCACGTGAGCAGTGGGCCCACAGTGGCTGCCAGGCACACGCCCAGGCACGCTGCCGCACGTGTGGGCACGAGCGCTCGGCGGCAACAGGCCGGCAAGCTGCGCGTCGCAGGGAGCACTGAGAACCTGCAGCGCTGTGGCGCTGCGGTGAATCCCTTTGGCGCGCCGTCCGCACCCGTGGCGAGCGCCGAGCCAGCGCCGCCCGCCACCTCCTCCACGTCCACCTCGTCGCAAGCGCAGCTGCCATATGCCCAGCACAAGTGGCTGTGGCGGGGTAAATACACCATCAACGTGGCCTCAGCTGGCTGCGGCGAGCCTGTGGTGATGGTGCACGGCTTCGGGCTGAGCGCGAGCAACTTCCGCAAGACCATCCAGGAGCTGGCCCAGCAGGGCTACAAGGTGCGTGTGCTTCCCTTTCGCTCACGCCATCACGGCGGCACGGCACGGAGGGCCTGAGAAGCAGCGGCGCGCGGTGCCCACCTGCAGGTGTACGCCATGGACCTGCTGGGCTTTGGCGGCTCCTCCAAGCCGCTGCTCTCCGCGGGCTACACCATGGAGGTATGTCTGGCTGGTGTCCTGAGGGGGCGCGTGTGCCCTCCGCCGGCAGGTCCCGAGCTCCAGCCCCTCGCTCATGACGTGCGCGTGGCGCGCAGCTGTGGCGGGACCTGGTCCTCGACTTTCTGGCCGAGTTCACGGCGGGCAAGCCCGCCACGCTTGTGGGCAACAGCATCGGAGGCCTGGTCAGCCTCATGGTGCGCCTCACAGTACTCAGTGGTGGTGGGACGGCGTGCTGTTGGGCTTGTGGCCTGGTCGGGGCGCGAAGGTGGTGCCCGCCACCTGCCGGCCAGCGCAGGTGGCGGCGGACGCGCCGGCAGAGGCGGTGCGCGGCGTGGTGCTGCTCAACACGGCGGGTGCCATGAACAACAAGGTGCGCACCAGGGGATGAGGCGCAGGAGGGCCGCTGACTCCTGGTGGTGCTCCTAGAGGCTGACAGGGACGTGCGCGCCTGCACGGCCGCCGCAGGGCATTCTGGGCGACTGGCGCATCCTGCTCGCGTACCCCATCTTCCTGCTCATCGACTTTCTGCTGTCCATCCCGGCGGTGCGCCCCGACTTGCACCTGGGTGACACTTGCGGCCGTTGGCCACGTTGCGTGCCGCGCTCGCCGCGCCAACCGCCGCGCCGCTCGCAACGCGCGCGGTCCCGTGGCGGCAGGTGGCGGCCAAGATCTTCCAGGGCGTGCGCAAGAAGGACAACATCAAGCAGGCGCTGCTCAACGTCTACAGGTCCGCTGCTGCCCGCTGGCCAGCCAACACGCCTGGTACCTGCACGGCCGCCGCTTCAGATTGGCGGTTGAGCCTCACCGTCCCTCGCCTGCGTGCGCTGCCGCAGCAACAAGGCGGCGGTGACGGACGAGCTGGTGGAGCTCGTGTACGCGCCCTCGGACCACCCCAACGCCCGCGAGGTCTTTTGCAGCGTCATCACCGGTGCGCGTCGTCCACATGACACGCACACCTCTGGCTCTCCTTTCCGCCCATTCGCACGGGGCTGGCACGGCTTCACGGGCGGCTTTGCCGCTCCACTCCGCAACCGAAGCGTGCTGTGCTACGCGTGCGTGCTGCAGGGCCGCCCGGCCCGAGCCCCTTCAAGCTGGTGCCGCGCATCCGCGTGCCCATCCTCACGCTGTGGGGCGAGGACGACATGATGACGCCCGCCGACGGGCCCGTGGGGCGCTTCTTCCAGCGGTTGCCCGACGTGCGGCCAAACACCACCTTCAAGTTCCTCCCAGGCGCGTCCGCATTGTGTGCCCCTATCTCAGCATGCGCCGCCTGCATCCTTGACGCCTTGCACACTGCGAGGAACGCGTGTGCCTGGCGTTGCCCTTGCCCTCTGCAGGCGTGGGCCACCTGCTGCACGACGACCGGCCGGACCTGGTGCACGCCGAGCTGCTCCCTTGGCTGGCCAACTTGCACACAGCGACCGGTGCAGCCCCTTGCGAGAAGGCGGCGCCCGCTGCCAAGGGCACTTCGTCGTGAGCCTCCCAACCTGCGTGCACCGCGCTTTGATCCATTTGATCCGGACGCGTAACGTTTTGTGCTCAGGAACACCAGGAGGGTGTTGGCCCGTTGCCGTCTTGGAGAGCTTTTGGGTGTTTATCTTTGACGGCGCACAGCACAGCATCGTACCCTCACGTCCTACCTCTTGACTCTGTGCATCAGCGCCGAGGGTCGGTTGCACTGAGAAGGCAACACGTGCGCACCCCAAAGTGGCCTCCCGCTGCACGGGGTGAGGCGGGGCGGACACAAGGCAGGCTGTGGAGGACTAGGGGGGCACCACGCTCCCCTCAGAACCGCCTGTGCCCAGGCCATCAAAGCACGCCTGGCGCTCGCTGCTGTCCAGTGGCTTGATGGCGCACTCGACGCAGTCCAGCACGGCGAAACGGTCCTCGTTGGTCAGAGGGGTCCGGCCCGGAGGAGAAAGGCAGCTGCTGAGATCTTCACCTGCGCGTGGACACGGGTTTCACCATGCCAAGATGAGCGCGCCAAGAAGGCGCGCCCCGCTGTGCGCAAGGGGGGATGAAGTGAGCGAGAGGAAGAATAGGTTGGTCCTGTGGCGGGCAGACGGCTGCACGTGCTCTCCTCTCTTCGGCAGCAGAGACGGCCACTCACCAGGTACAACACTGACAAAGATGCCCTCGCACCTGCGAACGCAGCAAGCATTCAGCCAGTGGGCCACGTGCTCGTGCCCACTGGCAGTCACGCATCGACGGCATGGCAGCCCAACAAAGTGCACACAGGCGCGCTCACGGGTCGTCGAAGTTATCCACGAAGTCGGAAGGTGGGGGCATCCCTGAGACGGGCGCGTTGGCCCTGATCTTGTCCACCAGTTGCTGAAAAGAACCAGCTCTTTCGTTGCTGAAGTCCCACGCCGTCTTGTAGTATGCAAACAGGTCCTGGCTGAGGGAGAGCTCGCCAAAAGAGAACTGGACGTAGGCCACAGACTGGCACCTACCATTGGTGGCCAAGTCATCGCACTGGAAAAGGGCGTTTTGGATGTTGCCACCCAGCGCAGCACTATCCAGGCGCACTGGCCATGCGTCAAGGACACCAGTTTCTCCGGATAAGTCACCCGGTGCGTTGAACCTTGAGATGAACACATAGCTGTCGGCAAGGTATGTGCCAGGCTCGTGGCAGAGTGACACGGGCG
>VFQP010002077.1_pt1 | contig 23621 bp, 26 predicted proteins | sample 3512351 | NCBI WGS metagenome assembly VFQP01 (sample SAMN10412372, study PRJNA504923) | tailings metagenome | isolation source: Relicate 1 Philex TSF1 revegetated site | place: Philippines: Tuba, Benguet | collected 2017-08-29
AGTGTCACGATGGGCCAGAACTTCTCCAGCGGCAACAGCGTCTTCATCCAAGTCGACCAGCCCTTCTGTGAGCGTGTGCACGCATGCCGTGCAGCAGAGCCAGCCTGCAGCGGCAATTCTCCTGTATGGCCATTTGGCTGCGCTGTTGTGCGGCGCTGCAGCCGCCTAGTGATCGCCGGGAAGGGGCCATGCCGGGGCACCACATGCTGCGGCCCACTCACACACACACCGGCCAGCGCACGCAGATGCCGGCTTGTGGCACCACCTGCGCAGACTCGCCGGGGGATGCGGTCAGCGGCGTGGTGGCCCTCAACGTGGTGCAGCAGTTCCAGTGCAACGCGGTGCTGCTGCGGGTGGAGGGGTACGAGGCGACGCGCTGGGAGGAGCGCAACGAGCGGCGCGAGTACGACAACAACCGCAAGGAGTGGGTCTCCCACATCGACAATCACGTGCACACGGGGCGCCGGTGAGTGCGGCACGATGCAGCCGAGCCGCCCGAACACAGGGCAGCGCGTGCGTGCGTCGCCCTGCACGGTGCCATGCGCGGCGCCGTCCCCTGCCCCCCACAACAGGGACCTGTTCAAGATCAAGGTGCCGCTGGCCGCTGGGCCCCAGCTGCTCAACCCGGGGCAGTACCAGTTTAGCTTCCGGTTCATCGTGCCGGTGATGAGCCGCTCCGTCTGGCACACATCTGCTTGCCAGAGATGGCTCCACCAGATGTAAAGCTCAACACACACACGCACCACCCGGCTCATGGTGGCGGCGCGAGAGGCAAAGCATGCCTGCTGAGCCAGCGCTGGCCTCTGCTTGCCGTCGCCGCAGGCGGGACTGCCCGGCTCGTTCGACTACCAGTCGCCAGGGCGCCAGCACTACCACGGCCGTGAGGTGCACTTCCTCAAGGCAAAGATCCGCTACAAGGTGCGGTGTCGGCAACAGGAGGAGGAGGACTGGGCCTGCCGCCTGCGCACTGCGGTGGTGACGCGCCGCGCCATGCACACACGCCGGCTCGTGTGTGGTCAGGTCAAGGCCGAGTGCGAGGTGCCCGGTGCGCGCTGGGTGTGCCGCAGCGTGGCAAATCAAGCCGTTGGTGCGCCCGCTCCCTCCTTGGGTTCCCTGCACGCGTGAACGCAGGTACAAGCAGCACGTGGTGCTGCACGAGCGCATGCCCCGGCCGCCCTCCACCATCTTTGTGGAGGACCGGGAGGCCGTCAACGTCTGCTGCTGCTGCGGCAAGGTGCGCGGCGCCCTCCCTGCTGCCACCTCACTCCTGTGCCCGCTGCTGCATGAGCTCAGCGCGCCACAGGCAGGGCTGACAGGTGTGCCGACCAAACAAACGTCACGCAGGGGCACGCGTGGATGACGGCGCACGTGGAGAAGGACCAATACTTCCCCGGAGAAGTGGCCAACGTGCTCCTGCAAGTGAGCCACGACCTGCCGCATGTACACGCACGGCGCCTGCCCCCTGATGACACTCTGCACCTGTGCGTGTGGCGCGTGCGTGCGCTGTGCGTGCCGCGCGGCGCCAGGTGACCAACGAGAGCACGGCCGAGTTCAACAGCACCAGCCTGCAGCTGCACCGCGTCCTGACGCTGCGCTCCAACGGGGGTGGGTACTACGAAGTGGACGAAAAGGTGGCAGAGGCCAGGGGACCAGGTGCGCGGCGTTCCACCGCACCGTGAGTCGCAGCTCGTGTGGTCGGCTGCTCACCCAGGGCGTGCGCGCAATGAAGCTCCACCGCAGGCGTGCTGGCGGGCGAGAAGCTGACGGGGGACGCCACCCGCCGCCTGGCGCTGCCCCTGCCGCCCAACCTGCTGTCCTCGGCCTCGGGCGTGCTGGTGCGGTGCGAGTACAAGCTGCACGTCAAGCTCAAGGTGCGCCGGGGGGGCGGGACGTGAGACGACGTCAAAGCGCCCGCCAAGCCCTGCCGCGCTGACGGCGCCACCCTGCCTGGTGGTGCCCTTCCCCGCCCCCGCCCGCACATGCCGCGCGCGCAGGCTTCGGCGTTCATGAACGACCCAACAGTGAAGCTCCCGATCGCGATTTACCAGAGCGTGCCCGCCTACCAGCCCTACCTGCAGCCCCCTCCCTTCTGGAAGCCCGCCGTGAGTGCGGCGGGGCGAGCCGCTGCCTCGACGACAGCCTGGAGTGCGTGCCGTGACGCAGCGTGCACACCTCCTTGTCCTCCTCTGGCTGCGCGCTGCGCAGGTGTCGGCGCCCCTGCTGGCCGTGGACCTGCCCTCGGCGCCGCCCGTGCCGCCAGGCGGCCAGGTCATGGGCGTGCCCGTGGCGGCCTCCGCGTCGCCCGTCTACGGCGGGCCCCTCCTGCACCAGCAGCAGTGACCCTGGCGCTGCTCCCAGGAGTAGACCAGCGTGTGTACAGCTGTCGCCGGCGTGCTCTTGCCCCCCAACGTGAACCTCTGTTCTGCCTCTCGACGTGCTTGTTGAACGGTGCTCCGTCGCGTACGCGTCGCTCTCTCGGCGCTCCTCTTTGGCCATGCCACTCTTGCTTGCTTCCGCTCGTTCTGGCTTGCACTCGTGCCTCAAACCCAAACACGCAAGCACACCGCGCTCATCGCTACCGGTGCGAGGTGCCAAACTGCAAAAAGTACTCGGGAGCAATCTTGTTGGTGTACAGCTCGGCGGTGGCCTTGTCGCGGACCTGCTTCTCCTCGCGCTGCGCCTTGAGCACGTTGGCCGCGCGCGCCAGCTGCTGCCTCTTGAACTCGTCCACGCGCTGCGCCTGCGCGTCCATGGCCCTGAGGATGTCGGCCTGCGTGCGCGCGTACGCCGCCTCCTCGGCCGCCTGCGCCGCCAGGCGCGCCTTCTTCTCCTCCATCTGCGCCAGCTGCGTGGCCAGGATGGCCTTGCGCTCGGCGTCCGTCATGCCCTTGTAGTGGTCCTTGCGCACCCTGCCAGTGGTGGCCAGCAGCCAGGCGCAGCAGGAGCGTGAGAGACGTCCTCGCAGCGCGCCTCGTCCCTCTGTTCCCCCCCCCCCTTTTCCTGCGCTCACCTGTACTGTGAGAGCGACGAGGCCGCCGCGTTGGGGTCCTCGGTCATGAGGGGCGAGTTGAGCGTGGCGTCAATCTCGGCCAGGTCGGCCGCCAGCTCGGCCGCCCGGTCCGCCAGCTTTTTGAGCCGCTTCTCCTCGGCCAGCCGCGCATTCACCTCGCTGGTGGTGCTGGCCAGCTCGCGCCGGATCTGCGCCTCCATCTGCTTGTTCTGGAGCTGAAGCATGTCCTGCAAGGGCCAACGGGGAGCGCGCGCACACAGGCGGTGCACAGGCGTGAGCCACAGAGCTCGGCGGTGTGTGCGGTGCCCCGCCCGCCCCCGCCGGCCCCCCCCTCTGGAAACGGCGCCCGCACCTGGTAGCGCATGAGCTCCCCGTAGGCCAGCTCGGCCTCCTTTTGCGCCGCGCGCAGTGCCGCCTTGTGCGCCGCCTGCTCCTCCCACCAGCCCTTGGCCTGCGCCATCTGCTCCCGCTTGCGGTCCGCCGCGCTGAGGTCCTCGCCGTCGAACTTTTGCATGGACGAGGCGCCCAGGCGCGGGTCGTCGTCGCCCACGCGTGCCGGGTCGTCAATCATGGACCGGTCTGGCCGGTTGATGTCCCACTCCTTGCGCGTGTGCTTGAGCTGCGGTGCGTGCGGCATGCACATCGACACGCCATGGGCGGCCACCACGCCGCCGCTCGCTCCTCAGGCAGCAACATGGGCCCCAGAGAGCTCTGCAGCCTCGGACGCCTCGCTGGCCCCACGCTGCATGGGCTGCACAGCGCCACGCACCTGCTGCGTCTGGCGGAACGACTCGAGGTCCTTGGCCACCTGCTTCTTGAGGCGGTCCGCCTCCTGCTGCTGCAGGGCCAGCTGGTCATCCCAGTACCGAGCCAGGGCCGCAAACGCCCTGCGCCCAGCAATGCGCACGCTCCACAGCTGAGAGTTGCGCCCTTCGAGCGCCACCGTTCCCCGCGCGCCCACCCGGCGCCCGCGCTCACTCGTCACGCTCGCGCTCTAGCCTGTCGCGCTCCTTCTTGTCGGACACCTGCTGCGCCAGGGCCTCCGTGTCGATCTGCGCACGGCGCGTACGGCCGGTGAGAAAAGGTCGAGCTGCGCGCCAGGGAAGCAGGAGGAGGAGCGCAAGAAGAGCAGCGCAGCGAGCACGAAGATCACGCTGCACGGTCAATCGCCGCGCGCTCACCCCGATGGTGCGCCACTTGGCGTCCAGGACGCGCTTGATCCTGCGGCCGTGCACAGCGCGGTGCACGCAACAGCAGCCGTCACGCATGGTGAGCTGCATGACATGATTAGCTCTGCACTCCATCGGCTGAAGCGCCGTGCAGCAGCCCGCGTGCTGCTCAGGGCGAGGACTGTGCTTGGGGCCGCACCTCTCGGGGTCCTCATTCGGGATTTGCGCCACGAGCTTGCCCATCTTGAGTTCACGCGCTGGAATAAGCTGTAGAAGCGGCTGGCTCGAGCTGCCGTGTGCGCTCTCGGCTCGCAAGACCTAGGTCCTGGGTGCTCGTCCAGAGAGCAGGGCGGCTCGCGAGCGCCAGTGCGCCAACGTGACTGCGCACTACTGCCTGGCTGGGCGTGCAGTGCGCTCCAGCGGGCGTGGAGGGCTCTCCCCGGAGACAGACCTTCTCGAGCACCGTGTCCCCGAGTCGCAGCAGCACGATGCAGAAGCGCGAGGGGCTGCTGCCCAGCGTGCCGGGATATGTGGCGGGCGTGCTGGTGGTCTGCAGCTTCCTGCTGGGCCACTTCTCGCAGCAGGCGCATGACGTGCAGCTGCACGGTGGCCACCACGCCCACGCACCGGCGCAGGTGTGAGGGGCATCACTGGGGCCCCAGCAGCAATTGAGCACCGACACGCGCCATGCGGGAGCTGCAGGGCGCTGGCGGCGATCGCGCGGCGTGCTCACCCGCCACTCGTGGTGGCCCGCAGGTGGCGGCGGACAGGCACCTGCAGCGGCGCGTGCTGCGCATCGAGCAGCAGGACGACGGGGGCTCGGACGGCAGCAGCTCGGGCGTGTCTGACGCCCTGACCCTCAACAATGCCCACTCGCACCACGCGCCCAAGGTCAAGCCGCCCGCCGACCCCCTGAACGCGGCCGAGCTGGAGCAGTACATGCTCAGCAGCACCAACCTGCTGCAGCTGCGCCCCCCCATCGAGCCAGCGCTGTCGGGCGACAACTTCACGCGCGTCATCCCGTTCCAGATCCTCAGCTGGTATCCCAGGTGCGCACGGTGTGACGCGGATCTTGGGAGTCGTGGCTGCTGCGGGGCGGCGCACCATGTGGGACAGCTCACCATGCGGCGCCGTGCCTCTCCCCATGGCCTCTCTCCTTGGCCCAGGTTGGTGGTGTTCCCGGCGTTTGTGGACCCTGAGCGGTGCCGGCTCATCGTCGAGTACGCGCGCGACAAGCTGTCCAAGAGCGGGCTGGCGTACCGCCCGGGGGAGAAGGAGGACCAGGACGGACAGCAGACGCGCACCTCATCAGGTCAGCAGGCTGGGGTGGGGAGGTGCTTCAGGTGGCTGGGCAGCACCGGGCGTCACCTCACGAGGTGCATGCTCAGCCTCACACGCTCGCTGCTCCACGCCCCCTAACGCGCGCCGCCCCGCACAGGCGTGTTCCTGGTGTCGGCGGGCGACAAGTCAGGCAGCCTGGCGTGGGTGGAGGAGCGCATTGCCGCCGCCACGCTCTTCTCCACCTCGCTGGGGGAGCCCTTCAACCTGCTGCGCTACGAGCTGGGGCAGCACTACGACTCACACAGTGACGCCTTTGATGAAAAGGCGAGTGAGGGTCTAGATTGGGCGCGACGGGGACAGGTTTGGGGGTGCGCTGCGTGGGCCTCACCAGGTGCCAAGGTGCACCCCCGCCCCGCTGCCCGACATGTGCAGGAGTACGGGCCGCAGACCAGCCAGCGCATCGCCACGGTGCGTGCCCCACCGCAATGTGGGGAGCGCGGTGCGTGCATGTACTGTTGTGTGGGGCGCACACTGACCGCTGGGCGTGTTCGGGGCGAGCGCACAGGTGCTGGTGTACCTGTCTGACGTGGAGGAGGGCGGCGAGACCATCTTCAAGCACGAGGGCAAAGGAAGTGAGTGTTTGCTGGCCGCCGCCCACGGTAGCTGCTGCTGAGCAAGCTTGCTGCACCTGCCGTGCCTCCAACCCCCGCGCTCGCCTGCATGTGTGTCCCCGCAGACGAGACCAAGCCCATCAAGGACTGGCGCAACTGCAACGATGGGCAGGGATACAAGTGAGTGAGCACGCTGGCACCTCTGGCACAGGCTGCCCACAGTGGACGCCTTCCCAGCGCACGTGCCTGACACGTCGTGTGCGCGCAGGTACAAGCCTCGCCTGGGCGACGCCGTGCTCTTCTACGACACACACCTCAACGGGGACATCGACAAGCACTCGCTGCACGGCGGGTGCCCCGTCGGCAAGGGAGAGAAATGGGTGAGAGCTGGCACGCACGCTTTTGGGGCCGCAAGGCGCGTGCCCAGTCGCACAGCTCTGGCTGATGCCGTAGCGCGTGCTGTGGCGCGCTGTGTTGGCGTGGCACAGGTCATGACCAAGTGGCTCAGGAGCAAGCCATCCGCCCGTGACACTGCCGCAGAGGCGGAGGCGTTTGCGCGCAAGGCGAGGGGCATGCAGTCGTGAGGTTTGGCCGCCCCGCCTCGCCCCATCGTGATCCCAGAGTGCAAGTGGCCCCAGAGCGTCCCGCAGAGTGCATTGCAGTGCTGCACAGCAAGAAAGACAAGCGCGATGGCGGAGCCTGCGGCAGCAGCGCAGACAGGGGCGCCAGAGCCGGTGGAGCTCGACGTGCTGGACGACGTGGAGACCGCCGAAGTGTGCGTTGCCACATCCGCGCGATTCTCGCGCCCGCATCCACGCTGTGCAGCGCGTGGCGATCACCGACAGGGGGCCGAGGACGGGAGCTGCGCTTCTTGCCCGCGCAGGCAGAGGGCAAATGACGCTTACCAGCGGCAGTACGAGAACGACCACACGTGGGACACGCTGCAGGAGGATGAGCACGGCATGCTGCAAGTGGTGCGCGCACGTCGTGCGCAGCGGGGAGGGGGGGCCGGATCAGCAGCAGCGGCTGCAGCTCTGCAGGCGCACACGCTCACGCTCTGGATTGCTGCGTGCCATGCTTTTCCCCAGGACCGCACGCGGGAGCAGCGGCAGCGGCGTGAGCGAGCCTTGGCGGCCGCGGCGGCGCAGCAGGGCCGCGTGCGCAAGGGCATGATCCGCTACATGCTGCTGGTGCGGTGGCGATGAGCTAGTGGTGGTGGTGGTGCTGCTGGTGCGCGCGTGGAGGAGGGCAGCACACTCCGCCGCCCACCGGTGATGGACGGTCGTGGCCTCCTGCCTCCTGTCCAGGTGGTGGACCTGTCCAGCGCGGCGTCAGGCGTGGACCTGCGGCCCAACCGCCTCACGTGCATGCTCAGGGCGGCGCAGGACTTTGTGCGCAGCTTCTTCGACCAGGCACGTTGTGCGAGGGCGGTGGCGCTTGGGAGCCGCGGGCGCGCTGCCGCATCACCCTTTCCCACTGCCCGTGCCTGCTGCTGCTCGCAGAACCCGCTGAGCCAGCTGGGGCTGCTGGCCATGCGCGGGGGCGTGTGCGTGCGCCTGACCGAGCTGTCGGCCTCCCCAGAGACGCAGATCCGGCGCCTCGAGGCGGCCGCCCTCAGTGAGTGCCCGCACGGCGTGCGCAGCGAGCGAGGGAGCCGCGTCGGGGCCGCGCGGCTTGCAGCGCTCTCGAGGACGTGCGTGTGGCTGCCCTCCCTGCTCGGCCACCGCCTGGGCACCGCGCTGAGTGTGGTGTGGTGTGGTGCACCTGCAGCGGCCGAGGGCGCGGCGTCCCTGGCCAACGCCCTGGACATGTCCGTCACGCTGCTGCGCAACATCCCCAAGTACGGGCACCGCGAAGTGCTGGTGAGCGCCCGCTCTGCGTGTGTGCGCCGGGGGCCACAGCGCGACGCGGCAGGGGGCCCTGCCAGGGGCCACGGGCAGCAGGGCGACGCGTGCTGCGCCTTGGCATCCCCCCAACACACACTGCGTGCGCAGGTGCTGTTTGCGTCGCTGTCCACCTGCGACCCGGGGGACGTGTACCAGAGCGTCAGGGCGGCCAAGGAAGCAAACATCAGGTGGGGTGGGCGCCGCGCCACGCGGGCGCCAGGGCCGCCCCCGCACGCCCGCATCTGATGCAGGTCACACGGCTGCTTGGGCCGCAGTTGAACGGCGCGCGCACGCTGCCTTGGTCGCGCGGCCCCTCAGGGTGTCTGTGGTGGGCGTCTCTGCCGAGGTGTACGTGTGCCGGCGCATGTGCGACGAGACGGGCGGCGCGTACGGCGTGGCGCTCCACGAGGCGCACCTGGCAGAGCTCCTGGCCGCGCACGCGCCGCCGCCCGCGCTGCTGGCGGGCACGGCGCAGGCAGAGCTGGTGAGCGCGCACCCCAGGGGGAGGGGGCTGTGTGTGGGACGCACGGCCGGCTCAGGCCGCGTGCCGCCCTTTGCCCCGCCTGGCATGCAGGTCAGCATGGGCTTCCCCCAAAAGGGCCCGGACGGGCCCGGCAGCGCCGTGTTTGTCGGTGTGGACGCCAGGGAGCTGCCCGGAAGCTACGCCTGCCCCAGGTGGGGCTGATTCACTGGCGAGCAGCGGCGCCGAGGGGCCACTGCCTGGCGCGAGCCGCGCACGCGCCATCCCCGACCCCGCCGGCCCCCCTCCCTCCCTCCCCCCACGCAGGTGCAAGGCGCGCGTGGCGGAGCTCCCGTCCGAGTGCCACGTGTGCGGGCTCACCCTCATCTCCTCCCCGCACCTGGCGCGCTCGTACCACCACCTCTTCCCAGTGCCCACCTACCGCGACGCCACGGCCCAGCAGCTCACCCGCCTCCTCCAACAGCACCAGCAGCAGCACCAGCAGCAGTCCCTCGACCAGTCGTCTGCTCCACATGACGCCCCGCACAGTGGCGGCAAGGGCTCCGAGCTCCGGCGCGGCACGGAGCTGGGGCCCGGCTGCCTGCTCTACTGCTACGGCTGCCTGCGCGACCTGTCGGCGTCCGTCGAGGCCATGGCGCTGGGGGTGGGCGCCCTGAGGCGGAGAGGCGTGCCGCTGGTGCTGCAGTGCCCCAGCTGCGCGCAGGCCTTTTGCTTTGAGTGCGACGTGTACGTGCACGAGAGCCTGCACAACTGCCCCGGCTGCGAGGCGCTGCGGGCCGCCGGCCACCTGCTCCAGGCTGCTGCAAGCGCACCGTGACGGCCGGGTCGCCCGCCTCAGCTTGTTGCAGGGCACGTGCAAGCCTCAGCGCGCTCCCAGCACCGGGCAGCGCATACGCCCTCAGCAGTGCACCACGACCGGGCAGAAGGACCGACCACAACACAAGCGGCAGACCGAGCGTGCGTGCGCAGTGAGATTACACCCCGCGGAAGGAGAAACCAACAAAAAAGGGCCGCCCGGCACCAAAGAGCAGCCGGGGCGCATGCAGAGCCAGGGCGCAGCGGCAGGTGCTGGTGCTCGCGCGGCCAGGCACCGCCCGAACGGAAGCATGCATCGCGTGTGCGTGGAACTGCGGCGTGGAACGCGGCGCAAGGCAGGCAGGCAAGCAGAGCGGCAGCAGGGCGGTTGGCACACGGCGCGGCAGGGTCGCAAAGGAGAGGGAAAACGCGTCGCTGCGCACCCGTGACCACCCACCTGCTGCCCAGGTCCGTCCACTGGAGTCCATCCACGGGTCCTGCCCACCACCACTGGCGCGCACCGTCGGCAAGAATATGGTAATGGGTCCAGAGCACCAAAAGCCAGCGTGTTTGGGGAGGGCGCAAGCAGCACCGCCTCCTCATCCCCAAGTGAGCATCCACCACCGTTGAGGCGTGCGGGCGGCAGCGCCTCGCTCGGCCCGCGGCAGAGGCAGCAGCAACAGAGAAAGCACCAAGTCCCTCTACCCTCGCCTCTCTCTCGCAACCGCCAAACCGCCGCGTGGCGCGGCACATCTCCATCACCTGCGCAGCCGCCTGGCCCTGTACTGCAGCCACGCACGCGGTGCACGCGCACCCCTCGCCCACCCCGCCCCTGCTGCACGCCGGGGTCGTCGTCTAGGGGTGCCAAGAGCAAGAGAGGGAGAGGGGGTGGGGAGCTTGGGAAACCCCCAGGTCTCGACCACACCGCTGTGTGCGCACGCCCGCCGCACGCCGCGCAAGCCAAGAGCCACAACAGCATCTTCCGCCCGCGCGCCGCCAACGCCAACGCCCCGCGGCACGCACGCTCCTCGGCCACACAGCCACACGCGTCACAAACCGCAACGAAACCTTCATCCATTGGCACCCAGCAGCAGGGCCTCGCTTGAAGTACATGTACAACGCACGACACATGACACGGACGCGCCCCAGGAGGAGGCCGCACTCAAGACGCACGCCGCGGCGCACAGCAACGTGCCGTCCACAGCCGCTCGTGGCGCGCAACGACGCGCAACAATTCCCACAGCACCAGCACCAGCACCAGCAGCAGCCTTCACAGCCAAACAGGGAGCCGCCGCCGGGCGCCAGGGCCGCGGGGTGCACCCACCACGCCTGGCGCACACGGGACAGGCGCCAGCCGCCGCACGAGCGGCGCGCACACGGTGCTTTGCACACAGCACCCGTGGGCGCCGCTGGGGAAAAAGTGTGAGAGAGAGGTTTCCTACTGAGGTGTGGAGGTTGCCTGCGGTCGACGCGGCAGGAATCCTTGAAGATCAATCGCTAGCGAATGGATGGATGCAGCAGCAGCGGTCCGCTGGCGCCGAACAGCGCGCGCAGGGAACAAGGGAACAAAGGGACGGGCACCAGCCACCTGCACCTCCGCCCAGATTGCGCCTGAGCCTCCTTCCCCCCACCACACGCTTTGGGGGTAGAGAGAGCAAGAGACGCGCGCACGTCACGTCAGGTGCACCAGACTCTGCACGGGCATGGCAGGGCGAAGCGCCAGCCCCAGAAAACACGTGCGAGGAGGAAGCTGCCCCCCATCACGACGCCGTGGCTACGGGGGGAGCGCACGGCGCGTGGTGCAGTCACGAGCGCGGAGAGAGGGCGTTGGCGCGCCCCAAACAGGTGGCCGGTGGCGCGATGGCAGCGTGGTGGCTCACGCCCTGCCGCGCAAGGCCACACTCTGCCACACATGGCCGCTCAGCCCCAAGCAGCTGGCGCACCAGCCATCCAGCGCAGGGAAACGCACGCGTGGCGGCAGCGCGGGCCCCACACACACCCACAGGCGGGCGTGTGTGGACGCCGCCAGGCACCCCTGCAACCCACCCAGGGAGCCGCTGGCTCCGCTCCACTGCAGCCTGCCGACCCTACCCCCCTCAAGCTCGAGGGCCCAAGCATGCGGGTGCCTCGCCCCAGGCCAAGGGTGCAAGCAAGGAGACGACGGGAGGCAGAGCAGACGCGCACGGCGTGCGCGTCAGGAGGCGCGAGGACTCCTGGCGCCCTCGGGGGGGCCTCAGCCGCGAGGCGCGGCCTTGCGGCTGCGGCGCGAGGACCTCCCTCCTCCAGGCGCCTGCGCCGCCACCACCGCCACGGCGTGGCCCCCGGCGGGGCCTGCGGGCGCCGCGCCGCCCTCTGGGTGTCCCTGCAGCTGCCGGCCCAGGCGCGGCGCGCCCTCCAGCATGGAGAGCTCCGGCTGTCCTGGCGGGTGGGCCGAGGGCGCCCCGGCGGCCAGCCAGGGCGGTGACGCGTGCAGCGGCAGCGCAAAGCCCTCGTGCTGCTGCTGCTGCTGTGAGGTGAGCGCAGCCGCGTGGTGCTGCTGGTGGTGGTGCTGCTGTGCGCCCGTCTTGTGGTGCTTGCTGCTGCTGCCCTTGTGTGAGGCGGCGCCGCCGCCGCTGCCCGGCGCCTTGCTGGAGGAGCGCCCCGCATGGGGGCCTGCCGGGAGGTGCGCGCCCGCAGGGGGCGCCGCTGGCCCTGCCTGGTGCGCGGGCGCGCCCCTGGCGTGCGGGTGCGTGGGGCCTGGCGTGACGGTGGCGGTGGTGGTGGCGGGCGGGCGGGCGCCTGATGAGGCGACGGCGGCCGCCTGCACAGCCGTGTTGAGCCGCTCCAGCGCCTCCATGCACTCCATGGGCTGCGGGCAAGCAATGCAAGTACATACACGCAGCGCACGGACGCACCTTGCCCTGAGCCGCCTGAGGCATCCTGGGCTCACGCCCCTCCCTCGCTGGTGGGGGCGGCTGCGAGCCACCCCCCCCCAAAGGTGAGCGCTCACCATGACGCGCGAGAAGGGCGTGGTGCGCAGGGGCCAGGACGTGGCAGGGGCGCCGGCGGGGAACGGGAACGCAGGCGGCTTGCACACCCTCCCTGCGCGCACGTGGGAGGGGGGAGGACGCAGGTTGCTCAGCTGTTGCTTGGGCGCGCGCCCGAGGCCGCAGCCTTGCTGGCCCCCTAACCCCTCCCAAGGATCCTCACGCAGGCGCTCGCTCACCGGCGCTGAGCTTGCGCAGGCCCGAGGCCTTGCCCGCCATGGACGCGGGCAGCTGCTGCGTGGGGGGTGAGGGGGTGAGGATGACGCTCGTGGCGTGCGCCGTGGGGGACGTGGCGCCGCCTGCGCCCGCGCCCACCACCACTGCGGGCGTGGGCGTGCTCATGGCCACGGGCCCTGACGAGGTGGCAGCCCCTGCGGCCCCCAGAGGGCCCAGCACCAAGGGAGCGCTGGCGTGCCCCGCCGGCGTCAGGGGCGCCGCCACCGTGTGGCTCAGCATCCAAGGGTACACAGCCGCCGCGCTGGCGGCCGCAGCCTCCTGCTGCTGCGCCTGCTGCTGCTGCGCGGCCGTGCTGGTGGCCGTGGTGGTGGTGGCGGCGTGGCCCTTGTTGTTGGCGCCCCCCGGGGGGCTCACCACGGCGTTGCGCCCCACGATGGCTGGATCGCAGGGCGTGGTGGGCCGGTAGGCCGCAAAGGGGTGCTGCTGCGCCATGCGCGCCGCGGCCAGCGTCTGCATGAGCTGGAAGGCCGGGCTGTGCTGCAGGGTCGCGCCGCCCGTGTGGGTGCCGGGGGCGGCGCCCTCCGCCGCGCCTCCCAGCCCGTGCACGGCGAGGTAAGAGGGCGTGCCTGCGCGCTCATTGCACGCGGAGAGCTTGATCAGCGCTTGTCCGCGGCCCTGTGGCTGACGATCGCGTGCCCGGCCAGTATCTCCTTTGTGGGCCAAGCTCTTTTCACGCCTCACCGGCCAGGAACGCGTCTGGGAAGCCCACGGCCAGCGGGCTCGTGCCGTCAGGCCCTCCGAACGCCGCCAGCCTGCGCGCACAGCGATACGCCCCGCCAGGGAGGTGTTGCTCGTAACCACCGTGCGCGCAACACCAACATTGCCAAGGAGGGAAGGGAGGAGCTGCCCCCCTCTGTGCGCACCCGCCCCGCGTCGCGGCGCCCAGCGCGCCCCAGACGAGCGTTTGGGGCTGAAGGCCGTCGCCCTGCTGCTTGGACGCGCCTGCGAAGCGGCAGTGCCAGAGCAGAGAGGGACGCTCTCCCTGCGCGAGCGGTCCACGCGCCAGGGCCGGCAGCCGAGCCAATGCGACGCCACTGGAGGAGCGGCGCTGCTCACCTGCATTGGGCGCCAGGCCCGTCGCGAAGCCGCTGGCCTCCAGCGCCAGGAGCGCCGAGCAGTCCGCCATGAGGGACGAGGCCCCAGCAGGCGCCGCTGCGCCGTGCGCCGTGGTGGAGTCGTTGCTGGACTCGTCCATCGCAGCCGCTGCCGCTGCCGCAGCTGCAGGCGTCCACAGCTCGCTGCGAGCCGAGCCAGGTGCGAGGCCCAGGGGGGCGCTGCTTGCGTCCGGGCGCCCATCGCCCGTGGTCCTGCCCAGAGAGTAGCCCAGCAGCTTCAGCGCGTCATCAACGGGCGCCCAGGGCGAGGAGCACGCCAGGAACATGGACATCTGCGCTTGGCGCTGTGGCTGCGGGGTCGCCAGCTGCGCCATCGTGTCTGCGCTGCGGCGTCAGGGCGCGCTCTTCGCGCTCTCTGACGCTTTGCTTCTCTCACGCGGGGACACACTGCTGTGGTGGTTGGCGCAAAAGGTGGCATCGGCATGGAGTGGCGGGCGGCGCTGCAGGAAGCGAACCGCAAGCAGGAGAGCACACAGAGCAGTGCCATGGAAGCCCTGGGATGGTCACCTAGCAGCTGGTCCTGGCGCTTTGGGTGCCGGCACCTCCTGGTCCTCCTCGTCATCTGGGTCGCTGGCGGTGGGCACCTGGAGGAGCGCAGGGTCCACTGCCCTGGACGCGTCCCTGCGGCCACGCACCCACCCACACGTGCAAGTCCGTGGGCGGGGTGAGTGGCATGAGCCGGGCGCCGCGCATCATGAGCGCCGTGCAGCGCCACGGCCCACCTGACAAAGTGCGCCAGGAACTCGGTGTTGCCGCTCTTGTCGCCCTTGAGAGGCGACTCGGTGATGCCGCGGCACTCAAAGCCCAGCGCCTCGATGCCGGCGCGCACGCGGGCGCACACCTCGGCGTGCACGCGGGGGTCCCGCACCACGCCGCCCGACGACACCTGCTGCCGCCCCGCCTCAAACTGAGGCTTGATGAGCACCAGCATCTGAGCCGGGCCCCGCCGGGGAGCCGCCAAGGCGCCCTCCTCCGCTGCAGCAGTGGTGGAGCCTGCAGCTGCGGCTGCGTCGGCACTGCTCGGTGCCGCCGGCAGGGGCTGCACACCGCTGCTGCTGCTGCTGCCGCGGAGCACGCGTGCGACGGCGGGCACCACCTTGAGGACGCTGATGAAGGACAGGTCCAAGGTGGCCAGGTCCACCTGCAAGGCATGGTTTGGCGCCGGGCGTGACGCATGCACGGGTGATCAGGCAGAGCTCTGGTTCAATCACCTTGCCGCCCCCATCCCGCCCACCCGCTCACCTGCTCAGGCAGGTCCTGGGGCTTGAGGTGCCGCACGTTGAAGCGCTCCATCACCACCACGCGAGGGTCGCGCCGCACCTTGTCCGCCACCTGCCCATACCCCACGTCAATACCATACACCTGCGCGCACGCGAGCAGGTCAAGTGTGGGGTTCAGCGACGCCGGGCGCAGAGGTGCCTTGCGGAGCTCACGACGCCCGCGCTCTGCATGCAGCCCTCACCCGCGCGGCCCCGCGCTGCAGCAGGCAGTCGGTGAAGCCGCCGGTGGACTGCCCCGAGTCCAGGCACACGAGCCCCGCCGGGTCGACGCCAAAGTGCTCGAGCGCCTTTTCCAGCTTGTGCCCGGCGCGGCACACGTACTTGGGCTCTTGCGCAGCCAGCACCACCTTGGCCGTCGACAGCACCGGCGTGCCTGCCTTGCTCACCACGCGGCCGTCCTGCGCGGGGAAACAGGGGGGGGGACGCGTCAAGGTCAGGCGGCGGCCGTAGGGGCAGAGCCTGCTGCGCGCTTGTCACGCCGTTCCTGGACGCACCACGGTGACTTTGCCCTGGGCGATCCACGACTGGATGACGTTGCGGGACAGGTGCGGCGCCAGCTCCATGCACGCCTCGTCCAGGCGCATGCGCTGCTTCTTGCCGCCGCCGGCCTTGTTTTGCGCTGCAGCTGCAGACGTGGAGAACGCCCGCGTGGGGGGCGACCCTGGTGGCGCGTCATCAGGTGACGCAGCCGTCGGTGGAGCCGGTGCAGCGGGGGCCTGGCTGCTTTCCTGCGCCGCGGCTGCTCGTGCGACGACCAGCCGACGCACAGTGGCCACGCGCTCGCCCGCTCTCTCCGTCTGGCCACCGCTGCTGCAGGCAGCGGTGGTAGGCGTGGTGGTGTAGGTGTTGGCGCTAGGCCATGGACGAGCTGGCGCGGCTGCCGCTGCGGGTGGCGGCAGGGACGGCCGCTCGGCGCACACGTGGAGCACCAGGCCTGGGCCCCCGGCACCGGGCCGCCACAGGGGCGGCAGCAGCAGCCTCCTCATCCTGCAGTCTGCACGAGCGCAGAACGAGCCGCACGCATGGGCCACCAAGCCCGGGGCTTTGCCTTCGCAAAAAATTCGAGCGCGACCGAGGAAGTCCTGCCGGCCACAACGCGCACGAGCTCGTAGACATCTGCCTGATCCTTCACTGCGTCACCGCACGTCGTCTTGGTCTTCAGGCCGCTGGGACTCTAAGTCGCGGCCCCCGCGGCGAGCAGGCGCGCGCCATGGCCGGCGTGGACGAGGAGGGCGCGGCTCCCTTTGACGGGCTCAATGACGACGACTTGATGGACGACGCAGAGGTGGACACGATGGTCCGCGAGGCCATCACGGCGACCGTGGGCGAGAACCAGTTCGTGCACAGCAAGATCGACGCGTGGAGCAACAACATCGTCGAGGGGTGCCTCAAGAAGCTCGCGGCGCTCAACAAGCCGTTCAAGTACGTGCTCACCTGCAACCTGACGCAAAAGGCGGGAGCGGGACTCCACGCAGCCAGCTGCACGCGCTGGAACGACAAGACGGACGGCAAGCTCACAGTGCAGTGGGAGAACCCAACCATGATCATCCTCGTCACCGTGTACTGGTGCGTGGGGTGCCTGGGGGGCGGCGGCCAGCGCAGCGTGTGTGCTCAGCGTGGCGGCCCATTGGACAGTCGCGGGGCCCTGAGCTCAGCGTGCCACGTAATGTGCTCACCGCCTGCAGGCTCGCCATCTGAGCTGGACGGCAGCCGTGGGAGGCGCGGACGGCTCGCAGCACGAGGGCGCGCAGCACGGGCCGACCGTTCGGGCAGCTGGCTGTGGGGCCGGGGCGCACGTGCGATGCGTCACGGGCGACAAGTGCGTTTGCAGGGCGCGATGCACAGACATGCGTGAGAGGCGTTATGCAATGGCACAACGGCGCCACGACGAGCGACCGCAGCGCCCAACTTTACGTCACACCGCCACCTCAACCGCCACCAGCGCAGAAAGCGCCTGCAGCACCTGGGCGGCGCGCAGGCGGTGCGTGCGGCTCAGCCCTCCAGCTCGCCAGGCACCCACCGGAGCTGAATCAGCCCCAGCGCCGTGCCGCCGCAGCCACTCGACCAGCCAAGGCACGTGCTCCGCCTCCAGCGCAGCACGCTCCCCATTGCCGCCGCCCCCGCCGCTCCGCCGCAGCCCCTCGAGCAGGCAAAGCACCGCCTCTGCTGCCTTGAGCACAGCGACGGGCGTCGGAGCAGGCGCCTCCGGTGCGCCCGTGCCGCGGCTGGCGTGCAAGGTCGAGTTGTCGTCCAGGCGCTGCCGCATGCGGGCCAGGCAAGCGCGGACGGGGGGCACCACCAGCTCCTCCGCCCGGCGCCCAGGCAGCAGGCCCGCCAGCGCCACCAGGGCTGGCAGCTGAGCCGGCGCCACTGCGTGCAGAGGCGCCGCCTCGGGGCACACGGCGGCCTCGAGCCAGCTCGCCACCAGCGGGCCCAGCTGCTGCTGCCCCGGCTGGTGCGTGTGCGCGTACGGCGCCAGCGCGCCCAGGCTGCTCAGCACTGCCGCCGCCGCTGCACCCGGCAGGGGCCCGCCGCGCCCCGGCTGCCGCTGCTGCTGCTCCAGGCACCAGCGCGTGTGCGCCTGCAGCCAGCCCTCCAGCCAGGGGCCCAGCAGCGCACGCCACTCTGGATCTGTTGCGCCGCACTGCTGCTGCTGCTCCTGCTGCTGCTCAGCGAGCGCCAGGGGGGGCGCCAGCATGCTGACGGCCTGCGCCACGCCCGACAGTGCCAGGGCCAGGCTGCGCCCGTCCTGCTGCTGCATCTCCAGGTGCGGGGACCGCAGCACGTGCGCCAGCACCTGCTGCAGGTGCCCCAGCGTGCGCGCCAGCTGCTCCTCCTCCTGCTCCTGCCCCTCCTCAGCGCCCCCTCGGTCTCGCGCCGTCGCGCCCAGCTGCTGCTGCTGCTGCTGCCGCGGGTCGCTGGGCAAAGAGGGGTCAGGGCGCCGCCGCAGCTGGAGAGGGCCCCGCCGCCGCCGGTGCAGCACCCAGCGCCACCGCCAGGGCATGCGCGAGGCGAGGGGCGCCAGGGCATGAGGCTCTAGCGCTGCGCGCCTTGGAGCCGCCTGCCCGCGTGGCGCGTCGAGGCTGACTCCCTCCGGAGCCGCTGCCGCCTCGCTGGGGCCGGCCGTGCTGCCGTTTGCGCCGCGTGCCTGGCGCCGCCGCACCTGCCTGGGAGCGGCGCGCCGCCGCGTCCCGCCAAACACGCTGCTGACGTTGGCGGCGGCCTCCTCCATCCGCTGCTGCTGCTGCTGCTGCTGGTGTGGCTCCCCCAGCGGCTCTGCGTCGCGGCGGCTGCACCTGACCAGGCGCGCCAGGCTCCACAGGGCCAGCTGGGCGCGGCCGGGGGAGCGCGCCGCCAGGTGAGGCGCCGCCGCCGCCGCCGCGCGCGCCAGGCTGAGGGCCAGGGGCCCCGAGGGGGCCCGGTGCAGGCGGTGCAGCGCCCACAGCAGCGTCGCCACGGCGCCCGCCAGGCGCACGTCCCGCTCCCCCTGCCCCGGCTCGCCGCCCCGCCGCTGCAGCGCCGCCACGCACAGCTCCAGCGCCGCCGGCAGCTGCGCCTCGAGGGCTTGCGCCCATGCGCCCAGCGGGCGCTGCTGCAGGCGGGCCAGCGCCGCCAGCAGCTGCGAGGCAGACAACAGCGCCGCCAGCGAGCGCGGCGTCGCCGCCGCTGTTCTTGCGCTGCCGCCAGCCACGGGGAAGGCATGGAGGTGGAGGGGCTGGCTGTAGAGCTGCAGCATGAACTGCCACCCCGGCCGGAACTTGAGCGCGCTGCACGCCCACAGCGCCTGGGCCACCAGCGACAGTGGCAGCGGGGTGCTGCTGCCAGTGGCGCCGCCGCTGACATCACCCGCTGCCTGCCCCATGTGACGCCTCAGCGCGCCCAGCGCGCCGTGCATGAGCGCGGCGGGCGGCTGCGCCCTCAACGCGCCCAGCGCGGCCAGGCACTGGCACACGTCCAGCGGCGCGAAGCGGGGCAGCAGCGGCGTGGCGTGCGCCAGCAGCAGGGACAGCACCGGCCGCGAGGGCGCCACGCCCAGCGTGCCGTGCGCCCGCGCCGCGCCCGTCATCAGCAGCGCCACGTGCTTGGGCGCCACCGACTGGGGCCAGCGCGCCACCCTGCGCAACAAGCCGCAACAGCAGCGCCATGTTGGGCAGGAGCAGAGGACAGCTCGCCACTGTCTCCTCATGATCGGGCCAGATGACTGCAAGAACAGGCGCCGTGGAGCCCGCACCCGGGCGCCCCACGCACCTGTGCGCCACGGCCTGCTCGTACTCGCCCCACCACGCCTGCGCCGTCCACGCCTGCGCCCCTCCCTCCTCGTGTGCGTGCCTCTGCTGCTGCTGCCGCCGCCACCGCGCCTCCTCCACCGCCCGCAGCAGTGCCGGCGCGTGCTGCCCCACCTCACACAGGTCCTCCAGCGCGCACGAGGGCAGCGCGCGCAGCGTGGCAGACAGCAGCGCCTCGGCCCACCGCGCCTCCCCGCCGGCCTCTGCATCGCCGCCACCTGGACCTCCCGCCCACGACAGCCCCAGCGGCCGCCAGGCGCCCAGCAGGCAGCACAGCGCGTGCGGCGAGGCGTCGTGCAGCCGCGGCAGCGCCGCGCGCACAAACGCCGCCGCCCACCGGCCCCCGTCGTCAGCCCCGCCCGTGGGGAGGCGCGCCGCCGCGTGCGCCAGGCTGGCCAGCCCGTGCGGCCCGCACGCCGGCAGCACGGGGACCGAGCACCGCAGCAGCTGCTGCCGCCACGCCACCCACGCATCCTCCCTGCTGCCGCCCTCCTCGCCCTCCTCCTGCTCCTGCTGCTGCCCCTCCTGAGGCGGGCCAGGGTGCAGGCGCACGCCCGCCCGGAACAGCGTGGCGGCGCCCGTGGCCAGGTTGGCCAGGTCCACCTCGCTCACGCGCCCGCCAGGTGAGCCAGCGAACGGCCGCAGCAGCGCCAGGCTGTGGTGCATCAGCGCGCTGGCGGCCCGCTCCACCGAGGGCTCCACCCACGACGTGTTTCCTCCTGCTGCTGCTCCTCCTGCTCCTCCAAGGGGCGCCCCGAGGGCCACCAGCTTGGAGAGGGCCCACACGCAGCTGCACGCGTCCCTCAGGCTGAAGTCGGCCACCGGGCCGCTCTCCTGGTCGCTGTAGCGGTGCTGGTGGTGGTGGTGGTGGTGCGTCCTGCTGTCGCCGCCGTGCTGGAGCACGTGGTCGCACGCGCGCGCCAGCCAGGCGCGGGGTGGGGCGTGGCGCAGCGCGGCCAGCGCGCACAGCACGGTGGAGAGCTCCCTGGGGCCCATGTGCGGCAGCGTGCGGGCGGCCAGCGGCAGCAGCGTGCCGTCCACCCACGCCGCCACTTGGGAGGCTTGCGGGTGCGGCGCTGCTGCTGATGGTAGTGGTGCCGCGTGGGCATGGGAGGGTGGAGGGGGCGCCAGGACAGAGAGGCGGTGGAACGCGGCGGCCACGTGCAGGGCGTTGACGCACGGCGGGGGCTGCAGGGCCAGCAGCGCGCGCAGCTGCTGCCAGCTGGTGCACGCCGTGATGTGGCGCGTGAGGGCGCGCGCGTCGAATGGCTGCGGCTGCGGGTGGTGGGGGGCCGGCGCCGAGCCCACCCGCTGGCTGGGCGCGGATGGGAGGGGAGCGTCCGACTGGCGAGGCGCCAGCGTGATGGTGGGTCCGGCTGGTGGTGGGCTGCAGGAGGGCTGGAGGAGGGCTGGGTGGTGGGGGCCTGCGGGCGCCAGGGTGCCCAGCCCCGCGTGCCCGTTGCTGCTGGCGCCGTTGGCCGCCGCCGCGCCGCGCCGGTGGCTGTGCCGGGCTGGCCTGGCCGCTTCCGCCGCTTCTGCTGGGGGGGCTGCTGCCGCCGCCTGCGTGGACTTGAGGGCGGGAGGGCTGGGGCGTGGCGGCCACAGCTGCAGAGGCGAGGCGAGGCCCGCCACAGCGACACCTGCTCCAGCTGCTGCTGCTGCTGCTGCTACTGCTGCTGCTGCTGGATCACGGCGTGGGCCGCTGCCTTGCCGTTGCTGCTGCCAAGCCCCGTGTGCGCCGGGCGCGCCCCGTGCTGCTGCCGCCGCCAACTGCGGCTGCCCGCGTGGATGCCAGGCGGCGCATTCGTGCGCGCCCTCCGCCGGCTGGCCGCACGTGCCGCACAAAGAAGGAGCGAGTGCTGCTGCGGTGGCGGTGGCCAAGGGCGAGGCAGGCTGGTGGCTGGGCGGCAGCATGAGGACGGACAGCGGCACTGGCCGCGCCAGCGCAGCTGCTGGCGCCACGCTGGGCCTGCCATCCTGGTAGCCCTGGGGGGCTTGCTGGTGCGGCTGCTGCGCCGGTGGGTGTGCCGCGAGGCGCGAGCAGTGCCACGCTCTCCGCGGTGGCGCTGCGCCGGCTGGCCCCTGCGACGCACAAGCGCGCCCGCCTCTCAGCCTCTCAGCCTGAGCCGCGCGGCAGCAGCGGTGAGCAGCTTGCTTTCCCCTGCAGCCTGCGCTTGCCTGCGCCTGGGAGGGCCCTGCTCTCAAGCGATGTCGGTGGCCGTGGCCGCTTGAGCTCGTAGCCGCAGCCGCCCTGCAGCGAGTGCGCAAGTGGGCACGCACGGCCAGCGCGCGCAGCGCGTCGAGCGACGTGCCCTTGTGCTGACGAGCAGCGTGCCAGAGCGCGCTCAGCCACCGCGCGCCTCCTGCGTGGCGATGGAGTCGTCCCTCCTCCATCGGGCGCGGCGGCCACTCCGGGCCAGCTGACGGGCAGCTGCATTGTCACGCAGCATCACGCCTCCTCCGCTGCGCCATCACGCTGGACAGGGCGCTCTGCGCGCTGCACGCGCCGACGACGAAAAGGGGGCTGTCGAGCTCCCAAGGGTGAGGCCAGAGCGCTGCGCACAGCTTTCCACTAGCAGCTGCACGACGATGGAGGCTCGACCAGCTGCGCAAACCTACACCTGCAGGACTGCTGCTTGCGCGCACATGGAGTGCAAGCCTCCGCTGCGACAGCTCGCGGCTGTGGGGCTGCGGAGCTCCTCCTTCCACTTGCAAGGTGCTCTCCATCACCATGCGCTGGACCACAGGCTCTGTGATCACCGCGATCAAGAGGGGGAGCGCACGCAGCACGCGTCCTGTTCTGGCACCGCAGTCAAGCAACACAGAACTCCTACAGCCTGCACCTACACAAGGAAAGTCCAACAGTCCGGTCGCTGACCGTTGGGCCCTCACGGGCCGGCGGGGTCGAGCAGCGCGGCGCGCACCGCCGGCACGTTGATGCTGACGAGCGCGAGCTTGCCGTGCGCGTCCGGCTGGCCCTGCTGCGCCCACCCGCGCGCCACCATTGCGCCCACGACGCCGCGCTGCCGGCCCACCTGCGCAAACACCTCGGGCCCCACCCGGCGCACCACCGTGTCGCCCACGCACGCCGTCGTGTCGCAGCCGGGCGGCAGCTCCATGCCGCCCACCCACCGCACGCCCGCGCGCTCCGCCAGGTGCACCACCGACACGAGGCAGCACACCTCCTCCGCCTCGGCCGCGCCGGCGCCAGGCCGCAGAGGCAGCCGCACGCGCGCCAAGTTGTCCAGGTAGCGCACCTCGCTCGCCGTCAGGCCCTCCACCACCATCCCGCCTCCTCCTCCGCCAGCATGCGGCGGGAAAGGGACGCCCCGTCCTCCAGCGCCACCCACCGGGTCCCCACCGCCAAAAACGCCGCCCAGCGTCAGCCCCGGGTCCAGGGCGGCCCCGCCCACACCCAGCAGCTGCGAGGGGTCGTAAAAGGCGGGCGACGGGCCCATCCCCGGGGCACCACCAAACCCCCCCACGCCCAGCAATCCCGCCGCCCCCACGCCGCCCGGCGCGCCCAAGCCGCCCCCCGCCGCCGCCGCCGCCGCCGCCGCCGTTGCCGCCGCGCCGGCCGCCGCCGCCACGCCCGCGTCCACCGCGCCCGGGTGCGCCCCGCCATACAGCATCTGCAGCAGGTAGGGGTCCTGCGGGTTACCAGCCTCCAGCGCCGCCAGCCGGCGTGCCCGCAGGTCCGCCGCCGCCACCGCCCCCAGGGGCCCGCCGCCACCGCCCCCCACCACCCCATGCAAGCCTCCGTGCGCGTACGCCCCCACTTCGCGCCGCTCCTCCTCCGCCCCACCGTCCCCGGCCAGCAGCGCGGCCACGTCAGCGCCGCGCGCCCACGCCTCCTGCCGCGGGTCGCGCCACCCCTCCTCCGCCATCTCCCGCAGGCGCTTGACGGCCAGCCGCACCACCAGCCCCTCGCGCTCCGCCAGCGCGCCCTCCACGGCAGGCCCAACCGAGAAGCACGGCACGCCCTCCAGCAGCGCCGGCAGCCCTGCCGCCGCCTGCAGCAGCAGCGCCGCCTCGGGAGGGCCCTGCTGCAGCAGCGTCTGCTCCAGCTCAGCCAGGCGCCGCGACCACCGCCCCGAGGGCGCCGCCGCGCTGCCGCCCTTGGCCGCGCCCCACACCTCGCGCACCACCCGGGCGCGCAGCCGCCCCACCGGCCAGTCCAGCCCAAACACCGCGTCGGCAAGCTCAACGGGCGAGCTGCCGGCCGCAGCGCCGGCGCCGCCCGCGTCCTCGTTCTGGTGCCGAGCAGCAGCAGCCGCAATCGCCTGGGCACCGTTTGCCGCGCGGGCAGCCCCGCCCGCCTCTCCCCCCGCCCCCGCCCCAGGTCCCGTGGAGGCCGCGCCCGCCGAGCCCTTTGCCGGTAGGGCCGCGCCCGCCGCCGCCTGGCGCGCCGCCGCCGACTTGGCCGCCCGCAGCAGCACCTCGC
>VFQP010002078.1_pt1 | contig 23617 bp, 27 predicted proteins | sample 3512351 | NCBI WGS metagenome assembly VFQP01 (sample SAMN10412372, study PRJNA504923) | tailings metagenome | isolation source: Relicate 1 Philex TSF1 revegetated site | place: Philippines: Tuba, Benguet | collected 2017-08-29
CTTCAGGGCAGGCAAGCGTCACTCACGTCCTTGGCCGACTGTGCACTTGCTGGGGGCGCGGACTGTCCGCAGGTGCAGCACTGGATGTGGCCGCTCTTCACCGAGCGCTGGGCGCCCCTGAGGGAGGCCCTGGGCTTGCCGCCTTTGGCCCAGGCGCTGTCTCAGGCGCTGCAGCCGGCACCGCCCTTGCTCTACGGTGCGGGGGGCGATGATGCGAGGCTGCAAGCGCTGACACAGTGTGTGTCCGCCCCCGTTGTGGCCTCAGCCAAGCACGGCGGGGTGGCGCTGTGCCCGCAGGCTTCAGCCCGCTCTTCAACCCGCGGCCGGGGCACTGGCCCGCCAGCGTGCACGTCTGCGGCTTCTGGCGGCAGCGCGAGTGCTGCGGGTGCGCCGCGTTGCCCGGGGCTCTCTGTGGGGCGTTGCCCTGGGCCAAGCGGCACCCTCACGCCACGGGTGCTCTGCGTGGGTCTGTGCCACACACTGGCTGCAGTGGTGGTGACGGCGCAGCCGTGCTGCCGGAAGCGGTGCAGGCCGTGTGCGTCAGAGCCCAGGGCCAGCTGGGCTGCGTAGACTGGGGCAGCGTCGGCGTCATGGGCCTCATGCCCGACCCGGACCGAATGATGAGGGTGCTGGCGCGCGCTGTCAAGGCGGCTCTCCCAAGGTGGGTTGCGGGTCGGTGAGCGGGTTGACGGCAATGCGAGTGCCCTTTAGAGAGCCCTGCCACTCAGAGGGCCCTGCGTGCCGCGGCGTTGCATGCAGTGGCGTGGTGGTGGTGCTGTCGGCGGGCTGGCCGCGCCTGACCCAGGCGTGGGAGGCGCTACCCTCGGACCTGCAGCCCGCACTGCACCTGGTGGCCCATGCCGTGCCCCACCAGGCACTGCTGCCCAAGTGCCGCTTCATCGCGCACCACGGCGGCTCGGGCACCACGGCAGCAGGTGTGTGCGCACGCGCGGTGCATGCGCTCCGGTGCAGGCGCAGAGGCTAACCCTCTGCTGACGTGTGTGGTGCTCATTGTTGGCTTTTGCGCGTCTGCTCAGCGCTCGTGGCCGGCACGCCGCAGGTGCTGGTGCCCGTGCATTTCGACCAGCACTTCCACGCCGAGCGCGTGGCCTTCCTGGGGCTGGCCGCCCCGCCGCTCCAAGCGGCGCTGCTGTTTGGCGAAGCGGCGGAGGACGAAGGCGAGGAGGCGGACGAGGCGCGGGCGGTGCAGGCGCTGACGGACGCCCTCCGGGTTGCGCTGCATCCGGACACGCGCGAGGCATGCACGGCCTTTGCCCAGGTGTGAAGATGCACACCTTGGCTGTGCAGGTGACGATGGCAAGACGGCTGGATGCTCACAGTGTGGTGCGCCCTGCGTCGCATGCGTGCAGGCGCTCTCTGACCAGGATGACGGTGTGGATGTCGCGCTCAACATCCTGGTGGAGCTCCTCGGCCTGCATGCTCAAGGCGCAGAGTGAGCACTCGTGTGTGAGGTGGGTGGCGAGTTTGGTGGGCGGAAAAGTGCGCGCCCATCCGGCTCCCCGGGGGGCGACGAGCGGGCGCGGGAGAGCGGAGTGAGCATCGACGTCACACACCACCGCATCGCACACACACTCGACGCGCGAAGAAGCAAGGAGCAAGGAAATGGCCGGCGTGAGCGACAACACCTCCTCTGCGGGCTCGGAGCAGCACATCGTGGTGGGCGGGCGGTCCTGGCGCGGTCTTGCCGCAGAGCAACACGGCGCGGTGCAGAGGTGCTGAACGACGGCGCTGCAACTGGTCTTGTCGCCCTGCCGTGGAGTGCGCAGGCGCGCTTGATGCAGTGGCAGGCGACCAACAAGATGGTCTTTGTGCGCTCGGACGGCCTGCTCGAGGCCCTGCGCGCCACCTTGAGCACCACCGACAACGCAGGGCGCTTCTCATTGCCCACGACCGTCACCTGCCGCTCCCAGGTGCGTGGCGCTCGTCGCGGGTGGCCACCGGGTGGGCCGGAAGGACACATCGATTTACGGCAGGTCCTCACGCGTGGCCACAGATGCGTGCCGACGGCCCTGAGCTCCTGCTGGACTTCAAGCCGCTGGACCAGAAGCTGCCTGGCTTCACCTGGACGCCTGCCCAGGCCGACAGCTACGTGGCAGACGCGGCGTCCCCGCTCTACCCCGCCGTCTTTCCCTGAGAGCCGACAGGTCGCTGTGGGGCCTCGTGGCGCGCATGCAGCGTTGCACATCTCCGGTTCACGGCTCAGGTGCAACTGTCGTGCCAGGCGCGGAGGACGCAGCGGCGCCCACGGGCGCTGCGCTAGATGGGGACGCGCGCCGCCGGAACGCCAGACTGCGCCGTAGCCGCCGCTCGGCTGCCACCTGCGCCTGCGGCTCCTCGCTCAGCTGTCTCAGCCTGCGCTCCTGCCCAGCTGCAATCTGCGCTGCCCCGTCGTCCTCCTCAGCAGCAGCCCCCACTGCTGACGGCTGCGGCTCCTCCTGCTGCGCGGGTTGTGGAGAGGCAGGGGCTTGCGCGGACGGTGCGGCTGGCGGGGAGTCAGCGGCGGCACGTGGTGAGGCCTGCACGCCCGGCGCTTGAGGCCGGGAGGCAGCGCCCAGCACCTGCAGCTCAAGACGAGCAGTGCGCTTGCGACAGCGCGGTCAGCCCAGAGAGCCCAGCACCGCAACACGCGACAGGCACGGGTCTCCCACGCACAGCACGGCACGCACCTCGTCCGTGGTGGGCCCCTGGAACACCACCTCGAGCTCGTCCTGGGTCAAGTGGCGGAACTCGCCGCGCGCCAGGTCGGGCGGCAGCAGCAGCCCGCCCACCTGCGAGCGGTGCAGCGCCACCACCTCGTGCCCCAGCGACGCAAACATGCGCCGCACCTGCGCAGCACGGGCACAGCGCGGCGGCGGTTGAGCACCATGCGCGGCCCCGCCCGCAGGGACAGCGTCGCGTCGACTCGTGGCGGTGGTGGTCGCGGTGCGTGCCGCTCCTCCTCTGCCAGCTGTTTGGTGCGTTGCCGGGCGGTGCATCGCGTGCCCCGCTGCTTCTACGCACCTGGTGGTACCTCCCCTCACAGATGCTGAGGCGCGCCGTGCGGTCGTCCACCATTGCGAGCGCGGCGGGCAGCAGCGGCTGCGCGTCGCCCTCGAGCACCAACGTGCCGCTGGCAAACCGCTTGGCCGCCTGCAGGCAAGGCGCTGTGACACTCGTTCTTTTCCCAACCCTGGCACGCGAATCAGGGAGGAGGGGCGGCACGGCAAGGTGCTCACCTGCGTGACCTGCTTGGCGGTGAGGGGCTCGGCCAGCTGGGCCGTGTACACCTACAGGGCAGGGGGCAGGGCACGTGCAGCAGGGCGCTTGGTGTGTGCCACCGCCGGTGCGCCCGCGATCGCCGCGCACCCCCCCTCGCACGACACCACATATGGCGCTCGCCTTCCAGACGGCGGCCCGCGGCGACTTGATGCGGTGCACCATGGTCCCGTCGTCCGTGAGCAGGAGCAGGCCCGAGGTGTCCTTGTCGAGGCGCCCCACCGCTGACAGAAAGGGCTTGCGGGCGCCGTACCTGCGTCGGGGGTGAGTGGGCAGAGCCACACACATGTTTGGGGATGGACAGAGACCCGAGCCCCACCTCCCCACCAGACGTGAGGAGCGCCTGGTGCGCGTGAGGAGGCGCAACACGCGTGGGAGCTGCGCAGGTGCAGGCGCGCGAAACTAGGGAGCTGGTGAGCAGCAGCGGCAGTGGTCAGCGCACCTCTGTGGGAGCAGGTCGTAGATTGTTGGGTCCATGACGCGCTCGTCCTCGGGGCTGGTCACCACATAGCCAATGGGCTTGTGCAGCATGAGGTGCAGCGGGTTGGGCGGGTCGAGCGGCTCGCCGTCCAGCGTCACGTCCTCGTGGAACACCTTGTCGCCCACCTGCAGGTAGGGGCATGGCCGTCGATGCACGGGCGGGGCGCGGTGAGGGGGGAGCTTCGTTCGCTGGTTGACCAAGGAGGACGGTGTGCTGCACGCACCTTGAGGCGGGAGCCGCCCTTGCCCAGCACCCGCCCGCGCTTGACCAACGTCTGCGTGCATTCCAATCACCCGCGTGCACAGCGGACCTCTGCAGCGCAGTCGCAACAGCGCTGCGCTCTCTGTGCTGTGTGCACCTTGGTGCAGCGAGGCTTGCCTGGCAGTCCTTGCGCTTGCCGTAGCCGAGGTTGGCCAGCAGGCGCTCCACGCGCATCGCCTTGCCCGGCGCTGCGCACACAACGCCAGCGTGGAGCCCATCACGTCCTGCCGGCCGGCGGCACCCAGGTGTGATGGTGGACGCCCTCCCTGCTGCACAGCTGTCCACTCACTCGCCACCTCATCGTCGTCATCCTGCTCTGAGGCCGAGGCGCTGCTGGAGGGCGTGAGCGCACAGGGCGGGCTGGCGCGCGCTGCGCCGGCGTGCCAGGCGCGCCGTGGGGCTGGCGCTGAACCTGCACAACACGTGGCCACCAGGCGTGTGTGTCTGCCCCCTCCACGCTGCAGCAAGTGCCCTCCTGCCGCTGCACTGATCGCTGCTTGCCTCTGTGCGGCGGTGGGGAGGCGCTCGATGACGAGCCGCTGCGCGCCCGCTTGAAGCTCTGCATGCTCGACGACTGCATCTTGCTGATGTCGCGTTGCGCGTGTGAGCCGCGCTAAACGCTGGCCGCCGGCCACATGAGGGTCGAGGGTGTGCAGCTCGTGAGAGGAGACAAGGGGCTTCAGCAGCTGCTAGCTGCGCGTTGAGGCTAACCGCACAGTGCTACGTGCTCCGTGCTGGCTGGTGGCTGCTCCTCACACGGCAGCCGCAGCGTGATGCAGCTGTCGCTGCGCCTGGGATGAGCGCAGCAGCCAGGAGCTGCTGCTGCTGCCGGCATGCCTCTGCTGTTCGCCATCCTGGACGAGGGCGGGCGCACGCTGTCCGTCAAGACGCAGGGCGACATCCAGACGCCCTCCTTCCCGACGCTGGGCCTGCTGTGCAGCATCGCGTCGTTCGGCAGCAGCAAGGGCTACACCGTGCAGACCTTTGGCACTGAGAATGTGCAGATCGTCTATGAGGGGTGCGTGCCCAAGGCCTGCGGACGTGGAGTGGCTCCGTGCGTTTTGGCACCGCCCACGCAGCACGCGCCGCTGTGCGCACCCACACAGGTTCCAGAACCATCTGCTGCTGGTGCTGGCCACCAGCAACATGCTGGTCAGCCGGCAGCTGCTCCACGGCCTGCTCCAGGTGCGAGGCCAAGGGCAGCGGGACGCTGGCGCAGCCACGAAGCGTGCTTTCGGGCACTCTCACGCCCACGCGGTGCGACACGTGCTCTGCAGGCCGTCTACGCCGGCATTCAGCTGTGGGTGGGCCGCGCGCTGCTGGCGTCGCTGGAGATGCGGGGCGTGGAGCAGCTGCGGCGGCACCTCCGCAGTGAGCCACCGTGCACCGACGAGGCACGGACGCCTGCGCTCCACCACGCCTGCCCAGCGCGCCAACGATGGCTGGCCGCTGCACCGCAGGCATGGCGTGGATTGAGCCGCTCGTCACGCACGACGCCCAGTTCCCCTGCACCATGCTGCCGGGCCCCCAGGTGCACCTGCTGAACACGCCGCCTCCCTCGTGTCTAAAAGCGCGACGCTTGTGTCCCGTGAGATGCGGACGCCGACGCTGCGCCGGAGCCTCGCTCTCACCTCACCTGCGCCGCGTGCAGTGGCTGGGCCTGGCCCCCGAGGACAAGGCGGTGCTGACGGTGGCGCTGGAGGGCGTGGCGGGCGCCGTGCCCACGCCCCTGGCCGCCCTGACCCGCGACCACCTGTACGTGGCGGCCACGCCCGCCTGGCTGAGCGGCCTCAGTTCACAGCAGCAGCTGCTCTTGCAGCACCTGGCCAGCCACCTGGGGCCCAAGGTGGGCGTGTGGGGGGTCGGAGACGGCAGGCACAAAGACTGGCGGAGTCGTGTGCCAGCCCCAGATGTGGAGCTGAACGCACACAGAGGGGCCCTCAAGCCGGCCAGCAGCAGAGCACCAGCGTCGCGCGCATGGTGGCGCGTCAGGTGTGTGCTCCCACGCCCGTGCGGCGCGCAGGGCGGCGCGTGGGGCGCGCACAGCGAGGCGCAGGTGCACGTGAGCGCCGAGCGCGGGGCGCCTGAGCAGGCCATGCGACTCGTCATGGTGCTCCTGCCCGAAGGTGAGGCGCCAGGTAGTGCTGACCTGGAGTAAACTTGCTGCTCTGATCAAGCACAGATGCTCGCGGCCTGCTGCCGCGCGCACGGCCGCAGGTGCCACGCTGCTGCTGCTGCTCAACCACTCAAGCCTCACCTTGGACAGCGTCAGGTCGGCCGTGGCGCAGCACTTGCCCACGCTGGAGCCGCTGCTACAGGTGGGGGGCCCGCGCCAAGCAAACGCAACCCAACCCGTTGACCGCGAGCCGCGGATCACACAGTGCTCGCTTCCTCACTTGCGCGCGCGCAGACGCCCATCTCGTGCCTGCTCCTGCCGCCCCAGTTCTCCTCTGCCGCGTACGACGTGGCGGCGGTGGTGCGGCACGCGGCGCCCAACCAAGGCGCCTCCGTCACGCTGCTCTGGGGGCACCGGCGCTTCGCCGGCGGCGGCGCGCACGGCGCCAGCCAGGCGCAGGGCGGCGGAGTGCAGAACTTCAACCCCATGTCGAGCCCCACCGTGCGCAAGCAGATGCACCAGGGCCCCGCCAGCGCGGCGTCCTTCACCCGCAGGTGCCGCCTTGCCTCACCTTGCGCGCTCTGCGCACCGCGCACGCCGCTCGTGGCCCGGGGCGACACCCATGCCACCCTGCCAAACCCGAGTTGATGTGGACACAATGGTGCGGTGCCTGCTCCTTGCACCAGGACGCTGAGCTCCAGCGGCTCCGTCAACGCCGAGGCGATGCACCTCTTCTTCAAGGCCAGCTGCGACCTCCTGGTCGCCTTCATGCTCCACTGCAGCCACACCACGCCCATGGCCGCCGCGCCCGCTGCCGGGCACCTGCCCTCCAAGGCCAGCGCCCTGCCCGACGCCGCGGCAGCAGCAGACGCCTCTGCGGCGGACGCCCTGCGCGCGTCGCTGCAGAGCCGGCCCTCCAACCCAGGCTCGGACATGGCCACGCCCAGGTCGGCCATGGCGGCGTTTGCGCAGCGCTTCTTCTCCACCTTTCGGGCCAGGGGGGAGGGCGGCGGCGGGGGCTTGTCGGGGGCCAGCACGCCCCGGCACCGGCCATCCAGCGGGCTCAATCCCAGCGCGCACGGCCCCACCCTGTCTGCCTTTCGCCCCACGTCCACGTTGGCCCCGTACATGGACGTGCAGGAGTCCCAGATGCTGGCGGAAGGTGAGCGCTCCCACGAGCCGTCACGCTTGGTGTGCCGTTCCTTTGCTGCATTCTGAGCGGCGCGCCGGCAACCTGGCAAGGAGCGGAACGTGCGCGTGTCCGCAGGCAAGCGCCTGGTTGCGGTCGTGGACCCCAACCCGTCCGCCAGCGTCAGCGTCTTCATGGCGTGCAGCGGCAGCACGGAGCGCCTGGCGGCCAGCCAGGCGGCCCGGGAGCTGCGCGCGCTCGCCAAGTCTGGCGCAACGGTCTGGGAGCGATGACTTGCAGTTTCACGCGCGTGCGCGCTGCAAAACTGGTCGGTCCAGAGCATGCATGCCAGGTCCGCATCCTGCCATTTTTTCATGAGCCAAAAGGCCGTGCAGCTGCCCCTCTCACTCGCGATCCTCGGGCTCGGTCACCGGCACCGTTACAAACGTGATGACGGCGTTGCGCTCCCCAGCAGCCTGCATGCAGTGCGCGTCAACGCGCAAACAATGACACCACCGGAACGCCCCTGCACCCAGGCCGCCAGCAGGCAGCTCACCACACACGCACCTGCGTGAAGGCGCCCGCCGCGCCGCCGCCGAACCCGCCCGCACGCTGGTGCCACCCCGTCACGTCCGGCGCCATGGCCACCATGTGCGTCACCTTGAGCATCCCGTTGGCGTCCACAAACACCTTCGTCGACGCCTCGTGCACCTTGAGCTGCGCGCCACCGCCCTCGCCACCGCCCCGCATCGACGCGCCGCCGCCGCCGCCGGCCCCCGCGCCGCCCGCCCCGCCCGACGCGCCGCCCTTGGCCATGAGCAGGTCGCAAAATGCGGCCTTGAGCGCCTTGTACTTGTACGAGTGCTCAACGTACGCGCCTGCCGCGTCGTCCTCGCCGGGCGGCTGCAGCGCCGGCAGCACGGTGAAGTCCACCAGGCTCTCCACCGGGACGTCCACCTGCACCCGAGCAGTTGCGCGAGGCCCACTTGACAGCCCACTTGACAGTGACGCCACGCAGGCTGAGTATGGCTTCGGGAGGCATTGATTTGCAGGGAGGTGTGGGCGGCGCGCAGCTGACCTGCACGTAACCGGGGTCCCCCCCGGCGCGGAAGGAGAGGCGCTGCTGCGGCTCGGCGCACAGCGTGAGCTGCACGTCGCCCTGCGGCCACTCAATGTCCTCCACCACCTCGCGCAGCAGGCCGCCTGCGTGCACACAAACACACAGCGGCACAGCCAGCCACGCCGTGTGCCTGCTGTGCCTGCACACCTGCACGAAAACGCACTTAGACGATCGTGATGACCCGCGCGGCCCCGCGCCAAAGGGCACGCGGGGTGCGCCGCCGCACCGCGCACGCGCCTTGTGAGATGAAGGAGGAGGTGGGGTGCTGCCAAAAGTCCGTCAGGTCGCGGCACTCCGGCAGGTTGACCGTGCCCAGCCGCGCGTACGTGGTCACCGCGCACCTCTGGCCCAGCGCTGTGCCGCTCGACATGCTGCGCAACGCCGCAACAGGCCCCAACGTGCAGGCTCAGGTGGCGAGAGGCAACACTCAAGAGGACGGGAGCGCCGCACAGGGACTGTGTCTGTGTGTGGGCGCAGAGGCTGGCCCTGGATGAGCCCTCACCCGCACTCGAGCTCGTTGTTGGGCCCTGGGTAGCGCAAGGTGAGGCCCTCGGCGGTGGGGGCTGAGGCAAACAGGTTGAGCGTGTCGAGCAGCACGTTGAGGGGCAGGCCAAACGTGTGCCGGACGCCCGCCGCGCACTTGTAGCTCGCAAACAGCTGCGTGCACAAAGCCACAGGCACAGGCCAACGTGTCGCCGCAAGGTGAGTGCACTGTGCGGGCGAGGCGGTGGCGGTGGAGGGTGCCATGCGACGCGCACCTCTGCGGGTAGGAAGACCGAGCACTGCAGCGTCTTGCTCTCGTCCTCCCACCGCACTCTGAGTCCGTCCGGTGCGATGGTGACGGCGCAGATCTGCGCGAGGCGAGGTGCAGCGTGCGCAGCGCGTGGTTGGGAAAGGGGGGCGGGACCCCAAGCTCCAGGCATGCGCGCGGGACCAGCAGCGCTGCTGCTGCGGAGCGTGCGGCCGAGCGCTGCAGCTGCTGGGCATCGCCTGGGGGCGCGCCGCACCTGCTTGGCGCCCGACTTGAGCGCCTGCAGCACTCCCGCGAAGCCCTTGACGTCCACCATCTGCATGCTGCACTCCTCCCTGCCAGAGGGCGTCGCTGCGGCGTCCTCCCCGTCGTCCTCCTCGCCCGCGGCGGGGTCTAGGCCCACCGCTGCCCGCCCACCCGCCACAAGCTGGCCATGGCGCTGCTCAGGATTCTGGTATCTCCCCAACGCCATGCTGCTGCGCTGGAGGTTGCTCCTCTGCACACTATCCTCTGGCATGGGCGACCGGGCTTGCAGTGCGCGAACGCCAGCTTGTGCGTGCGTGCGTGCGGCGTGGCGTGCGTGCAAGTGAGTGGCTGAGATGGCGGACGACGCGCAGCAGCACCCCACCCCCAAGGAGCTGCCTCACCAGCTGATCGAGGTGCGAGATCGATCTGCAGGGAGCGGCACAGCGAAAGCCGGCCGGAGGCAAGAACAGCAGAAGCTGCAGGGTGCGCCACTGGTGTCCCAAACGCAGGAGCTGGGCCGGCTGCTCGACCCCAAGAGCTTGGCGGCGGCGCGCAGCACCTGCCGCACCTGGCGCCACCACATCTCGCGCTGGGTCAAGGTGCCGGGCACCACAGGCGGCCTCTTTGAGCTGTCCCTCAGCCCAGATGCGCTGGCATGGCAGCAGCGGTGCACGGCCATGGCGGCGGCGCTCCCCTCGCTCCAGGCGCTGTGCGTGTTTGCCGGGGGCCGCGTGGGCACGCCGGCGATGGACCAGGAGCTGGGCGTGCTCGCCACCACCCTTACCAGCCTCACGCGGCTGGAGCTGCGCTACCTGCAGCCAGCCAGCGCCAAGTTCGCCCTGGCGCCCGCGCCAGGCGCATCCTCATCAGCCCCAGCGGCGCCACCTCCCGACAGCACCACGCCGCTGCCACTGCCAGCCATCCCCAGGTGTGCGGCCACGCTGGGCACGCCGCAAGGCGGGTGGGCGTGGGGAAGGCGGCTGCGCGAACCATGCAGGGCCGAGCTCGCTGTGACGGAGCGCTCGCGTGCGTGTGCCTGTTGCATGTTGCTGCGTCGCAGTGGGCTCTCCCGCCTGGAGCGGCTCTCGCACCTGTGCCTGGTCATGTGCGGCGTGCCGCTGGCGCCGCAGATGCAGCACCTGCCGCCCACCCTCAAGGAGCTGCGCATCGCCACAGGTGACAGACGGACCACCTCGGGACGTGGAAACACGCGGCGTTCACTGGTAACCACGCCTTGCTTTGCTGCCTCTATCCGAAGGGTACGACGCCCTGGGCCTGACGGACGCCACGATGCAGGCGCTGGGCGAGGCGCTGCCGCAGCTCACGCACCTCGAGGCGGACGTGGCGCCCTGGACCGTGTCGTGCGTGGGGCTGCAGGCGCTGCCCGCCTCGCTGCAGGTGCTCTCGTGCGTGGGCCTGCTGGCGCTGGGCGCAGACGAAGTCAAGGTGGGTCCCGGTGTGCAAAGGGCAGCACTCCCCACGCTGCTGTGGAGATTCAAGTCGTCCAAGCGCCTGGCGCCGCGCGTGTGCGCAGGCCATGTGCAGCAGCCTGCCCGCGTTGAGGGAGGTGTGCGTGGAGATCCCCACCGACCGCCACCCGCACGCGCTGGACCTGGCCGTGCGGCACCCCAGCCTCGTGTCCATGGAGCTGAGCCTCAACGCCGACGAAGCCGACCTGGAGCCAGCATGGGACGAGCTGCTCGCCACGCTGGGCGCGCTCAGCTCGGCGTGCTGCGCGCGCTTTGGCCGCAGCGGGCGCCGCGCCGCAGAGGGCTGGAGGTGGAGCCACGACGGCGATGACGCAGCGGCTGCAGCCGATGCCAGCGCTGCGCAGCAGCACCCGCAGCACCGTGTCGGGAGCGGGGCGCTCGCGTCACCACACTCGCCCCCGTCGGCCTCCCCCCTGCGTGACTCCGGCGGCTCTGGGTCTGTGGACACGAGCCAGCAACGGGCTAGATCTGGCGGCGCGGCGTCATCCACCCAGTCTCCACCCGTCTTTTCATCCACCGCGAACCACACACAGCCTGAGGATGGCAGCGCTCTGCCTCCCCCTCCAGCGGCTTCCAGCAGTGGCCCAGGGCAGCCGCAGCCCCGCCCCACCGGCCCACCCAGCCCCGCCTCCGCCCTCGCCGCCGCGTCGAGCCCGTCGCAGGCGCCCGCGCCGTCCTGCACCGCCCACGGCCTGACGTCGCTCTTCCTCCAGTCCATCAACATCCCGCTCACCACGGCGTGGAGCAGCAGCACCGCCGGGCTGCGCGAGCCGCTGCTGCGCGTGCTGGGCACGTTGACCAGCCTCACCAGCCTCTCCATCGCCGAGCCCTGGCTGTCGGGCGCCGGCGGCGGCGCCGTGGGCGTGGCCGAGCACAGCGAGGCGGCGGCGCCCCGCGAGGCGCAGGCGCTGGGCGCGCTCACCGAGCTGAGGGGCCTCACACGCCTCAAGCAGCTCATGGTGTCGCTGATGCCGGGCTTCCCCGTGCCGCAGCTCGTCGTCACGCACGCGGTGCGTCCCACGCTGGCCCCGGCACCCTCCGCCGCACCTGCACAGTCTTGTGTCAGTGTGGCGAAGCGCGCGCCACCTGGGTGCTTGCCTTGCCCTGAGAGAGGAGCGGGAGCCATGCAGGTTTGCGGCGACTGTTCGTGGGCCTTCCCGTCGCTATGGGCGTCGCGCGTAGGTGGTGCGCACGCTGGCGTCGTGCTGCCCGCACCTCGAGAGCCTCACGGCGCTGCACGCCACCGACTGCCACCCCGACTGCCTGGCGGCGCTCGGCTCGCTGGCGCGCCTCGACTCGCTCATGCTCAGCCCCAGCCAGGCGGCGCACCACGCGCCGTCGGCGCTCGCCGCGCAGATGGACCGGCCGGCAAAGCCGCGGCTCAACGTGGCGCTGCTGCCGCGCGTGTCGCTGCTCAGCCTCTCGGGCTTCCACCTCGTCGCGGAGCAGCCGCCGCAGCTGCAGCAACCGGGGCGAGAAGGGGGCGGTTCGCAGCCGGACGCCGCAGGGCAGGTGCCGGTGCTCCCCCCGTGGCTGGACACGTTGGGCGGGCTGGAGGACCTGGTGCTGTCGGACTGCGCGCTGGGCGCGGGCCTGCAGCCGGCCTCGCTGCTGCTGCAGGCCACGTGCGGGTCGCTGCAGAGCCTGATGCTGCACGAGGTGGAGGGGCTCGACGACGGAGCGCTGGCGCACCCGCTGGTGGACCTACGGCGCCTCACCTCGCTGCAGGTCAGCAAGCAAGTGTGACTGGGAGCTCGCAAGCACGAGTCGCTCCGGGCGTGTCAGGTCGGGTGGTGCACGGCCCCGCCTCTTTCCACAAGCTCACGTCCCTGCTGGCCTTTCCTTTCCTTCTTGCAGGTCAAGCCGGCGCTGCAGCTGGCCGACCTGGCGGCGGGCGTGGTCGAGGTGGGCGGTGCCCGGGACGCCGCCGCGCCCGGCCGCGCGGGCGCCGTGCCGGCGGCCTTCCCCTGGGAGATGAGCGCGCCCGGGCCGGTGCCCTCCATCACGCAGCAGGGGCTGGCGCACTGCTCGCGGCTGACGGCGCTCAAGCGGCTCGAGTGGGGCGGCTGGGGCGCCAGCGCGCAGTCACCCGACGAGCCCGAGTTGGTGGCGCGTATGGCGGTTGGACCCAGGGGGCTGCAGGTGCTCAAGCTGGCGCCGGCGCGCGACCGGCACGTGCGCGCGCGGACGGCGCAGGTGGTGTCGGACGCGCTGCCGCTGTGCTGCCTCACCTCGGACTGAACCTTGGCTTTTGCGCTTCCGCGTGCAACCCCCTGCAAAGGCTGGACTCAGTGAAAACGAATCACGGCGTGTGCGCGCAACGAAAGAGGAAAGAATAGGTCACGGGCGGGCGTGAGGGCCCACAACGCGCAGAGAGGAGGATCACCCGATCACGAGCGCAAAACCGGCGCTGCGAGGGCTCAGCAGAAACGCAGGCCGCGCGAGCGCAGGCGTGGGGGCGGGGGCGGCGGCGCTCGGCTGCTGGCGTCAGCCGCCTCGTACTGCGCCACGATGTCAGCCATGACGCCGGCGGCGTGGTCAAAGGTGCTCAGCTCCATGTACTGCTCGTAGTGGTGCGCGTACACCCTGCGCACGGCCAGCGACGAGTGCGGCGCACAGGCACACGGTGTCCATTTGGAGAGCCCAAGCGGAGCGGTGCGCAGGGGCCCATGGAAAGAGCGCGCGCGCCCGCACTTGCGCTTGTAGAGCTTTTCGAAGCGCTCGCGCATGGTGTTGAAGGGGTTTGTGATGGCGCTGTTGTTGGCCAGGCACAGCAGCGAGTTGGGCACGCCCACGGGCGGCACGCTGCAGATGCCCAGCTTGAAGCCCTGCGTGCGTGCGCGGTGTGGAGCGCGTGACCACAGGCATTTGGGCAAGCGGGGGTGGCCCTTCACGCGAGGACACACACACACCTCGCCCTCACGCACGCTGCAGTGCCCCCTGATGGCTAGCCGAGGAATGGATGCGCGCCCTGCCCCTCCCGGCGCCGCGCCCCTCACCTCGGTGTTCCAGTGCGCCATGCGCAGCGAGGGCCTGAGCCGCACGACGTTGCGGTTGATGTCGCTGATGTTGGCGCTGGCGCCGCGCAGCAGCAGGCCGCACGCCAGGTAGGTGCCGTGCCGGGGGTCGGCGCGGATCAGCTGGTGCTCGCGCGCAAACACGTCGGTGAACACCTGCGGGGCGGTGAGTGGTGGTGGTGGTGTGTGTAGGGGGGGGGGGTGCACAGCGCACAGGCGGAGCCAGCTGAGGCAGGGCACGACGTCTTTGCTCTCTGCCAGCTCAGCAAGCCACACGGTGCGGTGCAGTGCCTCCGGGCTGTGCGGCTCGCCTCATGCCTCAAGCAGCGCCTGGAGACGCGCTGCCTGGCTGCTGATGGTCAGTGCGCGTTTCCACGGCAATGGCGAGACGGCCCCCCGCCGCACGCACCTGGTCCAGGCTGCGCGGGGCGGCTAGCTTGGCCTGGTCCTTGGGCGCCGTCAGGGGGGACATGGAGGAGATGAGGAAGTGCATCTGCGGGCAGCCAGCAGCGCCACACCGCAGCGTGTTGTTGCGTCACCACGGGCGAGATGGGGGCACCTGGCACGGGTGACTGGTGGGCACTGCGAGGGCAGAGCAGGTCCATCCCACGCACCCTAGGAAAGGGCACGAGGTTCATGGTGATGTCGTTGAGGTCCACGTTGAGCGACCCCTCGAACCGCACGCTGGACGTCATGTTGAGCAGCAGGCTGGCCGCAATGCCGTTCATGGCGTCAAACGGCTTGGCGCCTGCACACCACTCCACCATGAGCGGGGTAAGGCGCGCACGTGGCGCACACGTGTGAAGAGCACTGCAAGTACGGCAAGGCTGGGGCCCCGATGGACCCCCTCGTCACCTTTGGACGGCTCCAGCGCGGCGGCGGGCGTCGCCTGCCCCGGCTGCAGCTTGGACTCCCACCTGCCGCGGGTGTGCGTGCACGTAAGCGCACACGACGTTCATGCCGTGCTGGCGGCGGTGTGTGCGTGGGCGATGAGGCAGTGCGCGGGGACGCTGTGGCGCACCTGTTGCAAATGTCGATGAGCGCCTGGTTCTCCACGGGCAGCACGCAGTCGGCGTACTCTACGAGCTTGCTGCAGGCCAGCAGCGCGTTGTAGGGCGAGGTGACCACGTCGTCCTCCTCGCTGGGGAACACGCTGGCCGTGAACCTAAACACGTCCGGGAACTCGTCCTGAGGAGGGAAGCCAAGGGACACAGAGGGAGCGCACGTGTCAGGGCATGGTGGGCTGGCGGCGGGGATTGCCGAGTGCGCTGCTGCGGGCGCACTGACCGCTAGTAGCTGCAGGATGTAGGTGCCCACGCCGCTGCCCGTGCCGCCGCCCAGCGAGTGCAGCAGCAGGAAGCTCTGCAGCGAGTCGCAGTCCGCCACCGTGCGCCGGATCTTGTCCAGGATCTGCACGCGGCGGCAGCACACGCCCAGCACCAGGCTCGCAGCGGGTGTGCACCCGCCGCCTGCCACACGCGTGTCGAGCACCTTCAATTCTCACCATGTCGTGGTACTGCGGCCCGTAGACGTGGTTGCCGTGCGCCCAGTTGTTGCCGGCGCCGCTCACGTCCGAGATGAGCTGCTGCGTGTCCAGCACGTCTCCCAGCGGACCCTGCGGCGCAGCCACGTCGGGCAAGCTGTGAGCTCTGAGCTGTGGCCCGCACCGCTAGGACGTGCACACAGGGGCCACGCACGCGCCTTGAGCATCTCGTTGATGACGCCGCACTCCATGTCCACAATCACGGACCGCGCCTGCGTCGTTTGCAGCGGCGTGCTTCTCACGCCCAGTCTGCATTGCGGGTGCTCCTCCCTGCCCCCACTGCGCTGGCTGGGCGCCAGCCGCAGCGCACGAACCTTAAGCGTGCGAATAGGGCTCTTGCCGTCGCCCACAGCAAGGTTGCGCGGCGGCTCCACCGACGTGTCCACATTGCGGAAGAAGCTGCGAGGAATGCGCAGCGGAGTGTGGAGTGGGGCGGAGCGCACGCGGGCGCTGGCAGCGCAGCCCGGCAGCGCACGTGTGCCAGGCCTGCTGACCTGCTGAGCGCATCGTCGAACACGCCGGCCTTGTTGTAGGCCGCGTGCTCCCTCAGCGCCAGCTCCCAGAACCTGCAGCCGATCTGGTTGCCGCACTGGCCGACCTGGATGGTCACCAGCTCCCGCGGCATGGTGCAGCTGCCTCCCGCGTGTCAAGTGCCCAGAGGTCTCCGCATCATGTATGTGCGTTTGCTGCGCTTCCTGTGTCCCTTTGCTGCGCTGACGAAAAAAACCGACCTGGGACGCCCGGCACGCCATGCCAATGGCAAGAGAGGAGCACACACTCTCTGCCAGCTGACATGTGCACGTGACAGACGTGTGTTGTAGTCAGTGGGCAAGCTGCAGGCAGGCTGTTGCGCCAAAGCGCTGACCTGTCGTGACACGACCACCTCGCATTGGCGCCGCTCCATAGGCCAGCTCAGGCGCCACGCTCGTAACGAGCCATGCTGAGCCATCACGTCAGCGCTGGCGCAGCGGCCCAGTGCAGGCAGGCGCGCTCGCGGACCGCAGTCGTTGCCCAGGTGGCGAGCCCTGCGCGCAGCGCTGCCGCTGGAGGCGCCATCGCTGCAGCGCTGCTGCTCACGGTGAGCTACCGGTTGCAGCGCTTGTCGAGCTGTCGTGCTTGGCTCGCATCGACGCGTCCGCCACCGCCCACCTGGCGCGCCTTTGGCTGGACCTTGCAGAGTGGCACGAGCAGCGCGGACTCCGTGTACGAGCAGCAGCTCCGAGCCATCGTCAAGGAGCACAGTGGCGCTGACCTGGTCGTCCCACCCAGCGTGAGTGGCAGCGTGAGTGGCGGTCTAGCTCTTGCGCGCTGGACCGCGCGCACACCAGCGTGTGCACCTGGCACCTGCCCTTCACTGGCCGCAGGCTCCAGCCACTGGGCAGGCGGGCAGCTTCAGCGGGCGCTCAGGTGCTCCTTCAAGGGCTGGGTGTCATCGTGCCTGAACGAGCGAGCACGCCCAAGCAGCGTGCGCTCCCTGCGTGCTGCCGCAGGGGAGGCGCCACCCGTCAAGGTCGAGGCGCTGGGCGCACTGCCCCGCAAGGAGCGCATCCGAGCCGATGCGCTCTCCGAGTCCCAGGCGGCCAGCCAGGCGCTAGCTGCCGCCCAGGCGCCGGCTGCGTCCTCAGGGCGACTTGGCCAAGGTGACTTGGCCTGCACTCCCGGTGCAACCTTGGTGCCCTCCTTGACCGTGCGTCCACAGGGCGGTTCGTTGCGGGTGCTGCTTGCATCCCTCGCAGGTGCATCGCTCGACAGCAGGACCGTCTCCGCGGCACTCAGCATGCTTGGGGTGCTGGGGAGCGCGGCCGGCGCGGCGTACCTGCTAACGCGCTTCAACAACTCACTGGAGGCGACGGAGGGCCTTGTGGGCACAGGACCGCTGCCCGGCACGGGCACGCCGCCGCCCGAGATGCCACTCCTCACCCCGGACGAGTCGGAGCCGGTGATCGTCGTCACCAGCAGTGACGCCAGGGACAGGAGCCCCACGGCAGCGCAGTGAATGCGCAGGGCCAGGCGAGGCCGAGGTCCAGGCGGCGCCGGAGGGGAGCTTGGGGGTTGAGGAGGGGGACTGTGTGTGGTGGGGGAGCCCGATCGACGGACCGGTCATGCTGATGGTCTGCTGCTCAGGTTCACTGCCACGCGCATCGTGCGTAGCTGCTGCAATTGAGGAGGTGGCGTGTGACTGGCCGCGGTGGCGGTGGAGGGCCTTCACAGTGGAAGGGCTTCGCGCGCAGCATGCGCGTCCGAACGTTCAACCCCACTGCACCCCCCAGCGTGCAGAAACGCACCAAAAAGCACGGCGCAGAAATGGTGGACGCCACGATGGCCAAGCGCGTGCTCAAGGAGCTGAACGACCTGCAGCAGAACCCGGCGGAGGGCGTGCGCGTCCACATCAACGAGCACAACATCGCAGAGGTGCAGGCGGAGATTGACGGCCCCGTGGGGCCCTACGAAGGCGGCGTGTTCCGGATGCGGCTGCTGCTCGCGCCCGACTACCCCAGCTCGCCGCCCAAGGGATTCTTCACCACCAAGATTTTCCACCCCAATGTCTCGGCCGCGGGCGAGATTTGCGTCAACGTGCTCAAGAAGGACTGGGCGCCCGACATGGGCATTCGCCACGTCCTGGTGCGCGCGTTGGGGTGCGCGTTGGGCCGCCCCCAACAGCTGCCTCCCCAGAGAGAGCGCAGCGCGTGCACATGTGTACGCTGGACGCTGTGTGTGCCGTTGCGCAGATGGTCATCAAGTGCCTGCTGGTGCACCCCAACCCTGACAGCGCGCTGAACGAGGAGGCGGGGCGCCTGCTGCAGGAGGACTACGAGGCGTTTGCGCACCACGCCAGGCTCATGACCAGCATCCACGCGCAGAAGCGCCCAGGGCCCCTGACGGCCACCAACGCCAACGCGCAGCAGCAGTGCGGCGGCGGGGGCGCGGCGCACGCAGCGGACGCCGGGGCGGGGGACAAGGCGGCGACCGCTTCCCCCGCCGCCAAGAAGGCCAAGCCCGATCAAGGGCCCGCGTCCGCAACAACAGCCACTGCCTCAGTCGCCGGCAAGCTTGCCAGCAGCGCAGCGGGTGGCGCCGGAGCGGCAAAGGCCACCAGCAACGTCAAGAAGTCGCTCAAGCGCTTGTAGCAGAGCTAGCCACCGACGGACAACAGTGAATGCAGCACTCTCCTCTCTCGTGTCCTCACTGGGGCCACACCGTTACGGCGCCTAACCGTCCTCTCTTGAACCAAACAGGTCGCGACCCTTGGGTCAGAGGCATCGGAGCCCTCGGACCAGCAGTCAGTTCATTTCGTTCTCGGCCTTTGCCACGCTCTCGCGCTCTGTCCCTCCGTCCTCCCTGACCTCTCTGCGTGCGCTATTGTCTCCTGCTCCGCACGCCGCACGCGACGTCCGTGGCCGTCAGTGGTGGTGGTGCTGCCTGGCCTTGGGGGCTGGCGGGTTGAGGTTGTTCTGCAAGAGCGCCTCGAGCGTCACGGGCGCCCAGCGGTTGTTGAGCAGCGCGCGGACCGAGCTGTCCGTGTTGTCCATGATGATGCTCGTGTTGCCAAACGCGTAGACCTGCGGGCAGGCAGCGGGTCAGCGCCAAGCGCAACACCTCCAGACGCTCAGCCGTACGCAAACAACCGGCAGCACCACAGCGCGGCAAACTGGACGGTGGTCCATCCCGCGCGCCCACCTGCAAGCCGTCTTGCGTGCGCCCGAACTTGGGCATGAACTGGATGCCGTTCTCGGCGGCAAACTGCTGCACCAGGTCCTTGAGCGTGAGCTGCGGCTGGTGCGCGTGCGGGACGGGCGCCAGCGGCACCTGCGACGGCACAGACGCCTCGGTCTGGGCCCACCGCGACCCGTACGCGCCCGGCGCCGCCGCCGCCGCTGCCGCCGCCGGCGCGGGCGCCGGCACGTGGCCGTCCACGGCGCTGTTCATCATGTCCAGCGCGGCGTTGAACTGCCGGCGCACGCGCTCGTGGTCGAGCAGCGCGGGCGGGAAGGCCGCCTTCCAGCCAAGGTACCAGCGCGTCACCTCGTCGTAGTCGGGCGCGTGCGACAGCCAGTAGTGCAGCACCTGGCAGGGAGCAGCGGCGCGAGGCGACGCGTCAGCGGCTGTGAGGCGAAGCCCGGCCAAGCAGCACACAACGCGCAGGCAGGACTCTCAGCTGCGCCGTGCGTGGCTCACCTGGTGCCACTTTGGGAAGAAGCCGGCGTCCAGCAGCGAGGCCATGTGGTGCATGGGCATGACGTCGGCCCAGGCCATGACAGCGTTGAAGGCGGCCATGTCCTGCGCGGCGGGGTTGACCACAAGGCCCGCCAGCGCCAGCGCCAACTTGGGCACGATGCACGCCGCCATGAGCGCGTCCCAGTCCTGCACGGCAACACACGGCGCAGCGAGTGCAACGCGTGCGCGGCTGGTTGCCCGAGCTACAAGACGGCCCGAAACACCCGCACGACGCACGCACGCCCGTCACACTGCGCCTGACACGCCCCACACCGCACCTGGGAGGCAAACACCTTGTGCCAGGGCCCCAGCAGCACCAGCGCCGAGGCGTCCTCCGCCTGCCACAGCTGCAGCGCCGCCGCCAGCTTGCCCCGGATGACGGGGTAGAGCTCCTCCAGCGCCGCGCCCAGGTAGGGCAGCCAGGGGTGCAGCCACGCGTGGATGGGCACCGTCTCCTGCCGCGGCTCCCACTCGCTGACGGCGCGCCGCAGCGCCGGCATCACCAGCATGTCCAGCACGTGCACCAGCGTGCTGTGCGGCAGCAGCGGCTCCCACAGCTCCATGAAGGAGACGAGGGGCTCGGCGTCGCGCGGCTGCCACTGCGTGCACGCGCTGCGCAGAGGGGGGAGCACCAGCTCCGACACCAGCTGGGTGTAGGGGTCGCCGGCGGCGACGACGGCGCCGCCGCCGCCAAAGAGCGGCCCCGCCGCCGCGGCGCCGTTGGTGGCGGAGGAGGAGAGGTCCTGGGGGTCGAGCAGCGCGCGCCAGCGCCGCAGCTCGGCCACGCCGCGGGAGGGCTCCTGCAGCGGCTGCCAGCCGGCCAGCAGGCGCTGCAGGCGGGGCAGCGCGTGCGCCAGCGCCACCGCGCCCAGGCTGTACATGACGTACTCCTCGCGGTACTCGCGGTACAGGCCGCCGTACACGGCCTCCACCTCGTCCAGGGTCAGCTGCGGCTGGGCGGCGGGCGGCGGCGCGCCCGAGGCCTTGCCGGGGGCGGGCGCGACAGCGGCGGAGGCGCTGGCGTCACACTGCGCCACGCGCTGCAGCACCAGGGTCATGCGCTGCAGCTGCAGCTCCACGTGCTCCGCCTGCGGACATCGTGAGTTCGGCAGGGCGGCAGCAAGTCAATCGATTGGGCGCCGCATGATTGCCTGGCAGAGTTCACCCGCTAGCCGCTGCCGCCGCCTGATTGCTGAGCAAAGCCATCGCGCCAGCTCCCCGCGCCCTCACCTCGTCCTCGAGTCGCTTCTTCTCCCTCGCCAGCAGCGTGGCGCTGTCCTGCTCGTGCCGCAGCTTGTTGTCCAGCGTGCGGATGTTGGACTCGGCCAGGTCCACCAGCAGCTGAAGGTTGTGCTGCAGCTCGGGCATGGGCACCTTGTCGCCCGCCTCGTTCTCCGCCTGCGCCAGTGCACACACACACGCACACACGCACACGCACGCCACACAAACAGGTAGGTCTCGACACGTCGACAGTGCTGACGCAGCGCTGCGTCGCGATGCAAGACGAGAGCGGAGCACGCGCCTGCACGTTGAGGTGCTCCAGGTTGGTGATGAGGCGCGCCTGCGGGCCGCGCATGTCGAGGATGGGCTGCGCGGCCAGCGGCTTGCTGGCGCCCGTCTCTAGCACCTCGTGCGCCGTCTTGTACTCGCGGTGCACGCGCGCCTCGGCGTTGCGGCGCTTCCACATCTTGCCCTGCGGCTGCGGCGCCGCGCCGCCGCCGCCCGCCTTGCCGTCGCGGCCGCCGGGCGCCGAGTCGGGCCGCGCCGCTTGCCGCCGCTGCTCCTCCTCCTCCTCCTGCTGGTGGCGCGAGCCAAAGCCCATGCCCATGCCCTTGGGCCGCATCTTGACGTCAATGGGCTTGGCGATGCCCGTCTTGTCCTTGCCCAGGCCCTCGCCGGGCTTGTAGCCCATCTTCTGCAGCAGCTTGAGACCAATGCCTGCGCAGCAGCATCGCTTGCGACGGACGTCACGCATGCACCACCAGGCCCCAGGGAGTGCTGCTGGGCACAGCACCTCGTGAGTGTGTGCTCACCTCCGTTGTACTTTTCAAAGCTGGCAAACTCGGGGTCCAGCGCCATGTTCTGCTGCCTCTGCTTCTCCTGCTTCTCCTGCTTCTGCTCCTGCTGCAGGCGCTGCTGCGCCCGCTGCTTGATCCTGCGCGCGCACACGCACACCAGCGCCGGCAACACGTGCCGTCACTCACGGCTGGGCCGTGCAGTGCAGCGCAGCCTGGGACGCGCCGAGCCGGTGGCTGGGCGCGCACCTGGCCCCAAACTCGGTGGGCAGCACAGCTGCGTCGTCATCTGCCTCGTTCTGCCGGCCAGACGCTGGCAGCGTGGCGCCGCGCGTGAAGCCTAGCCCGATGCCTCCTCTCCCTCCTCCTCCTCCTCCTCCTCCTCCTCCTTCGGCCCCTCCTCCCCCTCCTCCGGCGCCTAGCCCTGCTCTGCCTTCCTGCCCTTGCTGCAGGGCCGGCGGCACGCGCGCTGGCCGGCTGGCAAAGCTGGGCCGGGCGTCTGGGTCATCATGGTCGGCGTCCTCCTCCTGCTGTTGCTGGGGCTCCTGCTGCTGCTGGGGCTGTTGCTGCTGCTGCTGGTTGTTGACCAGGCCCTTGGAAACAAAGGCGACGGGCCGGGAGTAGTCGGCCTTGCCGCGCTTGCCGCCGCGCCGCCGCTCCTCGTCGTCAGAGTCGCTGCCGCCCTCGGCAAACACGCCGTAAATGCGGTCCTCCGCTGTCTGCTGCCGCTTCTGGCGCTTGGCGGTGTAGAAGAACTCGCCGCCGACCCACTGGCCGCCTGCACACGCACGCATGGAGTTGGCGCACCCCCCACAGCGAGCGGGCGTGTGCTGCTGTGCCCCATGGCAACGCGTGCTTGTACCCAGCACAGGGAAGCCCATAGACAGCGGAGCCCCCAGTCCTGGCCGCCAGGCTGCTCCTTCGTGCTGGACCTCGCTGATCGATCGTGCGGCAGGAAAGCTCCCGAGCAGCGATCGAGAAGCGCACCTTCGTAGTCGTTCTCTGTGTCGAACCGCTCGTGCTGCTGCTCCTCGTCCATGGCGCTCCCCAGGCGCGCGCCACTGCTGCACGGTGCCGCAAGCCACGCGCAGGCCTCTCAGCAGCTGCTGTGTCTGGGCGTTGGCATGCTGGCACGCTCCAGGAGTAGAGCTCAACAACGCAAGCTCTCCAGCCCTGCACGAGAGTCGTCCACGCCACGCTCGCATGGACATCAGGGCGCAGTGTCGCGCGGGCAGCAGCAGCAAGCTTGCGTCCTGATGCTCACATCACGTGCCCCTCCTGCCACGGCTGGTGTCCGCTCATGGGGCATGTGGGCGGCCGCGGTGCTGGGCGCGGTCGCGGCGTCTATCATCGCTGTGCTCAGCAGCCGCAGCCTCATAGCGCGCCTGCAGGAGACGCTGGCAGTCAGGTGAGTGCTGAAGGATGCAGCCCTTGCCATCTGCGATCGGAGCCATGTTCGGAGCGCACCAAGCGTGGTCCTTGCCTGTCGTGCGTGCGTGCAGAGACGCGGCAGTCCCAGCAGGGGAGGTGGACGATGCAGTCATCATCCTGGGCTACGCGCTCTTCAGGTGCGGCCATGCACTCACACCACGGAGCCCACACAGCGCCTCCGGTGGCACGCAAACTCACCTGCTCACCTGCGCCTGTGACTGACCACAGGAACGGCAGCCTCATGCAGCCGCTCAAGGGGCGAGTGCTGCACGGCGTCCGCGCGTGGGACAGGGTGAGGATGCTGCGCTGGCACGCTGGCCGCAGGCTGGCGCAAGTTAGCGGGACATCAGGGCGCAACGCTGGGTTGACCAGCAGCTTGTTCCGTCGTGCTGCCCGCAGAGCGCCGCCAGGTCGCTCATCCTGTCTGGCGCGCACCCCGGCGACGGCATCCGCAGTCGGAGTGAGGCCTCGGCCATGCTGAGCTACGCTCTCGAGGTGGAGCACACAGATGTCGTGCCGGGCAGGT
>VFQP010002079.1_pt1 | contig 23615 bp, 21 predicted proteins | sample 3512351 | NCBI WGS metagenome assembly VFQP01 (sample SAMN10412372, study PRJNA504923) | tailings metagenome | isolation source: Relicate 1 Philex TSF1 revegetated site | place: Philippines: Tuba, Benguet | collected 2017-08-29
GCTGCGCTCGGGCCTGACCCCCGCGCCCAGCCTGTTCCTGCTGTCCCGGTGCTAAGCGCTGCGCTCTTGCTGACCCGCTCTGGGCACCATGCTTTTCCGGACGCGCACCTCCTCCTTCATTAGCACGGCTTTAGCTTAGTAGCATTCTTTGCCCCGCTCAACTAGTGAGGCTGAACTGTATTCACGCTCTGCACGCTGTGGCGCGAGCGCTGGCTGCTGCTGCTGTACGCAATCTGCCTGCGTGATGCAAGGCCATCTTGTCGGCGCCCTCCTGGTTGCAGCCTGTGGATGGGGTGCCACCCTTGCAGCGTGCGCCGCTGCAAGGCAAAGGCTGGGGCAAGATCGGAGAAGGCACGGGGCACACGGCTCAGAGCCAGCCCAGGTGGCCCAGGTGGTAGCGTGCCGCCTGCGGCGCAGACGCGAGGAGAGGGCAACGAGCACGCGTGACTGCCAGGCTGCGGCTTGCGGGCGACCCAGCGTACGCTCCGCGGCGGCCGCCGCGGTGGCGTGGCGGGTGCTGCCACCTCGCCTTGCCTGCCCACGGAGCAAGGGGATGGATGCCCCGCACCGAGGCCGCTCTAACCCCGTCCAGCCGGCAGCAGTTCCTCCCACGAGCACATGATGCATCACACGCCAAGGCAGTCATCTGCTCTCGCCTTCCGGCTCACTTACCTCAGGGGACGTGCACCACCGGGCCACCACCGCGGACTAGCGCGCTGCTGCGGCTGCTGGGCATGAGAGAGACAGCACGCGCGGCGCGAGTCGCGCACGCAGCAGGGAGAGCACCACAGCCAGACGCCGGCAACAACAACAACCAGGGAGCAAGCAAGAGCCAAACCAAACGACCTGTGGCGCCCCGCCAGGGAGAGCGCTGCGTGCCGCGCAGCAGCAGCAGCAGTAGCACGCCGCCACCGCTGCCGTCGCCGCCGGATGCCGCTGCTCCAGCTGCCTTCCCTCTCCTCTCCCCCCTCCCCTGCTGCCGTTGCTCATCCCACCCATCCCATCCCTTGCTGTTCCCCCCGAACCACCTCTCCAGCCACGTCCTCCACGACGACGCGCTCGTTCACTCGTCGTCGTCGTCGTCCCCGTACTCACTCAGCCCAGCCAGCACGCCCAGGCTGGCGGCTGGCGGCGACGCCGGCTGTTCCTCCTTCTCCCTCCTGGCCTCCTGCTGCGGCTGCTGCTGCTGCGGTGGCGGCTGCTGCTGCTGGTGCTGACCGGGCGGCGACGCCCGCCGCACCGCCCCACCTCCCTCCTCCCGCTTCGGCTGCGGCGGCGTGGCGCCCGTGCCCGCGGCGCGGCCGCCGCTCCCCGCCGGCGCCGGCGCAGGCCCTCCCGCCTTGCCGCCGCCGGTGGGCGCGTCTGCCCGCCCTGCCGCAGGACCGCCGCCGCCGCCGCCGCTGCCGCCGGGATGGTCCGCCACGTGCCCGCCCAGCGCGGTGGCCAGGGCATGGTGCTCAATGTCGTGCTCTGCCCTCACCTGCGCCCACAATCAATCGTCGCACGAACCTCGACCTCACCTGCGCCCACAATCGATCGTCGCACGAACCTCGACAGCGGCGTCAAGCGACGTGCGCATGGTTCTTGCCGCCCCGCCATGGCCACGTTGGATGCACGCCATCCCTTGGCAAAGGCATGCGTGCGACTAGACTGCTACTGCTAGCAGCGCGGCGCACCGCGTCGGCGAACGAGACGCCAGTTGGGCGCATGCCATCCCACACAGCAAGGGTGAGCGGACAAAGCAGACCGTGGCGCACCGCGTCGGCGAATGAGGCGCCGCCGGGCCGCCCGCCCATGCTGATGACGAGCGGAGACGAGTCGTCCATCCAGTACAGCGCCGTCTCGCCCCGCTGCGGCCCCAGGCCCTCCAGCACGTGCACCTTGCATAGCTGCGCGCAGCACGCACAGCACGCCCGCGCACCTCCTGACGCAGTTTCCCACCTCGGGGACGCGGGCCTGTGGCGAGCCAAAGCGACCGGTGCAATGTCAGACTGCACGAAACAGGAGGCGAAATGCCGGCGAGATGCGCGACCCGCGAGCTCACCGGAGTTGGAGGCGCCTGGATGCGGAAGCCGCCGACGCCGGCCTCCTCCTCGTCCTGTGCGTCGTCAGGCTCGTCTGCCCACCGCACGCGCTGCCGCCGCCGCGCCGACCCCTTGCCCGTCGACGCCGGCGCCGACCGCGAGCCCTCGCCGCCCGCCACGTCCCACCGCCCGCCGCGCCGGCCGCCGCTGCCCTCCGCAGCCTTGCCGGTCGGCCGCAGCGCCGCCGCCACCGCCGGCCCCACGCGCCGCGCAATCAGCTCCCGCTCCCGCTCCTCCTCCTCCTCCTCGTCGTCGTCCTCCTCCAGAGCGCGCAGCGCCGCCTCATCAGGCACCTTCCCGGCAACTCCCGCCCCCGCCCGCGCCCGCTTGGCTGCCCAGCTGCCCCCCAGGATGCGCCCGCTGGCGCCGCCGCCGCCGCCGCCCTCCTCATCGCTGGGGGACGCGCTGCGCTTGCCGCCGGCGGGGCGGGGCGTGGGCGCGTCACCGCCCCCGTCGCCGCCCGCGCCCCACCGGCTAGCGAGCGCCTTGGCGCGGGCGCCCTCGGCCGTGGCGTCGGCGTCGCGCCGTGCCGCACCGCTGCCGCCGCCCTCGTCGTCGCCGTCCTTGCGGTCGCCCTCCTCGCCCATCTCCACCTCTTTGATCGCCGAGGCGCCTGCGGGCAGCACACGCGCACGCCACAGAGGGCCACGCACGCGCGCACGCACACGCAAAGCTGCTCGTCGGGTGCCGCCGTGCCCGCCGTGAGGGCGCACCCGCTGTGTGGCGCCGCCTCGCACCGCAGCCGCGCGGCGAGTGGGCGAAAGCCGCGTGTTGCTTCGGAGGACAAAGGGAGGGCGCTCGCAAGAGGCTGGCGGCCGCACCTTGAACCTTGCCCAGGAGGAAGGGCCGCGCGTCCAGGGCAGGCAGCGAGGCAGGCGCGGGCTCCCACGCCGCCGCCATGGCCGCCACGCGCTCAGGCGGGTGCCCGTGCACGTTGCGCTTGGCGCAGGTGGCGGGGTCCGCCTCGAGCGGCTGCAGCACGTAGGCCTCGTAGCCGGCGCGCTGCGGCGGGGCACAGGATAGGCGCACGGCATACGGCAGGAACGTACGGGGCGTGACGGGTACCGTTGCACACCGCGGCGGCGCGCTCCGGCTGGCGCACTGCTAGCAGGCCGTTGCACAGCCCAGGCGGGTGGCGGTGTGGAAAGCAGACACAGCAAGCGCACCTGGGCGACGGGCAGCACGTCCTGGAAGTCGCTCATGCGGAGGTTGGGCGCGTCCATGATGACGAGGGGGAAGCGCGCCTCCTCCAGGCTCTTGCACACAGCGCGCACCAGGCTCCGCTGGTATGCCGCTGCACGACATCGGACAGCACGACGCAGCAGCACACACGCCATCCCAGTGTTGACACCCGGCCCCACAGCAAACAGATGCGAAAAGGCGTGCGTGACGTGGACGGCGGCAGCGGCGCAGGCTGGTTGCGATGCTGCCGGAAGGCGCGGCGGTGGGCGGGCGAGCGAGCGGCGGCGCTGCACTCACGCTCCATGTCTGCGTCGTACTGGTACTCTGCCACGGTGACCTTGCGCTTGCGCCCGGCGCCCTTGCCGCCCTCCACCAGCTCCTCCTTCTCCACCTCCTGCGCACCAACCGCCCACCAGCACCGCCCACCACGCGACGCGCCACCACACAACACGCGCTGCTCGGCAGACCGCCGGCGGGAAAGCCGCAGGAGCCAAACGCGCCACGTGGGGGTGCCTTGGCCACCACACAAGCATGCAAGCGCGGCGCACCGTGATGAAGTACTCGTCCAGCGAGTGCACGCGCGGCGGCTCGCCGCCCTCCTCCACCTCGACCTCGCGCACGTGCCGCGCCAGGTGGGACTTGCCGCTGCCGGGCAGCCCCCGCAGCACCACCAGCACGCGCGGCGCGCGCGACGCCCGGCCCGGCGGCCGCACCAGCGCAGAGAGGTCCACCGTCGTGCGGAGCGCCTCCAAGCTCTGCTTGGCCGTCGCCGCCGCCGCCGCTGCAGCCGCTTGCTCGGCTTGCTGCTGCGCGTGCTGTGCGCCGTAGGGCGCAGCTTGGGCGGCGGCGGCCTGGGGTTGTGAGGGGTACAGCGATTGCTGCGGGATGGCGGGCGGCGCGGCGGCGGCGGGGTGTTGCGGGTAGGGCGCGTGAGCGTTCGGCGCAATGTATGGGTGCGCCGGCGGGGCGGCGCCGCCGTATTGGGGCGGCGGCGCCTGGTACGGTGTCCCGTTGGGGTAGGGGTGCGCGGGATAGGGCTGCTGCGGCTGCTCTGGGAATGGGGCTGCGGGCTGTGAGCGGGGCCATTGCTGCGGCGGCTGCCAGCGAGCGTCGTGGTACGGCGCGTGATGCGGTTGCTGCTGTTGCTGCTGCCACGCCTGCTGCTGCTGCTGTTGCTGCTGCTGTTGTTGCTGCTCGATGGCCGGGAGGTAGAATTGAGCTGCCGGGTGGTTCAGGTTGTCCTGCGGGGGCAGCGGGGGCGGGGGCTGCGCGGGCGGCGGGGCGTCTGGCAAGGGCGGGTCCCAGGCCTGCTGCTGAGGTGGCTGCTGGAGCTCAGGTGGAGGCAGGGGGGGCTCGGAGGGCAGCGGAGGCGCGTAGGGGTGCGGCGTGGCGTCGGGCGGGGGCAGGGGCGGCTGCGCGCCGTAGCCCTGATAGCCGGCGCCACCGTGATAGCCGGCGTAGCCCCCGTGCTGCTGCTGTGGTTGTTGTTGTTGCTGCTGCTGCGGGTATGGCGCGTAGGGCGCTTGCGCCGGCTGCTGGAGTGCGCCCCACTGCTGGTGCTGCTGCGGCGGCGCGGCGTGCTGTTGCCACCTGCAGAAAAGCGAAGCGCGCTCGAGCAGCGCGTCGTCGGCGCACGAGCAGCAAAGAGCGCGCGCCAGTGCAGTTCGTGACAGGAGAAAGATGTTCAACGCACCTGCTCGGCTCGCCCCACGCCTGCTGCTGCTGCTGCTGTGGCTGCCAGTGCTGCTGTGGCGGCTGCTGCGGGTAGCCCGCATGCGCAGGTGCGGCGTACTGCGACGGGGGGTGCTGCGCGTACCCGTTCTGCGGCGGCGGCCACGCAGGCGGGTGCTGCTGCGCCTGGGGCGGGGGCCATGCCGCCTGCTGCTGCTGCTGCTGATAGTGTGGATGGTACATGCTGTGTGCCAGCCCACGCTGGGGACTGCGCTGTGCGCGTGGCTGCGCGTCGAGCATCGTTTTGCATGGGCGCAGGGCGGGGGGAGAGCACAGCACAATTTGAGGACCTTTATGACGTGGGGGCTGCTGCAATCAGAAGGTCCTTCATCAGGTTTTTGAGGAGGAGGAGGCCCGCAAAGCAGAGCACGCGGGATGGACTGCAGGAAACGAGAGAAATCATACCCGTGACGGCACAGGTGTGCGCCGGCACGCACAAACCGTCCACCGTGATGCTGGTCCAATGTGCGGCCTCCAGGCCAAACACACAGTGGGATGAAGTGCGGGGACGGGGGCGCTGAAGGAGAGGGGGAAGAAAGGCCGGGGACGGGATGGGAATCAGATCGTGCTGTACAGCAACAGCAGGCTACACACACTCGCAAAGAGATTCTTCTACACGCCACGCCCTGGGCGGGTCGCTCCCCGAACATCAGCAGCGGCGCGACCGTCCCTCCTGCAGTTTCTCAGCCTCGAGAGAGCCAAAGGCGGACAGCCAGCAGCAAAAAGCACAGCGTCCCCAGCGGGCCCTCCTGCTGCCCAAGCGTGTGTGTCGCTGCGTCAGGCGTTCCCACGGCGCAGCCCCAGCGGAGCGACCGCGGAGCGTCCAAGCGGTCAGCGGGGCGCACCACGGCACGCAAACTCCGCGCACGCAAAAGGGAGGCCCAGCACGCACAGAGCACGGCGCCGGCAGGGACACACGGCGTGCTCGCCCCTGGCAAGCCGCACGGACGGCCAGCAGCCTGCCCACCGCCCCAGCGCTGCTCGTCACAGGCGAACAGCCGATTTGCGGGTGAGGCGTCAGAGCGCACAGCTGTGTGCCGCGGCGCGCAGAAGCGGAGTTGACGTGCGCCCAGCAGCACAACGCAAACGACGTGGCGTGTGGCAACGCCAATGTGACGCGTGGCAACCGTGCACGCAAGCCGCACTCGTGGCCTGGTCGGGGGGTCTCAGGGTCTCACTCCCCAGCGCCAGTCGGTCCAACATCCGCCGAGCGCCTCCCAACCGATACACCTCGAAAGCACGCGGCCGCCCACACAACCACAACGGCGGCCAAAGAAGCCTCTCTCCGTCGTGAGAATGGGAAGGGCACAGGGATGAATGGTGTGGCGGTGGTGGGTGGGTTCTCCAAGGACACGGGGCGTGCGCGGGCGTGCAATGTACTGTTGCTGCGGCCGTGCCGGTGACTGTACCTACACACGGGCTCCTCTGCGCGTCGCCGTCTCCTGCATGTGTACCCTGCCAGCCTGCCGTGTCGCGACGCCTGCCGCTCGCCGATCATCCTGCGCGGTCGCGTCGTCGTCGTGCGCTCCGCTGCGTGCTGCTGCGTCAAGTCACGACCAAAGCCCGCCGAAAACATGCGCGCGCTGCTCACGCCGCCAAGCCGGGCTCGGCGCGGCCCGCCTCCTCCGCCGCCGCAAGGCTTTGCTGCGGCCCTCCCAGCGCCTCGCCCGCCTCGCCGCGCGCCCGCGCCGCCGCCGCCGACGTCTTGGCCGCCGTGCCGCCGTGGCTGCTGCCGTCGCCCTGCTGCGCCGGCTCCGCCGCCGCCGCCGCGGCCCCGGGCCGGGCGGCGTCCATTCCCAGGCGGCTTGGGTGCGGCGCACGGGGCGCGGGGCCGCCCGCGGGCTGCATCGGAGAGCCGCCGGAGGCAGAGGCCATGGCGGCGGCGGCCGAGAGGATGGAGAGGCTGTTGCGCATGGTGAGCGGGGAGCCGTCGTGCCCGACGCCCGGCCCGGCGACTGGGACCGCCAGCGCGCCCGTGGGGTGGTGCATGAGGAAGGGCATGGCGGCGGGGCTGAAGAAGCCGGCCGTGGCGAACATGGGGGAGGCGGGGTACAGGGGCAGTGGCGTGCCAGTGGACTCGGTGGAGGCCTGCGCAGTGGCGGTGCGGAGGTGGTGCGGGCGTGAGGGCAGGGCAGGGTGGCTTGCAGTGCTGGCTGCCGGCGAGTGGATGGCCGGCGCTCGGTTGCACTGGCTGCGGAGCGCACCTGCTGCGCGCCGTTGGTGTCGGCGCCAGAGGCGTGCGCGTCCGGCGACGCGCTCGCCGGGCCTTGCCACGCCATGGGCCAGCCGCCGCGCACTGCGAGCACACGGCCAATCGCGGCTCCGATCGGCACCGGTGAATCGCACGTCGAATCGATGCGGCCAGCGCGACTGACCGACTCCAGAGGCGGCCCGTCGGACTCACGGTGCGAGGGGTGCATGGCGGCGAGGCGCTTGTGCGAGGCGCTGCCCGGCGCCGGCCCCAGCAGAGAGTCGCTCCAGGCCAGCGCTGCGCTGCGCTTGGTGCCCACGGGCGTGAAGCCCAGCGCGCCCAGCGACAGCCGGGACGGCAGCGGGCCTGGGCACACACAAAGCGCCCGACTCACACGCGGTCAGCGCCCTCTCTAACCCGCTCCTCTCTCCGTTGGCAGCAATCGCAAAAAGGGCAGAGCTCTGGCTCATCCGGTAAGCTCACCTTCGAGGCCGGCGCCGCCGTCATAGTCGTGCTGCTGCGGCCCTGCTGTCCCGTTCACTGCCTGCTCCTGCTGCTGCTTGGCGGCCTTGGCTCCCGCCCCGGCCTCGCCCGCGCCCCCGCTCCCAGACGCCCGCCCGCCGGCGTCGCCCGCCGCGCCCTGCTCGCCCGTTGCCGCCGCCGCCGCCGCCGTGCCCCCGCCGGTGCTGCCCCTGCCGCCCCGCCCGTCGCTCCCGCCGGCGCCCGCCAGCAACGGCGGCTGCTGCGACTGGCTGCCACGCGCCTCCCGCCCGCCCGGCGGCGGGTCGCCGCCAGCCTGGTTCGCGCCGGCCGCCGAGCCGGCGGGCTGCTTGCCGCCCGCCGCGGCGGCGTTGTCCGCGCCCTGGTCGCCGTCGCCGGGCGCTGGGTGGTCGTTGCCGTTTGCCCCCGGCTCGTCAAACGCAATGTCGAGCGCGCCCATGGCGTCGGGCGGCGGCACGGGCACGGTGGGCGTGCCGTCGCCGCCGGCGTGGCGCCGCATCGCCATCTCCTGGGCGAACAGGTGGCGGAAGGCGCCGGGGCCCATGAGCATGCCCTCGGGGGGCGGCCCGCCGGGGAACTGCGGCGCCTGCGGCGGCCGCGCCATCATCGGGTTCTGCAGCACCTGCACGGTACGAACACAGCACGCACAGCACAGGAGGTCAGATAGGAAGGGAGAGGGCATCCAAAAGCACCGACAGCGGCGTGTGTGTAGTCATGGGCGCGGGTGGCGTGTGCGGGCGTGTGGGGCACCGGCTAAGCCCAAGCCCTAAGCCCTAAGCCCTAAGCCCTCACCTGCATGGCGAGCGCCGAGTAGGCGGGCGTGCTGGCCAGCAGCGGCGTGTTTGGCTCCTGCGTCCACGTGAGGAACACCTCGCCGAGCATGTGCGTGGTCGGCGTGCCGTTCTCGCCCACCAGGTGCGCCTGGTGCACGCCGCCGCCGCCGCCGCCGGGCGCCAGGTACGACGCGGCGGGCACCAGCGTCTTGGGCGCCAGCGCCGCCATGGTGGGCGTGATGGTCAGCACGCCGCCGGGCGGCGCCCGCGCGCCGCCGTCCGCCTGGGCAGCGGGCGGCTGCTGCTGCGGCGGCTGGCTGGGGCCCGCTGCCGCCGCCGCCCCCGCCGAGGCGCCGTCGGCCGGCAGCGGGTTGCTGGCCTTGCGGGTCTTGATGTGCAGCGGTCTCATCACCAGGCCGAGCTCGTCGGTGACGGTGCCGAGCGGGGCCGAGGGCCCGGCGGGCGTGGCGACGCTGCCGGCCCGCTCGGCCTGTGCGCTGGTGTGCGTCGCCGAGGCTTGCTGCCCGTTGGGCAGCGCCGCCATGGACAGGCCCTGGGAAGGGCTCGCGTCGCCGGCCCCCTTTGCCGGCGGTGCCTCGCCGTCCGCCGCCGCCGCGGCCGGCTGCTGCTGCTGCGGCGGCCCCGCGGCGTCGCCGGGCTGCTGCGGCGCTGCCGGCAGCGACGGCGTCGGCGGCGGCTGCCCGCCGGCGCCCTCCTGGTTGTGGAAGGGGCTCAGCAGCACCTGGTGCTGCGACAGTCCCCCCACCCCCACCGCCACCGCCCCTCCTCCTCCTCCGCCGCCGCCGCCGCCACCCGCCCCCGCGCCCGCCGCCGCCGCCGCCGCCGCGGCCGCGGCGGCGGCGGCGTTGTCGTTTGCCACCCTGTTGTGTGCCCGCAGCGCGTTGGCGCCCTGCAGGAAGTAGAGCGCCGAGGCGGACGGCGTGCGGCCCGACATGGGCGAGGCGAGCATGGCGTCGAGGCTGAGGCCCGAGAGGCGGCCCATGATGGGCGCGTCGTGCGCGTCGTGCGCGCCGGCGGTGAGGATGTCGTACGACATGGAGGGCGGGAACTGCGAGAAGAGCGGGCCGTTGAGCGCGCCGGACAAGCGGCCCACCACCTGCGCGGCGCCACCACGCGGCCATCATCGCACAACAGTGGTGAGGGACGGCAGCGGCGGCAGCGTGTTGCAGAGGTTTGCCGCTGCAAAGCGTGTGTAGTTGGGGGGAGGGGGGCGCTTCCTAGGGGGTGACGCACCGCTGCGGCGCCGCCGGCGCCGCCCGCCGCCGCCGCCGTGGCGCGCGTGGGCGAGGTGGGCGAGCCCAGCTCCAGCCCCTGCTGGTTGCCGAAGGCAGAGAAGTTGTGCCCGTGCTGCGCCAGGCCCGCCAGCTGCGCCGCCGACAGTCCCTGCACCTGCGGCGACGCCAGGCACAGCACGGGGCAGCAGCGCCTCAGCACGCCCGGGGCCCACTGCCCTCTCGTCCCAGCCAGCGCCCCCAGTCGCTTTTCAGAGCCGCGGAAAACAGCGAACAGCGGCGGGGGCGAGGGCGGGGGGTGACGCGCAGAGAGCGCGGGCGGGCGGGCGGCGCGTCTTACCTGCCCGGCCGTGCCGTTGTTGAGCACCACGCCCAGCGACGCGTGCTGCTGCTCCAGCAGTGCCAGCGACTCCATCACGCCCAGCCCGTGCGACTGCAGCTGCTGCTGCTGCTGCTGCTGCTGCTGCGCCGCGGCGCCCCGCGCCCCGCGCGCGCCGCGCCCCGCCGCCCGGCCCCCTCCGAGCTGCTGCTGGTCGTACGCGCCGGGAGGCAGCAGCAGGTGCCCCGCGCCACCACCCCCATGCCCGTCGTTGAGCCCCCACATCCCCGGGTTGTGCATCAGCATCCCCGGCGGCGCGCCGCGCCCCGCCGCGTGCTGCAGCCCGTCTCCCGCCGCCGACGGCGCCAGCTGCAGCGCCATCAATGACGCCTCAGACGGCAAAATGTGGTTAGGCGAGGAGGGCATGCCGGCAAAGTGAGCCGTGGCCGCCATGGGGCTGCCGCCCTGCGCCATCGCCGCCGCCGCCGCCGCCGCCGCCGCCGCCGTGTCGCCGTGCGCCGCCGCCAGCGCCGCCGCCGCGCCGGTCAGCTGCCCCTGCGACCCCCAGCGCCCGCCCACAGCGGCAGCGTGGTGCGAGCGCGCCGCGGCGTGGCGCCCGCCGCCGCCGCCGCCGGCCGTCACCCCCGACATGGGCGTGTAGGGCGTGGGCGTGTTGTGGTGGTTGCCGAGGCTCGGCAGCTGCACCGGCTGGCTGGCCTCACTGACAGTCTTGCTGCCGCCGCCCCCAAGGTCGGCCGGGTGCTGCCCGCTGCTCCACGCGCCGCCGCCGCCGCCGCCGCCGCCGCCGCCACCGCTGCCGGGCTGCGACTCCTTCAGCAGCGCCCGCTGCGCGTCCTTCAGCGTGGGCATGTGGCCATAGCCAGGCCGCCCGCGCCCGCCGCGCCCCGTGCGCCGCACGCCGCGCAGCGCAAAGCCGTCGCCCGCCGCCCCCGGCGTGCCCGGCGTGCCAAGGCTGGCCACCGAGCCAGAAGCCGTGGGCCCCGCCGCGCTCGGCGTGCCGCCGCCGCGCTGCATGCTGTGCTGCTGCAACGAGTCGGCCGGCGCGCCCTCGCTGGCGCCGGCGCCCTCCGAGGGACCCTTTGCGAGAGGCGCGCCGCCCTCGCCGCCGCCCGGCAAGCCGCCGCCGGCCGCCTGCTGATGCTGCTGCTGCTGCTGGGCCGCCAGCGCGGCGGTGATGACGGCAGCTGGGTCGTTCGGGAGGCCCGACATGGGCGTGCTGGCGCCGGGTGGCACGCCTGCGAGACGCTGGCCGCCCGCCTGCGAGCTGTACGACGCCGAAACGGCCGCCGCGTGGCCCGCCGCCGCCGCCGCCGCGTTGGCGTGGATGTGCTGCATCATGGCCGTGAGGTCGCCCATCGCGTGCATGCCGTCGGGCCCCGGCCCGGCGCTGCTGGCGACGCCGGGCAGCAGGTGCGGCGGCACGGCGCCCGACGCGCCGCGGGCCATGTGCAGCAGGGCCTGCTGCGGCGCCAAGCCTGCTGCTGCTGCGGCGCCGCCCAGCGGCGAGGGCGTGGGCTGCCGGGCGGAGCTGCGGCCGTCGCCGCCCGACGCGTACGAGCCCTGCTGCGAGGCGCCGGTGCGGCGCGACTTTGACGAGGGGTTGCCGCCGCCGGTGCTGGTGCCTGTCCCGCCCAGCGAGCTGAGCGTGTTGCCGGTGTTGCTCCCGGGGCCGCCCGAGGAGCCGGCGGCCAGCTGCGCGGCCTGGCTGAGCTGCATGGCCTGCTCATAGGCGGCCATGCCCGACGAGAGCTTCTCGCGGGTGAGGCGCACGTACTGCGCCAGGATGCTCGTCTTCTTGTCCTCGAGGCGCTTACTGCGGAGCAGTGCGTTGAAGTGGCTGCACAAGGCGGGCAGGGGGGGGGGGCGAGAGGCGCAAGCAGCACGTGTCGCTGGAGCGACTGGGGTGTTCGGGTCGACGCAGGGGGCCGGGGGAGGTGCAGGTGCGCTCACTTTTTGACCGAGTTCTCGGTGCGGTTGCCCAGCGTGTTGGCAATGCGTGTCCAGGCGGCGCCGATGGTGGCGTGCAGGCGCGCCACCTGTGCCTCCTCCTCCTGCGACCACCCGCCCTTCTTGATGTCCGCCCTGCGCGCGCGCATCGGGCGGCGGCGACGAGTGTGAATGATTGCTGCGCCTGTCCGCATGCTGCTGCTGGTGCCCCGCCGCTTGTGAACGTGGTGCCGTGAACTGGTGCTCTGGCTTTCCGGCCTCCAGAATGCATCCTTGACCGGGGCAACGGCCAGCCGCGCGCGGGCGAGGTCGCGCGCGAGGTCGCGCGCGAGGAGGGGTCTTGTGCCAGGCGCCCCTGTTCCTCGACGCACCCGATGTGGTTGACCCATCGTTCTCTGCACTGCTTTCCCGTGCGGCCGGGGATGTGCTGCGCGATGGTCGCCCAGCAAGCGTCCTCGCCGTGCTGCTCCACCAGCCGAATCAGCTGCTCGTGCTCCTCCGCTGACCAGCGCTTGATCTTGCGCTTGCCGCTGCTCTGCGGGCGCTCGTCCTGCGGGTCAAGATGGCGCATCAGGGGAGCGTCCAGCAGGCAGGCCTCGCAAGAGGCGCGCACCCCACAGGCCCCGCGATTGGGCGCCCGCGCCGCACAGGTCCTGCGCTGTGCCACGGCCCCTGCGCCCCTGGTGTCGCGTTCCTGCTCCTGCGTTCGCGTTGCTCGTTGGGCTCCGAGCTGGTACACGCCCCCCCCAGGAAGAGGGAGCGAATCGGCCTGCCAAACAGCAATGCCCCAACTCCTCGCCATCGGGCGCATCACGCGCACCTCCTCCCCGTCCTCGGTGCCGTCGAACGCCTCGTGCTTCATGCTCGGGACGCAGGTGCCTTCTCTGAGGCAAAAGAGAGGTGGCCACACGACCGCGCCCTCACAGCGCCATCGCGGCCATGCCGCGCCGCTGCGTGGCCCCCGCCTCAATTGCCACGCCGCTCAGGGGCCTGCGCGCACCGAGCAGGGGGGCAGGAAGGTCCGTGATGCGCTCGCGCCCTGCGTCGAGTGAGGGAAGCGCCTCACCGTGCGCCAACGCAGCGCGCACGCTCACGCATGGCGCTCTGCGCACCTGCTGACCAGCGCCAGCTGGAGTTTCGCCTGGAGCCTTGCTCGCCAGCTGCTTCTCGCCCCTTTCGCTTTCTCTGCTTGCGCTCGCCCTGCGAGTCGTTGCTGTTCTCCCGCTGCTGCGACTCTCTGCAGAGTCCTGCAGAGTAAGGCTGCTGGCGACGCAGCGCCTCGCGTGTGCGCGCTGCGTTGGGGAGCTGCCCAGGTTCTCGTCCGGGGCCTCCGCGCATGCACTCGACGACAAGCAGGGGGAAGTGCAGCGTGCAGCGACTGCGCTCCAGCTTCGCATCCCCCCGCGCTCTTCGTGCAGCGTCCACCGAGTTGACCCACGCAGGTTGGACTTTGACCCCACAGGCTCGCGCCGAGCACGCCGCAGCGCACGCGCACAGCGCATCACCAGTCCGCCGCCAGGCGCGTCGGCGCGACAACAGCTGCACCCTCCGCGCCTGCCTCCCCCGCCAGGGCCTTGGGGCGGTGCCGGTAGTGCGTGTGCAGCCTCTCGCGCGCGCCGGCCGAGCCCGGCACGTCGCCCACCCAGCGCGCATACACCACTGGCACCAGCTCGTTGTCAGAGGGCTGCCGCGGCGCTACGTCGGCGTGGTGGTAGGCCACCTCGGCCGCCTCAAGCACCTGCACACCACGACGGGGGAAGGCGGGCGCGGCGCGCTGCGTCAGCTTGAAGAAGCCTCGGGCAGATGGTTGCACGACCCCCCACCCTGAGCGCACGAGATACGCACCTGCTGGGCGGTCTGGCCAGGCTGGGAGGGCTTGAGCTGCCCCCCGCCGTTGAGGCAGCCGGACGGGCACGCCATCACCTGCCCAAACGGCACGCACCGCACGCCAGGATGCTCGGCACGCAACGTCATAGAGGCACCCCGCGAGGCTGCGCCCCAGGTGGGCACCTTCTTCAGCACGGGGTCTCTGTTGAGCGTGACGCCACGGCACATCAGCACTGCCTCTCGTCCCAACGACCCCACCCCAAGACGCACCTCGACGTAGTGGTACGGGCACCGCCCGCTCTTGACCTGCCGCATGAGCGTCTGGATGTTGCGGAAGCCATTGGCGACGGCGCACCGCAGCAGCGGGCGCCCCGCCTCGTCCAGCAGCTCCACATCCTGCGCCCGGCACAGCAACGCACCACACAGCGCAACGGCTCAAGCAAGGTTGGCCAGCCAGGCGCGCTGTGAAGACCCGAGAGCCTCATAGTAGCGTCAAGGAAGCGCGCACCCGGAAGTCGCTGTTGCGGAGCTGCCGCAGCGGCAGCGGCCCCGCCGGCACCTGCCGCCCAAACAGCTCGGCGGCAGCCACCCTGCGCACGCCACGGCCCGTGTGGAAAAATGATGAGATGAAGGCGGTGGCCTCACCGCCTTGATCATGCCACGCACCACAGGCACCACCACACCTCCAGGTGAGAGCCCGCACCTGAAGACAAAGTCCATGTAGCCCCCACTGCCTCCCGGCAGCCCCGCCAGGCCCCCTGTCGCGTGGTCGCAGAGCAGCAGCGGCGCCACGCCCACTGGCGCCGCCCCGCCTCCCTGCCGCTGGTGCCACTGCCGCTTGCGCTGCTGCTGCTGCTGCGGCTGCCCTGCCGCCAGCACCGCCGGCTCGCTCTCCATCGCCCTTGGCTGCTGCTGCTCCTGCTGCGCTCCATTGGCCTCGCCGCCGGCGCCATGAGCCGCAGGGAGCGCCCCGTTGGCGTGCTGCTGGGGAGGAGGTGGAGGAGGAGGCACGTGGGAGAGGTCGGGCACGCCGTGCTGCACCATGAGCTGGTGGAGCTCCACCGTGGTGAGGCAGCAGTCCACCTCTGGCACCTGCAGCAAACGGCGCCGCGACGGCACAAGCTGCAAACCGCGTCTGCCTCGACGACGGAGCTTTCAGCCGCGACCCGTTCCACACACTGACGCCGCCTGCGAAAACGCCTGCCCTCCCAACATAGCGGCCCGGTCCGCAGAGAGAAAGTGCTGGGTGGCGTGGGTGCTGCCCCGCCTGTGCCTCTTGCTGCCAAGGAAGGGCAGGGCAGGGCGCGCGCACACCACCCCAGGCCACGCACCTTGGTGCCGGGCAGCGTGAACTCGTCCCGCGAGGCCTCCAACTTTTTGTCGTAGCACGGCATGATGCTGCAGTGGAACACACGGGACGGGTCCGACACCCTGCGATCGCATGGCGCCACAACGCACGCGCCGCAACACTGCGTCTCCTCCCTCCGCCAGCGCACCGCAGCCCAGCCTCCCGCGCGTGCCAGAAACGGTAGCACCGCGACAGCAGCTCTGCGCTTGAGAATTCAGCGGTGGTGCCACCGCATTGAAGCGCAGGCGTCTCACCCGAGCTCCTGCGCCAGGAGTCGCTTGACCAGCGTGCCCATGATGGCCTGGGGGCTCTTGGCGGTGGAGATGTGCGGCAGCACGGCGGCGCCCTGCGTCTTCTCGGCGTAGCACACCCACCCAGGGCATGCGCTCGCCAGCATGGGCAGCGGCTGCTCGGCGCTGGAGGCGCCCGCTGGCTGCTTCCCGTTGCTGGCCGCTGGGTCGTGCTGGTGGTCGCCGTTGTGGAGCGCGGGGCCGGCGGAGCGCACCGCCTGCGCGACGCGCGTGAGCTGCTGCTGCGCCGCGGTGGTGGGCCCGGCGCCGGTGGCCGCCGCCATCACCGAGCCGGTGCCGCCGCCGCTGCTGGCGGCCGCGGGGAGCTTGCCCTGCGCTTGTGCGTCGCGGTACCTGCGCGGGCGGTGTTGTAGGACAGGCACGCCCTCACGCACTCAAGTGGCCCTGGACTCCAGCGATAGCTACCTCACACGCACGAGCACCGTGCTGCTCTGAGCAGGCGTGGTGGCAGCGCACCGCTGCACAAACTCGGCTGCCGTCTCCAGCAGGGCCAAGTCGCGCGCCGTGGCGATGTCGCACACGTGCGCCACGCCCAGCCCTTGCAGCCAGGCCACCAGGCGCCGCCAGGCGTCCAGCGGCCCCAGCCCCGCCAGCGCTGCGGCCAAGAAGAGCGGCACGTGCCACCACGTTGCGATCTCCGATCACTCCTACCACGGCCAGGAGCGCACAGCTGGAGCGGCTGCGACCTGCGCACCTGCGAGCGCCGCGCGTGACTGGGGGGCCACGCTGACGACCACCACGCAGCGCTCCTCCTGCTGCCGGCGCAGCGCGGCCAGCAGCTCCGCCGTGCTCTGCTGCTCGAGCAGGATGCTCTCGGCGGTGGTCACGCAGCCGGAGCAGGCCAGGCAGTCGTGCAGCGAGACCTTGACGGGGTCGCCTAGCTGCGGCGGCGGCGCGTTGGGCTGCCTGGGGCCCGCCACCAGGCGCAGCTGCGTGCCCGTGGCGCGGGGCTGAAGCTGGATCTCCTCTGACGTCTGCAGCGGCGCGCAGCAGCAAGGAGGAGGAGGTGGCGCACCACGTGATGCCGCTGCGCCGCCGCGCCGCCGCGCCTGCCTGCAGCCCACACAGAGGCCCGTGCGCGCATGACACAGAGCTGCACGACATGTGCATACCTCGCTGATGGTCAGCGCCGCGCTTGGAGCTCCGCTGCCCTGCTTCTTCTGCCCGTTCAGCGTCACGACGCAGGCCTGAGACGGCGCGATGTAGTCGTTCAGGTCCGTGACGCGCACCGCGAACGCCATGGTGATAAAGGCGTTCCGATCGTCTGCTGTGTGCGCTCCTCCTTCGCGCTCTGCTCAGGTCGTCCGAGGGCTAGCTGCCCGTGGGGCATGCACGCTCGCCAAGCGCACAGCTTAAAGCATGGATATCATTGATGGCATGGATAACTCTCCCGTTCTAGCCCAGGCACGCAGGCGGTGCCCACATCACGCCGGCGGCGGCGTGAGCAGCGAGTGCACGCCGAACGCCACGAACAGCAGGCCGCCGGCCAGCTGCGCACACAACCCAGGCGAGCAGGCACACACGGCCACATGATCAGCAGATGCGCGCCTGGCGCGTGCATCGGGGATGGCTGGGGAAGCACGGGCGCGCCTACCACACCCAACAGCTCTCACCAGCACGAGCTGCTCGTTGATGTGGCTGGCCAGGTGCCGGCCGCCCAGCACGGCACACCCCGTGCACAGCGCGTGGCCCACAAAGCCGCCCAGGCCCACGCCGTACGGGTCTTCACTCGCCGCCAACCTGCGTGGCGCGCCACGACAGCGCGCTCAGCACACGCCCGACCACCGCCCAACGCTCAAGCTCTCCCTCCTGCCTCGGGCCCCGTTGTGCTTCACTAGTCCGCAGCACCGCAGGCGCCGTCACGTGCGCTGCTGCCGCTGCTTGTGCGCGCCCGCGAGAATCGCGGTCATCGCATTGCGCACAACACCCGACTGTGAAGTGACTCACGCACCCGATGGTGGCTATCTGGCTGCGGTCGCCCCACTCGGCCACAAAAGTGAGCGTGAAGGCCTTGAGGAAGACGGTCGCCAGCGCGCTGCCCGCCCGCTTGCCAGCCGCGCCCTTCTTGCTGGCGTCCTTCTTGTCGGCGGCGGCGAGCTCCTGCTCCACCTCTGCAAGCTCGTTCTCCTGCGATATGATTGCGTTGCGGCAATCATAGGGAGTCAGAACGGTGGGTCGCTCGCCGGCGAGAGCGCGGCACGTCCCCCGCGGACAACTCAGCACTGCCCTCACCTCTTGCTTGCCCTGCGCCCAGTCGTAGAGGCTCTTGAGCCCGAAGAAGAAGAAGAGCGCCGTGGCAGCGTAGTGCGTGTACCTCGCGCTGATCTGCGGCGGCGGCGGCAGCGGCAAACCGCCAGCGCACGCACGTTGCCACTCACCCACATTGCCAGCGCTGCCACTCACGGTCCAGCCCTGATGCTGCTGCTGTTGCCTCTGCGCGCCCTGATTGCTGCTTGGCGGCCCCCCGTGCTCACCAAGTTGGGGGCTGCCCATCCCAGCACGACTGAGAGGGCCGTCATCGCCAGCAACGCGCCTAGCGCGCCAGCGAACACCTGCGCGCGTGTGCGGCGATGCGCCGCACGCGCACACATCGGTCGGGGGGACCTTGAGCAGGTGCCCCACGCTCCCAACGCGCCTCATCGCCTCACCGCGAGCCGGCTGTGCTTCGTGGCCATCACGAGCGCGATGAAGAAGGTCTTGTCGCCAATCTCGCTGCAGATAGTCACGAACAAGCTCTTGAGGAACCCAGTGGTGAGTGTGTGGGCTGCTGCCATCTTGCCCGCTGGACTGGGCGACGTGTGCGTGATCGGAACTCGTCGCGCGCTGCTCCTCGCTTCCCGAACCGGTGCATGGCCCCCGGGCTTGGTCTTGTGGACGGCACAGCGCTGGTGGCCATGAGCAGAAGAGCGGCACGCACAGTCATGGGCCTGTCCTCTCAGGGTGGCTCTGCACCAGCGGAAGCAGCAGCCGCAGCCTTGGCATGCGAAAGCGCAGCGTGCGCAGCGCCCTGAACATGGACGCGCAGCACGACGTGCGGCAGGCGGCAGGAGGAGGGCAGCATCATGGCGCTGATGGTTCACACCACGGCGCCGGCACCACCGGAGGCGCCGCTCCATCCGGCCCGCCGCCCGTGTTCGTGCGCCTGGTCTCCATCGACTACTACATGGCGCCCCCGGTGCCGGGCCTGGACGTGTGCTTCTCGTTCCTGGACGGCGTGGCGGTGCAGCAGGTCCCGGTGGTGCGGGTCTTTGGCTCGACGCCCGCCGGCCAGCGCACCTGTGTGCACCTCCACAAGGTGCGCTGCTGCCGTGGGCTCCTGCGCGGCTCTTCTAAGCAGCACGAGCACCACGCCGCTGCTGATCCTCACTCGGGTGCGCGTGGAGCGGACCCGCAGGCCTTCCCTTACTTTTACGTGCCGTACGACCCAGACCTGCCCCAGGACCCCATGGAAGGTGAGGCGCGACGTGCTGGGCACCGCGCGCAGCAGCTGCCGTCGTGCAACTCACTCTGCCCACGGCGGACACGCGCTCGTGCGCAGCAATCACGTGGCTGCGGCGCCTGGCGCGGGGCCTCGAGACCACCATGCAGCTCAGCCAGGCGCAGCTGATGCAGCAGCAGCAGCAGCAGCAGTCGCCGGCGGGCGGCGCCGCGGTGGCCGCCGGCGGGGCCGCCGCAGGTGGTGCCATAGGCGGCGGCGGCCCAGCGAAGCGGCAGGTGGTGCACAACCTCCAGCTGGTGCGGGCCCGCCAGTTCTACGGCTACCACCCCTCGGAGCAGCTCTTCATCAAGGTCGTGCTGTGAGTGCGCGGCCCCACACCGCCCGCTGGTCCCAGCTGCGTGTTTGCGCGAGGTCGGCTCCCACCTGTGTGCGCTACCTGCATGACGGGGCGCAACAGGGCTGCAAGGATCAGCAGCGAGGACCATTCGGCGCCAGCCCAGCCCAGGAGCACACGTCAGACGTCATGCTACCATGCCTCTCGGAGAGAGAGGACGCGGATCGACAAGATCGCGGCAGCTGGGTGAGCGCGTTTGCTCAGCTCTGGACGCGTGCCGCAGGTACAACCCCACGGACGTGTCGCGCGCGGCGCAGCTGCTGGAGAGCGGCGTCATCACGGGCCGGCGCCTGCAGCCGCACGAGTCGCACATCCCCTTCCTGCTCCAGATCAAGGTGCAGTCCAGCGGGAGCAGACGCCCACTCGTACAGTGCACGGCACATTGGTGCAACCCGCGAGCGCCCTACAGCTTGCCTTTCACTAAGCTCTGCCTGGCCACGTGCCCCTGCGACGTGCAGATCGACCTCAACCTTCTGGGCATGGGACACCTCAAGCTGGGCCGCGTGCTGTTCCGCGACCCGCTGCCGCCCAGGGCGCCCGCGCCGCGCCCCGGCTGGGACGAGCACCCCTCCGCGCGCCGCCGCCGCGCCGAGGGCGCCGCGAACACGCTCGTCGTCGCCTACGAGGAGGAGGGGGGCGACGGCGACGACGACGGGGCCGTCAACCGCGCAGATGGATGGCGGAGGCAGGGGCGGGCGGGGGCGAGCGGCGACGGGGCCGCGTGGCGGGACGCCGGCAGCGAAGGGAGTGGCGGCGGTGGCGGCGGCCGGCGGTCGCAGGAGCCGAGCGTGCTGACGCCGGGCCTGACGGCGCGGCAGAGCGAGCAGCAGGCACGCCTGTTCTGGACACGGCGGCGCGCGCCGGCGGCGTTCAAGTGGAGCGAGAAGCAGGACGTGCCCGCCAGGTCAGCTCGAGCCTCTCTCGTTCTCGCAGGCCATCAGCAAGGCACAGTGCGCGTCGTCGTGCGCGGGCGCTGGGCCCCTGTGGGCACTTGTGTCGCCCGAGCCGCGTGCTTGGGCGCGCAGGCGCGTGCCGCAGCGCCAGACCATGTGCGAGCTGGAGCTGGACGCGTGTGTGGAGGACGTGCTCAACCGGCTCGAGGTGCGCTTGAGCGGCCAGGGGGAGCCTGCCTGCACAATCGTTGCACTCACTTGTCGCGGAAGCCAGACGCGCGCCAGCAGGCGCCGCCCACACTGCGATGTGGGAACGAGCGCGGTGTTGGCGTGTTGTGTACGCTGTGCAGGCGGTGCGGATGCGCCTGGAGGAGGCCGGCGACGAGCACCAGCTGCTCGAGTCGCTGCTGCCCATGTGGGAGGAGGAGCGCGAGCGCTGCGGCGGCAGGCTGCCGCCGCGCCCGCCCTCGCCGCCGCGCGCCCCCCGGCCGCTGTGCCCGGCGGTGGAGGCCATGCGCGTCGACCTAAAGGTGAGCGCTTGCAAAGGCAAGGGAAGAGCGCAACGTCACACCCGCTTCGGGCACGCGAGAGCTCAAGATGTGACCTCCCGCCCGCAAGCCCTCAGGTGCACAGGTCGCCTGTGTGCCGCGCCACCGCGCACATGCTCCTCGCAGGCCATCTCGGCGCACATCGCCGCGCAGCTCCCGCCCGCCCCGCCCACCCAGCCCGCCGCCACGCCGGCCGCCGCCGCCGCCATGGGGCCCAGCGGCGGCACCCGCCTCGCAGCTGAGGCCTCCCCCGCCAACGCCGCGCCCGCCACGGGTTCTGCTGGCGCCGCTGCCGCTGGCGGGCTGAACAGCCCAGGCGTGGCGCTGGACGCGCTGCCACCTCCGCCGCTCAGCCAGCCTCAGGTGTGACCTTAAGCTGGCCCTGATGGCGCTGTGCGCGTGCCCTTGGGCTGCACACGCGACTGAAACCAGGCGTGGTGCCTTGTGCGGACCACACGCGCAGGGGGACGGGGACGCCCCCATGGACGTCGACGACGCAACGGCGGCGGGTGCCGCGGCGCCGGACAGCCAGCAGGCCCCTCACGTGAACGCGCCGCCACCGCCGCCGCCGCTGTTCGCACAGCAGCAGCAGCAGCAGCAGCAGCACGCTGGTCCGTGGGAGTTGCCGCCGGAGCGGCGCCTGCAGCATGGCGGGGCGGCGGCGGCGCAGGCAGCCGTGGGAGGGAGCTTGGCGGGGCCCTCTGGCTTGACGCAGCTGGCGGCGGCGGCGGCGGCGGCGGCGGCGGCGGCGGCGCCGGGCCATCCCGACGCAGAGCTTGATTTGGATGACATGCCTGCCAGCCATGAGTGGCAGCCCTGGCCACCCACGGCGGGCGCGGCGGCGGCGGCGGCGGCGCCCGCGTGGCGTCCTGTGGCAGCGGCGGCGGCGCAGCCCGTGTCCACGCCTGCGGCAGCGGCGGCGGCGGCGGCGTGGGGCCTGGGGGGCCGAGGCGAACGCGACGGCGGCGGCGGCGGCGCGGAGGACCAGGGGGGCCTGCTGGCGCTGACTCAGCGGGCGAACTTGATGACGGGTGGCGCGCACGAGGAGGCGGCGTGCCGCGCGGCGCGGGCGTTGGCTGGCGCCGCGGCGCAGGGGCTGGCGGAGGCCGCCGCCGCCGCAAGCCAGGCGCTTCCGGCGTCGCAGGGTGCCTGGCAGAGCCAGCGCGGGCGAGGGGAGAGCGACGCGGCGGCGGCGGCGGCGCGGTGGGAGCAGGAGGGCAGCGCTCTGCGGGCGCCGCGGCGGCTGCACTTCGGCGGCGGCGGCGCCACCCCGGCGGCGCACCTCCGAGGGGAGGAGGGCGCTGCGATGCTTGCGACGCCGCGGCCGTCGCAGGCGGCTCCGGGGTCGCAGCTGCAGGACGCGGGAGGGAGGAGGGAGGACGACGCGGCTGCTGTCGGCGGCGGCGGCGGAGGCGGAGGCGGCGGCGGCGGCGCGGCGGGGGTGTGGCAGACGCCCGCGCCGGTGCTGGCGGCGGTTCAGCAGTGGTTGGAGGAGGAGGAGCGCGGCGCCGAGCGGGTGCTGTCCCAGCTGCCCTCTGCCTCGCTGCCCTTTGGCCTGACGCAGCTGGCCGAGGCGGCCGCCGCGGCCCCGCACAGCCAGCCCTCGCTGCGGCATGCCGTGACGCAGCCGGCCGGCAGCCAGCCTCGCGCGTCGCAGCCGCGGCTCTCGTTCCTCGGCGGCAGCCATCCGCTGGGCTTAACGGGGAGCCAGTCTCGCGCGGCGGCTGCGGCGGGAGGGAGCCAGCCGGGCACAGTCGGCACTGCTGCTGGTGAGGCGGCACGGGCCGCCGCCTTTGGCGGCAGCCAGCCGAGGAGGGGCAGCGCGCTGGCCACTCCGTGGGGCACGCATTTCGTCGGGGCCGCCGACGGCGTCGCGCTCCCGCCGCCCCAGCCCGCGTTGCGGCAGCCGCCGGGGCGGGAGAGCCAGCCGCCCGCCGCGACGCCGGCAACGGCGCCGTCGCAGCGCGGCGAGGAGGGCGGCGGCGGCGACGCGCTCGCGGCGCAGGCGGCGGTGGCGCAGGCCCTCGCGAGCATGGCGTCGCCGTGGTGCATCCCGGCCACGCAGCTGGGCGGCGAGGAGGCGGGCGCCGGCGCCGGTGCAAGCGAGGCGCACGTCAACTGGCAGCGCATCTTCCAGAACTCGCTGCCGGAGCGCTCGCCTCCAGGATCGCCGCGAGGGTCAGCGCACAGCGGTGAGGTGGCGGGCGCTCCTCGGCGGCGCAAGCCCGGGGCCTCGCGCTCTCCGCCGTCGTCCGCTGAGCGCCGCGTCGGCTCGCAGCCGCCGTCCTCGCGCGCGCCCTCGCGCTCGCCCGGCGCCGCGCCGCTCGCGTCACCGGCTGGGCGGGAGCGGCAGCTCTTGCGTACGCCTCAGCGGCAGCAAGCAGAGGGGCAGCATCACGGGGGCGCCTCAGCGCCCAGCCCGCCGCGCGCTGACGGAGCTGAGGCGCTGCCAGGGGGTGAGGGGTGGGACGGCGAGGGCTCAGAGTCCATGGAAGTGGATGGGGCAGACGGCGGGTCGGAGTCCGTGGGCGGCGAGTGGGAGGAGGGGGAGGGCGGTGGCGGCAGCGAGCCAGGGCCGCGGGCGGCAGAGGCGGAGGCGGAGGCGGAGCCTGTTTTGGACCCTTGGGAGGTGGCTTGGCAGACCTTGGACAGCAACCAGGGGTGGGGCAACGGGAGCGGCAGCGCGGCGGCTTCGGCGGGCGGTGGCAGCGGCGGCAGCGGCGGCAGCGGCAGCGGTGGCGGAGGAGGCGGAGGCGGAGGCACACAGGCGGTTGGTGGCGGCGCTGCGCCTGCAGCGCCGCCACCGGCGGGCGGCGCGGCGGCGCTGGGAGGCCCTGAGGGCTTTGGGCTCGT